>Ga0209572_1000042_pt1 | contig 331915 bp, 314 predicted proteins | sample EBPBio232012_DNA_FD_185867 | JGI IMG/M metagenome (GOLD analysis project Ga0209572, IMG submission 185867) | Wastewater treatment Type I Accumulibacter community from EBPR Bioreactor in Madison, WI, USA - Reactor 1_1/23/2012_ DNA (SPAdes)... | ecosystem: Engineered > Bioreactor > EBPR >... | reverse complement strand
CGAGAAGGAGAAGCAAGAAGCAGCGATGGCCGTATAGTTATCCACAACCGGGCATCAAAAAACCCGGTGCAGGCCCCTGGTCAAAATTCAATCGGCACGCCTGGTCAGATTTGAATCGGCGCCAACATGCGCACGTCCACGGGGATGGTGATCTGCCCTTTGGAACTGATGGTGGCGGTGGACATTCTGGAAAGCCCCTTTGCCTTACTTAAAGGTAAGGAAATTATAGAGGCCCTTGTGCGCTTCAGGCTCCGCTGACGGGCGGGAGAAGACGCAAGACGACTGCGCCAGGGTTGACGGCCCATGCCCTCGGTCAACCGGCCGTCACCCTGCCTTCCCCACTCAAGAACGCCACCCGCACCGCCTGCCCCGGATGCAGGCGCTCGACGGCGGCGCGGTAGCCGGCCAGTTGCTCCTGCAATGCCGTATCGCGCTCCGGGTGCGCGGCGCTTTTGTAGTCGAGCACCCACCAGGCTTCGGGCTCACCGCCGCTGGCGCGGCGGCGCACCAGGCGGTCGATGCGCAGGCGCTGGCCTTGGTGCACCAGTTCCACTTCGTTGAAGGCTTCCAGCACGTGCTCCGCGCTCCAGGCCCAGGCGGCTTCGCCGCTGAATATGCGCCGGGCGATGGCTTCGGCGCGGGCGGCTTGCGCGGCATCCAGCGCAAAGCGGCGCCGGGCCTGCGCCGCGCGGCGCGGGTGCCAGCCGGCGGGGGTGTCGCCGGCGTGCTCCAGCAGCCAGTGCATGGCTTCGCCGATGCGGGCGGCGTCGCTGGAATCGGCTTCCGCAGCGCCGGTGGTTGCTTCTATTTCGATAGCTGCTGGCGCTGGTTGGTCGGGCGCTGCAGGCAGTTCAAGCATGTCAAAAACGGCGGCGCCAGCCGCTGCGGGGGCCACGGCGGGCGGCGGGGCGGCCAGGGGTTCGGCCAGCGCTTCGATGCGCTGCCACCAGCTGCTGGCGGGCCGCGCGTGCGGGGTGATGCCGGACAGCACCAGCCGCTGGCGCGCGCGGGTCATGGCTACGTACAGGGCGTTGAGTTCTTCGCGCGCCTGGGCGTCGGCCTCCTGCTGGGCCAGGTCTTCCAGGCTCGGGGGCGGCTTGCTGCCGTTGGCCAGGAAGGCCAGGCGCGGCGGCGCGCGCTCGGCGCCGGGCCAGTCGATCAGCACGCTGGCGCCGCCGCCGCGCGGCGGGCCGGCGGCGGCGTCGAGCAGCAGCACCTCCTGCGCCTCCAGGCCCTTGGCGCCGTGCACGGTCAGCAGTTGCACCACGCCGGGCGCCGCGTGGCGCGGCACCGGCAGGCGCAGCCGGCGCAGCGCGCGCAGCCACTGGTAGGCCGTGAGGAAGCGCCCGCCCTGCACCTGCAACGCGGCGGCCAGCAGGGCGCGCAGCTGGGCCAGCACATGCTGGCGTTCGGGCGCGGGCGCGGCGGCGGCAAAGCGCGCCAGCAGGTCGCGGTGCTGGTAGATGGCTTGCAGCGCGTCGTGCGGCGGCAGCGTGAGCAGCCACTGGCGGTATTGCATTAAATCGGCGTGCAGCGCCCGTCTGTCGTGCGCCAGCAGCTCTGTTGTTGATAGCAGATCGAGCCAGGCCGTGCCGGGTGGCGCGGCGCGGGCGGCCAGCGCCAGGCGTGCCAGCTCGTCGTCGGGCAGGCCGAACAGGGGCGACCGGAGGGCGCGCGCCAGTGCCAGGTCGTGCCCGGGCGAGACGAGCGCATCAACCAGGGCCAGCACGTCGAGCACGGCGGGCTGCTGGCCCAGCACCTGCTTTTCGGGCTGGTCGCAGGCGATGCCGAGCTGGCGCAGCTCGGCCTGCAGCGCCGTGAGCGGGTCGCGCTTGCGCGCCAGCACCATGATCTGTTCGGGCGCCACGCCGGCGGCGATGCGCGCGGCCACCCAGCGCGCGGCCTGGCGGCATTCGAGCGTGCGCAGGGTTTCCTCGGACTCCAGGCGCGGGGTGCTCAGGCTGTCGCGCCACGGCGGCTCGTCGCCGGCCGCGGGCGCCGCCGCCTTGTCGGGGCGCGGCACCAGCGGCAGCGCGCCGATGGCGCCGCTGGCGCTGGATTCGGTGCTGTGGGCGCGGTAGCCGCTGAATTCGCCCGCATCCTGCGCCTGTTGCATGACGCTGTTGACGGCGTCCAGCACGGCGGGGGCGTTGCGGTGCGTGTGGTCGCAGGCCAGCAGATCGCCGCCCAGCCCGGTGGCGATGAACTGCCGGGCGGCGGCGAACACCTGCGGATCGGCGCGGCGAAAGCGGTAGATGCTCTGCTTGGGGTCGCCGACGATGAACACGCTGGGCGCTGCCTGCGCGCCGCCACCCGCGCCGGCGTAGCCCGCCAGCCAGGCCTGCAGCGCCTGCCATTGCAGCGGGTTGGTGTCCTGAAACTCGTCGATCAGCAGGTGGCGGGTGCGCGCGTCCAGCCGCTGCTGCACCCAGGCCGACAGTTCGTGGTCGGCCAGCAGGGTGAGCGCGGCGCGCTCCACATCCGGCATGTCGACCCAGCCGCGCTCGCGCTTGAGCTGGGCAAAGCTGTCGATCAGCACGCGCGCCAGGCGCGCCAGGCGCTGGTGGTGCGCGCGCGCATCGTGCTGGCGGGTGGCGGGCAGCAGGCGCTGCAGCTCGGCCTCGGCCTCTTGCGCGGCGGGGAATTTCTGCAGGTGCTGGGTCAGCCGGTCTTCATTGGCGACGAAGAAGGCCTTGCGCAGGGCGGCCAGGCGCCGCGGGCCGTCGGGCGGGGCCGCGAAGGCGTCGATGACGGCGGCGGCGGCGTTTTGCGGCGTCTTGGTTTTCTCGGCACCCAGATCGCGCGCCCATGCGAGCCAGCGGATGCAAGCCGCGTCGGTCAGCAGCGCGTCGCTGGGGTGGGCAAACGCGGCCAGCTCGGGAACCATCGCGCCAACGGCGGCCACGGCTTCTTCGACATGGCCGGCGGCGTCGGCGAGCTGAAACTCCACCCGCCGCGCCAGCGCCGCCTCCAGCGCCTGGTGCGCGCTGTGGCGGCCCAGGGCGGCGACCAGGGCGTGATAGTCGGCGCTCAGGTCGGCGTCGCCGGCCAGGGAGCGCAGGTAGCGGCGCCAGACCTCAGCCACCGCATCGGCGTCGTCTTCCAGCAGCTCAAAGGCCGAGGGCAGGCCCAGCTGCTGGAGCACCGCCAGCGGCGCGCACTTGAGCAGCGCGATGAACCAGCTGTGGAAGGTGCGGATCTGCACCGGACGGCCGTGGCCGAGCACCGATGAGTATAAATTTTGTAGCTGCTGGCGCTGGCTGGTGGCCGATTTGGGATCGATTCCTCTTGAAACCAGCTCCTTGCCCAGGCGCGCCAGCCAGTCGGCCTCGGTTTCGGCCGGCTGGCCTTGGTCGGGCCTGGCGGGGCGCGGGCGGGCAAAGTCCTGCAGCCACTCGCGCAGGCGCTGGCGCATTTCGCCGGCGGCCTTCTTGGTGAAGGTGATGGCCAGGATTTCGTGCGGCGCGCTGCCGTCCAGCAGTGCGCGCAGCATGCGCGACACCAGCATCCAGGTCTTGCCGGCGCCGGCGCAGGCCTCGACCGCGACGTGGCGGCGCGGGTCGCAGGCGATGGCGTAGAACGCCTCGCGCGTGCAGGGCCGGCCGTTGTGTTCGTAGGCGGGGGTCATGGAGTGGGGGCGCAGACTTGGAACTGCCGGACGCGAAGGGCGCGAAAGCACGCGAAGGACGCGAAAAATTCAAAAAAAGGATTTCTTTCGCGTCCTTCGCGAAACCTTCGCGTCCTTCGCGTCCGGCTGTTGGATTCAGCGTCAACCATCACCCCGCCCCCCAGAAATCCTTGCGGCACAGACCGCGCGCGGCGCACCAGTCGCACACGCTGCCTTCGCCCAGCGCGGGCAGCGGCGCGCCGGCGGCGATGCGCTGCACATCGTGCGTCATGCCTTCGTAGAGTCGGGCGGCCAGCCCAGGCAGGTCTTTCAGCTCCAGCAGATGGGGCTTGGCCTCGCGCTCGGCCAGGTTCAGATACGCCGCATGCGGTGTCTCGCTGCCCGACAGCAGGGCATAAAAGGGCAGCTGCGTTTCTTCGCTGCCAGCCTTGGTGCGGTCTTGCGAGCGCTTGAGGGCCTCGGTCTTGTAGTCGATCAGCAGCGGCGCGCCATCGGGCAGGCGGTCGATGCGGTCGACGCGGCCCTTGAGCTGCAGCTCGCCGCAAGTGCGCTCGATGGGCTGCTCGGCGGCCTCGAACACGGCCCCACTGGCTTCATGTTCGTCCAGCCACTGTAGATAAGCATCGCGCAGCGCCGGCCAGGCGGCGGCAAAGGGCATGAATTCGCCTGGCGCGTCGTGCAGGCCCTGGGCCTGGGTGGTCTGCTCGGCGGCGGCGTCGATCAGCGCCAGGCGGTCGGCCTGCGGCGCGGCGCGCTGCGCCTCGTGAAAGGCGCGCAGCGTGGCGTGCAGCCAGTTGCCCCAGTCGCGCTTGTCGAGATCGACGTCCAGCTCGCCGTCTTCCTGCAGGCCGAGCTGGCGCAGCGCGAAGAAGCGGTAGGGGCAGGCACGCAGCATCTCGTAGCTGCTGGCCGACAGCGGCTGCACCGGCAGCGCGGCGCCGCCGGGCGCGGGCCGCGCGGTGGGCGCGGCGGCCACGCGGCGCGGCGTGCGCGGGTCGGCGGCGGGGGCCAGCGGCGTGTCGTCCAGCATCAGCGCCTGCAACAGCGGCGAAGCTTGCAGCGGCTCGCCGCTGTCGTCGCCGCGGCGCCACAGCAGGTCGACCTGGGGCACGCTCAGCGCCAGTGCCCAGGCGGCGGCCTGCGCCTGTCGCAGGTCTTCGCGCGTGGGCAGGTACAGGGCCAGGCGCTGGGCGGCGCTCCAGGGGCCGGGCGGCTCGGGCGCGGCGGGTAAACGCTGCTCGTCGGCGCCGGGCAGCACCAGCGCCGCGAACGCACGGCCCAGCAACTGGGCCAGCGGCAGCACGACGACCTGCGCCACGCCGGCGTGCGGCGGGCTGAAGCTGGCGCCTTCCAGCGCGTCGGCCACCCAGCGGGTGTATTCGGCCAGGCCGACGCGGCGCTGCGCCGCCGGCCAGTCGCGCCAGTCGGCCAGGGCGTCGTCGTGCAGGCCCAGCGCGGCGATCACGGCCTGGCCGGCGGCGTCCGCGCCCAGCAGCGGCCACAGCCCGCAGCCCTGCAGCAGCGCGCGTGTGTCGGCCAGCCAGTCGCACACCGGGCGCGCGCCAGCCAGCGGGGCGCGCAGCGCCTCGATGTGGGCGGTGAGCGGCTCGCCCTGCGTCAGTCGCGCCGCCTGCGCCCAGCCGCGCACGGCGTCGCGGCGCAGGCGCTGCTCCAGCCGGGCCAGCGCCTGGGCATCGAAGGCCGGCGCCAGTTTGGCCCAGTCGAGCACGTCGTCGCTGCTGGCCAGCGGCGCGCAGCCGCGCAAGGCCGCCATCAGCTGCGCGGCGGCGTGGGTGGTGGACAGGCGCCAGCCGGTTTCGTCGCGCAGCGCATCGCCGGCACGCACGCCGCGTGCCGCCAGCAAGGCGTTGATGCGCCGCTGCAGCGCGCGGTCGGTGGCCACCAGCGCCACCGGCACGCGGCCAGCCTGGACGTGGCCCAGCACGCAGGCGGCGGCGCGCTCGGCTTCGTCCTCGCCGTCGGCGCAGGCGTGCAGCGCGATATGGCCGCGCCAGGCGCCGGTGGGCGGCGTCAGCACCACCGCGGTTTCGACGCAATGCTCGGCCAGCGTGGCGCTGAGCGCGTCGGGTTGCAGGCCCTGGACGATGAACAGGGCGTCCAGCGCGCGCGCCGCGTGTGGCTCGAACAGTACGTCGGTCGCGTAGTCGGAGTTGCCGGCCCAGGCCACGGCGATGCGCGCCAGGGCGCCCTCCAGCCCCAGCGGGCCGTCGCCCGCCGGCGGCAGCGCCTCGCGGGCGCGCTCGGCCCAGTCCGGCCGCAGCGCCGGCGGCAGGCTGGCGGCCACCTGGGCCAGTTGCGTGGCCTGCTGCACCAGCGGCGCCGCCAGCAGCGCGCGCTGCGCCCCCAGCCCGGCACCCTGCAGCAGCGCGGCGGCGCTCAGCAGGTCGCGCCCGCGGTCGAAGCTCAGGTCATTGGGCGCGGGCTCGAACACGCCCACGCGCCCGGCCCAGCTGCGCGTGGTCTCAAAGCGCGGCGCGAAGCCGTCCGGATGGGCCTGGGCCCACAGGCGCGCCGCCAGCGGCAGCAGTTGCGCGAACGGCAGCAGCACCACGCTGCGCGCCGGGTGGGCCGCCAGCTCGCGCAGCTGGCGGTGCACCTCGGCCAGCAGCGTGCGCCAAGGCTCGGCCTGGGGGTCAGGACCCACGGATGGATCGCCGGCAGCTATTGCATTCATAGCGATTTGCGATGTCGGGGGGCAAGAGGGGGGAAATGGCTTTCTGTCACAATCCGACCTACTTTATCCGCTTGGATCACCCCCGTTTTTCAAGGATGCCCCGATGGCCAGTGACCTGATCAAACACGTGAGCGACAGCTCGTTCGAAGCCGATGTCCTGCAGTCCGACAAGCCCGTGCTGGTGGACTTCTGGGCCGAATGGTGTGGACCCTGCCGCGCCATCGCCCCCACGCTGGACGAGCTGGCCGGCGCCTACGACGGCAAGCTTCAGATCGCCAAAATCAACGTCGACGACAACCGCGCCGTGCCGGCCAAGTTCGGCATCCGCGGCATCCCGACGCTGATGGTGTTCAAGAACGGCCAGCTGGCGGCCACCAAGGTCGGCGCGCTGACCAAGGCGCAACTGACGCAGTTCATCGACCAGCAACTGGCCTGAGCGGCTGAGCCGCCCCTTGCGGCCGGCGGCATCGACGCCCTTGCCGGCCGCGCGATTTTTCCTGCCATAATCCCTCTTCGAAAGCGGACACACAGGTAACTGTCCGCCGACGCCCCGCCTCACGGGGCGCTCGTCCCGGAGCTTCATTTCTGCTGGCTCCGGCAGCCTTCCCAGCTTCTTCCCATTTTTCAGCCACCTTCGTCTGGCCGATCCACTTTCCGGGATCGCGGTCCACCGCAAGACGCCGATTGCCATGCACTTGAACGAACTCAAAGTACTGCACGTGTCCGAACTGCTCAAGCAGGCCGAGGCACTGGAGATCGACAACGCCAGCCGCATGCGCAAGCAGGAGCTGATGTTCGCCCTCATCAAGAAGCGCGCCAAGGCCGGCGAGCAGGTGTTTGCCGACGGCGTGCTGGAGATCCTGCCCGACGGCTTCGGCTTCCTGCGCAGCCCCGACACCAGCTACACCGCCAGCACCGACGACATCTACATCAGCCCCAGCCAGGTGCGCCGCTTCAACCTGCACACCGGCGACATGATCGAGGGCGAGGTGCGCATTCCCAAGGACGGCGAGCGCTACTTCGCGCTGACCAAGCTGGACGCCGTCAACGGCGGCCCGGCCGAGCAGAACAAGCACAAGGTGATGTTCGAGAACCTCACGCCGCTGTTCCCGCGCGAGCAAATGAAGCTCGAGCGCGAGAACTTCAAGGGCGAGGAGAACATCACCGGCCGCATCATCGACGTCATCGCCCCCATCGGCAAGGGCCAGCGCGCGCTGATCGTGGCGCCGCCCAAGAGCGGCAAGACGGTGATGATGCAGACCATCGCGCACGCCATCAGCGCCAACTACCCCGACATCCACATGATGGTGCTGCTGATCGACGAGCGCCCCGAGGAGGTGACGGACATGCAGCGCTCGGTCAAGGGCGAGGTCATCGCCTCGACCTTCGACGAGCCGGCGGCGCGCCACGTGCACGTGGCCGAGATGGTGATCGAGCGCGCCAAGCGCCTGGTCGAGCTGAAGAAGGACGTGGTCATCCTGCTGGACTCCATCACCCGCCTGGCGCGCGCCTACAACAACGTCGTGCCCTCCAGCGGCAAGGTGCTGACCGGCGGCGTGGACGCCAACGCCCTGCACCGGCCCAAGCGCTTCCTGGGCGCGGCGCGCAATGTGGAAGAAGGGGGCTCGCTCACCATCATCGCCACCGCGCTGATCGACACCGGCAGCCGCATGGACGAGGTGATCTTCGAGGAGTTCAAGGGCACCGGCAACAGCGAGATCCACCTGGACCGCCGCCTGTACGAGAAGCGCGTGTTCCCCAGCATCCAGCTCAACCGCTCGGGCACGCGCCGCGAGGAGCTGCTGCTGGCGCCCGAGGTGCTGCAGAAGACCCGCATCCTGCGCCAGTTCATGTACAACATGGACGAGATCGAGTCGATGGAGATGGTCATCAAGAGCATGAAGGCGACCAAGACCAACGTCGAGTTCTTCGACATGATGAGGAGGGGAGGTTGACCCCCCTGTGCCGCTGACGCGGCTTCCCCCCTTCGCTGCGCAGGGGGGACATCGCCAGTGGCCGGCGCAGGTCCGGCCACGGCGATCGCTGGCTTGGCTTGCTCCGCAGCCACTTGAAGCACAGCAGAGGGTACCCGCTATAATGCAGGGTTTCGCGGAAAGTACGCCGGATGGGCCGGCGCGGCTGCTGCAGCGACTCACAAGGATTACCCCATGCGTGAAGGCATTCACCCCAACTATCGCGAAGTCTGCTTCATGGACCTGTCCAACGGCTTCAAGTTCGTCACCCGCTCCTGCGCCAACACCCGCGAGACGGTGAAGATGGACGACGGTCGCGAGCTGCCGCTGTTCAAGCTGGACACCTCCAGCGAATCGCACCCCTTCTACACCGGCACGCAAAAATCGGTCGACAACATGGGCGGTCGCGTGGAGAAGTTCCGCAACCGCTACGGCAAGGTCGCCCGCTGACATCGCGCGGCGCCGCACTCCGGCCGGCCAGGGCAGCACGGGCAACCGCGCTGCCCTTTTGTTTGGCCGGCCGCGACCGCCGCCGCCCTGCGCCCACCCGCCTTGAACCGCCCCAGCCCCGCCATCGTCACCCAGGACGCGGTCCGGCGCCTGCCGCGCTGGGCGCTGCTGCTGCTGTGCGTGGCCTACGTGATCCCGGGCTACGTCGGGCGCGAGCCGTGGAAGAACGCCGACCTGGCCTCGTTCGGCTACATGCTGTCGTTGCTGGACGCCAGCGACTGGCGCCTGTGGCTGCACCCGACGCTGATGGGCATGGGCGCCGAAAGCAATGCCCTGCTGCCCTACTGGCTGGGCGCCTGGGCCATGCAGCAGCTGGGACCGCTGGGGGTGGCGCCGGACTTCGCCGCGCGCGTGCCCTACATGCTGCTGCTGGCCGGCACCCTGGCCGCCAGCTGGTCGGCCATGTACCTGCTGGCGCGCCACCCCAGCGCGCAGCCGGTGGCCTTTGCCTTCGGCGGCGAGGCCGAGCCACGCGACTACGCGCGGGCACTGGCCGACGGCAGCCTGCTGGCGCTGATCGCCACGCTGGGCCTGGCGCAGTTCTCGCATGAAACCACGCCGGCGCTGGCGCAACTGTTCTTCGGCACCCTGGTGTTCTACGGGCTGGCGGCGCTGCCGACGCGCACCGTCGGCGCCAGTCTGGCGCTGGCCTGCGCCCTGCCCGGGCTGACGCTGTCGGGCGCGCCGTCGACGGCCCTGCTGTACGCCGGCCTGAGCACCCTGGCGCTGGCGCTGCCAGGCCCGACCCATGTGCCGGCCGCCGTGCGCCGCAGGGCGCTGTGGCTGCTGCCGGCGCTGATGGCGGCCTGCCTGGCGCTGGCCCTCACGCTGGAGCTGTTCCATTGGGACATCAGCGCCTGGCGCAATCGCTGGAGCGACTGGCGCTCGCTGGGCCGCCTGTTCCTGTGGTTCACCTGGCCGGCCTGGCCGCTGGCGCTGTGGACGCTGTGGCGCTGGCGGCGCCAGCTACTGGCACCGCGCCAGCAGCGGCACCTGGGCCTGCCATTGCTGATCGCCAGCGTGCCGCTGCTGAGCTCGGTGACCACGCTGGCGGGCGATCGCGCCCTGCTGCTGGCGCTGCCCGCGCTGGCGGCGCTGGCGGCGCTGGCGCTGCCCACCTTCAGCCGCGGCGCGGGGGCGCTGATCGACTGGTTCACCGTGCTGTTCTTCAGCGGCTGGGCCATCGTCATCTGGGTGGTATGGCTGGCCATGCAGACCGGCGTGCCGGCCAAGCCGGCGGCCAACGTGGCGCGGCTGGCGCCGGGTTTCGAGTCGCCTTTCCAGTGGCCCGCCTTCGCCGCCGCGCTGGCCGGCACGCTGGCCTGGATCGCGCTGGCGCGCTGGCGCACTGGTCGCCACCGCACGGCGCTGTGGAAGAGCCTGGTGCTGCCGGCAACCGGCGCCACGCTGTGCTGGCTGCTGCTGATGACGCTGTGGCTGCCGGCGCTCGACTACGGCCGCAGCTTCGCGCCGCAGATGCGCGAGATCCGCCAGTGGGTGGGCAGCGCCCCCTGCGTGCAGGTGCACGGGCTGAGCACGCCGCAGCTGGTGGGCGTGCGCTTTCATGGCGGCTGGCCGCCGCAGCCGGCGCAAGGCCCGGCGCGCTGCCCCTGGCTGCTGGTGGACGTGGACGCGCAGGGCAGCCTGCCGGCCGCCGTCAACCTCAGCGACTGGGCGCTGCAGGCGCGCGTGCGGCGGCCGACGGACGACAATGAGAGCCTGCTGGTGTTCCGTCGCGTGGACGGCCGGTAGACTCCTGTTTCGATAGCTTCCGGCGCTGGCCACGATTGCCCTGAACCTCGTTTTGATGCCTGACACCCCCACCCCTGGCGCCTCTGCCGCGCATGTACCGGCGTCACCCGACGCGCTGCTGGCCGTGGTCGATCTGGGGTCCAACAGCTTTCGCCTGGAGATCCTGCGGCGCTCGCAGGGACGATTCGAGCGCGTCGACTACCACAAGGAAACCGTGCGCCAGGGCGGCGGCCTGGGGCCCGACGGCCGCCTGTCGCCGCAGGCGCTGGAGCGCGGCTGGGACTGCCTGGCGCGCTTTGGCCAGGCGCTGCGGGGGTTTGCGCCCTGGCAGGTGCGCGCGGTGGCCACGCAGACGCTGCGCGAGGCGCGCAACCGCGACGACTTTCTGGCCCGCGGGCAGCGGCTGCTGGGCTTTCCGATCGAGGTCATCAGCGGACAGGAAGAAGCCCGCCTGATCTACCGCGGCGTGACGCAGCGCCTGCCGGCCTCCCATGAACGGCGCCTGGTGCTGGACGTGGGCGGGCGCTCGACCGAGCTGATCGTCGGCAGCGGCGGGCAGGCCCGCGCCATGACTTCCCGGCTGCTGGGCAGCGTGGCGTGGTCCATGGCGCATTTCGGCGATGAGCGGCTGTCGGCGCGCCAGTTCGAGCGCGCCGAAGCGGCGGCGCAAGCCGTGCTGGGCGACGCCGTGGCCGACTTCGGCCGGCCGCACTGGGATGCCGCCTACGGCTGCTCTGGCACGGTGGGAGCGGTGGCCGATGCCCTGCGCCTGGGCGGCCAGACGGCCGAGCGGCACGTGGTCACGCGCGCCGGCCTGCACGCGCTGCGGGCGCAGCTGATCGCCGTGGGCGACAGCGACGCCATCCGGCTGCCCGGCATCAAGGCCGAGCGCAAGGCGGTCATCGGCGGCGGCGTGTCGGTGCTGTGCGCGCTGTTCGCGCTGCTGGACATCGAGCGGCTGCGCTACGTCCCCGGCGCGCTGCGCCATGGCGCGCTGCTGGACTGGCTGGAGCGCCCGCAGGCGGCCGGCGCCGCGGACGAAGCGGCCGCGGCATCACCGCTCACCCGCGTCGCGCGCCGCTGACGCGGGCCACCCCTCAGCTCGCCAGGTACAGCGCCTGCAGCCGGCGGCGCTCGGGCTCGCCCACGCCCAGCTCGCGCGACAGGTAGCCGCGCACGCCGCCGTCTTCCTGCTCGACGATGTCGAGCGCGGCGTTCAGAAAGTCTTCCTGCACGCGCCACAGCACCTGCAGCACCTCGCGCGGGGCGCGGCTGTCGTGCGGGGCCGGCATGCGGTAGAGCTGGTTGGTCAGCAGGTAGTCGTGCATGACGACCGGCCGCGGCACGTCCAGCGCCAGCAGGATCATGGCGGCGGCAAAGCCGGTGCGGTCCTTGCCGGCGGTGCAGTGGAACACCAGCGGCGCGTCGTCGGCCAGCAGGTGCGCGAACAGCTCGGCAAAGCGGTCGGCGTTGTCATGCACGAAGCCGCGATAGGTCAGCTGCATCAACTCCACGGTGCGCGCCGGCGTGATGGCCTCGCCGGCGTCCAGCAGGTCCTTCATGCGCTGCACCACGGTGGGCTCGATGGTCAGCGCGTGCTGCGTCACGCCGGGCAGGTCGTAGGGCAAGGCGGCGCGCTCCTCGACGCCGCGGAAGTCGAACACGCGCGTCACGCCCAGGCGCCGGAAGGTGTCGGCATCCCGTGGCGTCAGGCCGGCCAGGTGGTCGGAGCGAAACAGCCGCCGCCAGCGCACCGGCAACCCGCCCGTCCCCGCGTAGCCGCCCAGGTCGCGGAAGTTGCTGGCACCGGCAAAGCCAAGGGAGCGTTCAGGGGCGTTGGACATGGGTTCGGACGACAGGCGGGATGTGGCGACCAGCCATTGTCCGCCAAGGCCGGACGCCACACCTGTGCCGCGTGTGACGCGCCGCTTGCTCGGGCGCGCTGCCGCGCGGCGGCCGCGCGGGTGCTTCAGGCGCTGTCTTCGGTGTCGACCTCGCGCCGCGCCTGCTCGGCGTAGCGGTGGCCGCTGACGGTGGCGGGGTTGATCAGCGCCTGCAGGCGCGCCAGCGTGGCAGGCGGCAGCCGCACGGTGGCGGCGCCCAGGTTTTCGTGCAGATGGGCCACGCTGCGCGTGCCGGGAATCGGCAGGATGTCCTCGCCCTGGTGCAGCAGCCAGGCCAGCGCCAACTGCGCCGGGGTGCAGCCCAGTTCGGCGGCGATGGCGCGAAAGCCGTCCAGCAGCCGCAGGTTGCGCGCGAAATGCGCGGGCGCGAAGCGCGGCATGGGGCGGCGCAGGTCCTTGTCGGGCAGCGCATCGACGGCCGCCTGGTCGGGCAGCGCGCCGGCCAGGAAGCCGCGCGCCACCGGGCTGAAGGCGACGAAGCTGACGCCCAGCTCGCGGCAGGCGGCGAGCACGGCGATTTCGGGGTTGCGCGTCCACAGCGAATACTCGGTCTGCAACGCCGCGATGGGATGCACCGCGTGGGCGCGCCGCAGCGTGGCGGCCGACACCTCCGACAGGCCGATGGCGCGGATCTTGCCGGCGCGCACCAGGTCGGCCAGCGCGCCCACGCTGTCCTCGATCGGCACCTGCTTGTCCCAGCGGTGCAGGTAGTACAGGTCGATGACGTCGGTGCGCAGGCGCCGCAGCGAGCCTTCGCAGGTGGCGCGCAGCGCCTCGGGCCGGCCGTCGATGACGCGGCCGGGCCGCACGCTGGCGTCGCCGGCCTCCACCGTCATGCCGCACTTGCTGGCCAGGATGATGTGCTGGCGCCGCGGGCCCAGCACCTCGCCCAGCAGCGTCTCGCTGGCGCCGAAGCCGTACAGCGCGGCGCTGTCGAAATGCGTGACGCCGGCATCCAGCGCCGCGCGCAGCAGCCCGATGGCCTGCTCGCGCGGCGGCGGCACACCGTAGGCGTGGCAGATGTTCATGCAGCCCAGGCCGATGGCGCCGACACGAAACGGGCCCAGGGTGCGTTGCGGCATGCTCATGGTCAAATCAGGCGATAGCGCTTGCCAGACAAGCGCAAGCAGCTATTAATCAAGGAGCATTCAGCTGCTGCTCCAGCCGGTGCAGCACCTCGTAGCAGGGCAGCACCTGGGCCACGCTGGCGCCCGGCTCGCGCCCTTCGCGGATGGCGGCGAAGAACTCGCGGTCCTGCAGCTCGATGCCGTTCATCGACACCGCCACCTTCGACACGTCGATGGGTTCGTCCTTGCCGGTGAACAGGTCGTCGTAGCGCGCGATGTAGGTGGCCGTGTCGCCGATGTAGCGGAAGAAGGTGCCGAGCGGGCCGTCGTTGTTGAAGCTCAGGCTGAGCGTGCAGATGGCGCCGCTGGCGGCCTTCAGCTGGATGCTCATGTCCATGGCGATGCCCAGCTGCGGATGGATCGGGCCCTGCACGGCGTGGGCCTGCACGATGGGGCTGCCGGCCTGATAGGCGAACAAATCCACCGTGTGCGCCGCGTGGTGCCATAGCAGGTGGTCGGTCCACGAGCGCGCCTGGCCCAGCGCGTTGGTGTTGGTGCGGCGGAAGAAATAGGTTTGCACATCCATCTGCTGGATGTTGAATTCACCGGCAGCGACTTTTTTGTGCACGTACTGGTGGCTGGGGTTGAAGCGCCGCGTGTGGCCGACCATGGCCACCCGGCCGGTCTGGCGCGCCAGCGCGGCCACCTGCTGACCGTCGGCCAGCTTGTCGCACAGCGGGATCTCGACCTGCACGTGCTTGCCAGCCTGCAGGCACTGCGCAGCCTGCGCGGCGTGCATCTGCGTGGGGGTGCACAGGATGACGGCGTCGACTTCGGGCAGCGCCAGGCTCTCGGCCAGGTCGGTGGCCACGTGCGCGATGCCGTATTGGCGTGCCACCTCTTCGGTCGGCTCGCGCCGACGGCCGATCAGGGACACGACCTCGACGCCGTCGATGTTACGAATGCCGTCCAGGTGCTTGATGCCGAAGGCACCGGCGCCGGCCAGCGCGACTTTGATGGTCTTGCTCATATCAATCCTTTATTGATAACTGCTTGCGCTTGCTGGGTAAGCGCTGGAGCCATTTTTACTTTGCATTTTCCAGAATCAGATGACCCACCGCGGTGTTCGACGCCGGCACATGGAAGAAGCGGTGCGCCACCTTGGGCGCCGGCCCGCCGGCCACGTCGGCCATGGCGCCGCGAGCGATCAGCCACATCACCAGCTCGATGCCCTCGCTGCCAGCCTCGCGCACGTAGTCGATGTGCGGCATGGTGGACAGGCCCTTCGGGTCGGCGATCAGGCGGTCGAGAAAGCGGTTGTCCCACTCGGCGTTGATCAGGCCGGCGCGCGGGCCCTGCAGCTGGTGGCTCATGCCGCCGGTGCCCCAGATCTGCACGTTGAGCGGCTCGTCGTAGCTTTCGATGGCGCGGCGGATCGCCTGCCCGAGCGCGAAGCAGCGCGCGCCCGAGGGCACGGGGTACTGCACCACGTTGACGTGGAACGGGATCACGCGGCAGGGCCATTGCGCGGGGCTGCCGAACATCAGGTTCATCGGCACCGTCAGGCCGTGGTCGACCTTCAGGTCGTTGACGATGGTCAGATCGAAGTCCTGCTGGATCACCGACTGCGCGATGTGCGAGGCCAGGCGCGGATGGCCCATCACCTTGGGCACCGGGCGCGGGCCATAGCCTTCGTCGGCGGGCTCGAACTCGGCCGCCGTGCCGATGGCGAAGGTGGGGATGACGCTCAGGTCGAAGTTGGTGGCGTGGTCGTTGTAGACGAGAAAGATCACGTCCGGCGTGTTTTCCTTCATCCAGCGCTTGCTGGGCTCGAAACCCTGGAACAGCGGCGCCCAGTAAGGCTCGGCCGTCTTGCCGTGGTCGATGGCGGCGCCGATCGCCGGCACGTGCGACGAATACACCGAGGCGCTGATGCGCGCCCGCCCTTTCGCTCCTGATTCAGTAGCTGCTTGCGCTTTCTGCACGGCCGCCGACAGCTCTTTTTGTGCTTTTTCTTCCCAGGCCTTCCAGGCGGCGGACTGGCTCATGGCGCCCTGGGCGTCACCGCCCTCGCCCACCACGCGGTTGCCCTCGGGGCTGCGCCCGCCGGCCACCATCATGTCGCGGTACTGCTGCTCGCTCATGCCGGTCATGCTGCCGGCCATCTGCTGGAACGACAGGCCATCAGTGGCGCCCAGCTTGGACAGGAAGTAGATGTTGCCGCCGGTCTTCATCGCCCAGTTCAAATCGCGCGCGCGCACCGCCGCCTTCTGCTCGTCGGTCATCGGCCATTCGGCCAGATAGGCGTCCTCGTCTGCCTTGAAGCGGGCGCGGTTTTCGGCCTTCATCAGGCTCATGCAGAACTGATTGAGCCAGTAGCCCTTGCGGCTCTGGTCGGCGTCGAAGATGGTGGTGCCGGGGACGTCGAGATAGGGCTTGTTGAGCGACATGATCAAAACTCCACTTTGAATGTTGAGCGTTGAGCGTTGAGCGATTGGTTCAGGCGACGGGAATTCCCGGTATTCACGCTGAACGCGAAACGCTCAACGCCGAACCTCTTCCTCGGGCCAGTACAGGCGCATCGGGTTGTCGACCAGCAGCTTGCGTTGCAGTTCGGCCGTGGGCGCGATGTGCGGGATGAAGTCGACCAGCAGGCCGTCGTCGGGCATGTGGTCCTTGAGGTTGGGATGCGGCCAGTCGGTGCCCCACAGCACGCGATCGGGGAATTGCTGCACCACGCGGCGCGCGAACGGCACCACGTCGCGATAGGCCGCCGGCTCGCCATGCAGCGCCGGCGGGCCGGACACGGACAGGCGCTCGGGGCAGCTCACCTTGCTCCACACGTTGGCGTGCTCGCGCATGAACTTCAGGAACAGCGCGAATTCGTCGCTGTCCACGCCCTTCTTCACGTCGGGCCGGCCCATGTGATCGACCACCACCGTGGTCGGCAGCGCGGTGAAGAAGTCCCACAACTCGGGCAGATCGACCGCTTCAAAGTAGATCACCACGTGCCAGCCGAGTTGGGCGATGCGCCCGGCAATCTCCATCAGCTCGTCCTTGGGCGTGAAGTCAACCAGGCGCTTGACAAAGTTGAAGCGCACGCCGCGCACGCCGGCGGCGTGCAGGGCTTGCAGCTCGTCATCGCTGACGCTGCGCTTGACGGTGGCCACGCCGCGCGCCTTGCCTGCTGCGGCCTGCAGCGCATCGACCAACGCCCGGTTGTCGGCGCCGTGGCAGGTAGCCTGCACGATCACGTTGCGCGCAAAGCCCAGGTGATCGCGCAGCGCGAACAGCTGGGCCTTGCTGGCGTCGCAAGGCGTGTACTTGCGCTCGGGCGCGTAGGGAAACTCGGCGCCCGGGCCGAACACGTGGCAGTGCGCGTCGACGCTGCCGGGCGGCAGTCTGAAACGCGGCGCGCTGGGGCCGTCGTACCAGTCCAGCCAGCCTGCCGTCTTGATGAAATCGCCGGTGGTGGGTTTGCTCATGATGGGAATCCAAATTTCCGGACGCGAAGGACGCGAAGGACGCGAAGAATGCGCGAAGAACGCAAAAGAGAAATCAATCAAATGGGGTTCCTTCGCGTTCTTCGCGTCACTTTCGCGTTCTTCGCGTCCGGCTGTTCAGTCGATGTAGCGCAGGCCAGCTTTTTGCAGCCCTTCGCGCATCTTGTAGTAGTCCAGGCCCAGCGTGCCGCTGGCGAAGATGTCGCGCTTGTCGCCTTCGTTGGCTTCGCGCTTTTGCGCCGCGGCCAGGGTCTGCGCGGCGCGCGCGGCGGGTACGCAGACCACGCCGTCGTCGTCGGCCACGACCACGTCGCCCGGGTTGACCTGCATGCCGGCGCAGACGATGGGGATGTTGACCGAGCCCAGCGTGGCCTTGATGCAGCCCTTGGCGCTGATGGCCTTGCTCCAGACCGGAAAGCCCATCTCGTGCAGCGTGCGCACGTCGCGCACGCCGGCATCGATGATGAGGGCGCGCGCGCCGCGGGCCTTGAAGCTGGTGGCCAGCAGGTCGCCGAAATAGCCGTCGGTGCATTCGCTGGTGACCGCCGCCACCACGATGTCGCCGGGGCGAATCAGCTCGGCCGCCACGTGCAGCATCCAGTTGTCGCCCGGCTGCAGCAGCACGGTGACAGCCGTGCCGCTGACCTGCGCGCCGGGGTAGATGGGGCGCATGTAGGGCTTGAGCAGGCCCACGCGGCCCATGGCCTCGTGCACCGTGGCGCTGCCAAAGCGCGCCAGCGCATCGGCCACCTGCGCGTCGGCGCGCTGGATGTTGCGGTAAACCACACCTAACTCGTGCATGTCATTTCTCCAGGTTCGATCGAGGGTCGGCGCTCACGAAGAGGTTCAGCGTTAACTGACAGGTTCAGCGTTCGGCGTTGAGCGTTCAGCGTGAACTTCCAAAAAACCGCCACATCTCCAACCCGCTCAACGCTCAACGCTCAACGCTCAACGCTCAACGCTCAACGCTCAACGCTCAACGCTCAACGCCCCTGCGCCTTCAAGGCGGCATCCAGCCGCGGAAACACGCGCCGCGCGTTGCCTTCGTAGATCTTGTAGCGGTCGGCTTCGCTCAGGTTGGTGGTGGCCTGCACGTAGCGCTTGGTGTCGTCGTAGTTGTGTCCGGTCTCGGGGTCGATGCCGCGCACGGCGCCGATCATCTCGCTGGCGAACAGGATGTTGTCGACCGGAATCACCTTGGTCAGCAGATCGATGCCCGGCTGGTGGTAGACGCAGGTGTCGAAGAACACGTTGTTCAGCAGGTGGTCCTGCAGCAGGGGCTTTTTCAGCTCCTGCGCCAGCCCGCGATAGCGGCCCCAGTGGTAGGGCGCGGCGCCGCCGCCGTGCGGGATGATGAACTTCAGCGTCGGGAAGTCCTTGAACAAATCGCCCTGGATCAGCTGCATCACCGCCGTGGTGTCGGCATTGATGTAGTGCGCGCCGGTGGTGTGAAAGCAGGCGTTGCACGAGGTGCTGACGTGGATCATGGCCGGGATGCCCAGCTCGACCATCTTCTCGTAGATCGGGTACCAGTGACGGTCGGTCAGCGGCGGACTCGTCCAGTGGCCACCGGACGGGTCGGGGTTCAGGTTGATGCCGACAAAGCCATATTCCTTGACGCACTTTTCCAGCTCGGGAATGCAGGTGGCCGGATCGACACCCGGCGACTGCGGCAGCATGGCCACGCCGATGAAATGCTGCGGAAACAGTTGGCTGACGCGGTGGCACATCTCGTTGCACAGCGCCGCCCAGGTGCTGGAGACCTGAAAGTCGCCAATGTGGTGCGCCATGAAGCTGGCGCGCGGGCTGAAGAGGGTCAAGTCGCTGCCGCGCTCGCGCATCAGGCGCAGCTGGTTGGTCTCGATGGATTCGCGCAGCTCGTCGTCGCTGATCTTCAGCTCGTCCGCGCGCGGCATGGCGGCCGCATCTTGAATGCCGGCGATCTGCCGGTTGCGCCACTGCTCCAGCGCCTTGGGCGCGGTGGTGTAGTGGCCGTGGCAGTCGATGATCAGGGGGTGTTGCTGGCTCATGGTGCTCCTCTTCAAACGCTAGCCCATTGTGCGCACCGACACCGCGCCTGACTACCGGCCCCAGCCACTATCAGCTAGAGCAAAATGGCATATCTCATCAACAGCCATGTCGAATCGAGGTGTTCATGGACCTGCGCCAGCTGGAATATTTCGTCCGCGTGGCCGAACTGGGCAGCTTCACCCGCGCCGCGCTGGCGCTGGACGTGGCGCAGCCCGCGCTGAGCCGCCAGGTGCGCCTGCTGGAGCTGGAGCTGCGCCAGAGCCTGCTGACGCGCCACGGCCGCGGCGCCGCGCCCACCGAGGCCGGCCAGGTGCTGCTGGAGCACGCCCGCGGCATCCTGCACCAGGTGGAGCATGCGCGTGACGAGCTGGCACGCCTGCGCGGTGCCCTGGCCGGGCGCGTGACCCTGGGCCTGCCGCCCAGCGTGGCGCGCGCGCTGGCGGTGCCGCTGGTGCAGGCCTTCGGCCAGCAGCTGCCCGAGGCCCGGCTGTCGATCACCGAGGCGCTGTCGGCCAGCATGCAGGAGCAGCTGGCCAGCGGACGGCTGGACATCGCCGTGCTCTACAACGCCCAGCCGGTGCCGGGGCTGGACATCGCCCCGCTGGCGCGCGACGAGCTGCTGCTGGTGCAGCGCGCCACCGCGCCCGCGGGCCCGACCGGCGCCATCGCGCTGCGCGAGCTCACCCGCCTGCCGCTGGTCATCCCCAGCCGGCCCAACGCCATCCGCATGCACGTCGAAACGGTGATGGCCGCCGCCGGCTGCGCGCCGCGGGTGGCGCTGGAGATTGACGGCGTGGCCACCATCCTGGAGCTGGTCGAAGGCGGGGCCGGCAACGCCATCCTGTCGCGCCACGCGCTGGCCGGCGTGGCGCGGCCGGGCGCCTTTGCCCTGCGCCCCATCCAGGCGCCGGACGGCCAGCCGCTACACATCCCGCTGTACACCGCCGTCAGCGCGCTGCGCCCCGGCAGCGCCACCCAGCAGGCCGCGCTGACGCTGCTGCGCGCGCAGGCGCAAAAGCACCTGGGCAGCTTCTGAAAACTCCTGAATTCATAGCTGCTGGCGCAGAACAGCAAAGCACCGCAACGGTTTTTACCATCAAAAATCAGGCGCAGACGGGTCGCATGGCCACCGCGCTTCAGCGGCGGGGGCAATCGACGGCCAGGCGGATCTCATCTTCGCCCACCTTGCGTCGCTTGGTGCCGCGGCCCTCATAGCGCGAGGCGGTCATGGTGAGGACAAAGCCGCTGTCGGTGAGGGTGATCTGATCGCGCCGCGTGTTGCCGAAGTTGTGATCCTGTCCGCCCAAAAAGAGCATGAACATGGCCTCCTGGCCGCTGAACGACACCGTCACCGCCACGCCGTCGCCATTGCGGTCCTGCGCGTACTCGTGCGTCGGCGGGTCGGACTGGGCGTAGAACCAGTTGCCCTTCTGGCCAGCCAGCCGGGGGCTTTCGCAGACCACCGGCACATCGATGGCCTGGCCGGCAAAGCTGCCGTGCACGCGGCCGTTGTAGCCAGCGGCCTGGGCAGTGCCGGCCAGCAGCAGCGCGGCGACAAGAGCAGACAGACGCAGACGCATGAACGCAATCCTTCGGGTTGATCGGCTGGCAGGCGGCGGCACGACGCCCCGCGCTGGACGGCTGAACGGCCGTGCTGGCCGGCGCGGCAAGTGTATCGGGCGCGGCCTGGCGCACCCACCCAGCCCCAGATCGGGCACCAGCGGCGGCGGAACTTTGCCTTTAGCACTCCCTCCAATGGAGTGCTAAAATACCCGAGAGACATGAAAGGACATTCAACGATGACCGAGAAGGCTCCCAGCACCAGCAACAACGCCGTGGCACTGTCCAATCCCTGGGCGGTGGTGCCGCCGCTGGGCAATCTGGACGCCTACATCAGCGCGGTCAATCGCCTGCCCATGCTGACGCTGGAGGAGGAGCAGCGCTACGCCCGCGAGCTGCGCGACACCGGCAGTCTGGACGCCGCCGGCCGGCTGGTGCTGTCGCACCTGCGGCTGGTGGTGGCCACCTCGCGCCAGTACCTGGGTTACGGCCTGCCGCATGCCGACCTGATCCAGGAAGGCAACGTGGGACTGATGAAGGCCGTCAAACGCTTCGATCCGGACCAGGGCGTGCGGCTGGTGAGCTACGCGCTGCACTGGATCAAGGCCGAGATCCACGAATACATCCTGAAGAACTGGCGTCTGGTCAAGGTGGCCACGACCAAGGCGCAGCGCAAGCTGTTCTTCAACCTGCGCTCGATGAAGCAGGGCTTCAAGGCCGAGCTGGACGCCGACCTGGCGCACCGCGACGCGCTGACCGAGGAGCAGATCGACGTCGTGGCGCGCGAGCTGCGGGTCAAGCCGGCCGAGGTGCGCGAGATGGAAACGCGCCTGTCCGGCGGCGACGTGCTGCTCGACCCGGCGCCGTCCGACGACGGCGAGCAGGCGTTTGGCCCCATCGCCTACCTGTCGGACGAGCGCCACGAGCCGACGGCCGTGATCGAGTCGGCCCAGCGCGACGCGCTGGCCACCGAAGGCATCGCCAGCGCGCTGCGCGGCCTGGACGAGCGCAGCCGCCGCATCGTCACCGAGCGCTGGCTGAACGTGAACGACGACGGCAGCGGCGGCATGACGCTGCACGAGCTGGCGGCCGAATACGGCGTCAGCGCCGAGCGCATCCGCCAGATCGAGGTGGCGGCGATGAAGAAGATGCGCACGGCGCTGGCCGAATACGCCTGAGCGGCAGCGCTGGCTTGCCTGCATCACCCCGCCCGCGCCCGCCGGCGGGGTTTTGTTTTGGTAAAAATGGGGGCTCGCGCTGGCCAGTCCTGCGCGAGAAGCTATAGTATTTGAAGTTCACCGACGGGCGTCACGCCCTTGCCGACCCCTGAAAGCCTTGCACTGACACCATGCGCCCTCTGTTGACCCGTCGCTTCCTCCTTGCTGGCGCCGCTGCCCTGGCCATCCTCGCCCCCCTGGCCCAGGCGCAAGCGGCCGCGGCCTGGCCCGCCAAGCCGCTGCGCTTCATCGTCGGCTTTCCCGCCGGCTCCTCGCCCGACCTGACGGCGCGCGCGCTGGCCGAGCCGCTGGAGAAGGCGCTGGGCCAGCCGGTGGTGGTGGAAAACCGCGTCGGCGCGGGCGGCAACATCGGCGCCGACGCGGTGGCCAAGGCCACGGACGGGCACACCATCGGCCTGATGATCAATGGCAACCTGACCATCTCCAGGCTGCTCAACCCCGCCCTGCGCTACGACCCGGCGACCGACTTCGCGCCCGTCAGCCTGATCGGCGTGGCGCCGCTGGTGTTGGTGGCGCCCGCAGGCGCGCCGGGCGCGGATGCGCGGGCGTTTTTGGATGCGGCGCGCGGCGCCGGATCGAAATGGAGCTACGGCTCGCCCGGCGTCGGCACCGTCGGCCACCTGGGCATGGAGCTGCTGAAGGCGCGCACCGGCATGGCCCCGGTGCATGTGCCTTACCCCGGCTATCCGCAGGTGTTCAACGCCCTGGTCGGGGGCGACTTGCAGCTGTCGATGCTGCCGCCGGCCCTGGCACAGACGCAGATCAAGGCCGGCAAGCTGCGCGGCATCGGCGTCACCGGCAGCGGGCGCAGCACGCTGGCGCCCGAGCTGCCGAGCCTGGCCGAGGCGGGCGTGAAGGACTTCCACCTGGAAATCTGGAACGCCGTGGTGGCGCCGGCAGGCATGCCGCGCGCCCATGTGGCGCGCCTGGCCGAAGCCGTGGGCGCCATCGTGCGCGCGCCGGAAATGCGCCAGCGCCTGTTTCAGCAGGGCTGGCAGGCGGTGGGCTCGTCGCCCGAGGGCCTGGCCAACCGCATCCAGGCCGACACCCGGGTGCTGGGCCAGATCATCCGCACGCAGGGCATCAAGTCCGAATGAAGCTTGCCGGGTAGCTCACAAAACGATAGCTCCCCGCGCTCGCCCTGCAAGCGCTGCGGGGATTTTTCATACCCACCGAACCCTCAGGCGCCGCCCAGCAGCAGGCGCACGTCGGCGGCCACGTCTTCCGGCTTACTGCCGTAGCGGCTGAACAGGCGCAGCCGACCCTGCGGGTCATAAAGGTAGCTGGAGGCCGTGTGGTCCATGGTGTAGCTACCGGGCGTACTGCCTTCGACTTTCTTGTAGAACACCTTGAAGTCCTTGGCCAGCGCGGCCAGTTCGTCGGGCGAGCCGGCGTACAGGCCCAGGAAGCTGGGGTCGAAGCTGCCCATGTAGGCCTTGAGCACCTCGGGCGTGTCGCGCTCGGGGTCGAGGCTGAGAAACAGCACCTGCAGCTTGTCGCCATCGGCGCCCAGCAGCTGCTTGACCTGCAGCATCTCGGTCATGGTGGTGGGGCAGACGTCGGGGCACTGGGTGTAGCCGAAGAACAGCACCACCACCTTGCCACGGAAATCGGCCAGCGTGCGCGGCTGACCGTTGAAGTCGGTGGCGCGCAGGTTCTGCGCGTAGTCGACACCGGTGATGTCGATGCCGCGAAACTGCGGCTTGCCGGGTTGGCAGGCACTCAATACGATGCCAGCGCTTGCCAGCAGAGCGCCGGCAGCTATTTTTTCAAGAGCAAAACGACGGTTCATGTCCCACGCACTCATGGCAGGTAATGGTCGACCAGCAGCGCCGCGAACAGCAGCGACAGGTGGATCAGCGAAAAGCGGAAGGTCTTGCGCGCCAGCGCGTCGGAATACTGTCGCCACAGCTTGAAGGCGTAACCGATGAAGCCGGCGTTGAGCACCAGCGCCGCCACCAGGTACAGCCAGCCACTCATGCGGTAGATGAAGGGCAGCAGGCAGGCCGCCAGCAGGACAAAGGTGTAGAGCAGCACCTGCAGCCGCGTGAATTCGTTGCCGTGCGTCACCGGCAGCATCGGCAGGCCGCTCTTGCGGTAGTCCTCCACCCGGTACAGCGCCAGCGCCCAGAAGTGCGGCGGCGTCCACAGGAAGATGATCAGGAACAGGATCAGCGCCTGCGGCTCCACCGCGTTGGCCATGGCGGCCCAGCCCAGCACCGGCGGCATGGCGCCCGAGGCGCCCCCGATGACGATGTTCTGCGGCGTCAGCGGCTTCAGGATGACGGTGTAGACGATGGCGTAGCCGACGAAGGTGGCGAAGGTCAGCCACATGGTCAGCGGGTTGACCCACAGGTACAGCACGGCCGAACCCAGCGCGCACAGCAGCGCCGAAAACACCAGCGCCTGGTTGGCCGACAGTTCGCCGCGCGCGGTGGGGCGCCAGCTGGTGCGCCGCATGCGTGCGTCGATGGCCTTTTCGACCAGGCAGTTGAAGGCCGCCGCCGCCGCCGCCACCAGCCAGATGCCGATGCAGGCGATCAGCATGCGTTGCAGCGCCGCCCCGTCCGGCAGGCCCGGCACGGCCAGCACCATGCCGATCAGGGCGCAGAAGACGATCAGCTGCACCACGCGCGGCTTGGTCAGCACGTAGTACTGCTTCCACAGCGGCATGGACGGCAGCGTGGCGGTGGTGGTGGTGGGGGCGCTCATGCCAGGGACTCCTGCCGGCGGCTGGCGCACAGCGCCCAGGTGAGCACGGCCAGCAACGCCGCGGCGCCGCCAGTGTGCAGCACGGCGGCCAGCAGCGGCCAGTCGAGGATCACGTTGGACAGGCCGGTCAGCAGTTGCAGCGCCGCCAGCGCCAGCACCCAGCGCCGCTGCGCCGCCAGCTGGCCGGCACGCGCCAGCCGCCAGGCCAGCACGCCCAGCAGCACGAAGACGGCGTAGGCGAACAGCCGGTGCGTGTAGTGGATGGCGGTGAGCGCGTGAAACTCCAGCCATGAGCCGTCCGCCGACTCGCCCAGCGGCCGCCACAGCTCAAAGCCCTGGGCAAAGTCCATCGGCGGCCACCAGCTGCCCTGGCACATCGGGAAGGTGTTGCACACCAGCACGGCGTAGTTGGTGCTGACCCAGCCGCCCAGCGCGACTTGCAGCGCCACCGCGACGGCGGCCAGCCACAGCAGGGCGCGCAGGCCGGCGGCAAGCGGCTCGGGCGCGGCGCCGGCGCTGCGGCGGTAGCTTTCGGCCTGCACCACCAGCAGCACCAGCAGGCCCACGCCGCCCAGCAGGTGCAGGGTGACGATGGCCGGAAACAGCTTCATGGTCACCGTCAGCGCGCCGAAGGCGCCCTGGGCGCAGACCCACAGCAAGGTCATCAGCGGCCAGCCCGGGTGCACGATGTCGGCCGTCGCGCCGGCGCGCTGGCGCCGCCACTGGCGCCAGGTGGCCAGCGTCAGCACCAGGATCAGCACGCCCACGCCGGTGGCCAGGTAGCGGTGGATCATCTCGACCCAGGCCTTGCCGTGCGTGACAGGGCCGGTGGGCATCGCCGCCTCGGCGGCGGCGATGTGGGCGCGCGCGCCCACCGGGCTGGCCTGGCCGTAGCAGCCGGGCCAGTCGGGGCAGCCCAGGCCGGAATCGGTCAGGCGCGTGAAGGCGCCGAACATCACCAGATCGAAGGTCAGGAACAGCGTCAGCAGCGTCAGCGCCTGCAGGCGGCGCGCCGGGCTGGCACCCTGGTGGCGCAGCCACAGCCAGGCCAGCGGGCCCAGGGCCACCACCAGGCCCATGACCATCAGGCGCAGCGCCGGGCTGAGGTTGTACAGCGGCGTGGCGTCCATCAGCGCCGCTCCTGTCCGGTGGCGCGGCTTGGCATGGCGGTGCGTTCCATGGTCATCGCCCGGCCTGGTCCCAACTGGAGGAGGCGCGCATCAGGCGCTCCAGATCGCGCTTGGCGCGGCCGGCGCCGGCCTTGTCCAGCCCAGCCGGAAAACGCATCATCCAGTGTCCCATGGGATCGACCACGTACAGGTGCTCAGGCAGCGCCTGGCCCGCCGCTGGCGCCAGCCAGTCGGCCAGCACGGCGGGGGGCACGCGCAGCACGGTGGCCTGGCCAAGCGCGGGCAGCAGGGCCTCGGGCAGGCGGGCATCGTCGCTCACCAGCCAGACCCAGTCCAGCCGGTCCTTGTCCTTGCCCAGGCCCTCGCGCAGCTGGCGCTGCAGGTAGAGGTTGTTCTCGCACGCCGCATCACACGCGCCGCCGGCCACGCTGAGCAGCAGCCACTGGCCCTTGAGGGAGGTCAGCTCGACCGGGCGCCCGCTCAGGTCGGTGGCGCTGGCGGCCGGCAGCGGGCGCTGCGGCTCGATCAGCTCGCCGAAGCTGCGCCGTGCCTGCGGCCGCGCCACGTAGTAGCTGTAGTACGACGCGATGACCGGCGCCGCGCACACCAGCGCCAGCAGCAGCATCTGCCAGCGGCCGGCGCGCGTGCGCCGCGCCTGCCGGGCCAGCACGGCGTCGGGCGCGGGCAGGTTGTGCACGGTGAATCCGAGCGCTTCGTCGCGTCGGCTGGCCTCAGGCCTGTCGGGAACGGTAGAAAGGTCTGACAACTTGAAACCACAGGAAAAGCACGCCGATCAGCGCGCACAGGCCGAACCACTGGAACGCATAGCCGTAGTGCTTGTCGACGCCGCTGTCGGCCTCGGGCCAGTCGCGGCGCAGGCCCTCGGACGCGGCGCCAGTCTGCCACACCATCAGGCCGGCCAGCGGCAGGCCGGTTTCCGCCCGGAAGGCGTCCAGGTCGAGATTCTGCCGGATCGCCCCCTGCCCTTCCCGGCCCAGCTGATAAACCCTGGGGGGATGTTCGGCGATGCGGCCGCTGATCCGCACCTCGCCGCCCGGGGTCTGCACCGGCGGCAGCGTCTCGCGCTCGCTGCGGTGGCGCGGCGCCCAGCCGCGCTGCACCAGCACCACCGCGTCGCTGCCGGCCAGGCGCAGCGGCGTCAGCACATAGAAACCGGTGTGCCGCCCCATGGGGCGGTTGTCCAGATAGATGCTGCGCTCGGGCAGCCACTGGCCGCGCAGCGTGATGCCGCGGTGCAGCAGCGCCTGCGCCTGCCCGGGCGCCAACGGCCTTGCCAGCGTCAGGCCATCGAGCGCCGGCAGCGCCTGGCGCGCGGCCATGGCGGCGTGCAGCGCCTGCTTTTCAGCGGCGCGCGACAACTGCCAGCGCCCGAGTGAAAACGTCACCGCCACGCCCAGCAGCGCGGTCAGCACCACGACCAGGGCGCGCCAGCCGGTCACCGGATAATCCATCCCATGAAACAAGTGTTCGTGGCGCTGGCGTTCGTCGGCATTCTGGTCAGCCTGGGGTCGGCGCTGGTGTTCATGCTCAAGCGCGATCCGCAGGGCGATGCCGGCGACAGCCGGCGCGCCGGCCGCATGATGCGCTCGCTGGCGCTGCGCGTGGGGCTGTCGATCGTGCTGTTCCTGTGCATCCTGCTGGCCTGGAAGCTGGGCTACATCCAGCCCTCGGGGATTTCATCACAGCCTTGAGCGGCGCGGCGCCGACCAGCACAGCAAAAAGAGCGCCGCGAGGCGCTCTTTGCCATGGGGCCGGTCGGCCGCTTACATCCAGTACACCAGGATGTACAGGCCGAGCCACACCACGTCGACGAAGTGCCAGTACCAGGCCGCGCCCTCGAAGCCGAAATGGCGCTCGGGGGTGAAGTGGCCCTTCATCAGGCGCAGGGTGATGAACAGCAGCATCAGCATGCCGACCAGCACGTGGAAGCCGTGAAAGCCGGTCAGCATGAAGAAGGTGGAGCCGTAGACGCCGGAGCTGAGCTTGAGGTTCAGCTCGGCATAGGCATGGTAGTACTCGTAGCCCTGCACGCACAGGAAGGTCACGCCCAGCAGCACGGTGACCCACATGAAGGCGATGGTGCGCGCGCGCTGGCCCGCCAGCAGGGCATGGTGGGCGATGGTCAGCGTGACGCCGGAGCTCAGCAGCAGCGCGGTGTTGATGGTGGGCAGCCAGAACGGACCCATGGTCTGGAACGGCTGCACGGTGCCGGCGGGCGAGGCCGTGGCACCAGCCGCCACGCTGGGCCAGACGGCCTTGAAGTCGGGCCACAGCAGCGCGTTCTCCAGACTGCCCAGCGCCGGCACCGAGTGGGCGCGCGCCCACCACAGGGCGGTGAAGAAGGCTCCGAAGAACATCACCTCCGAAAAGATGAACCAGCTCATGCTCCAGCGGAAGGACAGGTCGATCTTGCGGCCGTACAGCCCGCCTTCGCTCTCGCCCACGGCCTCGCTGAACCACTGGAACAGCACGAACAGCCACCACAGCAGGCCGGCCAGCAGCAGCCAGCCACCCCAGGCGGCGTCGTTCATCCACTGGCTGGCGCCGATGATCATCAGCAGCAGGCCGAAGGCCGCCATCACGGGGTGCCGCGATTCGGCGGGGACGTAGTAGTACGGCGTCTGACCGTGGGTGGCGCTGGACATGTTCACTTCACTCCTGTACTCTCGAATTTATAGCTGCTGTCGCTTGTCCTGCCTGCGCTGGACGGTGTTTGAATATTCAATCGTTGCTCAACCCGCCGCTGCCGGCCCGGACACCACCCAGCGGATGATGCCCAGCAGCAGCAGCACGAACAACAGCACGCCGACCAGCCCGGCCAGCATGATGTGCAAGGGATTGACCTGCCCCAGGTCGCGCTGGTATTCGCTGCGCCGGCGCACGCCCAGAAAGCCCCAGCCCACCAGGCGCAGCGTGCGCCAGAACGCACTGCCCGCGGGGCGTGCAGCCGCCGGCGGCTCCGTCGGCGCGGCGGCTGGAGGCGGCACTTGGGGCTCGCTCATGCGCCGGCTCCGGTCTGGCGCGCCAGCGCCGCGCTGGCTTGCGGCGGCGCCGGGGTCTTGCCACCGACTTCGAAGAAGGTGTAGGACAGCGTGATGGTGGTCACGTCCTTGGGCAGCCGCGGGTCGATGACGAAGGCCACCGGCCACTGCTTTTTCTCGCCGGGGGCCAGGGTGTACTGGTTGAAGCAGAAGCACTCCAGCTTGTTGAAATGCGGCGCCGCCTGGCGCGGCGCGTAGCTGGGGATGGCCTGCGCCGACATACGGCGATCCTGCACGTTCTGGAACTCGTACATGACGGTGGCCAGTTCGCCCGGATGCACCTGCAGCGTGCGCTGCGCCGGCCGGAATTCCCACGGCCCGCGCGAATTGGCGTCGAACTCGACCGTGATGACGCGGTTGCGATCGACCTGCGAATTGCGGCTGGCCGTGCGCGCCGCATCACCGGCCACGCCGTTGCCGGGCACCTGGCGCTCCGACAGCGACAGGATGTTGATGCCGGTGACTTCGCAGATCGCGCGGTAGACCGGGATCAGCGTGTAGCCGAAGGCGAACATGCCGCAGGCCACCACGGCCAGCTTGCCCAGCATCTTCAGGTTCTCGGAGCGCACGCGCATGACCATCCGCGCCCGTCAGCCGCCCAGCACCACCATGCGGACGATGAAGCCGACGAAGAACGCCAGCGCGATGCCACCCAGGATCAGGCCCAGGCGGACGTTGCGCTTGCGCTGCTCTTCGGTGCTCACGGGCATCATCCGTTGACCGTCCCGCATCAGCCGATCACGCGGGTGGCGCTGGCGTCCAGCCTGGGCGGGGTCTCGTAGGTGTGGAAGGGGGCCGGCGAGGGCACTTCCCACTCCAGGCCCTCGGCGCCTTCCCAGGGGCGCTGCGGCGCCTTGGCGCCCTGCCCGCGCATCACGGGCAGCACCACGAACAGGAAGAAATACAGCTGCGCGAAACCGAAGAAGAAGGCGCCGACCGAGGCGATCAGGTTGAAGTCGGCGAACTGCATCGGGTAGTCGGCATAGCGGCGCGGCATGCCGGCCAGGCCGAGGAAGTGCATCGGGAAGAAGGTGATGTTGAACGAGATCATCGACCACCAGAAGTGGATCTTGCCGCGCGTCTCGTTGTACATCACGCCAGTCCACTTGGGTGCCCAGTAGTAGAAGCCGCCGTACAACGCGAACAGCGAGCCGGCCACCAGCACGTAATGGAAGTGGGCGATGATGTAGTAGGTGTCCTGGATCTGGGTGTCCACCGGCACCACGGCCGGGATCACGCCGGTGAAGCCGCCGATGGTGAACACGAAGATGAAGCCCACGGCCCACAGCATCGGGGTCTCGAAGGTCATCGAGCCACGCCACATGGTGGCCACCCAGTTGAAGATCTTCACCCCGGTGGGGATGGCGATCAGCATGGTGCCGTACATGAAGAACAGCTGGCCCGTCACCGGCATGCCGGTGGTGAACATATGGTGCGCCCACACGATCAGCGACAGGATGGCGATGGCGGCCACCGCGTACACCATGGAGGCGTAGCCGAACAGCTTCTTGCGCGCGAACGCCGGCACCACCTGGCTGATGATGCCGAAGGCCGGCAGGATCATGATGTAGACCTCGGGGTGGCCGAAGAACCAGAAGATGTGCTGGTACATCACCGGGTCGCCGCCGCCGGCGGGGTTGAAGAAGCTGGTGCCGAAGTGGCGGTCGGTCAGCGTCATGGTGATGGCGCCGGCCAGCACCGGCATGACGGCGATCAGCAGGTAGGCGGTGATCAGCCAGGTCCAGCAGAACATGGGCATCTTCATCAGCGTCAGGCCGGGCGCGCGCATGTTCAGGATGGTGACGATGATGTTGATGGCGCCCATGATGGAGCTGGCGCCCATGATGTGCATGGCCAGGATGCTGCTGTCCATCGACATGCCCATCTGCAGCGTCAGCGGCGCGTACAGCGTCCAGCCGGCGGCCGGGGCGCCGCCGGGCATGAAGAAGGAGCCGATCAGCATGATGGCGGCCGGAATCAGCAGCCAGAAACTGAAGTTGTTCATGCGCGCGAAGGCCATGTCGCTGGCGCCGATCTGCAGCGGGATCATCCAGTTGGCGAAGCCCACGAAGGCCGGCATGATGGCGCCGAACACCATGATCAGCCCGTGCATGGTGGTCAGCTGGTTGAACAGCTCGGGGTTGACCACCTGCAGGCCGGGCTGGAACAGCTCGGCGCGGATCAGCAGCGCCAGCACCCCGCCGACCATCAGCATGAAGAAGGAAAACAGCATGTACAGCGTGCCGATGTCCTTGTGGTTGGTGGCGAACACCCAGCGGCGCCAGCCCGAGGGCGCGTGGTGGTGGTCGTGCGCGTGGTCATCGTGACCGGCGTGGGAGGTGGGCAGTACGGCGCTCATGGAGGGTTCTCCGGATTTCTGAATCTTGGACGGGCGGGACAGGGCTTGGCAGGCTCGCTCAACCCCCGGCGGGGAACTTGCCCGCGCGCGCGGCCTTGAACTCGGACGGCTGCACCAGCGTGCCGGTCTTGTTGGTCCAGTGGTTCTTGGTGTAGGTGACGACCGCCGCCAGCTCGACGTCGGACAGCTGCTTCCACGCCGGCATGGTGCCGTTGTTGCGCCCCTCCAGCACCACGTGCATCTGCTCGGCCGACGGACCCTTGACGATGGCACTGCCGTCCAGCGGCTTGATGGCGCCGCTGCCGCGGCCGCTTTCCAGGTGGCAGGCGGCGCAGTTGGCGGCATAGACCTTCTGGCCACGCGCCACCAGCTCGGCCAGCGTCCACTGCTTGTTGGGGTCGTCGGCCAGCGCGGCCTGGCGCTTTTGCTCCTGTTCGACCCAGGCGGTGTATTCGTGCTGTGGCAGCACCTTGACGTGGATCGGCATGTAGGCGTGCTCCTTGCCGCACAGCTCGGCGCACTGACCGTAGAAGTCGCCGGTCTGCTCGGCGCGGAACCAGGTGTCGCGCACGAAGCCGGGAATGGCGTCCTGCTTGACGCCGAAGGCCGGCACCATCCAGGAGTGGATGACGTCGTTGGCGGTGGTGATGATGCGCACCTTCTTACCGACCGGCACCACCAGCGGATGGTCGACCTTCAGCAGGTAGTCGTCACCGGCCGGCTTGCCGGCGTCGGACATGGCGCGGTGCGAGGAGTCCAGCGTGGACAGGAAGCCGATGCCCGCGCCCTCGCCGTTGAGGTAGTCGTAGCCCCACTTCCACTGGTAGCCGGTGGCCTTGATGGTCAGGTCGGCGTTGGTGGTGTCCTTTTGCGCCACCACCACCTTGGTGGCCGGCAGGGCCATGCCGATCACGATCAGGAACGGGATCACCGTCCAGGTCACCTCGATCGCCACCGACTCGTGGAAGCTCGCCGGCTTGGCGCCCTGCGACTTGCGGTGCTTCCAGATGGAATAGAACATCACGCCGAACACGCCGATGAAGATGATCGTGCAGACGATCAGCAGCATCCAGTGCAGGCTGTGCTGCGCCTCGGCGATCTTGGTGACCGGCGGATGCAGGTTGAGCTGCCGCACGGCCGGACCGCCCGGCAAGTCCTTGACCTGCGCCTGGGCGGCGCCGGCCAGCCATGCCGCGCCCCAGAAGGTTGCCTGGACCGCGCTGCCGGTCAGCTTGCTTGCAATGCGTTTCATCGTGCCCACGTTGTTCACTGCCTCAACCATTGAAATCAAATTCCCTGTCCGTGCAGGCCACCGGCCTGCAACGCCCTGCGCATTTCGCCGGCCAGCGCGCGGCGCCACTGCGGCCGCACGTGGCGGCCGACGCTGAGCCGCCGCCCGGGCGCCTGGAGCTCGATCAAGTCGTGCTCGTGCGCCAGCGTGCGGATGCGCACCCGCGGCGCGCCGCCGAATTCCAGCGTTTCCCGATGGCCGGCGCACTCGCGCTCGACGCTCAGGCGCCCGCCTTGCAGCCGCACCGTCTCGCCATCGAGCGCGTGCCGCGCATAAACCAGCAGCGCGGCGCCCACCGCCAGCAGTTCCAGGCCGGCGAACGCCAGCACCAGGGGCATGCCGAGCACCCAGAAACCGCTGCCAATGAGCAGCGACAGCAGGCACAGCGTCGCGTACCACCCGCCCAACTGACGAGGCGTGACGCTGCAGTTGCGCCGCAGGTGCCAGGCCAGCGCCTGCTCGCTGACGCGAGCCCACCGGTAAGTCGACGTTTGCTGCAAGACGAGGTTCTCCGCACCACCGCGAAGCGCGCTCGCTTCGCCATGAATGCAAACGAGTTTAACCGAGTCGCTGTGTGTCTTTGATACAACTCAAACAGAGGGCAAGTTCCTATTGCGTTGCCGCAATGAAACCTTTAGGTCGTCCAGGGAAATCGTGGTTTGCGCCGCGATCGTGTGGCGCGGCGGCGGCTTGACCGCGTGGCCATAGATGACCTCGAAGCTGAGCGTGAGCGCGCCGCCATCGGCGGCAGAGGCCAGCCGGCGCGCCATGGCCGCGTGCAGCCGCTCGCGCCAGGCCGGGGTGCGCAGGCCCGCAAAACGCTGCGCGTGCAGGTTGCGCCCCAGGCCGCGCAGCTCCTGCAACAGACGCTCGGGCGAGGCAAAGCTGAGCGTGATGCGCTCCATGTCCATCACCGGGTCGGCAAAGCCGGCGCCCAGCAGCTGGTCGCCCCAGTCGTGCAGGTCGGTGAATTCGTGTGCCGGCGGTGGCCAGCCCAGATCGGCGTAGAGGGCGCGCAGCTCCCGCAGCGTGTCCGGCCCCAGGCAGGAAAACATGACGAAGCCGTCGACCGCCAGCGCGCGCAGCCAGTCGGCCATCAGCGCGGCCGGCTCGGCCACCTGATGCGCCAGCATGTTGGCCCACACCAGCTGCACCGAGGCATCGGGCGGCTGAACCACGTCGGTGGCGCCCGCGCGGGCGCCCCGCAGCCGCTGCCACCAGCCGGATGCTATGTTTTTAGTAGCTATTGGCGCTTGCTGGTGCTGCGCTGAAACCCGAAAACATTGCGCATCCGGATACTGGGCCGCCACCCGCTCATGGCCCTGCAGGCCGCCGCGCGCCGGCTCCCAGTCAGCCCAGGCGCGCACCGGCAGGCGGATCGCATCCAGCCGCTCGGCCATGCGCCGCGCCACCTCCTCGTGCAGCCAGGGTGCGTTGTCGTGCGGCCGCGCGGCCCAGCGGCGCGCGGCCACGGGATCGATGCTGGGCGGACGGTGGTCGGCGGCGGGTGACATGGGCGGCCAGTATATTGAGCGTCACCCATGCGCCTGATGACCCTGTTGCGACCGCTGCTGCCCCGCCCGGCGGGCGCCGCGCACTGGCCCAGCCAGTGCCTGGTGTGCCGCGCCTGGCCGGCACAGACGCTGTGCATCGACTGCCGCTCGCGCTTTGCGCCGCCAACCACCCGCTGCCAGCGCTGCGCGCTGCCGGTGCCGGCGGGCGTGGCGGTGTGCGGCGCCTGCCTGCGCGAGCCGCCACCGATGGCGCAGTGCCTGGCCGCCGTGCCCTGGCAGTGGCCCTGGTCCATGTGCATCGGACGCTGGAAGTTCGACGGCGACACCGGCCTGAGCACCCCGCTGGCGGCGCTGTTGCAGACGACGCCCGGCGTGACCGAGGCGCTGGCCGCCGCCGATCTGGTGCTGCCGATGCCCATGTCGCCCCAGCGCCTGGCCGAGCGCGGCTACAACCCGGCCCTGCTGCTGGCGCGGCAGCTGGCGCCCGGCCGGGTGCGCCCCGACCTGCTGCTGCGCACGCGCCACACGCCGCCGCAGCGCGGCCTGCCGCGCGCCGAGCGCCTGCGCAACGTGCGCGGCGCCTTCCAGGTCGATCCACTGGCCGCGCCCGCCTTGCGTGGCCGCCACGTGCTGCTGGTGGACGATGTCATGACCACCGGCGCCAGCGTGCGTGAGGCCGCCGCCGCCCTGCGGGCGGCCGGCGCCGAGCCGGTCGGCGTGCTGGTGCTGGCGCGCACCGACACGCCGACCGACCGCTGAAAGGCCGGGCCCGCCGCACAATCGCCCCATGTTCCACATCGTCCTGGTCGAGCCCGAGATCCCGCCCAACACCGGCAACGTGATCCGGCTGGCGGCCAACACCGGCTGCACGCTGCACCTGATCGAGCCGCTGGGCTTTTCGATGGACGACCGGCAACTGCGCCGTGCCGGGCTGGACTACCACGAGTACGCGCCGGTGCGCCGCCACGCCAATTGGGACGCCTTCACGGCCAGCCAGGCGCCCGATCCCGCGCGCCTGTTCGCCCTGACCACGCGCGGCACGCGGCGCGTGCACGAAGTGGCCTTCGCGCCCGGCGACTGGCTGGTGTTCGGCGCCGAAACCCGCGGCCTGCCGCCGGCCGTGCGCCAGCAGCTGGCCCCCGCGCAGCAGCTGCGCCTGCCCATGCGGCCCGACCAACGCAGCCTGAACCTGTCCAACGCGGTGGCGGTGACGGTGTTCGAGGCCTGGCGGCAAAACGGCTTTGCCGACGCCTGAGAGGCGCTCAGCCTCTGAGCTTCAGCCCGGCCCGCGGCTGCAAAGCGCTTGCAGCGCGTCGGCGCTGCGCTCGGCCGCGCCGCGGTGGGCCCGGGCAAAGTCCTGCGCGGCGCGGCGCATGGCGGCCAGCGCGGGCGCGTCGGCCAGCAGCGCGTGCGCGGCCGCCAGCGCCGCCGCCAGGTCGTCCACGCGCCGCGCGGCGCCGGCGGCCTGGGCCAGTTCGGCCGCCTGGGCGAAATTGAAGGTGTGCGGCCCCATCAGCACCGGGCAGCCGCAGGCGGCGGCCTCGATCAGGTTCTGCCCGCCCAGCGGCGCGAAGCTGCCGCCCAGCAGCGCCACGTCGGCCAGCGCGTAGTAGGCGGCCATCTCGCCCAGGCTGTCGCCCAGCCAGACGTCGGCCGGCTCCGGCGCGGCGGCCCAGGCGCTGCGCCGGCTGACGCTCAGGCCGGCGGCGCGAACGGCGTCGGCGACGGCGTCGAAACGCTGCGGGTGGCGCGGCACGATCAGCCACTGCACGGCGGGCGATGGCGCGCCAGTCACTCCATTTTTTGTAGCTGCTGGCGCACGTCCAGCAAGCGCCAGTGCCTGGATTTGCTTGAGGAATTCGGCCTCCTCGCCCTCGCGCGAGCTGGCCAGCATGACCACCGGCCGACGGCTTTCGGCGCGCCACGCCCGCCCGCGCGCCAGCAGTTCGGGCGCGGGCCGGGCGTCGAACTTCAGGTTGCCCAGCACGGTGACCGGGCCGGCGCCGATGGCGCGCAGGCGCACCGCGTCGGCCTCGGTCTGCGCCCACACGGCCGACAGCGCGCGGTAGGCCGGCCGCAGCAGCCCGCCGGCGCGCCGGGCGCCGCGCAGCGATTTTTCAGACAGGCGGGCATTGGCCAGCGCCAGCGGCACGCCCCGCGCGCTGGCTTGCAGGATCAGGTTGGGCCAGATCTCGGTTTCCATCAGCACGCCGACGTCGGGCCGGTACTGCGCCAGAAAGCGCCGCACGGCGCCGGGCGAGTCCCAGGGCTGCCAGACCTGCACGTCGCCCGGCTGCAGCAGGCCGACGCCCTCGGCGCGTCCGGTGGCCGTGCCGTGGGTCAGCAGCAGGCGCATGCCGGGCAGGCGCGGGCGCAGCGCGGCCAGCAGGATGGCGGCGGCGCGCGTCTCGCCCAACGACACGGCGTGGATCCACACCAGCGGCGCGGCGCCCGCCGGGCGGGGCTGGCTGTAGTGGCCAAAGCGCTCGTCCACCGCGTGCAGATAGCCCGGCTCAGCCGCGCCGCGGCGGCGCAGCTTGCGCCGCAGCAGCGGCTGGGCCAGCCAGGTGGCCAGGTCGTAGAGCACGCGGCTGGCCGACGGCATGACTATGAATTCAGGAGCTGCTGGCGTAGTCTGGACAAGCGCTGGCGCCGCAAAACATCTGAATCAATGGGCAAAGGCGCCCAGCTGCGCGTCGGGCTTGACGCGGCGCAGCAGCGCCAGCATGTCGGCCTGGATGCGCGCCAGCGCCGCCGGCGTCTGCCCCTCGAAGCGCAGCACCAGCACCGGCGTGGTGTTGCTGGCGCGGATCAGGCCAAAGCCGTCGGGCCAGTCGACGCGCAGGCCGTCGATGGTCGATACCTCGGCCGGCGGCGCCATCGCCTGGCCCGCCAGCGCCTGCAGCTGGGCCGCCAGGCGGTGCGCCTCGCCCTCGGCGCAGGCCACGTTCAGCTCGGGCGTCGAGCAGCTGGTGGGCAGGGCGTTGAGCACCGCGCTGGGGTCCGGGTGGCGGCTGAGGATCTCCAGCAGGCGGCAGCCGGCGTAGGTGCCGTCGTCGAAGCCGTACCAGCGCTCCTTGAAGAAGATGTGGCCGCTCATCTCGCCGCCCAGGGGCGCGCTGACCTCCTTCATGCGCGCCTTGATCAGCGAGTGGCCGGTCTGGTGCATCAGCGGCACGCCGCCGGCGGCGCGGATGGCGGGCGCCAGCTGCTGCGAGCACTTGACGTCGAACACGATGGGCGCGCCCGGCACGCGCGCCAGCACGTCCTGCGCGAACAGCACCAGCTGGCGGTCGGGGAAGATGTTCTGGCCGTCGCGCGTGACGATGCCCAGGCGGTCGCCGTCACCGTCGAAGGCCAGGCCCAGCTCGGCGTCGGAGGCCTGCAGCGCGGCGATGACGTCGCGCAGGTTGTCGGGCTTGCTGGGGTCGGGGTGGTGGTTGGGAAAGCGCCCATCCACCTCGGTGAACAGCTCGATCACCTCGCAGCCAATGGCCCGAAACACCTGCGGCGCGCTGGCGCCGGCCACGCCGTTGCCGCAGTCGACCACGATCTTCATCGGTCGCGCCAGCCGGATGTCGCCCTGGATGCGCGCGAGATATGCCGCAAACACGTCGTGCCGGCGCACCGAGCCGCCGGCGCGGCGCTCGCCGTCGCCGGCCTCCATCGCGCGGCGCAGGGCCTGGATGTCCTCGCCATGGATGGCGCGGCCGGCCAGCACCATCTTGAAGCCGTTGTCGTCGCGCGGGTTGTGGCTGCCCGTCACCTGGATGCCGCTGGTGCACAGCGTGCTGGCGGCAAAGTACAGCAGGGGCGTGGTGGCCAGGCCGATGTCGATCACCTCGACGCCGGCGGCCACCAGGCCACGCATCAGCGCCTCGGCCAGCGCCGGGCCCGACAGGCGGCCGTCGCGCCCCACGGCCACCACCCGCTCGCCCAACGCCAGCGCGCGCTGGCCAAAGGCCAGGCCCAGGCGCTCGGCGACGGCCTCGTTCAGCGTGGTCGGCGTGGTGCCGCGGATGTCGTAGGCCTTGAAGATGGCAGGGTTCAGTGACATGGACGCCGATTGTAGGGAGCCGCCGATACTCCTTATTTCATAGCTTCCGGCGCCGACCCACATTGCCACAAGGCCTGATCCGGCATTGAAATCATGGCGGCGCGCGCATCCGCCTGCCTTGTCCCGCGCCCGGCGTCGGGATTGGCGCTGCGGCGATACTCGCGCCCCATGACCGCCCTCGCCGCCGACCGCCCGGCCACCGCCCCCGCCACGCTGGCGCTGTTCTATCTGGTGCTGGCGGCCAGCTGGGGCGCCTCGTTCCTGTTCATGCGCCAGGCCACGCTGGAGTTCGGCCCGCTGCCCACGGCCGCGGTGCGCGTGACGGTGGCAACGCTGTTCCTGCTGCCGCTGATGCTGGCGCGCGGCCAGTGGCCGGCGCTGCGGCGCCACTGGCGCCCGGTGCTGCTGTGCGGCCTGCTCAATTCCGGCATTCCGTTCGCGCTGTTCAGCTTCGCGCTGCTGCACATCTCCACCGGCCTGTCCTCGATCCTCAACGCCACCGTGCCGCTGTTCGGCGCGCTGGTGGCCTGGGCCTGGCTGGGGCAGCGCCCGGGCGCCTCGCGCGGCATCGGGCTGGTGGTGGGTTTCGTCGGCGTGGCCCTGCTGGCCTGGGACAAGATCGGCCTGCGCGCGGGCGCGCCGGCGGCGCTGGCCGCCTGGGCCGTGGCCGCCTGCCTGGGCGCCACGCTGTGCTACGCGGTAGCCGCCAGCTTCACGCACCGCTACCTGAGCGGCCTGCCGTCCCTGATGACCGCCACCGGCAGCCAGATCGGCGCCACCCTGGGCCTGGCGCTGCCCGCCCTGGCGGCATGGCCGGCGCAAATGCCCGGGCCCGCGGCCTGGGCCTCGGTGGTGGCGCTGGGCGTGCTGTGCACCGGCGTGGCCTACGTGCTGTACTTTCGCCTGATCGAGGAGCTGGGCCCGGCGCGCGCGCTGACCGTGACCTTCACCGTGCCGGTGTTCGCCATCGTCTATGGCAGCACCCTGCTGGGCGAGGCCGTCACGCCCTGGATGCTGCTGTGCGGCGCCATCGTGCTGTGCGGCACGGCGCTCGCCACGGGCTTCATAAAGCTACGTTTTTAATAGCTGCTGGCGCTTGCCGGACGGGCGCTGGACAGCATTCGCTCCACATAGCGCGCGATCAGGTCGATCTCCAGGTTGACGGTGCTGCCGGCCGTCAGCGTGTGCAGCGCGGTGTTCTGGACGGTGTGCGGGATCAGGTTGATGCGGATCTCGCAGCCGCCCGGCTGGTCGTCCACCTGGTTGACCGTCAGGCTGACGCCGTTGACCGTGACCGAGCCCTTGTAGGCCAGGTAGCGCGCCAGCTCGCGCGGCGCCAGAATGTGCAGCGCCCAGCTCTCGCCCACCGGCGCGAACTGCGTGACCTGGCCGATACCGTCCACGTGCCCCGACACGATGTGCCCGCCCAGCCGGTCATGCGCGCGCAGCGCCTTTTCCAGGTTGACCGGGCCCGGCCGGTCGAGCCCCGCCGTGCGCGCCAGCGACTCGGCCGAGATGTCGATGGCAAAGCGCCCCGCCTGCGCGTCGATGGCGGTGGCCGTCATGCAGGCGCCGTTGAGCGCGATGCTGTCACCCAGCCCCACGTCGTCCAGATAGCCAGGCGGCGTCTCGATGACGAGCTGCTTGCCATGCGCGCTGCTGGCGCCCAGCGCGCGCACCTCGGCAACGCGGCCGACGGCGGTGATGATGCCGGTGAACATGCGATCGGACCCCAAAAGAAGAAAGCCCCGCAAACCATGGATTTGCGGGGCTTTCGGTACGGGTTGGCGCGGCTGGCAGGATTCGAACCCACGACCCCTTGGTTCGTAGCCAAGTACTCTATCCAACTGAGCTACAGCCGCGCGAAGCAAAAAATTATATCACGACAATTTTGGTAGGCCGTGCAGGACTTGAACCTGCGACCAAGGGATTATGAGTCCCCTGCTCTAACCACTGAGCTAACGGCCCGCCGGCCGGGATTCTAGTGTGGTGTCCGCGGGCCGTCCCTGACTCAGCGCATTGCTGACCAGGCGCGCCGTGATGTCGACGATCTGGATCATGCGGTCGTAGGGCATGCGGGTGGGGCCGATCACGCCCAGCGTGCCCACCACTTGGCCGTCCACCTCGTAGGGCGCGCTGACCACCGACAGGTCTTCCACCGGCACGGTCTGGCTTTCGCCGCCGATGAAGATGCGCACCCCCTCAGCCTGGCTGGACATGTCCAGCAGGCGCATCAGCTGGGCCTTCTGCTCGAACAGCTCGAAGGCGCGGCGCAGCTGGTTCATGTCGCCCGAGAAGTCACTCACCGCCAGCAGGTTGCGCTCGCCCGAGATGACCACCTCGTCCTGCGCCTGCGTCATGGCCTCGCTGCCCAGCTGCACGGCGGCGTGCATCAGCTTGGCGATCTCGCCGCGCAGGCTGTCGACTTCCTGGCGCAGGCGCAGGCGCACCTGCTCGATGTCCAGGCCCGAGAAATGGGCGTTGAGGTAGTTGGAGGCCTGCTGCAGCTCCGACGCCGTGTAGTCGGTGTCGGTGAACAGCACGCGGTTCTGCACGTCGCCGTCGGGCGCGACGATGATGAGCAGCAGCCGCCGCTCGGACAGGCGCAGGAATTCGATGTGCCGAAACGCCGACGAGCGCCGCGGCGCCATCACCACGCCGACGAACTGCGACAGGTTGGACAGCAGCTGCGCCGCGTGGGCAATGACCCGCTGCGGCTGTTCGGCGGGCAGCTGGGGCGCCTCGAAGTCGGCGCGCTGGGCGGTGAGCATGGTGTCGACGAACAGCCGGTAGCCGCGCGCCGTCGGCACCCGTCCTGCAGAGGTGTGGGGGCTGACGATCAGGCCCAGCGCCTCCAGGTCCGACATGACGTTGCGGATGGTGGCGGGCGACAGCTCCAGCCCCGGGGCGCGCGACAGCGTGCGCGAGCCCACCGGCTGACCCTCGGCGATGTAGCGCTCGATCAGCGTCTTCAGCAGCAGGCGTGCGCGGTCGTCCAGCATTCAAAATCATTATGATGTAATTTGCTCATGAGCCTTCACTTCCACCGTGTCGCGCTGGTCGGCAAATACCAGGATGCGGCTACCGGCAGCGCGCCGGAGTCGACCCGCCAGGTCATCGCCGACATCGCCGGCTTTCTGGTGGAACAGGGCTGCGAGGTGGCGCTGGCCGAGCGCACCGCCGCGTCCACCGGACTGCACCAGTACCCGGTGCTGGACGTGGCGCGGATCGGCACCGACAGCGACCTGGCGGTGGTGGTGGGCGGCGACGGCACCATGCTGGGCATCGGCCGCCAGCTGGCGCCGCACGGCACGCCGCTGATCGGCATCAACCAGGGTCGCCTGGGCTTCGTCACCGACATCCCGCTGGGCGACTACCGCCGCGTGCTGCCCACCATGCTGGCCGGCGGCTACGAAGAGGATTCACGCAGCCTGATGCACGGCCGGGTCATGCGCGGCGACGACTGCGTGTTCGAGGCGCTGGCCATGAACGACGTGGTGGTCAACCGCGGCGCCGTGGCCAGCATGGTCGAGCTGCGGGTGGAGGTCAACGGGCGCTTCGTCGCCAACCACCGCGCCGACGGCATCATCGTCGCCACGCCCACCGGCTCGACCGCCTACGCCCTGTCGGCCGGCGGGCCGCTGCTGCACCCCATGGTGCCGGCCTGGGCGCTGGTGCCGATTGCCCCGCACACGCTGTCCAACCGGCCGATCGTGCTGGCCGATTCGGTGGAGATCGCCATCGAGGTGGTCGCGGGGCGCGACGCCAGCGCCAGCTTCGACATGCAGTCGATCACCTCGCTGCACCACGGCGACCGCATCGTGGTGCGGCGCTCGGACCACCGCATGCGCTTTCTGCACCCGCGGGGCTGGAGCTACTTCGACACCCTGCGCGGCAAGCTGCACTGGAACACCGGAGGCGTCTGACCCATGGCACTGCGCCACCTCAGTCTGCGCGACTTCGTCATCGTCCCGGCGCTGGAGCTGGCGCTGACGGGCGGCTTCACGGCGCTGACCGGCGAGACCGGTGCCGGCAAGTCGATCCTGGTCGACGCACTGCAGCTGGTGCTGGGTGGGCGCGGCGACGCCCTGTGGGTGCGCGAGGGCCAGCCGCGCTGCGAGATCGCCGCCGAGTTCGATCTGCCCGACGCCGCCCGCCCCTGGCTGGCCGAGCACGGCTTCGACACCGACACCGACGCCCTGCTGCTGCGCCGCGCCATCGACACCGCCGGCAAGAGCCGCGCCTGGATCAACGGCTCGCCGGCCACGCTGGCGCAGCTGCGCACGCTGGGCGAATGGCTGGTCGACATCCACGGCCAGCACGCCTGGCAGAGCCTGACGCGAGCGGCCGCCGTGCGCCAGCTGCTGGACGCCTACGCCGGCATCGACACCGGCCCGCTGGCCGCCGCCTGGCAGGCCTGGCGCCAGTCCGAAGCCGCGCTGGCGGCCGCGCGCGCCGCGCAGGACAGCCTGGCACAGGAGCGCGAGCGCCTGCTGTGGCAGATCGGCGAACTCGACAAGCTGGCTCCCGGCGACGGCGAATGGGACGAGCTGAACCAGCGCCACGCCCGCCTGTCGCACGCGCAGGCGCTGATCGACGCCGCCCGGGCTGCCGGCGCCGCGCTGGAAGGCGACGACGGCGACGACGGCGGCGCCCTGCCCGCGCTGGCGCAGGCACACGATGCGCTGGCCGGGCAGCGCGACATCGAGCCCGCATTCGCCGCCCTGGCCGAGCTGCTCGAATCGTGCATCGCGCAGGCACGCGACGCCGCGCACAGTCTGCACGGCTACCTGCGCCGCGCCGACCTGGACCCCGAGCAGCTGGCCGCGCTGGACGAGCGCCTGGGCCAGTGGATGGGCCTGGCGCGACGCTTTCGCCGCCCGCCACAAGAGCTGCACGCCGTGCTGGCGCAGTGGCGCGCCGAGCTGGCGACGCTCGAATCCGCCGCCGATCCGGCGCAACTGCAGGCCCGGGCCGACGCGGCCCAGCAGGCGCTGCAGCAGGCCGCGCGCGCCGTCTCGCGCCAGCGCGCCCAGGCCGCGCCGCGCCTGGCCAGCGCCGTGACCGAGGCCATGCAGGCGCTGGGCATGGCGGGCGGGCGCTTCGAGGTGCGGCTCGATGAGCTCGCCGAGCCGGCCCCGCACGGGCTGGAAAACGTGGCTTTCCTGGTCGCAGCGCATGCCGGATCAGCGCCAAGAGCTATTGAAAGAGTAGCGTCCGGGGGCGAACTTTCGCGCCTGGCGCTGGCCATTGCCGTCACCACCAGCCAGCTCGGCACGGCCGGCACGCTGGTGTTCGACGAGGTCGACGCCGGCGTCGGCGGTGCCGTGGCGGCCACGGTGGGCCGCCTGCTGCAACGCCTGGGCCGCGACCGCCAGGTGCTGTGCGTGACCCACCTGCCGCAGGTGGCGGCCTGCGCCGACCAGCACCTGCGGGTCAGCAAGCAGGCCGCCGGCGACGCGGCGCCGACCAGCCAGGTGGCGCCGATCAGCGGTGAGGCGCGCACGCGCGAGATCGCCCGCATGCTGGGCGGCGAGCACCTGTCGGACGCCACGCTGGCCCATGCGCGGGAAATGCTGACGCCACCGGCCGCCGCACCGGCTGCGGCGGGCGGTATGCGAAAGGCGCGCGCGTGATACCCGCCCCGCCCCCGGCGGCCGCCGCCGAGCCGCCCACCGGCACCGAGCTGGTGGTGATCACCGGCATGTCCGGCTCCGGCAAGTCGATCGCGCTGCGCGCGCTGGAGGACGCCGGCTACTACTGCGTCGACAACCTGCCGCCCGAGCTGCTGCGCCCCTTCATCGCGCTGGAAGACCGGCGCCAGGCGCGCCGCCTGGCCATCGCCATGGACGCGCGCAGCGGCGAATCGCTGCCACAGCTGCCGCCGCTGCTCGACGGCCTGGCCGAGCAGGGCGTGCACCTGCGCCAGATCTTCCTGGAGGCCAACGACCACACCCTGGTGCGACGGTTTTCCGAGACCCGGCGGCGCCACCCGCTGTCGCAGGCCGACGAAGGCGACGTGCAGCAGGCGCTGCTGCAGGCGATCGCGCGCGAGCGCGAGCAGATGGCCGACCTGCGCGAGCGCTCGCTGGTGATCGACACCAGCGTGCTGCTGCCCTCGCAGCTGCTGGCCAGCGTCAAGGCCTTGATCGCCGCGCCGCTGGCGCACCTGACGCTGGTGTTCGAATCCTTCGCCTTCAAGCGCGGCATCACGCTGGACGCGGACTACGTGTTCGACGTGCGCATGCTGCCCAACCCGTACTACGTGGCCGCGCTGCGCCCGCTCACCGGACGCGACCAGCCGGTGATCGACTACCTGGCGCGGCAGCCCGACGTGCGGCGCATGGAGGATCAGATCGCCGGCTTTCTGCGCGCCTGGCTGCCGGCGCTGGTGCATGACCACCGCAGCTACGTCACCGTGGCCATTGGCTGCACCGGCGGCCAGCACCGCTCGGTGTACCTGGTGGAGCAGCTGGCGGCCCAGCTCGGGCAGGACTGGACCACGCTGCGCCGCCACCGCGAGCTGGACGGGCTGTAGCGGCAGTAAATCACGCTCCAGCGCCCATCTAACAAGCGCAAGCAGCTATCAAAATTGCAGCTATCGGAGGCCTGGAATCGCGTCGGCCTCAGGCGGCCAGGAACTCGCGCAGCGCGTCCAGCACCTCGCCCGGCGCTTCGGTCATCAGCGCGTGGCCGGCCTCGACCTCCACCACCTTGGCCTGGCGTGCATGCGCGGCCAGGGCGCGCGCGGCGCGCGGCGGCGTCATCTGGTCGTGGCGTCCCACCAGAAACAGCGTCGGGCACTGCACCGCCGCCATCGCCTGCTCGCCGCCGGCGTAGCGGTCGCAGGCCTGAAAGCCGGTGTGGAACAGGTTGACCGCCGGGTTGCTGGCCAGCACGCGCCGCATCAGGGCGCGCGAGCTGCCGTACAGCCAGGTGCCCGGTCCCAGGGCCGAGGGCGGCGGGCACAGCGTGCTGTGCGAGAACACGTTGACCATGTGGATGGCCTTCTCGGGCGCGCTGACCGAGGCTTCCAGCAGCGCGGGCGAGACCTTCATGGGAAAGGCCGTGCCCACCAGCACCAGGTGGCTGACCTGTGCCGGCGCGCGCGCGGCGGCCTCCAGCGCGATCAGCGAGCCGAAGCTGTGGCCCACCAGCGCCGCGCGCGCCACGCCGGCCGCGCGCAGCAGGGCCAGCACGCCGTCGGCCGCCTGCTCCACCGATGCGGGTGGCTGGCCGCCGCTGCGCCCGTGGCCGGGCAGGTCGATGGCCAGCACGTTCCAGCCCTGGTGCGCGAGGTGGCGCGACTGCAGGATCCACACGCTGTGGTCATTGAGCACGCCGTGGATGAACACCACGGTGGGCCGCGCCGCATCGAAGGGCCGGCCGCCGGTGTAGGCGTAGAGGGGTGCGCCGTGGACGTCGATGAACATGCTCAGGCCCCCGCTTTCTCGGCCGCCTTCAGCGCCCGTTTCAGGTCGTCGATCAGATCCTGCGGATCTTCCAGCCCGATCGACAGGCGGATGGTGCCCGGCCCGATGCCGGCGGCCGCCAGCGCCTCGTCGTTCATGCGGAAGTGGGTGGTGCTGGCCGGGTGGATCACCAGGCTGCGGCAGTCGCCCACGTTGGCCAGGTGGCTGAACAGCTTGAGCGTGTCGATGAACGCCTTGCCCTGCGCACGCGAACCCTTGATGTCGAAGCTGAACACGCTGCCGGCGCCGCGCGCGCCGTGCTTCAGCAACCGCTGGGCCAGCGCGTGGCTGGGGTGCGATTCGAGCAGCGGGTGGCCCACGCGCGCCACGAACGGGTGCTCGGCCAGCAAGCGCACCACCTGCTCGGTGTTGGCGATGTGCCGCTCCATGCGCAGCGGCAGGGTCTCGATGCCCTGCAGGATCAGCCAGGCGCTGTGCGGCGACAGCGCGGCGCCGAAGTCGCGCAGGCCCTCGCGCCGCGCGCGCAGCAGGAAGGCGCCGACGGTGCTCTCCTCGGAAAACACCATGCCGTGAAAGCCGTCGTAGGGCGTGGTCAGCTCGGGAAAACGGCCGGAGCGCTCCCAGTCGAAGCTGCCGCCGTCGACCAGCACGCCGCCGATCACCGTGCCGTGGCCCGACAGGAACTTGGTGGCCGAGTGGTAGACCAGGTCGGCGCCATGCTCCAGGGGCTTGAGCAGGTACGGCGTGGTGAAGGTCGAATCCACCAGCAGCGGCACGCCGGCCTCGTGCGCGATCCGCGCCACGGCGGGGATGTCCAGCACCTCCAGCCCCGGGTTGCCCAGCGTCTCGCCCAGCAGCAGGCGCGTGGTCGGGCGGATGGCGGCGCGCCAGCCGTCCAGGTCGCCCGGCCTGACGAAGGTGGTGTCGATGCCGAAGCGCCGCAGCGTGTAGTGCAGCAGGTTCTGGCTGCCGCCGTACAGCGCCGAGCTGGCGACGATGTGGCCGCCGGCGCCCATCAGGGTGACGATGGCCAGGTGCAGCGCCGCCTGGCCGCTGGCGGTGGCGATGGCGCCGATGCCGCCTTCCAGCGCCGCCACGCGCTGCTCCAGCACCGCGTTGGTCGGGTTGCTGATGCGGCTGTAGACGTGGCCGGCACGCTCCATGTTGAAGAGCTGGGCGGCCTGGTCGCTCGACTCGAACACGAACGAGGTGGACAGGTGGATCGGCACGGCTCGCGCGCCGGTGGCGGGGTCGGGCCGGGCGCCCGCGTGGATGGCGAGCGTGTCGAAGCCGGGGTCGGCGTAGCCGGGCATGGGGTCTCCTGGTCAAGGGCGGAATGGCCGGCGCCGGGGCCGGGCCGCGCTGTATTGTGGGCTATATTCCCTGCGATCCACGCCCGCCGACGACACCGAAAGAACACCCATGAGAGTCCGCGACATCCTGCGCCTGAAGGGCAACGTCCTGTACACCATCACGCCCGAGGACAGCCTGGCCGACGCCGCGCAGGTGATGTCCGACAGGGACATCGGCTCGCTGGTGGTGATGTCGCACGAGCGCGTGGTGGGCATGCTGACCTTCCGCGAGGTGATCCAGGCGGCGGTGAAGAACGGCGGCTCGTTCGCCGGCCTGTCGGTGTACCGCAGCATGGACGCGGGGCCGCTGATCTGCACCCTGGAGACCGAGCTGGACGAGGTGCGCCGCATGATGCTGGAGCACCACACGCGCTACCTGCCGGTGATCGACAACCGCCAGCTGATGGGCGTGATCAGCTTCTACGACGTGGCCAAGGCGGTGGTGGACGCGCAGGACTTCGAGAACCAGATGCTGAAGGCCTACATCCGCGACTGGCCCGAGGAAGGCGCCGAGCCGGCGGCGGCCGACCGCGCCTGAATCGCCACGATTGCTCCGTTTTCGGGAGCTGCTGGCGCTCGCCACGTAACGGTTTCAAGCCGAAATCAAGGCAAATCCGCGGCGCTGACGGCGCGGTCCGTGGCCGCCACGCCAGCGGCGATAATTTCGCCCCATGAGCGGCAACACCCTTGGCAACCTGTTTGCCGTCACGAACTTCGGTGAATCCCACGGCCCGGCCATCGGCTGCGTGATCGACGGCTGCCCGCCCGGCATGGCGCTGTCCGAGGCCGACATCCAGCCCGAGCTGGACCGGCGCCGCCCGGGCACCAGCAAGTTCGTCACCCAGCGCGCCGAGCCCGACCAGGTGGAGATCCTGTCCGGCACCTACGAAGGCCGCACCACCGGCACGCCGATCTGCCTGCTGATCCGCAACCAGGACCAGCGCAGCAAGGACTACGGCGACATCGTCCAGACCTTCCGCCCAGGCCACGCCGACTACACCTACTGGAAGAAGTACGGCATCCGCGACCCGCGCGGCGGCGGCCGCTCGTCCGCGCGCCTGACCGCGCCCACCGTGGCCGCCGGCGCGGTGGCGCGCAAGTGGCTGCGCGAGCAGCACGGCACCACCTTCATCGGCTGCATGACGCACATCGGCGAGCTGGCCATCGGCTTCGAGGACTGGGCGCACGTGCCCGCCAACCCCTTCTTCGCCCCGGTGGCCGACGTGTCGGCGCTGGAGGACTACATGAACGCGCTGCGCAAGTCGGGCGATTCGTGCGGCGCGCGGCTGCGCGTGGTGGCGCGCGGCGTGCCCGCGGGCCTGGGCCAGCCGATCTACGACCGGCTGGACGCCGACATCGCCAAGGCCATGATGGGCCTGAACGCGGTCAAGGGGGTGGAGATCGGCGACGGCTTTGCCAGCGTGGCGCACCGGGGCAGCCAGCATGGCGATTCGCTGCTGCCCGGCGGCGGCTTTGCCAGCAACCACGACGGCGGCGTGCTGGGCGGCATCAGCAACGGGCAGGACATCGAGGTGGCGGTGGCCATCAAGCCGACCAGCTCGATCCTGGTGCCGCGTGCCTCGGTCAACCTGGCGGGTGAAGCGGTGGAGGTCATCACCAAGGGCCGCCATGACCCCTGCGTCGGCATCCGCGCCACCCCGATCCTGGAGGCCCTGCTGGCGCTGGTGGTGATGGAGCACGCGCTGCGCCAGCGCGCGCAGTGCGGCGGGTCTTGAACCCGAAATCGGCTGTCGGGCTTGTCCAGAGCGCCCCAGCAGCTACATGATCAATAGCTGACGTGAGCGCCATCGCGGCCCCCGCCCCAGACCCGGCCAGCCGCGCCGAATGGATCGAGGCGCGCCAGTTCGCCATCCTGATGGACGGCTGGCTGCCCGCGCAGCTGGCGGTGCTGGCCCTGTGGGCGCTGCTGGGCGGGCTGCTGCTCTGGCACGCCCCCGGCCTGCCCAGCGCGCTGTGGGTCGGCGGCTCGCTGGGCGTCATCGCCTGGGGCTGGCGCGGCTGGCGGGCCTACCGCCAGCAGCTGGCCTGGGCGCCGGTGGCCGCGCAACTGGCGCGGCTGCGCCGCCAGCGCGCCGGCTGGCTGGTGCAGGCGCTGGTCTGGGGCATGGCGCCGCTGTGCTACGCCCAGCGCGTGTCGCCCGAGGTCGAGGCCGTGTGCTGGGCCCTCACCCTGGGCGTGGGCGTGCTGCTGGTGTCCTGGGCGTCGGCCCACCTGCGGCTGGCCCGGGGCTTTGGCGCCGTGTTCGTGCCGGCGCTGCTGGCCAGCCTGTGGCTGCGCCTGAGCGCCACGCCGCAGCGGGTCGATTCGCCTGGCCTGCTGTGGCAGGCCCTGCTGCTGCTGGTCTATGCCGGCATCCTGTGGCGCATCGCCCAGGGGCAGCACCAGCGGGTGGCCGAGAGCATCGAGCTGAGCCTGCGCAACACGCGCCTGATCGAGTCGCTTCGCGAGCAGACCCGCGTGGCGCAGGAGGCGGCGCGCTTTCGCACCCGCTTTCTGGCCGGCGCAGCGCACGACCTGAAGCAGCCGGTCAACGCCGTCGGCCTGTACGCCGACTGGCTGAGCAACGAGCCGGAGCTGGTGGACGAACTGGCGCCCAAGATCCTGCAATCCACGGTGGCCATCCACAGCCTGTTTGATTCGCTGTTCGACTGGGTCCGGCTGGACGCCGGGCAGTACGAGCTGCGCGAGCGCCCGCTCGCCGCGCGGGCGCTGCTGGACGACCTGCAGGTGCAGTTCGGCCCCGAGGCGCGGCTCAAGGGCCTGCGGCTGCGCGTGCGCCCGGCCGACGCCGAGCTGCGCACCGACCCGGTGATGCTGCGCCGCGTGATCGGCAACCTGCTGGCCAACGCCATCCGCTACACGCAGCGCGGCGGCGTGCTGCTGGCGGCGCGCGTGCGCGCCGGCGGCGTCAGCCTGGAGGTGTGGGACACCGGCATCGGCATGGCCGAAAGCGAGCTGGGGCAGATCTTCGGCGAGTTCTACAAGGTGCCGACCGCCGGCACCGAGGACGGCTTCGGCCTCGGCCTGGCCATCGTGCAGGGACTGGCGCAGCGGCTGGGCTACCGGGTGACGGTGCGCTCGCGCCCCGGGCGCGGCACGGTGTTCCGGGTCTGGGTGCCGACGGCGCCGGTCGTCACGGGCCCAGCAGGCCGTGCGTCCGCGCAAAGTGCAGGGTCTGGGTCCGGCTCTTGACGCCCAGGCGGCGGAACAGCCGCCACAGGTGCACCTTGACGGTGTGCTCGCTGATGCCCAGGCGCTCGGCGATGTCGCGATTGGACAGGCCTTCGTCCAGCATCACGATCAGCTGCTTCTGGCGCTTGGACAGCTTGGTTTCGGTCTGGCTGTCGCCGTATTCGAGGTCGGCGAATTCGCTGTCGGCGTGCAGCATGGCGCGCAGGGCGGCGGCGATCTCGCTGGCGCCGGCGGACTTCTCGATGTAGACGTCGGCACCAGCCTCGATGCACCACTCCTCGACATCGGCGGCCGGCGTGGCCGAGATGACGGCCAGCGGCACGTCGGGATACAGCCGCTTGAGCAGCTTGACGCCCGAGATGCCCACGGTGTCGGGCAGCTTCAGGTCCAGGCAGAACAGCTCGGGCGCGCCGCGGGTTTCGACCGCGCGGTCCAGGTCCGACAGCTGCGACAGTTCGACCACCTCCGAACCCGGCCGAACCCGTCGCAGCAGCATCACCACCGCCTCGCGCATCAGGGGATGGTCGTCGATGACGTAAATGGTCACGATCGCTGCTCCTAAACCTTTTTGTGTATAGCTCGCGATTGTGCACCACGGCGGCCCGTGGGCACGGCGTGGCCGGGCCAGTGGGCCTTCGGCCGACGCATGCCGTCAGCCTTGCTGTGCGATTTGCAAGGCCTGCAGCGCGTCGGCCAGGGCCGGTGACACCGTGTCGGCCACCGGCTCCAGCCGGTCGGCCAGCGCGGCCAGCGCCGCCCCGCCTTCGGTCTGCAGGCGCTTGACCGCCTGGCCGGCGTCGCGCGGCGACTCGAAGCCCCTGCTTTGCAGCAGCACCTGGCCGCCGACGCCGGTGAGCTTGAAGTAAAAGCGCCCGTCCGGCTCGCGGTACTGCTTGAAGCTGGGCAGACCGGCCTTGGCCTGGTCGCCGCCGCGCACGGCCACCACCTGCGCGTCCAGCGCCCGCAGGCCCACGGCCTGGCGCAGCTCGCGCATCAGCGGGGTGGCCAGCGCCCGCGCCTTGTCGGCGCCGCGCCGCAGCAGGGTCTCGACCTCGCCCGGGTGCGCCATCAGGTGCTGGTAGCGCTCGCGCATGGGCCCCATCTCGGCGTCGATGCGCTCGAACAGCCGCTGCTTGGCGTCGCCCCAACCGATGCCGTCGGCAAAGGCGCGGGCGAAGTCGGCGGCCTCGGCGTCGTCGGCGAAGGCGCGGTAGATGGCGTACAGCGCCGAGCCCTCGGTGTCCTTGGGCTCGCCCGGCGCGCGCGAGTCGGTAACGATGGACATGATCTGCCGGCGCAGCTGCTCGCGCGGGCCGAACAGGGCGATCACGTTGTCGTAGCTCTTGCTCATCTTGCGGCCATCCAGGCCGGGCAGCAGCGCCACGTGCTCGTCGATCAGCGCCTCGGGCGGCACCAGGTGCTCGCCGTACAGGTGGTTGAAGCTGGCGGCGATGTCGCGCGCCATCTCGATGTGCTGGATCTGGTCGCGCCCGACCGGCACCTGGTGCGCCTTGAACATCAGGATGTCGGCCGCCATCAGCACCGGGTACATGAACAGGCCGGCCGTCACGTCGCTGTCCGGGTCGGCGCCGGCGGCCGCGTTCTTGTCCAGCATGGCCTTGTAGGCGTGGGCGCGGTTGAGCAGGCCCTTGCCGGTGACGCAGGTCAGCAGCCAGGTGAGCTCGGGGATCTCGGGGATGTCGGACTGGCGGTAGAAGGTGACGTGCTCCGGGTCCAGCCCGGCGGCCAGCCAGCTGGCGGCGATCTCCAGCGTGCTGCGCTGCACGCGCGCCGGATCGTCGCACTTGATCAGCGCGTGGTAGTCGGCCAGGAAGTAGAAGCTCTGCACGCCGGACTGGCGGCTGGCACGCACCGCCGGGCGAATGGCGCCGACGTAGTTGCCCAGGTGCGGCGTGCCGCTGGTGGTGATGCCGGTCAGGACCCGGCGCGCGGAAGGGGAAGTCATGCGATCAGCCGATAAGCGCCTGCAGCGGCGCGAGAACGAAGTCGAGCAGGTGGAAGGTGAGCCCCATCAGCGGCCGCATCCACAGGTCGCTGACGACGCCCGCCACCACCAGCCCCATGACGATGAAAAAGCCCCAGGGCTCGATGCGGCTGACCGCCAGCGCCGCCCCGCGCGGCAGCAGGCCGACCAGCACGCGCCCGCCATCCAGCGGTGGCAGCGGAAACAGGTTGAACACGCCGATCACCACATTGACCAGCACCCCGGCCTGGCACATCTTGAGGAAGAACGGCTCGGTCACGCCGACGCCGGCCAGCACGATCAGCAGCGCGCCCCAGGCCAGTGCCATCGCCAGGTTGGAGGCCGGCCCGGCCAGCGCCACCCACACCATGTCGCGCTTGGGGTGGCGCAGCTGGCCGAAGTTGACCGGCACCGGCTTGGCGTAGCCGAACACGAAGGCGCCGCCGGTGGCGATGTACAGGAACAGCGGCATGGCGATGGTGCCGATGGGGTCGATGTGCCGCACCGGGTTGAGCGTGACGCGGCCCAGCATGGCCGCCGTGCCGTCGCCGAAATGGCGCGCCGCGTAGCCGTGCGCCGCCTCGTGCACGGTGATGGCAAACAGCACCGGCAGGGCGTAGAGGGCGATGGTCTGGATGATGTTGGCGAAGTCCACGGCGCGGATTGTCTCAGAGGCTGCGCGGGCGCCGGCGGCTCACAGGCCCAGCCGGGCGGCATCGCCCCGGCCGTGGCGCAGCACCTCGGGCGCGTCACCGCTCAGGTCGACCACGGTGGTGGGCGCCAGCGGGCAGGCGCCGGCGTCGATCACGCCGGCGATCTGGTGGCCCAGTTGCTCGACGATGGCTTCGGCGTCGTTCAGCGGCTCGTCCTCGCCCGGCAGGATCAGCGTGGTGCCCAGCAGCGGCGCGCCGTGCAGCGCCAGCAGCTCGCGCAGCGCCGGGTGGTCGGGCACGCGCAGGCCGATGGTCTTGCGCTGCGGGTGGCTGACGCGCCGCGGCACCTCCTTGCTGGCCTCCAGGATGAAGGTGAACGGCCCCGGCGTGCCGGCCTTCAGGCGGCGGAACTGGGCGTTGTCCACGCGCGCATGGCTGGCCAGCTCGCTCAGGTCGCGGCACAGCAGGGTCAGGTGGTGGCGCTCGTCGACCTGGCGGATGCGGCGCAACTGGTCGACCGCCGCCTTGTCGTCGAGGTGGCAGACCAGGGCGTAGCTGGAATCGGTGGGCACGGCCAGCACGCCGCCGCCATGCAGCAGCGCCGCAGCCTGCTTGAGCAGGCGCGGCTGCGGGTTGTCCGGGTGTACGACGAAAAGCTGGGCCATGGGCGAGTTTACTATGATTTCAGGAGCTGTCAGCGCTTGCCAGACAAGCGTCAGGGCCTGAAAACCTAATGAATCCGGTCGGCCAGCAGGGCCCAGACCGGCGTCAGGTCGGCGGGCAGCGGGGCCAGTCGGCCGAGGTCGACATGGCTCTCGTCGGGGCTGTGGAAGTCGCTGCCGCGCGAGGCGGCCAGGCCGAACTCGCGCGCCAGCTCGGCGTAGCGCAGTGCCTCGGCCGCGCTGTGGCTGCCGGTGACCACCTCGACGCCCTGCCCGCCGTGCTGCTTGAATTCCGAAAACAGCGCGTATTGCGCCGTCGCCGAGAAGTTGTAGCGCGCCGGATGCGCCACCACCGCCACGCCGCCGGCCTGCGTGATCCAGCGCACGGCATCGCCCAGCCGCGCCCAGCGGTGCGGCACGTAGCCGGGCTTGCCCTCGACCAGAAAGCGCCGGAACACCTCGGCCGTGTCGCGGCAGACGCCGGTTTCGACCAGGAAGCGCGCGAAATGCGTGCGCGAGATCAGGCGCGGGTTGCCGACGTACTTGAGCGCGCCTTCGTAGGCGCCGGGGATGCCCACCTTGGCCAGTTGCTCGCCCATCTCGATGGCGCGCGGCCCCCGACCGTCGCGCGTGTCGGCCAGGCCCTCGGCCATGCGCGGGTCGGTATGGTCGAAGCCCAGGCCGACGATGTGCACGGTCTCGTCGGCGAAGGTGACGGACACCTCGACCCCGGTCAGGTAGCGCAGGCCCTCGGCGCGCGCGGCCTCCAGCGCGCGCTGCTGGCCGCCGATCTCGTCGTGGTCGGTCAGCGACCACAGATCGACCCCGTTGGCGCGGGCACGGGCGGCCAGTTGTTCGGGCGTCAGGGTGCCGTCGGAGACGACGGAATGGCAGTGCAGGTCGGCGTTTTGCGGAAAGCTCACGCCGACCATTCTACGAAGCCGCCCATGCCGAGGTCGTGGCCAGGGCGTTTCAGCACCCCGTCAGGCCGTCGGCGGCTCTGGCCAGGCGGGCTGCGGCCCGCGCAGCTGCTCGAAGGCGTGCGCCAGCCGCAGCACGCCCAGGTCGTCGAAGCGCTGGCCGGCGATCTGCAGGCCGATGGGCAGCACGGCGCCCGGGGTGGCGGGCGAATCCATGGTGCCGCAGTTGACCGAGATGGCCGGCTGCTCGCCCATGTTGAAGGGCACGGTGAAGCCGATGTGCTCCAGCCCGCGCAGCGGGTCGTTGGTGGGCGAAGGCCATTCGGCCGGCGCCGGCGCGTTGGGCGAGACCGGCGAGATCAGGTAGTCCAGCCCCTGCATGGCCTGCGTGGTGGCCACGCGCGTGGCATGGGTGGCGGCGTAGGCGCGGAACACGTCCGGGCCGCTCATGCCGCGCGCGCTCTCGGCCCAGTCGCGGATCACCGGCAGCACGCTGGCGCGCGCCTCGGGGCTCAGCGCGTCGATGTCGAGCATCGAGCGCATGCGCCAGAAGTGATCCAGCCCGGCCAGCAGCTCGGGCGTCATGAAGGGCGCCAGCGGCGTGACGATGGCGCCCTGCCCGGCCAGCAACTGGGCGGCGTGCTCGACGGCGACGCGGATCGCCGGCTCCACCGGCAGGCCGCAGCCGGCCTCCAGCAGCAGGCCGATGCGCAGGCCCCGCAGCGGCTTGTCCTGGCGCCAGGCCAGCGACCAGTCGATGGGCTGCGGCGGCAGGCTCATGCCGTCGCGCGCGTCGGGCTGCGCCAGCACCTGCATCAGCAGCGCCGCGTCCTGCACGTTGCGCGTCATGGGGCCGGCGGCGCGGCCCATGTAGGGCGGATCGATCGGCACCCGGCCCAGGCTGGGCTTGAGGCCGACGATGCCGCACCAGGCCGCTGGCAGGCGGATCGAGCCGCCGATGTCGGTGCCGACGTGCAGCGGCCCATAGCCGGCCGCGGCGCCGGCGCCCGCCCCGGCGCTGGAGCCGCCCGGCGTCAGCGCCAGGTCCCAGGGGTTGCGCGACAGCCGGTGGAAGGTGGACAGCCCCGAGGACAGCATGCCGTAGTCGGGCATGGTGGTCTTGCACAGGATGACGGCGCCGGCCTCGCGCACGCGCGCCGCCGGTGGCGCGTCGGCCGCGGCCGGCAGCAGCGGCACGGCGCGCGTGCCCAGCGGCACCGGGTCGCCCGCGGTGGCGATGTTGTCCTTGAGCGTGACGGGCACGCCGTCCAGCGCCCCGCAGGGTTCGCCGCGCCGCCAGCGCGCCTCGGCCGCGCGCGCCTGCGCCAGCACGGCTTCGGGCCGCAGCAACCAGGTGGCGGCGATGTGCGGCTCCCAGCGCTCGATGCGCGCCAGCACGCAGTGCGCCACGTCGACCGGGGAGAACTGGCGCGTGCGGTAGCCGGCCAGCAAGGCGTGGGCGGACAGCTCGTGAAGGCAGGCGGTCATCCGGTGAATCCAAACGAAAAGAGCCGCCAGCGGTCGTGCAGACTGCGCCAGCAGCTCCTAAAACAGAAGCAATGCTCAGCCCCAGCTGAGCGCCGACAGGTCGTTGACGAAGATCGGCGAGTCCTTCCACAGGCCCTGCACGCGCTTGTTGGCCACCGTCACGCCCTGCGGCTGGAACAGCCAGGCCAGCACGGCGTCGTCGGCCAGCAGCTTCTGCAGCTCACCCAGCAGCTTGTTGCGCTCGGCGGCGGTGGGCGTGTTCTTGATCCTGGTGTACAGCTCGTTGAACCGGGGGTTCTGGTAGCCCCAGTAGTAGTTGGGGTTGGCAAAGTTGCCCAGGTCAAAGGGCTCGACGTGGCTGATGATGGTCAGGTCGTAGTTCTTGGGCCCGCTGAAGGTGTTGGACAGCCACTGTGCCCATTCGACGTTCTGCACCTTGGCGGTGATGCCGATCTTGGCCAGCTGCGCCACGATGACCTCGCCGCCCTGGCGGGCGTAGGACGGCGGCGGCAGCACCAGCGACAGCTCCAGCGGCGTGGTGACGCCGGCCTCCCTGAGCAGGGCCTTGGCCTTGTCGGGGTCGTAGGGGTTGACGCCGGTGGTGTCGATGTAGCCGGGCGCGCCGGGCACGTAGTGGCTGCCGATCGGCGCGCCGTAGCCGTCGGCGGCGCCGGCGATGACGGCCTTGCGGTCGATCGCCATGCTGATGGCGCGGCGCACCCGCACGTCGTTCAAGGGCTTGCGCGCGTTGTTGATGGCCAGCACGGTCTTGGCGCGCGAGCCGCTGACCAGCACCTGCAACCGCGGGTTGGCCTTGAACTGCGCGGCGCCGCGCGGCGCCACGCGCGGAAACGCGTCGACATCGCCCGACAGCACCGCCGCCACCTGCGCCGCCGGGTCGCTGATGAAGCGGAAGGTGACGCGCTTGAGCTTGATGGCGCTCGCGTTGCGATAGCCCGGCCAGGCCTTGAGCGTGACGGACGAGCCCTTGGCCCAGCTGTCCAGTTCGTACGGCCCGGTGCCCACCGGCTTGGTGTTGTTGCCGTCGGCGCTCTTGGGTTCGACGATGGCGGCGGTGGCCTGGCCCATGTAGAACAGGAAGTCCGGGTCGGGCTCCTTGTTGATGATGACCACGGTGTGCTCGTCGACCGCGCTGACACTTTCCATGGCGGCAAAGGTGCGCTTGTCCTTGTTGGTGCTCTTGTCGCCGGCGGCGCGCGTGAAGCTGAACTTCACCGCCTGGGCGTTGAACGGCTCGCCGTTGCTGAACTTCACGCCCTTGCGCAGGTAGAAGGTGATGGTGCGCAGGTCGGGCGAGACCTCCCAGCGCTCGGCCAGCAACGGGGTCACGCTGCCATCGGGGTTGATCTTGGTCAGCGTCTCGAAGACGTTGTAGAGCACCACCTCGGCGATGGCCGAGGCGGCGCCGGCGGTCGGATCCAGGCCTGGCGGCTCCAGCGTCATGCCGAGCACCATGGTGCTCTTGCCGGATTGCGCCAGCACCGGCAGGTGCGTGGCGGCGGCGACGGCGGGCAGGCTCAGGGCAAAGTCACGGCGTTTCATCGGGTGGTCTCCTGGAATCGGGTGGGGCGCATCGTAGCGCAGGCAACGGGCCAGGCGCTCAGGCGGCCGACGCGACGCCCTGCCCCGGCACCGCGTCGAGCAACTGGCGCGTGTAGGGATGGCTCGGCTCGCGCAGCACCTGGCGCACGGGGCCGTGCTCGACCACGCGACCGCCCTGCATCACGGCCACGTCCTGGCACAGGTGGGCGACCACCGCCAGGTCGTGGCTGATGAAGAGGAAGGTGACGCCATGCGCGTCGCGCAGGTCGGCCATCAGGTTGAGCACCTGCGCCTGCACCGAGACGTCGAGCGCGCTCACCGCCTCGTCGGCGACGATCAGCTTGGGCCGCGTGATCAGCGCGCGGGCGATGGCGATGCGCTGTCGCTGGCCGCCGGAGAATTCGTGCGGGTACTTGTCGAGCGCGTCGGGGCGCAGGCCCACGGCTTCGAGCATGGCGGCGGCGCGCTCGCGCTGCTGGACGCGGCTGGCGCCTTCCAGCGCGGCGGCCGGCTCGGCCACGGTGCGCCAGACGCGCCGGCGCGGGTCGAGCGAGCCGTAGGGGTCCTGGAACACCATCTGGAAGTCGCGCCGCGCCGCGCGCAGATCGCCCGCCGACAGCGCGTGCAGGTCACGCCCCTGCAGCAGCACCTGACCGGCCGTGGGCGGCTCCAGCGCCATCACCAGCCGCGCCAGCGTGCTCTTGCCCGAACCCGATTCACCCACGATGCCCAGGCTGCGCCCGGCCACCACCCGCAGCGACACGCCCTTGAGCGCATGCACCTCGGCCGGCGGCCTGAGCAGTGATTCGCGCGGCAGCGCGTAGCGCTTGTGCACGTCGCGCACTTCAAGCAGAAATTGGGGTTCAGGCTTGTCCATCACGCGCCAGCAGCTATTGATTCAGGAGCGCCCAGCACCGCCTGGGCACGCCGGCACCAGAAGCGGTGCGCACCGTCCAGATCGACGCGCGGCGGCACTTGGCTCCAGCAGGCGTCCTCGGTGAATGGGCAGCGCCCGGCGAACGGGCAGCCAGGCGGCAGCGCGAACAGCTCGGGCACGGTGCCGGGGATGGTGGGCAGCCGGTCGCCGCGGTGGGCGTGCAGGCGCTGCGCCAGGTTGGGCCGGGCTGCCAGCAGGCCGCGCGTGTACGGGTGAGCGGGCTGCCGGAACACCGCGTCGGCCGGGCCGCTTTCCACCACCGCGCCGCCATACATCACCAGCATGCGGCGCACGTTCTGCGCGATCAGGCCCAGGTCGTGCGAGATCAGCACCAGCGCCATGCCACGCTCGGCCACCAGCTCGCGGATCAGCGTCAGGATCTGCTGCTGCACCGTGACGTCGAGCGCGGTGGTGGGCTCGTCGGCGATCAGCACGTCGGGCTCACAGGCCAGCGCCATGGCGATCATGATGCGCTGGCGCTGGCCGCCCGAGAACTGGTGCGGAAAGCTGTCGGCGCGCCGCGCCGGCTCGGGAATGCCCACGCGCGCCATCAGCTCGACCGCGCGTTGGCGCGCGGCGCGCGCGGCCAGCCCCTTGTGCAGCATCAGCGGCTCGGCGATCTGCGCGCCCACGCGGTGCACCGGGTTGAGTGCGGTCATCGGCTCCTGGAAGATCATGGCGATGCGGTTGCCGCGCAGGCGGCGCCAGGCGCGGTCGGGCAGGCCCACCAGCTCCTGGCCGTCCAGCTTCAGACTGCCGTGCACGCGGGCGTTGTCGGGTTGCAGACCCATCAGCGCCAGCGCCGTCATCGACTTGCCGCAGCCCGATTCGCCGATCAGCCCCAGCGTGTCGCCGCGTTCCAGCGCAAAGCTGACGCCGCGCACCGCGGTGGCGCTGCCGCGGTGGGTGCGCAGGTCGACGCGCAGCTGATCGGCTTGCAGCAAGGGCATGGTCTAGGGCCTGTTAACGCTATGGAAGGGAATCGCGTTGCCTCGCCAAGGGGCTGGATGCAAGGCGCCCGCGCGCAGCAAGGTAGGCACCTTGCAAGCGCGGGCAACGCCGCAGACGGCCCCCTGGCGAAGCAACCCGAAGGGAAGCTCATGACAGCCCGCCCCTCGGCGTTGCGCTTCTTGTGCGTGCCGACGCACGCACTGCGTCACGCGCCTTGATGGGCGGGCTGTCATGAGCTTCGCGACCCCTTCCATAGCGTTAACAGGCCCTAGCGCAACAGATTGGTCAGGGGCCGGCCCCGGGCGTCGCGGTAAACGTCGAAGTCGGCGTCGATGCTGAGGACGCGGCGCAGCCCAAGGCGCTCGGCGGCCTCGGCGATCGAGGCGTCGGCCAGATCCAGCGGCAGATCGGCAAAGCGCTGGGCGATGCGGCGCATCTGCATCAGGCTGGTCTCGCCCGGCACATCCAGCCGCACGCCGCCGCGCTCGACCCACAGCAGAAAGTCGAGCGCCGCCTGGTTGTGCACGCGCCGCGCCAGCAGGGCGCAGACCTCGGTCAGCACCGGCCAGGTGCTGACGAGGGCCGCGCCGGGGTGCGCCCGCAGCCACGCCGCCACCGGCGCGTGCCAGTCGTCGGCGGCGTTGAACAGCGCCAGCAGCGGGCCGCTGTCGACCAGCACCGGGCCTGGCGGCGCGCCCTGGGCGCCCACCAGCCAGCGCGCCGGGGGTTCGGCAACCTGGGGTGACGGGGCGGGCGGCGGCGCCTTGGACATGCGGGTCAATGGTCTGCGCGACGGCGGGCGTGCTTCTGTGCCCAGGCGTCGGCCAGGTGCGCGCGCCGCTGGGCCGCCAGATCGGCGGGGCCGGCGTGGCGGCCGAACAGGTCGGCCCCCAGCGACCAGGCCGAGGCCGGTGCGGCCGGCGTGGCGGCCAGGTAGGCCGTCAGCGCGTCGCGCAGCACCTCGCTCAGGCTGCGGCCCTCGGCCGCGCATTGCTGGCGCAGCGACTGCTCCAGCTCGGACGGAAGCTTGACGGTGATGGTCATGGCGGGCCTTATAGGGCTACGTAATACAATTAATATTACCCAATTATCGCGACCCCTGCAAGCGCGGGTCGAGCACGTCGCGCAGCCCGTCGCCCAGCAGGTTCAGCCCCAGCACCGACAGCGCGATGGCCAGGCCCGGCCACACGGCCAGCAGCGGGGCGTCGAACATCAGCGTCTGTGCCTCGGCCAGCATGCGCCCCCAGCTGGGCTGCGGCGGCTGCGTGCCCAGGCCCAGGTAGGACAGCGCCGCCTCGGCCAGGATGGCGACGGCAAAGCGGATGGTGGCCTGCACGATCAACACCGCCGCGATATTGGGCAACACGTGCTGCCAGGTGATGGCCCACGCGCCCTTGCCACTGGTGCGCGCGGCCTGCACGTAGTCGCGGCTCCACACGGCGTTGGCGGCGGCGCGCGTGATGCGCGCGAACGCCGGAATGCCGTAGATGCCGATGGCGATGATGGCGTTGACGATACCCGGCCCGTACACCGCCGTCAGCATGATGGCCGACAGGATGGCCGGAAAGGCGAAGCCGAAGTCGGCCACCCGCATGATGAGCTCTTCCACCCAGCCACGGCGCGCCGACGCCAGCAGACCCAGCGCGGCACCAAACACCAGGCCGATGCCGACCGCGATGACCCCCACCAGAATGGACGCGCGCGCCCCCACCAGCAACAGCGACACCACATCGCGCCCGAACGGGTCGGTGCCCAGCCAGTGGCGCGCCCCGGGGGGCAGCAGGCGGGCCTCCATGTCGATCTCGTAGACCGGGTGCGGCGTCCACAGGTAGGACAGCGCCGCCGACAGCAGCAGCGCCAGCGTCAGCACGCCGCCGATCGTGAAACCGCGGTGCGCACGTGCACGCCGCCAGAAACCGGGCGCCGCCGGCGTGCTGGACGCGGCCATGGCAGGACTGTTCATGCGCACTCGAAATTCATGAGAAACAAGGCTCCATCGCCCGTCCATCGCGCGCAACCAGCTATATATTCAATAGCAACGAACGATCCGGTCACGGTCATATCTCGCTCGCCTTCACGCGCGGGTCGATCACCGCATACAGCACGTCGACGAAGAAGTTGACCGCCACCACCATCGCCGCCAGCAGCATCACGCAGTTGCGCACCACGATCAGGTCGCGGTTGGCGATGCTCTGGAAGATCAGGCGCCCCAGGCCCGGCAGGTAGAACACGCTCTCGACCACGATGGTGCCCGCCAGCAGTTCGGCGAACTGCAAGCCCATCACGGTGATCACCGGGATCATGGCGTTGCGCAGCACGTGGCCCCACAGCGTGGCGCGGCGGCTCAGGCCCTTGGCGCGCGCGGTGCGGACGAAGTCCTCGCGCAGCACCTCCAGCACCGCCGAGCGCGTGAAGCGTGCCAGGATCGCCGCCTGCACCAGCGCCAGTGCCACGGCGGGCAGGAGCAGCGACTTCAGGCCGTCCCACAGCCCGGCCCACACGCCGTCGTCGAAATACCAGCCGTCAAAGCCGCCGGCCGACAGCCATTGCAGCTTGACCGAGAACAGCATGATCAGCAGGATCGCGAACCAGAAGTTGGGGATGGCGATGCCGACCTGTGCCAGCGCCATCAGGCCGGTGTCGCCCAGCCGGTTGTGCTGCGACGCCGCGTACACCCCCACCGTCAGCGCCAGCAGCGCGGTCAGGCACATGGCCAGCACGGCCAGCGGCACGGTCAGGTGCAGCCGCTCGGCAATCAGCTCGGCCACCGGTGAACCATAGGCGTAAGAGTTGCCCATGTCGCCGCGCAGCAGGCCGCCCATCCAGTCCATGTAGCGGGCCAGCGCCGGGCGGTCCAGCCCCAGCTCGACCACCTTGGCGGCCACCGCGGCGGGGTCGGCGTCGGGACCCATCAGCACCTCGGCGGCGTTGCCGGGCAGCACCTCCAGCACCGCGAACACGATCAGGCTGGTGGCCGCCAGCGTGGCCAGCAGCGTGAGAACGCGTTTGAAGAGGAAGTAGCTCATGTGCGGCGGCCGGTGCTGCGTGGCATTATCGACACATCGGGCGCGGCAGCTGGCGCGCTCATGTCGCCACAACCAGGAGCGCATTGATGGCCCTGATGATCACCGACGACTGCATCAACTGCGACGTCTGCGAACCCGAATGCCCCAACCAGGCGATCTCGATGGGCGAGGAGCACTACGAGATCGACCCCGACAAATGCACCGAGTGCGTGGGTCACTTCGGCGAGCCGCAGTGCGTCCAGGTATGCCCGGTGGACTGCATCCCGGTCAATCCGCTGCGCGTGGAAGACCCGCAGGTGCTGTTGGCCAAGTTCCACCGCCTGCTCGGACAGGACTGAGCGCTGCTTTTAATTTGATAGCTGCTGACGCTTGTCTGGATACCATCGCAGCTATTCCGACCGCGCCGGGACCAGGATGTCGCGCTTGCCATCGGCCGTCATGGCGCTCACCAGGCCGGCCTTTTCCATATCCTCGACCAGGCGCGCGGCGCGGTTGTAGCCGATCTTCAGGTGGCGCTGCACCAGCGAGATGCTGGCCTTGCGGTTCTTCAGCACCACCTCGACCGCCTGGTCGTACATCGGGTCCTTCTCGCCGCCGGCATCGTCGCCCACGCCGAAACCGCCCTCCTCGCCATCGACCGTGCCGCCTTCCAGCACGCCCTCGATGTAGTTGGGCTGACCCTGGCTCTTGAGGTAATCGACCACGCGGTGGACTTCTTCATCACTGACGAAGGCGCCGTGCACGCGCACCGGCAGGCCGGTGCCACTGGCCATGTACAGCATGTCGCCCATGCCCAGCAGCGCCTCGGCACCCATCTGGTCGAGGATGGTGCGGCTGTCGATCTTGCTGCTGACCTGGAACGCGATGCGCGTGGGAATGTTGGCCTTGATCAGGCCGGTGATCACGTCCACGCTGGGGCGCTGCGTGGCCAGGATCAGGTGGATGCCGGCGGCGCGCGCCTTTTGTGCCAGGCGGGCGATCAGCTCCTCGATCTTCTTGCCGACGACCATCATCAGGTCGGCCAGCTCGTCGATGATGACGACGATGTGCGGCAGGCGCTCCAGCGGCTCGGGGTCTTCGGGCGTGAGGCTGAAGGGGTTGTAGATGAACTCGCCGCGCGCCTTGGCCTCGTCGATCTTCTGGTTGAAGCCGGCCAGGTTGCGCACGCCCGACTTGCTCATGAGCTTGTAGCGCCGCTCCATCTCGGCGACGCACCAGTTCAGGCCGTTGGCGGCCTGCTTCATGTCGGTGACCACCGGCGCCAGCAGGTGCGGAATACCCTCGTAGACGCTCATCTCCAGCATCTTGGGGTCGATCATCAGCAGGCGCACGTCCTTGGGCTCGGCCTTGTACAGCAGGCTCAGGATCATGGCGTTGATGCCCACCGACTTGCCCGATCCGGTGGTGCCGGCCACCAGCACGTGCGGCATCTTGGCCAGGTCGGCCACGATGGGCTTGCCGATGATGTCCTTGCCCAGGCCGACGGTCAGCAAGGATTTGGCGTCGTTGTAGACCTGCGAGCCCAGGATCTCGGACAGGCGGATCGACTGGCGCCGCGCATTGGGCAATTCGAGGGCCATGTAGTTCTTGCCCGGAATGGTCTCGATCACGCGAATGGACACCAGCGACAGCGAGCGTGCCAGGTCCTTGGCCAGGTTGACCACCTGCGAGCCCTTGACGCCGGTGGCCGGCTCGATCTCGTAGCGCGTGATCACCGGGCCGGGCGCGGCGGCCACCACGCGCACCTCGACGCCGAAGTCCTTGAGCTTTTTCTCGATCAGGCGGCTGGTCATCTCCAGCGTCTCGGGGGCCACCGTCTCCTGCCGGGCCGGCGCGCCGTCGAGCAGGTCGACCTGCGGCAGCGGGCTGTCGGGCAGCTCGGTGAACAGGGGCTTCTGCTTTTCCTTGACCACGCGCTCGCTCTTGGGCACCTGCACCACGGCGGGCTCGATCAGCACCGGGGCCGGGTGCTGCTCCTCGATCACCTCGCGCTGCTGGTGCACCACCTCTTCGCGTTCGCGCGCGGCCTGCTTGCCCAGCGCCAGGTCCTGCGCGACGGCGCGGCGCGCGCGGCGCGACTCCAGCAACGCATACAGGCCGGCACCGATGCGCTCGGCCACGCGGCTCCAGGAAAATCGGAACACCAGCGCCATGCCCAGCACCAGCACCGCGATACCCAGCAGCGCCGAACCGGTGAACCCCAGCCAGTGCACGGCCAGCGGCCCGCCCACGGCTCCCACGATGCCACCGGCGGAACCCGGCAGCGCGTCATCCCATCGGTACAGGCGCGACCACTCCAGCCCCGTGCTGGCCACCAGCAGCAGCGCCAGCCCCACCCAGAAGGCCGCGCGTGTGGACACCAGGCGCGACCACACGGAATCCCCCGCGACCGCGGCCACCGGCGCGCCGCCATGCATCCAGCGCCAGACCCCGCCCCACCAGACACGAATCACGGCCGCGACACACCACCATGCCGAAAAGCCAAGCAGCATGTAGGCCAGATCGGCCAGCCACGCCCCCAGCTTGCCGGCCCAGTTGTGCGGCGGGCCGCCGGCGCCGGAGGTGGACCATGCGCCATCCTGCGGCGAATAGCTGGCCAGCGCCATCACCATGAAGATGAGCAGCGCCAGCCCCAGCACCAGAAAAACTTCCTGAGCGAAGCGGCCGACGCCTGGGCGCGCCGCGGGCGCCGCCTGGGCGCCATTGAAGGTATTGAGTGGGTAGGCCATCGACAACAACACAGCCCGGGACGCGATCCCGGGGTCACCCCGCCAGGGGGCCGGATCAGTTCAGAGTGGTCAGGCGGTCCTTGACCGCGATGGCCCCATCGTCCTGCGTCTGAATGAAGCCACGCTCCTCCAGATCCTTCATCACCCGACTGACCATCTCACGCGAGGCACCGACCATCTTGGCGATGTCCTGGCGCGACAGCCGTTCGCGGATCAGCAGCGTGCCGTCGCCCTCTTCGACGGCGAATTCCAGCAGCGCGCGCGCCACGCGCCCATACACGTCCATGAGCGCCAGCGACTCGATCTTGCGGTCGGCCTGGCGCAGGCGCTGCACCAGGCCGCGCATCACGGCATAGGCCATCGACGAATTCTCCGGCAGGCAGCGAGCGAACTCCGTGCGTCCCAGCATCAGCACGTCGGTCTGCACCTCGGCGCGCACGGTGGCCGAATGCGGCTCGTTGTCGATCAGGCTCATCTCGCCGATGTGATCGCCGGGCCGCAGGGTAGCCAGGATCACCTCGCGGCCACGACTGTCCGAAGTGATCACCCGAGCCCGACCGTTGAGCAGGATGAACAGGGCGTTGGTCTTCTTGCCCTGCTCCACGATGACCTCGCCGCGCTTGAAGCGGCGCTTGACCACCGCGTCCGCCACGGACACGGCCTGCGCGTCCGTCAGCATCGAGAACAGCGGCACCCTGCGGATCAACTCGAGACTCGACAACATGGTCATATCCAATCACCTCCAAGACCGGCACCTGGACCGGAATCCCTAGAATCCTGGCAGCATCGCATCAACGTCGCGATGGCGCTAAAAACACTGCGCATTTCCACATATCGTAGCGCAGCCCCCGCGATTACCCAAGGTTTACCGATGACGACCCAACACGCCAAAGTTCTCATTCTTGGTTCCGGCCCGGCCGGCTACACCGCCGCGATCTACGCCGCGCGCGCCAACCTGCATCCGCTGCTGGTCACCGGCATGGCCCAGGGTGGCCAGTTGATGACCACCACCGAAGTGGACAACTGGCCCGCCGACGTCGACGGCGTGCAGGGGCCCGACCTGATGCAGCGCTTTCAGGCCCATGCCGAGCGCTTCAAGACGGACATGGTGTTCGACCACGTCCACACAGCCGACCTGTCCGCGCGCCCCTTCCGACTGACGGGCGACAACGCCAGCTATACCTGCGACAGCCTGATCATCGCCACCGGCGCGTCGGCCCAGTACCTGGGCCTGCCGTCGGAGCAAGCCTTCATGGGTCGCGGCGTATCGGCCTGCGCCACCTGTGATGGCTTTTTCTACCGCGATCAGGACGTCTGCGTGATCGGCGGCGGCAACACCGCCGTCGAGGAAGCGTTGTATCTTTCCAACATCGCGCGCAAGGTCACCCTGGTGCACCGCCGCGACAAGTTCCGCGCCGAACCGATCCTGGTGGACAAGCTGATGGACAAGGTGGCCGCCGGCAAGATCGAACTGAAGACCTTCCACGTGCTGCACGAGGTGCTGGGCGACGACAGCGGTGTCACCGGCATCCGCATCCGGCACGTCGACAGCGGCCAGACGGAGGACATCGCACTGCAAGGCTGCTTCATCGCCATCGGCCATTCGCCCAATTCACAGATTTTCCAGGGCCAGCTGGACATGAGCGGCGGCTACATCCGCACCCAGGGTGGCCTGAACGGCTTCGCCACCCAGACCAGCGTGCCTGGCGTGTTCGCCGCCGGCGACGTGCAGGACCATGTCTATCGCCAGGCCGTCACCAGCGCCGGCACGGGCTGCATGGCGGCACTGGACGCACAGCGCTTTCTGGAGCAGCAAGGCAGCCAGGGCGCCTGACACGTGGAAACTGGCTATAATCAAAGGCTTTTTCCGGCACGCGTGGGTTGTTTGCACGACATACGGAATGCATAAGGGCCACCGCCACCCTTTTTCTGGCGAGGTGAGGCCGAAGCGAGTCCGCTGCCCATGAGGGGCCAGCAGGCGTCAGCGGCGGCCGTGATGACTGGAGTCGACAACTCATGGCACGCGTGTGCGAAGTCACGGGCAAGAAGCCCATGGTCGGGAACAACGTTTCCCACGCCAACAACAAAACCAAGCGCCGGTTCCTGCCGAACCTGCAATACCGCCGTTTCTGGGTCGAGAGCGAGAACCGCTGGGTGCGCCTGCGCGTTTCCGGCGCCGCGCTGCGCCTGATCGACAAGAAGGGCATTGACGCCGTTCTGGCCGACATGCGTGCCCGCGGCCAAGCCTAATCCACACAAGGAGCTGACACCATGGCCACCAAAGGCGGACGCGAAAAAATCAAGCTGGAATCCACGGCCGGAACCGGCCACTTCTACACCACCAGCAAGAACAAGAAAACCATGCCCGAGAAGATGTCGATCATGAAGTTCGACCCCAAGGCTCGCAAGCATGTGGAGTACAAGGAAATCAAGCTGAAGTGATTCAGCGCACCTCCTGTGCCCCCGTCAGCCCGCCGCCATCGGCGGGTTTCTTTTTGGCCAGGTGAGCGCGGGCGCAACCGCTAGAATCGCCCGACAGAGTCGACGTGGAGGTGTGGCAGAGTGGTCGATTGCACCGGTCTTGAAAACCGGCAACGGGCAACCGTTCGTGAGTTCGAATCTCACCGCCTCCGCCAAGCCAGACAAAAAAAGCCCCGCAACAGCGGGGCTTTTTCGTTGGCGGAGAAGGAGGGATTCGAACCCTCGATACGGTGAACCGTATACCGGATTTCGAGTCCGGCGCATTCGACCACTCTGCCACCTCTCCGTGAATTCGTGTCGAAAGGTGGATTCTAGCAGGCTGCGGCCTGCTGGCTCAGGGCGCAAGGCATTCCATGCCGCCCAGATAGGGGCGCAGCGCCCGTGGGATGTGGATCGAACCGTCGGCGTTCTGATGGTTTTCCAGCACCGCCACCAGCGCACGGCCAACCGCCAGGCCCGAACCATTGAGCGTGTGCACCAGTTCGTTCTTGCCCTGGGCATTGCGAAAGCGCGCCTGCATGCGGCGGGCCTGAAACGCCTCGCAATTGCTCACCGATGAAATTTCGCGGTAAGTGTCCTGCGCCGGCACCCACACTTCGAGGTCATAGGTCTTGCTGGCGCCAAAGCCCATGTCGCCGGTGCACAGCAGCACCACCCGGTAGGGCAGCTCCAGCTTTTGCAGGATGGCCTCGGCATGGCCGACCATTTGCTCGAGCGCGGCATAGCTCTGCTCGGGGTGCACGATCTGCACCATCTCGACCTTGTCGAACTGGTGCTGACGAATCATGCCGCGCTTGTCGCGCCCGGCGCTGCCGGCCTCGGAGCGAAAGCACGGCGTGTGCGCCGTCAGCCGGATCGGCAGATCGGCTTCGGCCACGATCTCGCCGCGCACCAGGTTGGTCAGCGACACCTCGGAGGTCGGGATCAGGTACAGCGGCTCGCCCTCGCCTTCCTGGCCGCCCTTCTTGGCGGCGAACAGGTCGGCCTCGAACTTGGGCAGCTGGCCGGTGCCGCGCAACGTCTCGGCGTTGACGATGTAGGGCGTGTAGCACTCGGTGTAGCCGTGCTCGCCGGTCTGCACGTCCAGCATGAACTGCGCCAGCGCGCGGTGCAGCCGCGCCACCGGGCCGCGCATGAAGGCGAAGCGGCTGCCGGCCAGCTTGGCGCCGGTCTCGAAGTCCAGGCCCAGCGGCTGGCCCAGCTCGACGTGGTCGCGCACCGCAAAGTCGAACGCGCGCGGCGCCAGGCCGTGCGGCGCCCAGCGGTGCACTTCCTGGTTGGCGGCTTCGTCGGCTCCCGCGGGCACGCTGTCGTGTGGCAGGTTGGGCACCGCCAGCAGCAGCGTCTGCAAATCGTCCTGGATCCGCTCCAGCCGGGCGGCGGAGGCGTCAAGCTCGTCCTTGATCGACGCCACCTGGGCCATCAGGTCATCGGCGCTTTCGCCCTTGGCCTTGCGCTGGCCGATCTGCTTGCTGGCGCTGTTGCGCTGCGCCTGCAGCTCCTCGGTGCGGGTCTGGATGGTCTTGCGTTCGGACTCCAGCGCCTGGAACGCGGGAACATCCAGAAACGGCTGGGGATTCTTGCGGGTCAGCAGGCGTGCGACGACGCCGTCGAGGTCCTTGCGGAGCAGAAGTGGATCAAGCATGGGCCGATTGTAGAGGCCCGACGTAGCACGCCGGCCACACCAGATTCAGAGTCAAAACGGCCGATTTCGCCCGCCTGTCAATCGCCAGCAGCTATCAAATCAATTGCATTCAACGCAGATGGGCGAGGCTGTCTTCGCTGGCGCCGTCCAGCTTCAGGCCCTTGGGCAGGGGAAATTTCATGGTTTCCTCGATGCCGGCCAACTGGCGCACCGACAACGCCCCCAGGGCGCGCAGTCGCTCGATCACCTGGCGCACCAGCACGTCGGGGGCCGACGCCCCAGCCGTCAGGCCGATGCGCACCCGGTCCTGCACCCATTCGGGCTTCAGGTCGTCGGCGCTGTCGACCATGTAGGCGGCGGTGCCCAGCTTCAGGGCCACCTCGCGCAGCCGGTTGCTGTTGCTGCTGGTGGGGCTGCCGACGACGATCACCACGTCGACCTCGCGCGACAGCAGCTTGACCGCGTCCTGCCGGTTCTGCGTGGCGTAGCAGATGTCCTGCTGCTTGGGCTCGCGCACCATGGGAAAGCGCGCCTTCACGGCGGCGGAGATCTCGGCCGCATCGTCCACGCTCAGCGTGGTCTGCGTCACCAGGGCCAGCTTGTCGGTCTGCGCCGGCTGGATGCGCGCCACGTCCTGCACGTCCTCGACCAGGTGGATGCCGCCAGGCAACTGGCCCATGGTGCCTTCGACCTCGGGATGGCCCTTGTGGCCGATCATGATGAATTCGAAGCCCTCGCGGTGCAGCTTGGCGACTTCGACGTGCACCTTGCTGACCAGCGGGCAGGTGGCGTCAAACACGCGGAAACCCCGCGCCTGGGCCTCGCGCTCGACCGACTTGGGCACGCCGTGCGCGCTGAACACCAGCGTGGCGCCGGGTGGCACGTCCGCCAGGTCCTCGATGAAGATCGCGCCCTTGGCCTTCAGGTCGTTCACCACGTAGGTGTTGTGCACGATCTCGTGGCGCACGTGGATCGGCGCGCCGAACTTGACCAGCGCGCGCTCGACGATCTCGATGGCGCGGTCCACCCCGGCACAGAAGCCGCGCGGCTCGGCCAGCAGGATGCTGGCGCCGGCGCGCGGCATGCCGGCGGCGCCCTGGGCAGCCGCCGTGCGGGTGATGGACAGGGCCGGCGGCACGGCAGAGGTGTCGGCGGGATCACGCGAACTCATAGGATCCCGATCACCTGCACTTCAAACGTCACCGGCAGGCCGGCCAGCGGGTGATTGAAGTCCAGCCGCAACGCGCCATCGTCCCGCACCGCCTGCACCACGGCGCCGAACTGGCCCTGGCCATCGGGCGTGGGCAGCTGGATCACATCGCCCACGGCGTAGTGCTCCTGCGGATCGCCCAACTCGTCCAGCTCCTGGCGCGCCAGCCACTGGATCATGTCCGGGTTGCGCTCGCCGAAGGCTTCACCGGCGGGCATGTCGAAGCTGGCGCGCGCGCCCTCCTGCAGCCCCAGCAGGCGCCGCTCGACCGCCGGCGACAACTGGCCGCTGCCCAGCGACAGCGTGGCCGGCGGGCCGCCAAAGGTGCTGACGACGTCGCCCTGCGGGCCGGACAGGCGGTAATGCAAGGTCAGAAAGGATCCTGGCTCGACGGTGCTCATGAATGGTGTCCCGATAAACTGCCCCCGATTCTAGGAAACCACCGACCAGGCCACCCGCATGTCGCTCAAAGACCTTCCGGCCGACGCGCGCCCGCGCGAGAAGCTGCTGGCGCGCGGCGCTGGCGCCCTGAGCGACGCCGAGCTGCTGGCGCTGCTGCTGCGCACCGGCACCGCCGGCCGGGGCGTGCTGCAAATGGCGCAGGAGCTGCTGGACGATTTCGGCGGCATGGCCGGTCTGCTGCACGCTGGCGCCGACGATCTCAAGCGCATCAAGGGCCTGGGCGGCAGCGCCAAGCGCGCCGAGCTGATCGCCGTGCTCGAGCTGGCGCGCCGCGCGCTGGCCGAGCAGCTCAAGGAAAAACCGGCTCTGGACAGCGCCAGCGCCGTCAAGCAGTACCTGCAGCTGCACCTGGGACAACGCCCCCACGAGGTGTTCGCCGCGCTGTTCCTGGACGCGCAGCACCGGTTGGTTGCGCTGGAGGAGCTGTTTCGCGGCACGCTGACACAGACCAGCGTCTACCCGCGCGAGGTGGTGCTGCGCGCGCTGCACCACCACGCCGCCGCCGTGGTGCTGGCGCACAACCACCCCAGCGGCAGCGTGCTGCCCAGCCGCGCCGACGAGGCGCTCACGCAGACGCTGAAAGCCGCGCTGGCACTGGTCGACGTGCGCGTGCTCGACCACGTCATCGTGGCACCGGGGCAGGCGCTGTCGATGGCCGAGAAGGGCCTGGTGTGAAGGCCAAGTCGCTGCAGGAGCTCAAGCAGCTGCGCGCGCAGCTGGCCGAAGCCGAGGCGCGCGCGGCGCAGGCGGCGGCCGAGCGCGCCCGCGCCCAGCACAAGGCGCAGGCCGAGCAGGCGCTGTTCGCGCGCGCCATCGGCCCCACCCAGCCGCTGCGCCCGCATGGTCGCGTGGTGCATGCTCCACCGCCCGTGGCGCCCGAGCCGCTGCAGCGCCAGCGCGACGAGCAGGCGGTGCTACGCGAGGCAATCTCGGACCAGTTCGACGCCAGCACGCTGCTGCACACCGACGAGCACCTGAGTTTTCACCGCCCCGGCATCGGCCCCGACGTGGCGGCCAGGCTGCGCCGCGGCCATTGGGCGGTGCAGGCCCAAATCGACCTGCACGGCCTGCGCACGGACGAGGCGCGCGAGGCGCTCGGCCAGTTCCTGCGCGACGCCCAGCGCGCCGGCCTGCGCTGCGTGCGTGTGGTGCACGGCAAGGGCTTGGGCTCGCCCGGCCGCGCGCCCGTGCTCAAGGACAAGGTGCACGGCTGGCTGATCCAGAAGAACCTGGTGCTGGCCTTCGTGCAGGCTAGACCGCTCGACGGCGGCGCGGGAGCACTGCTGGTGCTGCTGGCCGCCACGACCCACTGAGGGAACGCCCGATACGCTCCTGGCGCGGATGGCCGTGCGCGGCGTCCGGCTCACCGGGCCGTGAGCCCGGGGCAGCTGGCGACGGTGCACACCCGCCGACACCCGCGGCGTCGGCGGGACATCGCGCCAGCCGATCACCTGGCCCGCGACTGGCGCGGGCCGGTGAATGCCCCGACACGCTCAACGACCTTCACCGGTTGCCAGGTGATAGCCGTGCGCCAGCGCCTGGCGCAGCTCGGTCACCACCACGGCGCGATCCAGCGGCGGGTCCATGGCCGCCATCGACACCACGCCGCTGGACGCGCCCGTGGTGGGGGGCGACTGGATGGCCTGCGCCGTCACCTCGGCGCGCGTGACGACCGACGGGACGTCGGCCTGGTCGTTGAACAAGGGCTGTTCACCGCTGGCCGGCATGGCCGACGCGGCGCTCGCCGCCAGCGTCAGCGCCAAGGCGGACGCCATGGAGGTCAATCGAATCGACATGATGAAACTCCTTGCAAAGTCCACGAAGCGCTTGAAACAACAAGCAAGACGTGCGGACACGGTTCCCTGCCGGGAGACCGGCCGCGCTTCCATCGCCGATCCCAGGCCGCTCACTGTGGACCTTGTGAACCTGCGAAAAAAGCAGTTGAATGGAATTTCCATCATTCCAGGCCGTGAACAATGGATACCCTGGAGCTCCTGCGCACGTTCCGCGAGGTGGCTCGACGCCACAGCTTCTCGGCGGCGGCTCGCACCCTTGATCTGGCGCCCGCCACGGTGAGCAAGTACGTGGCCGAGCTGGAGACACGCTTTCACCTTCGTCTGTTCAACCGCAGCACGCGCCGGGTGTCGCTGACCGACGCCGGCCAGCTGCTGCTGGAGCACAGCGGGCGGGTGGTCGACCTGATCGACCAGACCGAGGACGCCATGAGCGACCGCGCCCACCGGCCCAGCGGGTGGCTGAACCTGGCCGCGCCGCACGGGCTGACGCGCACGGTCCTGGTGCGCCGACTGGCCGACTTCATGCTGCGCCACCCCGACGTCTCGATCCACCTGCACCTGACCAACCGGCTGGTCGATCTGGCCGAGGACGGCATCGACGTCGCCTTCCGCATCGGCGCGGTAGCCGACAGCAGCCTGATCGTGCGCCGCCTGCTGCAGATCGAAATGGTGGTGGCCGCCACCCCCGGGTACTGGCACGCGCATGGTCGCCCCGCGCATCCGCGCGAACTGGCCACCCACCGCACGCTGGCCATGGCGCCGCCGGGGGAGACGCCCCACTGGCAATTCAACGTCGGGGGCAAGCTGCTCGACCTGCCCTTGCGGGCGGTCTTCACCGCCACCGACTTCTCGCCCCTGGTGCCGCTGGCGCTCAAGGGTGTCGGCGTGGTGCGCGGCTCGCGCATGCTGATGGGTGACTGGATCGAGGCCGGAAAGCTGGAGCCGCTGTTTGCCCAGTATTCGCCCCGCAACCTGTGGCTCTACGCCGCCTACGCGCAGCGCCGCAACCCCAGCGCCGCTTTGCGCGCGCTGCTGGATTTTCTGGAAGAGCAGCGGCACCAACCCCCCTCCGGCGACGCGGAAGAACCCGCCGGCGCGGCGCGCCTAGACACATGATCAGCCCCGTAAGGAATGCCAATATTGCGCTGACAGCTATCAATTTCATGGCATCGCCATTTCTCCAACAAGCGCCAACAGCCATCGTTTTGATAGCGTAACGATACGTCCCGGTTCGCTGTCACGTCATCGGGCGGCTTCCAGCAATTCCACCATACGGGTGTAGCCGCGGGTGCGCGCCAGCGCCAGCGGCGCACGGCCCTCGCGGTCGGTCAGTTGCGTGCTGGCACCAGCCTCCAGCAGCGTCCGCACGCAGGCCTGGTGGCGCGGGCCGCCGTCGCCCAGCACGATGGCTTCGATCAGCGCCGTCCAGTGCAGGTTGTTGACGTGGTCCAGCGGCGCACCGGCGGCGATCAGCTGGCGCACCACGCCGGCATGGCCCAGGTGCGCGGCGGCAATCAGCGCCGTGCCGTCCCAGCGGCTGGTCACCAGCCGGGCGCTGGCACCGCCCTGCAGCAGGCGGCGCAGGCTGTCCTCGTCGTCGGCCACGGCGGCCACGGTGACGGCGTCGTAGCGATCATCGTCCAGCGCCGCGCTGTCGGCCCCTGCGCGCAGCAGCGCGCTGATGGCCGCGCCCTGGCGCGCAAAGGTGGCCACGTGCAGCGGCGTGCGGCCGTTGCCGTCGCGCACCGCCAGCAGCGCCTTGTCGGCCGCCAGGCGCTCGATCTCGGCCACGTCGCCGCGCTGGGCGGCGGCGTGCAGGCCGCGGTAGGCCTGCACTTCGGCGCCCGTGGGCGCCAGTTGTGCCTGTACGGCTGGCGGCGCCACACCTGCCAGCACGACGGCGGCCACGGCGCCAGAGCGCAGCAGCGCTGCCACGCGCCATGCGGTCCTTTGAGTCACCCGTGGCGCTGCGCACAACAACCGCAAGCCCATGAAACGACCCTGTCCCAGTGGCCGCGGAGCAGGCCGAACGGGGCACCCGTGGCCGGGGTCTCCCTGGCCACCCGGTGCATCCCCCTTGGGGGAAGGCGCGCAGCGCCATAGGGGGTGCTTCACTTCAATTGATCTTTCACGGCATCCAGCGCGGCCACGGCGCACTGCTCGTCCAGATGGCCGCCGGGCGCGCCGGCCACGCCCACGGCACCGACCACCTCGTTGCCCACGCGCACCGGCACGCCGCCGCCCAGCAGCAAAAAGCCGGGGATGTGCACCAGGTTGGCGGCAGCCGGGTTCTTCTGCGCGTTCTCCATCATCTGCAGCGTGTTGACACGCGCCGACGCCGAGGTGAAGGCCTTCTGGCGCGCCGACTCAATGGTATGCGCGCCGGCGTTGTCGCCGCGCAGCAGGGCGCGCAGCTGGCCCGAGCGGTCGACCACCGCCGCCGCCACGTTGTGGCCGTTGGCCTGGCAGGCGGCCACGGTACGGGTGGCGATCTGGCTGGCCAGCTCCAGCGTCAGCGTGCGCTCGCTGCGCAGGCCGCTGGTCTGGGCCAGGGCGGGGGCTGCGGCCAGCACGGTGCAGGCGGCGGTCAGGGTGAGGCGAAGGGTGGTTTGCATGGCGCGGGTTTCCTTGAACAAGCGGCCGACGACCGGCCGTGGCGCCATTGTCAAAAGGCCGGCGCGCCCGCGCCATCCGTGCGCGCCACGCGCGGCATCCGTAGGTTTACGCAGCGCCTTCATCGACCAGCGCCGCGTACTGGCGCACCAGTTGCGCCAGGGTCTGCACCTGCAGCTTGTCCTGCAGGTGGGCGCGGTGCGTCTCCACCGTGCGCGGCGACAGCTGCAGCGCACGCGCAATCTGCTTGCTGGTCTGGCCCTTGATCACCAGCGCCAGCACCTCGCGCTCGCGCGCCGACAGCAGGGCATGACGCTGGCGAGCCTCGCGCCCGGCCGCGTCCTGGCGGCGCAGCGCCAGGTGGGTGCGCACGGCGGCCTGCACCGCGCCCAGCAGGGCTTCGTCGTCGACGGGCTTTTCCAGAAACTCGGCCGCGCCGGCCTTGAAGGCGCGCCGGCACATGTCGACACTGCCGTGGCCCGTCAGCATGACCACCGGCTGGTCCACGCCCTGCGCACGCAGCTCGTCGATCAGCGCCAGCCCTGACAGGCCGGGCATGCGCATGTCCAGCACGATGGCGCCGACGGCGTCGCGGTCAAAGCGCGCCAGAAAATCCTGCGGGTCGGCCCAGGGCGCCACGCGCAGGCCCACGGTGCCGATCAGCAGCGCCAGCGCCTCGCGCACCGAGGCGTCATCGTCAACCAGGTGGATCAGGGGCGAGATCGGGTTCATGCGGTGTGCGGTGGGGTGGGCGCCAGCGGCAGCGCGAGCACGAACTCGGCACCGCCTGCGGCCGGTGATTGAAAGCGCACCGCGCCGTTCATGGCCAGCGCCAGGCTCTGGCACAGCGGCAGGCCCAGGCCCAGGCCGCCTTCGCGGGTGCTGAAAAACGGCGCAAACAGCTGCGTCTGCGCGGCCGCCGGCACGCCGGGGCCGTTGTCGCGCACCGCGCAGCAGGCCTGCGTGGGCGTGGCCGACAGCCGCAGCCAGATCTGCCGCGGCGCATCGCTGCGCTGCAGCGCCTGCATGGCGTTGCAAAGCAGGTTGTGCAGGATCTGCTCGGCCGCGGTGGCGTCGGCCAGCGCCGGCGGTGCCCGGCCCGCGATGCGCAACGTGATGGCGTGGCGCGCCAGCTCGGGCGCCAGCAGCGCGCCCAGGCGCCGCGCCAGCGCGCCCAGATCGACGGGCGCCAGCTGCGGCGGCGCCGCACCCGGCTGCAACTGGCGCCGCAGCCGCGCCAGCACCTGGGCGGCGCGGCGCACCTGGGCGGCGGCCAGCTCCAGCGCCTGCAGCACGGTGGCCTGCGCGGGCGCGGCCAGGGGCTCGTCGCGCAGCAGGCGCAGCGCGGTCTGCGTGCCGCTGAGCGCCGCGGTCAGCGGCTGGTTGAGCTCGTGCGCCACGCCGGCCGCCAGCTCGCCCAGCGTGCCCAGGCGCGCGGTGCGCGCCAGACGCTCCAGCTCGGCGGCGCGCCGGCGCTCGCTGCGCTGGCGCTGGCCGTGCAGCGCCAGCGCCAGCGCGCCCGCGCACAGCAGCGCCCAGGCCGCCAGCGCGGCCCAGGGCCACTGCGCCGGGCCGACAAAGCGCTGGGCCTGCAGCACGAAGTCCTGGCTGGCGCTGGCCAGCGCCTGCTCGAAGGTGAAGCCGCGCGTCAGCCCGCGCGGGCGCGCCGGGTCGGCGCGGTCGTCCTGCAGCACCAGGGCCTGGCCGCGCCACACCAGGCGCGCCAGCACCGCCTGGCCGCTGCGCCAGGGCCAGGCGCCGGGCGCGGCCAGCTGGCGCGCGTCGACCAGCAGCGCATAGCTGGCCGGCGTGCCCGCCAGCACCAGCACATAGCGCGTCTGCGCGGCGTCAAAGCCGGCCAGCACCGCATGGCGCGCGGCGCCTGCCAGTGCGCGCGACGCGGCCTCGGCCTGCGCCAGCGCGGCCAGCGGCACGCCGGCGCTGGCGGCGGCGGCGGGCCAGTCGCCACCGGCGGCCTCGCGCCGCCAGGCGGCCAGCACCTGCGGGTACAGCGCCGGCAGGCGCGCCGTGGCGTCGGCCGCCGCCGGCCCGGGCGCAGCCAGCAGCGCCAGCGTGGCCAGCACCGCGTCCAGCCGCGCCGTGCCCTGGCCCAGCAGGCGGTGCGCGCTGCGCGCTTCGGCCACAAAGGCGTCGCGCCGCTGCGCCAGATCCAGGCGCACGATGGCCGTGGCGCCCAGCGCCCACACCAGCACACCCAGGACCAGCCAGCGGGCACGCGGGCTGCGCCAGAGCTTGAGATTTCGAATCAAATCAAGCCCTGACGCCCGCTGGATAGGCGCAAACAGCTATCACAAAAATAGCATCCGGATTCATTCTGCCGCCTGCCGCAGCGTCTGCACCACCGGCCGGCGCAGCACCTCGCGCAGGCTCCACCAGCCCGCCATCAGGGCCAGCAGCGCACCGGCCAGGCTGCCGGCCAGCGGTACCCAGGGTGGCGCGCTCCAGTTGAAGTCGAACGCATAGCGCGCCAGCGCCCAGCCCACCGCCAGCGCCACCCCGCTGGCCAGCGCGCCGGCCAGCAGGCCCACGCCCAGCAGCTCGGCGCGCTGCACGCGCGCCAGCAAGGCGCTGCTGGCGCCCACGGCGCGCATGATGGCGAATTCGCGCGCGCGCTCCTCGCGCGTGGCGCTGACGGCGGCGAACAACACGATCAGCCCGGCCGCCAAGGTGAAGCCGAACAGAAATTCGATCGCGCGGATCACCTGGTCCAGCACGCGCTGCACCTGGGCGATGGACTGCTCCATGTCGACGTTGGTGATGTTGGGGAACTGGCGCACCAGCGCGTTGTCGAAGCCCGGGGCGCCCGGAGCCCGGTAGGCCGCGATCCAGGTGACGGGCACCTCGGGCATCTCGGCCAGCGGGAACATGGCGAAGAAGTTGACGTGCATCGAGGCCCAGTCGACCTGCCGCAGCGAGCTGATGCGCGCCTCGACCGGCGTGCCGGCGACGTCGAAGCGCAGCGTGTCGCCCAGCTTCAGGCGCAGGGTGTCGGCCAGTCCCTGTTCGACGCTGATGGCGCCCGCTTCATTGGCCACCCAGCGCCCGGCGGCAATGCGGTTGTGCGCGGGCTGCTCGGCGGCGTGAGACAGATTGAACTCGCGATCCAACAGGTGGCGCGCGCGTTCCTCGGCATAGTCGCCCGGGTTGACGTCGCGGCCGTTGATGGCCACCAGCCGGCCGCGGAACATCGGATACCAGTCCATCCGGCTCACCCCGGCGGCGCGCAGCGTGGCACGAAACGCCTCGCCCTGGTCGGGCATGACGTTGATGACGAAGCGGTTGGGCGCGTCGGCCGGAGTGGCGGCGCGCCAGCTGGCGATCAGGTCGGTGCGCAGCAGCACCAGCAACACCAGCGCCAGCAGGCCCACCGCCAGGCTGCTGACCTGCACCACGGCGTACGCCGGCCGGGCCGACAGCTGCCGCGTGGCCAGCACCAGCCAGCGCGGCGCGCGCTGCTCGTGCACCAGGCGACGCAACAGCCGCACCGCGACCCAGGACAACAGGGCGAACAGCAGCACCGCCACGGCAAAGCCACCGACGGCGATCAGCCCCAGCACCAGGTCGGCGCTGACCGCCAGCAGCAGCGCGGCAAAGCCCGCCACGCCCAGCGCCAACACCGCCAGCGACGCGGGTTTGAGCGCCCCCACATCGCGCCGCAGCACGCGCAGCGGCGGCACCTGCGCCAGTTGCAGCACCGGCGGCAAGCCAAAAGCCACCAGCAGCGTCAGGCCGATGCCCAGACCCAGCAGCACCGGCCACAGGCTGGGCGCCGGCAGGGCGCTGTCCACCAAGCCGGCCAGCAGGGCCACGAACACGTGGTGCACGGCCCAGCCGATCAGCACGCCGGCCACGCTGGCGCACAGGCCCACCAGCACGAACTCGGTCACGTAGGCGCCGGCGATGCGCCGCTGCGGCAGGCCCAGCACGCGCAGCATGGCCGAGGCGTCCAGGTGCCGCGCCGCAAAGCCGCGCGCCGCCAGCGCCACCGCCACGGCTGACAGCAACGCCGCCAGCAGCGCCACCAGGTTGAGGAACTTGCCGGCGCGGTCCAGCGTGGTGCGCATCTCGGGCCGGCCGCTGTCCAGCGTCTCCAGCCGCACGCCGGCCACGCCGGGCTGCGCCAGCTCGGCCTCGGCCCAGGCGCGGTAGCGCTGCACGGCCGGCTCTGGCCCCGCCAGCGCCAGCCGCCAGCTGATGCGGCTGGCCGGCTGCACCAGGCCGGTGGCCGGCAGGTCGGAGGCGTTGATCAGCACGCGCGGGGCAAAGCTCATGAAGCCGGTGCCGCGGTCGGGCTCCAGCGCGATCAGCTCGGTGATGCGCAACGCGCTGTCGCCCAGCAGCAGGGTGTCGCCGCGCCGCAGCGCCAGCGCCTCCAGCAGCGACGGATCGACCCACGCCTGGCCCTGCGCCGGCACGCCGCGCGTCGGCTCACCGACGCGGTCCCGCGTGTCGCGCGCCAGCCGCAGCTGGCCGCGCAGCGGGTAGCCGGCCTCGACCGCCTTCAGCGCCACCAGCCGCGTGGCGCCGCCCTGCGCGTCCGGCGCCCGGCCCATGGTGGGAAAGCCAAGCGTCAGCGCGCTGTCCAGACCCTCGGCCCGCGCCTGCCGTGCCCAGCGCGGCGCCGGCGCGTGGTCGCTCACCAGCACCACGTCGCCGCCCAGCAGTTGGCGCGCGTCGCGTTGCAATCCGCCCTGCAGGCGATCGGCAAAAAACCCCACGCTGGTGAGCGCCGCCACCGCCAGCGTCACGGCCACCATCAGCAGGCGCAGTTCGCCGCTGCGCAGATCGCGCCACAGCGTGCGCCAGCCCAAAGTCCACGAAGATGCGTTCATGGCCCGCACTGTACGCAAAGCGACAGCCGGCTGCCGCGCCCTGACCTACCATGGCGCATCCACCCCGGAGACACCCATGCCCACCTACAGCACCCTGCGCATCGACAAGGACCCCGAGCAGCCACGCATCGCGCGCCTGCTGCTGAACCGCCCCGAGCGGCTCAACGCCATCAACGACGACATGCCGGGCGAGATCCGCGCCGCCATCGACTGGGCCGTGGCCGACGACGAGGTGCACGTCATCGTGGTCGAAGGCGCGGGCAAGGGCTTTTGCGGCGGCTACGACCTGGCGGCCACGGCCGAGCAGCACATCGAACACCCCTGCCAGCAGGAAGCCACGCCCTGGGACCCGGCGCTCGACTACCGCACCATGAAGCGCTACACCGAGGACTTCATGAGCCTGTGGCGCTGCCCCAAGCCCACCATCGCCCAGGTGCACGGCGCGGCGGTGGCCGGCGGCAGCGACATCGCCCTGTGCTGCGACCTGCTGGTGATGGCCGAGGACGCGCGCATCGGCTACATGCCGACGCGCGTGTGGGGCTGCCCCACCACCGCCATGTGGACCTACCGCCTGGGCCCCACGCGGGCCAAGCAGATGATGTTCACCGGTGACGTGATCGACGGCCGCACCGCCGCCGCCTGGGGCCTGGCCAACCAGGCCGTGCCCGCGGCCGAGCTGGCCAACGCCACGCGCGCCCTGGCCGAGCGCATCGCCGGCGTGCCGCGCGGCCACCTGCAGATGCACAAGCTGGTGGTCAATCAGGTCATGCTGACCATGGGGCTGGAGCAGACGCAGATGCTGGCCACGGTGTTCGACGGCATCACGCGCCACAACCCCGAAGGCGTGTGGTTTCGCCGCCATGCACAGACGCACGGCTTCAAGTCGGCCATCGAGTGGCGCGACAGCGGCCGCCCCATCCCCGAGGGCGCCGAGGCACAGGCGCTGCTGCGCGAGCTGGAGCGCAAGAACTGACGCTCACGGCCCGGCCGCCGGCAGCGGCAAGCCCAGGCGCTCGGGCGCGCTGAAGCACAAGAAGCGCCGGTTCACCGCCCGCCCGATGGCGCACAGCCCCAGTCGGCGCGCCACCTGCAGTCCCATCTGCGTGATGCCGCTGCGCGAGACCACGATGGGCACGCCCATCTGCGCGGCCTTGATCACCATCTCGCTGGTCAGCCGGCCGGTGGTGTAGAACACCTTGTCGTCGCCACGCAGGCCGCCCGGCGCGCCGGGGTGTTCGAGCCACATCCAGCCGGCGATGGTGTCGATGGCGTTGTGGCGGCCCACGTCCTCGACGAAGATCAGCTTGCGCTCGCGCTCGAACAGCGCGCAGCCATGCACCGAGCCGGCCGACTTGTAGGTGCTTTCCTGCAGCCGGATGGCGTTCAGCAGGCCGTACAACTGGTCCTGCGCCAGCCGGCCCGCACCCAGGCGGATGTCGTCCAGCTCGGCCATCAGGTCGCCGAACACGCTGCCCTGTCCGCAGCCGGTGGTGACGGTGCGCTGGCGCGTGCGCGCCAGCAGGTCGGCAATGCCCCGGCGCGTGCGCACGGCCGCCGCGCCGCTGTCCCAGTCGACGGTGATCGACGCCAGCTCGTCCGCCGACGCCACCAGCCGTTGGTTGCGCAGATAGCCCAGCACCAGCCATTCGGGGTGCGCGCCCAGCGTCATCAGCGTGACCAGCTCGCGCTTGTCCACGTACACCGTCAGCGCGCGTTCGACCGGAATCGACACCTCGACCGCCTGGCCGTGCTCGTCGAGCGCGGTGACGCGCTCGGTGAGAGGGGCGCAGGCGCGCGTGAGCTGGGGCAGCACGCGTCAGCGGCCCTTGAAATGCGCCTTGCGCTTTTCCTGGAACGCCGCGACACCCTCCTTGTAGTCCTCGCTCTGGGCGATCTCGGTCAGGTAGCCCATCTGCGGATAGGCCAGCTCTGCGGGCGACTTGGGCAGGGTCTCCAGGGTGGCGCGCTTGATGGTCCGCAGCACCAGCGGCGCGGCGTCGGCCAGGCGCTGGGCCATGTCCAGCGCGGCGGCCTGCGCGCCGCCCTTGGGCGCCACGCGGTTGACCAGACCGACCTCATAGGCGCGCTGGGCCGGCAGCGGATCGCCCAGCATCAGAAACTCGACGGCCACCTTGTGCGGGATGCGCGACACCAAGCCAGCGGTGATACCGCCAAACAGCCCGATCTTCGCCTCGGGGAACATGAAATGCGCGGTCTCGTCGACCACGCACAGGTCGCTCATCATGGTCAGGGTGAAGCCGGCGCCCACGGCCCAGCCCTGCACGGCGCAGACCAGCGGTTTGTCGAGCTGCACGCCAACGTTGGGCACGCCCTTCCAGGCTTCGCGGGACGGGTCGGCCACGTCGACGCCGGCACAGAAGTGATCGCCCTCGGCGCTGAGCAGGGCCACGCGCTCATTGCTGGCGGCAAAGCGCTGCCAGTGCTGATGCAGCAGCACGCTCATCTCGGCGTTGAGGGCGTTGCGGCGCTCCGGGCGGCGCAGCGTGATGTGGGCGATGTGGCCGTGGACTTCGTAGGTGATGAGCGGTTTCATGGCGATTTCAGTCCAGAGTTGCTATTTATTTAATAGTTGTTCGCGCTCATCAGACAGGCGCTACAGCCTATTTTCATCAAGACATCGATGGAGCGCCCGGCAACCACACGGCGCGCGCGTCGGCCACCACCAGGCTGTCGCCAGCGATCATGACGGGGTTGGCCTCGCACTCGGGCAGGCGCGCGCCCAGTTGCACGGCGAGCTGGCCGAAGCGCCGGGCCGCGTCGACCAGTGCATCCAGGTTGGCGCGCGGCTTGCCGCGATAACCATCGAGCAGCGGGAACAGGCGCAGGGCCTGAATCGCGCGGCGAATGGCGCGCGGGCCGGCGTTGGCGGGCAGCAGCGCCGTGTCCTTGAGCAGCTCGACCAGGGTGCCGCCGATGCCGATCATCAGCATGGCGCCGAACTGCGCGTCCCAGTTCGTTCCGATCAGCACCTCGACGTCGGCGCGCGCCTGCTGCTGCACCAGGCAGCCGTCGAAGCTGGCACCGGGCACGCGCTGCACCGCCTGCTGCAACGCGCGGAAGTGCTGGCGCACGGCGTCGGCATCGCCCACGTTCAACACCACGCCGCCAACGTCGCTCTTGTGCGAGATTTGCGCGGACACCAGCTTCATCACCACCGGCCAGCCGATGGATGCGGCGGCATGCACGGCCTGGTCCTCGCTGCGCACCAGCTCGCCGGGCGTGACGGGAATGCCGGCGGCGGCCAGCAAGCGCTTGGTGTCGAACTCGCTCACCAGGCCCGGAGCGAACTCACCAGCTATCTTCTCGATAGCTGCCTGTGCTTTGACATCGGGCGCTGACGCTTCGTTTTCGTGGTGTTCCCAGGCCAGCCGGTTGCGCAGATAGCCCAGCGCCTCCTTGACGCTGGCGAAGTTCACCAGGCCCTCGGCCTTCAGCTTGGCGCCGGCCTCGGCGCCCGCGCTGCTGGCGGCGTTGACGAAGGCGACGGGCTTGGGGTTCTCACGGTTGACGTCGACCACGGTGGCCGCCGTGGCCGCCATCTCTGGCATGGTGGTCATGAGGAACAAGCCTGCGCCCACGCCAGGGTCGGCCAGCATGGTGTCGAGCACCTGGCGCAGCCACTGCGGTGTGGATCGCATGGGCCCGGGCACGGCGCCCAGATCGAAGGGCAGATGCGCGGCCGCCTCGGGCATCAGCGGCAGCAGCTTCCGCACCGTGGCCGGCCCCAGGGTGGCGGCCTGGAGGCCAGCCTCGCCAACCAGGTCGCTAGACACCGCACCGCCGCCGCCTGAGCCCGACAGCACCGCCACCTGCGGGCCGCTGGGCGCGGGCAGGCGCGTCCAGGCCGCCGCCTGGGCGACCAGTTCAAGAAAATCGTCGACCAGCACGGCGCCCGCGTGGCGCACTTGCGATTCAAACGCGCGGAATTCTCCCGCCAGGCTGGCGGTGTGGGACTGCACGGCCTGCTGGCCCAACGCGGTGCGACCGGCCTTGACGATCAGCACCGCCTTGCCGGCAGCGCGCGCGCGCCTCAGCAGATCGACAAAGCGCGCGCCGTCCTTCACGCCTTCGACGTACAGCGCGATAACCTTCGAGCGGGCATCGTCGATGGCGTAGTCCAGAAAATCGCACACCTCCAGATCGGCCTGGTTGCCCAGCGACACGCAGATCGAGAACCCCACGCCCAGGTCGTAGGCGCGCGCCAGCATGGCGCCGGCCAGCGCGCCGCTCTGGCTGATCAGCGCGACCTCGCCCTTGATCAGGCTGGCGTTGCGCATCAAGGCCTGCGAATTGAGCAGGTTCATGTCCGCGTGGCTGTTGAAGTAGCCCATGCAGTTGGGGCCAATGATGCGCATGCCGGCGCGGCGCGCGATGGCCAGCAGCTTGTCCTGCAAGGCCGCGCCCTCGGCGCCGCTTTCGGCGAACTGCGAGGTGACCATCAGGATCACCTTGACACCGGCGGCGGCGCAGTCCTCGAAGGCGGCCTCGGTGCGCTCTTGCGGCAACGCGATCACGGCCACGTCGACCGGCTGGCCGATGGCCTGCACGCTGGGCCAGGCCTTGATGCCCTGCACGGCGTCGGCGCGGGGATTGACGGGGTGCACGGCGCCGCCAAAGCCGAACTTGCGCAGCAGCGCCAGAATGCTGCCACCCCACTTCATCAAGTCATCGGACGCGCCGAGAACAGCCACCGAGCGCGGGTTGAGCGCGCACTGCACGGCGGCACGGGAATCGGGTGCCGACGCACCACCGGCCGGTCTGGGCATGGTCTCAGTTCTCCAGTTTCAGGTCGAGTTCGCGAATCGTCTTGCCATACAGCTCGTAGTCGCTCGCCCACTGCTTCTCGAATGCCGCTGGACCGGCGAACGCCGGCGACATGGCGTAGGGCTGCATGCGCGCGATCACGTCCGGATTTTTGAGTGCCTTTTCAAACGCAACGGCGAGCTTGTCGATGACGGGCGCTGGCGTGCCCTTGGGCGCAAAGGCGCCGAACCAGGTGCCGGTGGAGCGCGGATCGGGCACCCCGGATTCCGCCAGTGTGGGTACGTCCGGAAAATCAGCCAGCCGCTTGCGCGAGGCCGTGGCCAGCAGCTTGGCCTTGCCCTGCTTGACGTACTGCAGCATGGTCACATCACTGCTCAAGTCGACCCGCCCGCCGATCAGATCCACCGCGATCTCGGCCGCGCCCTTGTAGGGCACGTGCGTCATCTTGATGCCCCAGGCCTTTTGCAGCATCTCCCCGCCCAGATGCCCCTGCGAGCCAACGCCCGAGGTGGCGTAGGTCACCTTGCCCGGATTGGCCTTGGCGTAGGCGATGAACTCGGCCAGTGTCTTGACCGGCAGCTCGTTGCTGACCACGTAGGCCGAGGAGAACTCCGACAGCTTGGCCACCGCGACCAGGTCACCGCGCGCGTCGTAGGGCAGCTTGCGCAAGTGCGGGGTGATGGCCGAGATGCCGATCGGGCCCACAAACAGCGTGTAGCCGTCGGGCGTCGCAGTGGCCGCGGCATTGGCGGCAATCGAGCCACCCGCGCCAGTGCGGTTTTCGACGATGACGGGCTGGCCCAACGATTTCTGCATGTCCTCGGCCATCACGCGCAGCACCACCTCCATGCCGCCGCCGGCGGCAAAGGGGTACATGATGCGCACCGGCTTGGCCGGAAACTTGTCGGCCGTCTGCGCCTGCGCCGCCGCGCCCGCCAGCAGCGAAAGCGCCGTCGCGCCGCCCAGCAGGCCATTGATCAGTCGGGAAATTCCAGCATTCACATCGTCACCTCTTTCTTGGGGGCCAACAGCACGTCGTACCGGCCTGCCGTCGCGGCAGGCAATGGCAGTATCGCCCGAATGCGTGCGCGCCTGCCGGTCGAGCGCCGCCAGCTATGGTGCGCCTTCCACCCGCACCGCGCAATACTTGAACTCCGGGATCTTGCCGAACGGATCCAGCGCGGCGTTGGTCAGCAGGTTGGCCGCGGCCTCGCGGTAGGCGAAGGGGATGAACACGCCGCCGATTGGCGTGCCGTCGTCGCGCCGCACCGCCAGCGTGACCTGGCCGCGGCGCGAGGCCACGCGCACCAGCGCGCCCGGCGCCAGCCCCAGGCGCGCCAGATCGTCGCCGTGCATCGACACCGTGGGTGCCGGCTCCAGCGCGTCGAGCACCTGGGCGCGCCGCGTCATGGCGCCGGTGTGCCAGTGTTCGAGCTGGCGGCCGGTGATCAGCACCAGCGGGTAGTCGGCGTCGGGACGCTCGTCGGGCGGGATGATGTCGGCCGGCACCAGTTGCACGCGGCCATTGGGTGTGGGCACGCGGTCGGTGAAGACGATGGGCTGACCGGGATCATGATCGCTCAGGCACGGATAGGTGACGCTGGATTCGCGCAGCAGCCGCTCCCAGGTGATGCCGGCAATGGCGCCGGCCATGGCGCGGCGCATTTCCTCGAAAACCACTTCGACGCCGTGATGGTTTTCAGATGAAACCGGGCCGTCACGACCGCCTGGTAAACGCGAGCAGCTCTCATTTTCATAGTCCCACGCGAGACCCAGCCGCTGCGCCAGTTGCTGAATGATCCACAGGTCGGCGCGCGCCTCGCCCGGTGGTTGCAGGGCCTGACGGCCCAGTTGCACCATGCGGTCGGTGTTGCTGACGCTGCCGGTCTTTTCGGGCCAGGCGCTGGCGGGCAGCACCACGTCGGCCAGCCAGGCGGTTTCGGTCAAGAAGATGTCCTGCACCACCAGGTGTTGCAGGCTGGCCAGCGCGCGGCGCGTGTGGTTGAGGTCGGGGTCGCTCATGGCCGGGTTCTCGCCCATGATGTACATGCCGCGCACCTTGTGCGGGTCGGTGTCGGGCGCCAGCGCCTTGTGCATGATCTCGACCACGGTGTAGCCGGGCGCGGCGTCCAGCGGCTGGCCCCAGAACTGCTCGAACCACTGGCGCGCACCAGCATCGTCGACGCGCTGGTAGTTGGGGTACATCATGGGGATCAGGCCGGCATCGCTGGCGCCCTGCACGTTGTTCTGGCCGCGCAGCGGGTGCAGGCCGGTGCCGGGGCGGCCCAACTGGCCGGTGCAGGTGGCCAGCGCGATCAGGCAGCGCGCGTTGTCGGTGCCGTGCACGTGCTGGCTCACGCCCATGCCCCACAGAATCATGGCGCTGCGCGCCGTGGCGTAGGCACGCGCCACTTCGCGGATGGTGTCGGCCGGGATACCGCAGATCGGCGCCATGGCTTCGGGGCTGTAGCCCTGCACGTTGGCGGCCAGCGCGGCGAAGTTGTCGGCGCGCTCGCGCAAGAAGGATTCGTTGCACAGGCCCTCGGTGACGATCACGTGCAGCAGGGCGTTGAGCAGCGCCACATCCGCCCCGGGGCGGAACTGCAGCACGCACCAGGCATGGCGCGCGATGTCGGTGGCGCGCGGGTCCGCCAGCACGATCCTGGCGCCGCGCTGGGCGGCGTTCTTCATCCAGGTGGCGGCCACCGGGTGGTTGGACGTGGGGTTGGAGCCGATGATGAAGATCAGCTCGGCGTGCTCGACGTCGCGCACCGGGTTGCTGACCGCGCCCGAGCCCACGCCCTCCAGCAGCGCGGCCACGCTGCTGGCGTGGCACAGCCGGGTGCAGTGGTCCACGTTGTTGCTGCCAAAGCCGGTGCGCACCAGCTTCTGGAACAGGTAGGCCTCTTCGTTGCTGCCCTTGGCGCTGCCAAAGCCGGCCAGGGCCTTGGCGCCGTGCTGCGCCTTCAGCGCCCCCAAGCCACCGGCGGCGGCGTCCAGCGCCTCGTCCCAGGTGGCTTCGCGAAACACCGCGCGCCAGTCGGGCGCCTGCTCGCAATGCGCCGCATCCTTGGGCACGCCCGGCTTGCGGATCAGCGGGCGCGTCAGCCGATCAGGGCTGGCCGCGTAGTCGAAGCCGAAGCGCCCCTTGACGCACAGCCGCCCTTCGTTGGCCGGCCCGCCGCGCCCGCTGACGCTGATGATCTTTTCATCGCGCACGTGGTAGGTGATCTGGCAGCCCACGCCGCAGAACGGGCAGACCGAATCGACGCTGCGGTCGACCCGCTGCGGCCCGATGTGGGTCTTGGGCATCAGCGCGCCGGTGGGGCAGGCCTGCACGCATTCGCCGCAGGCCACGCAGCTGCTGGCGCCCATCGGGTCATCCAGGTCGAACACGATGCGCGCGTCGGCGCCGCGGCCGGCAAAGCCGATGACGTCGTTGACCTGCGCCTCGCGGCAGGCGCGCACGCAGCGCGTGCACTGGATGCAGGCGTCCAGGTTGACCGCCATGGCGGGGTGGCTCAGATCCGGCGCGGGCTGGCTGCGCTTCAAGGTTTGTAGCGCCTCGCGCACGTGGATGCTGCGCTGGGCGGCCCATTGGCTTAGCTCGCCATGCGGCTGTGTGGCATCGTCGTCCAGCCACTTGTGGCCTTGCGCCGGCAGCTCGGCCAGCAGCAGTTCCAGCACCAGGTCCTGCGACCGGCGGGCGCGCTCGCTGCTGGCGCGCACCTTCATGCCCGGCTGCACGGCGCGGCAGCAGCTGGGGGCCAGCGTGCGCTCGCCCTCGATCTCGACCACGCAGGCGCGGCAGTTGCCGTCGATGCGCAGGCCGTCGATGTAGCACAGGCGCGGAATCTGCACACCGTGGCGCTCGGCGGCTTTCAGGATGGACTCGCCCTCGATCGCGGTCACGGCGCGGCCGTCGAGCTCGAAAGCAACGGTGTTGACAGGCGCGTTCATGCATCCACCTCGTGCGCAAAGTAGCGCTGCACGCACCGCATGGGGTTGGGCGCGGCCTGGCCCAGGCCGCAGATGCTGGCGTCCACCATCACCTGGCTCAGGTCGGCCAGCGTGGCGACATCCCATACCGGTGCCTCCATCAGGCGCGCGGACTTGACGGTGCCCACGCGGCAGGGCGTGCACTGGCCGCAGCTTTCGGCGGCAAAAAACTGCATCATGTTCAGTGCCGCATCGCGCGCCTTGTCGTGCTGGCCGAGCACGACGACTGCGGCGCTGCCGATGAAGCCGCCATGCGGCTGCAGCGTGTCGAAGTCCAGCGGCACGTCGGCCAGCCGCGCCGGAAAGATGCCGCCGCTGGCACCGCCCGGCAGGAAGGCATACAGCTCATGCCCTTCGGCCATGCCGCCGCAGTACTCGTCGATCAGCTCGCGCAGCGTGATGCCGGCCGGCGCCAGCTTGACGCCCGGCTCTTTGACCCGCCCGCTGACGCTGAAAGACCGCAGGCCCTGGCGCCCATTGCGGCCTTGCGCGGCAAACCAGTCCGCGCCCTTCTCCACGATGTCGCGCACCCAGTACAGCGTCTCCAGGTTGTGCTCCAGCGTCGGGCGGCCGAACAGCCCCACCTGCGCGATGTAGGGCGGGCGCAGGCGCGGCTCGCCGCGCTTGCCCTCGATGCTCTCCAGCATGGCCGATTCCTCGCCGCAGATGTAGGCCCCGGCGCCGCGGCGCAGCTGCATTTCAGGTAGCAGTTCACGCAGGCCGGGCGTGGCCTGCAGGTCAGCCAGCGCCTGAGTCAGGATGGCGCGGCACTCGGGGTATTCGTCGCGCAGGTAGATGTAGACGCGGCTGACACCCACCACCTGCGCGGCGATCAGCACGCCTTCCAGAAAGCGGTGCGGATCGCGTTCCAGATACCAGCGATCCTTGAAGGTGCCGGGCTCGCCCTCGTCGATGTTGACGGCCAGATACCGAGGCAGCGGCTGCTCGCGCACGATGCGCCACTTGCGCCCGGTGGGAAAGCCGGCACCGCCCAGTCCGCGCAGGCCGGCGTGCTCCAGTGTGGCGAGGATTGATTCGGCATCGCGCTCGCCGCGCGCCACGGCCTGCGCCAGGGCGTAACCGCCGGCTTGCACGTAGTCGTGAAACGCTATCTTTGCGATAGCTGATGGCGCGCTCCCCTCCTGCCCCAGCGCCTGATTTGACGCGAAAACCAGCGCCTCGGCCGTGGCCCGTCCCAGCCCGCGCTGACCCACCAGCGCCGCCGGCGCCTGCTCGCAGCGGCCGATGCAGGGCGCGGCCACCACCCGCACCTCGGCGCCCAGCAATTCGCGCGCGCGCGCCAGCAACGCATCGGCGCCGGCCAGCTGGCAGCTGAGCGACTGGCACACGCGCACCGTGAGAAGCGGCGCCTGAGCGTCATCCTTCATCACCTCGAAGTGGTGATAGAAGGTCGCCACCTCGTACACCTCGGCCATCGACAGGCGCATCTCGGCGGCCAGCGCCACCAGGTGGCGCTCGAACAGGCCGTGCCAGTGGTCATTGAGCCGGTGCAGGTGCTCGATCAGCAGGTCGCGCCGGTGGCCGCCCTGGCCGGGCGTGCCGATCAGGGCGCGCACCTCGGCCAGCGCGGCGGCCTCGGGCTGGCGGCCCTTGAGCCGGTCGCGCGCGCGTCGACGCAGGGGCTGAGCGGAAATCGTGGGCTCGGTCATGGTGTCGGGCATTGTGCAGCGCCATGCCGGCGCGTGAAAGCCCGTCGGTCCGCCCGGCACGCGAACCAGTCTCATTTCCAAAGTCCCTGCGGCGGACGCAGGTGAACGCACTTCTAGAATGACCAGGCTTTTGCACCACCACAGGAGAACACCATGAAAGGCGACGCCAACGTCATCGCCCACCTGCAGGCGCAGCTGAAGAACGAGCTGACCGCCATCAACCAGTATTTCCTGCACTACCGCATGCTCAAGCACTGGGGCCTGGGCAAGCTGGCGACCAAGGAGTACGAGGAATCCATCGGCGAGATGAAGCACGCCGACCGCCTGATGGACCGCATCCTGATGCTCGACGGCCTGCCCAACCTGCAGGACCTGGGCAAGCTGATGGTCGGCGAGGACGTGCCCGAAATCCTGCGCTGCGACCTGAAGCTGGAGCAGGCCGCGCAGGCCACCATCAAGGACGGCATCGCCCACTGCGAAAGCGTGCGCGACTACGTCTCGCGCGAGCTGCTGCGGGACATCCTGGACGACACCGAGGAGCACATCGACTTCCTTGAAACGCAGATCGAGCTGCTGGACAAGGTCGGTCTGCAGAACTACCTGCAAAGCCAGATGGCGTCGCCCAGCTGACGCGCAACACCCGTCGTGCGCACCAGGGGCCCTCGCGGCCCCTTTTTCGTGCCTGCCCGTCGTTCATCTGCAACAATTTGAATGACAATGATTCTCATTTTGCTTAAGATCAACCGCTTCATTGCACGCCAGCGAGCGGCCATGGGAGGCAACCCGCCCTCCCGCACGGGCCCAGGTAGCCAGCACTCTCCCTTCCTCGTCCAACGCTGACTACCCCATGCCCGTGACCTCCCCAAAATTCAAGTCAAAAAAGACCAAAACCCTTATCCAGCAAGCCTCAAAAGCTCCTGTTTTTGAAGCAGACAGCTCGCCGCTGCTACCGCTGGGCGCCATGCTGCTGGCCAGCTCGCTGAGCACCGCCACGCTGGCCCAGACCGCCCCGGCCAGCGCCGACGTGGCCGGCACCCTGGGCACCGTCACCGTGCGCGACACCGCCGCCACCGACGGCCCCACCACCAGCAAGTCACAACTGCGCGCCACCCGCACCGAGATCGGCAAGGGCAACCAGGAACTGCGCGATATCCCGCAAAGCGTCACCGTGATGACCGAAAAGCTCATCCAGGACCGCAACCTGGACGACTTCCGCGAGGTGCTGCGCTCCACCGCCGGCGTCACCTTCCAGGCCGGCGAGACCGGCGAGGAAGACGTGCGCCTGCGCGGCTTCTCGCTGGGACAGGCCGGCGACATCTACCGCGACGGCATGCGCGACGCGCCGCTGTACGAACGCGACACCTTCAACGACGATCGGGTCGAAGTCATCAAGGGCTCGGCCTCGATGCTGTTCGGCAAGGGCTCGACCGGCGGCGTGGTCAACCAGGTCAGCAAACAGCCCTTCCTGATGAACCAGCACGAAGCCAGCGTGACCGCCGGCACCGGGCGCATGGGGCGGGTGCAGGGCGACTTCAACTGGCAGACCGGCCAGGACTCGGCCTTCCGGCTCAACGCCATGGCCCACGACGCCAGCAACTGGGGCGCCAGGCAGCGCAAGATCGGCGTGGCGCCCACCTTCCGCTGGGGCATCGGCACGCGCGACGAATTCACGGTCGGCTTCTACCACCTGGACATCGACGGCCGGCCCAACTACGCCCATCCCTGGATCATCGGCGCCGACGGCACCATCCACCCCACGCTGCCGGCCAAGAACTTCTACGGCCTGAAGAACGACCATCTGGACACCAGCGCCACCTACGCCACGCTGGGCCACACGCACCGCTTCGACCACGGCGGCGCGCTCAAGACCCGCCTGCGCGCCGGCCGCTACGAGCGTGACCTGCTGGGCAGCCCGATCGGCTTTGCCCAGCCACGCCCCACCGTGCTGTCCGACATCACCGACGCCACGGCCCTGACGCGTCGCTCCAAGGGCCGTATCGGCCAGAGCGACGTGGTGATGCTGCAAAGCGACTACAGCAACAGCTTCCAGCTGGGTGGACGCAGGCACGCGCTCATCAGTGGCGTCGACGTCTACGACGAAAGCGCCAAGCGCAACAACAACTACCCACTGACCGGCACCCTGCCCGGCACCACCGTGGGCACGCCCAACGACGGCGCCTGGGTGACCGACACCCGCGTCACGCCGGTGCCCTACAACAGCTTCGACTCGCGCAGCATCGGCGCCTACGTGCAGGACACGGTCTCGCTCACCGACACCGTCAAGCTGGTCGGCGGCCTGCGCTTCGACCACTTCAAGGGCTCGTACCGCAACGCCGACGGCTCGCTCAGCAACGCGCGCACCGACAACCTGTGGAGCCCGCGCGTGGGCGCGCTCTACCAGCCGGACGAGGCCAGCTCGTACTACATCTCCTACGGCACCTCGTTCAACACCTCGGGCGACGCCTACCAGTACGGCGTGCTGATCAACCCGGCCACCGGCCGCAGCGCCAAGACCCCGCCCGAGAAAAGCCGCAACATCGAGATCGGCGGCAAGTGGGACCTGCTGGACAAGCGCGTGATGGCCGGCCTGGCGCTGTTCTACAGCCAGAAGTACAACGAGCGCAACACCGACCCCGACACCGCCGCAACGCAGGAGCTGCTGTCCGGCAAGCGCCACGCCGCCGGCATGGAATTCAACCTGGCGGGCCGCATCACGCCGGCCTGGGAGCTGTTCTGGAACCACACCTGGATCCCGAAAGCCAAGATCGACAAAAGCAACGTGGTGCTGAACCCCGCCGGCACCGGCGCGCAGGTGCAGGGCGACCGCCCGGGCCTGACGCCGCGCCACAGCGGCAGCGTCTGGACCACCTACCGCGTGATGCCGCAACTGCGCCTGGGGCTGGGCGCCAACTACCGCAGCAGCCAGAACCCGGAAGGCCAGCGCACTTTGAAGGCCAAGGGCTTCGTCACCTTCGACGCCATGGCCGAATACAGCTTCACCGAAGCCACCACGCTCAAGCTCAGCGTCACCAACCTGAGCAACAAGCTGTACGCCGACGGGCTGTACCGGGGCTTCTACCAACCGGGCGCGCCACGCCGGGTGGAGCTGACGCTCAAGGCCCTGTTCTGACAACAGGTTGAGCGTTGAGCGTTGAGCGCGATTGCGGCGATACCCCTGACACGCTACACGCTCAACGCTCAACGCTCCCAGATGCCATGCTGATCCACCTCAAGAACCTGCTCACCGCCGATGAAGTCGCACAGGCGCGCGGCCTGCTGCTGGCCGCCGACGCGCCCTGGGTCGACGGCTCGCGCAGCGCCGGCGGCCAGGCCGCCACGCGCAAGAGCAACCGCCAGCTGGCGCAGGGCAGCGCCAGCGCGGCCACGCTGCGCGAGCTGATCCTGGCCGCGCTGCGGCGCGACCCGGTGTTCTTCTCGGCCGCGCTGCCGCGCAAGATCTTCAACCCGCTGTTCAACCGCTACGAAGGCGGGGCCAACCACTACGGCCAGCATGTCGACGGCGCGGTGATGCACTCGCAGACCACCGGTGAGTGGGTGCGCAGCGATGTCTCGTGCACGGTGTTCCTGGCCGAACCCGACGACTACGACGGCGGCGAGCTGGTGGTGCACGACACCTTCGGCCCGCAGGCGGTCAAACTGCCGGCGGGCGACGCCGTGCTCTACCCCGGCAGCAGCGTGCACGAGGTGCGCCCCGTCACACGCGGCGCGCGCATCGCCAGCTTCCTGTGGATCGAGAGCATGGTGCGCAGCCAGGAGCAGCGCCGCCTGCTGTTCGAGATGGACATGGCCCTGCTCAAGCTGCGCGCGGCGCACGGCGAAAGCGACGAGGCCATCCGCCTGACCGGCACCTACCACAACCTGCTGCGCATGTGGGCCAGCACCTGAGGCCCGGCGGCGCCATGGCGTCCCGGCACGGCGACCGCCACGCACCCGGCATCTAATCGACCGCAAGCCGGCTTCCAGAGCGCGCCAGCAGCTATCGATAACGAAGCATTCAACCTAGAAGCGGCAGTGGAACGCACTCGCCCCACCGGTGAACGTCATCGAAGCAACGACCGTCAATAGTCACGCGGCCTTGGCGAGATTGGCAAGCGGGCAACTGCCGTTTCTAGTCCGCTGAAACATTGAAATGGGTGGTGAAGGACAGTCGAGACGGGATGCGATGCAAGGCGCAAAGCGCAGCGATACCGGTCGGTATCGCGAGCATTTGCAACGACGCAGCGCGCCCGTATCGGCTGGACAGCACCGATCCGATTTCAGTGTTTCAGTGGACTAGGTTCAATCAGCCCCAGGCATCCCACGCCAGCTTCAGCCCGGTCAGCAGCATGCCCAGGTGGACGAAGCGGTAGAACAGCCGCTGGTCGATGCGCCGCGCAATGCGCACGCCAGCCCACACGCCGATCGGTGCCAGCGGCAGCAGCACCAGCGAGGTGCCCAGGTTGCGCCCGTCCAACAGCCCGAGCCAGGCATAGGGCAGCCACTTCGCCAGGTTGATGACGCAGAAGAAGAACGCCATGGTGCCGGTGAAGCGCACTGGCGTCAGCCGCAGCGGGATGACGTAGGCGTTGATCGGTGGCCCGCCGGCGTGCGCCACGAAGCTGGTGAAGCCCGAGGTGACCGTCAGCAGCGCCCCCGCCCAGCGCGGCGGCGGCGCGGCGGCGGCGCGCGGCGCGAACAGCAGGCGCTGGGCCAGGAACAGCAGCGTGAACACGCCCACGATGCCGGCCACCCAGCGCGGCTGCAGCAGCTGGAAGGTCAGCGTGCCGATGCCGATGCCCAGCAGCCCCCAGGGCAGCAGGAAGCGCAGCAGCGCGCGGTCGAAGTCCTTGCGGAAGGCGGCGATGCCCAGCAGGTCCATCACCAGCAGCACCGGCATCAGGATCGCCGCCGCCTGCGGCACGGTGACGCTGAGCGCCATCAGCGGCACCGCCAGCGAGCCAAAACCGGCGCCGAAGCCGCTCTTGCTGACGCCCAGCAGCAGCACCGCCGGGATGGCGACGGCGTAGAACGACCAGTCGGTGATCGGAGTCATTGGAAATTCGGGCTGTGGCGCTTGCCGGGCCTGCGTCGGCAGCTACAGAATATAGAGTAAGCGCCCCAGGCCGCGCGGCGCCCCCGCAGCGGCCGCGCCGCGCGCCGGGCACAATCGCGCGCCATGAACCTGCTCGCCCCCCTGCCGCCCGGCTGGTCGGAACTGCTGCGCACCGCGCTGGAGGTGGCGGCCACGCTGGCCTTTGCGCTGTCGGGCGTGATCGCCGCCGCGCGCCAGCGGCTGGACGTGGTGGGCGTGTGCGTGGTGGCCTTTGCCGCCGCCTTTGGCGGCGGCACGCTGCGCGACCTGCTGCTGGACCAGCGGCCCTTCTTCTGGGTGCGCCACATCGAGTTCGTATGGGCGCTGCTGGCGCTGTGCCTGGCCGCCATGGCGCTGATGCGCCAGCGCCACCTGGCGCCGACCGAGCGCGCCATCCTGTGGCCCGACGCCATCGGCCTGGGCCTGTTCACCGCCATCGGCGTCGACCTGGGCCTGGCGGTGGGCCTGCCAGCGCTGGCGGCGGTGATGATGGGCGTGATCACCAGCTGCTTCGGCGGCGTGCTGCGCGACGTGCTGTGCAACCTGCTGCCCAGCGCCTTCAGCGACCACCGGCCCTACGCCCTGTGGTCGTTTGCCGGCGGCTGGCTGCATGTGGGCCTGCTGGCGACGGGCCTGCCGCCCTGGCTGGTGCTGACCGCCACCGTGGTGTTCACCGCCGGCATGCGGCTGCTGTCGGTGTGGCGTGGCTGGGCGCTGCCGGGCTGGCGCGGCTGAAGCGACACACCCGCTCAGGTCAGATCGCCATGCAGCGCTTATCCGATCTGCGTCAGCAGCTATACATTCAATAGCAAACGTCAGACCTTCTCCAGCACCAGGGCGATGCCCTGACCGACGCCGATGCACATCGTGCACAGCGCGTAGCGCCCGCCGGTGGCGTGCAGGCGGTTGACGGCGGTGGTGGCCAGGCGCGCGCCGCTGGCGCCCAGCGGGTGGCCCAGGGCGATGGCGCCGCCCCAGGCGTTGACGCGCGGGTCGTCGTCGGACAGGCCCAGCAGGCGCAGCACCGCCAGGCCCTGGGCGGCAAAGGCCTCGTTCAGCTCGATGACGTCGATCTGCTCCAGCTTCAGACCGGTGAGTTGCAGCACCTTCTGGGTGGCCGGCGCCGGGCCGATGCCCATGACGCGCGGCGCCACGCCGGCCACCGCCATGCCGACCACGCGCGCGCGCGGCGTCAGGCCGTACTGGCCGGCCGTGGCCTCGTCGGCCAGCAGCAGGGCGCAGGCGCCGTCGTTGACGCCGCTGGCGTTGCCCGCCGTCACGGTGCCGTCGGGCCGCACCACGCCCTTGAGCGCGGCCAGCTTGTCCAGGCTGGTTTCGCGCGGATGCTCGTCGGTGTCGACGACGACCGGATCGCCCTTCTTCTGCGCGATGCTCACCGGCGTGATCTCGCGCGCCAGGTGGCCGGCCTTCTGCGCCGCCACGGCCTTCATCTGGCTGGCCAGGGCCATGCGGTCCTGCGCCTCGCGCTCGATGCGGTAGTCCACCGCCACGTTCTCGGCCGTCTCGGGCATCGAATCGACGCCGTACTGCGCCTTCATCAGCCGGTTGACGAATCGCCAGCCGATGGTGGTGTCGTACACCGCGTTGGCGCGCGAGAAGGCGCTTTCGGCCTTGGGCATGACGAAGGGCGCGCGGCTCATGCTCTCCACGCCGCCGGCGATCATCAGCCGCGCCTCGCCGGCGCGGATGGCGCGCGCCGCCGTGCCCAGCGCGTCCAGGCCAGAGCCGCACAGGCGGTTGATGGTGGCGCCCGGCACCTCCACCGGCAGGCCGGCCAGCAGGCTGCTCATGTGGGCGACGTTGCGGTTGTCCTCCCCGGCCTGGTTGGCGCAGCCGTACAGCACGTCGGTGACGGCCTGCCAGTCCACGCCGGTGTTGCGCGCCATCAGCGCCCGGATCGGGATGGCGCCGAGGTCGTCGGTGCGCACGCTGGACAGCGCGCCACCGTAGCGGCCAAAGGGGGTGCGGATGGCGTCAACGATGAAAGCCTGGGTCATGGCGGGTCTCCTGATAAGAAAAATGCCGCGCGCGGCGGCGTGGGTTCATGCGGAAATGGGCTGGCCCACCAGGCGCTGCAGCTCGTCCAGCGCCAGGCCGTCGACGTGGTCGATCAGGCGCAGGCCGCGCGGCGTGCATTCGAAGCTGGCCAGGTCGGTGTAGATGCGCCGCACGCAGCCGATGGCAGTCAGCGGGTAGGTGCAGCGGGCGACGATCTTGCTCTCGCCGGTTTTCGTCAGCAGGTCCATCATCACCCAGGTCTGGCGTGCGCCCACGGCCAGATCCATGGCGCCGCCCACGGCGGGGATGGTGCCCGGCTCGCCGGTGCTCCAGTTGGCCAGATCGCCGGTCACCGACACCTGAAAGGCGCCCAGCACGCACACGTCCAGGTGGCCGCCGCGCATCATGGCAAAGCTGTCGGCGTGGTGAAAAAAGGCGCCGCCTGGCCGCAGGGTGACCGGCTGCTTGCCGGCGTTGATGAGGTCGTAGTCTTCCTGCCCCGCCGCCGGCGCCGGGCCCATGCCCAGGATGCCGTTCTCGCTGTGCAGGATGATCTCGCGCCCGGGCGGGATGTGGTTGGCCACCGCGGTCGGCTGGCCAATGCCCAGGTTGACGTAGGCGCCGTCGGGAATGTCCTGCGCCACGCGCCGCGCCAGCTCATCTTTGCTTCGTCTTTGATAGCTGCTCACGCTTGCCCTCCTTGCGCCAACGCCTGATCAGCCCGCAGGCCGGAAGCCGCCCGCCGCGGTCGCCACGCGCGGCACGCGCACCACCCGGTGCACGAAGATGCCGGGCGTGACGATGGCCTCGGGGTCGAGCTGGCCCAGCGCCACCACCTCGTGCACGCTGGCCACCGTGCAGCGCGCCGCCATCGCCATGACGGGCCCGAAGTTGCGCGCCGCCTGGCGGTAGGTCAGGTTGCCCCAGCGGTCGCCGCGCTCGGCGCGGATCAGCGCCACGTCGCCGTGGATCGGGTATTCCAGCACGTGGTCGCGGCCGTTGATGCGGCGCGTCTCCTTGGAGCTGCCGTCGGGGCGGCGCGCCAGTTCGGTGCCAAAGCCGGTGGGCGTGAAGAAGGCGCCAATGCCGGCACCAGCGGCGCGCAGACGCTCGGCCAGGTTGCCCTGGGGCACCAGCTCCAGCTCGATCCGGCCGGCGCGGTACAGGCCGTCGAACACGTGGCTGTCGGCCTGGCGCGGAAAGCTGCAAATGATCTTGCGCACCCGCCCGGTGGCCAGCAAAGCGGCCAGGCCGGTGTCGCCGTTGCCGGCGTTGTTGTTGACCAGGGTGAGATCGCGCGCGCCCTGCGCGATCAGGCCGTCGATCAGCTCGCCCGGAATGCCGGCGGTGCCGAAGCCGCCGACCAGCACCGTGGCGCCGTCGCGCACATCGGCCAGCGCCTCCGCCACGGAGGCAGCGATCTTGTTGACCATGGTGTCTCGCTCGATTGCCCTTTTTCAGCGCAGCGGGTTGGCACGCATTGTCGCCACTGCTGCGCGCACTTTACACTTTGCGCATGAGCCAGATCTGCATCACCCGCGCGCACGGCCTGAGCCCCAAGAAGGCCCGGCAGGCGGCCGAGGCCGTCGCCTCCGACCTGCAGTCCGAATACGGCCTGCAGTACCTCTGGGAAGACGACGACACGCTGACCTTTCAGCGCACCGGCATCAGCGGTCAGCTGACGCTGGAGCGCAAGCAGGTCACCGTCAACGTGCGCCTGGGGCTGCTGCTGCTGCCGCTGAGGGCCAGCTTCGAGCGCGAGATCCACGACTATTTCGACCAGCGCTTTGCCGCGCGCAAGGCCTGAACCCTTCTCCCCCCGTTACCACACCCGCACCCACCCGCATGCCCGCCGAAGAAAAGATGTCGCCCGTCGATACCGCCTGGCTGCGGATGGACCGGCCCAACAACCTGATGCAGATCCTGGGGGTGATGCTGCTTGACGGCAAGCTCGACTTCGCCCGACTGCGCCGGCGCATCGAAGAGCGCATGCTGGTGCACGCGCGCTTTCGCCAGGTCGCACGCGAGGACGCCACCGGCTGGTCCTGGGTGGACGACCGCGATTTCGAGCTCGACAACCACCTGCGCCGCGCCGCGCTGCCCGGCAAGGGCGACAAGGCGGAGCTGGAGCAATTCGTGGCCGACCTGGCCAGCACGCCGCTGCCGCCCTCGCGCCCGCTGTGGCAGATCCACGTGGTCGACACCCACATGGGCGGCCAGGCGCTGGTGACGCGCTTTCACCACTGCATCGCCGACGGCATCGCCCTGGTGGCGGTGATCATGGGCCTGGCCGACGACGCCCCCGCGCCCTCGCCGCAGCGCCGCGTGGCGCCTGACCACCACAGCCACGACGACGCGCTGTGGGGTCTGGTCTGGCACCCCATCTCGCGCGCCGTGCAGGCGTCGGTGCGCGCGTCCAGTTCGCTGTGGACGATGTCGCAGGACTGGCTGCGCAACCCCTGGCAGGCGCTGGACTACGCCCGCCTGGGCGGCGGCATGACGGCCGAGGCCGCCAAGCTGCTGGTGATGGCCAACGATTCGCCCACGCGCTTCAAGGGCACGCCGGGGCTGGTCAAGCGCGTGGCCTGGTCCGAGCCGATCGACCTCAAGGAGATCAAGGCCGTCGGCAAGGTGCTGGGCTGCTCGGTCAACGACGTGCTGCTGTCGGCGGTGGCCGGCGCGCTGGGCGCCTACCTGGCCGACTGCGGCGACGCGACGGACGGCGTGGAAATCCGCGCCATGGTGCCGGTCAACCTGCGCCAGGCCTCGGATGCCGGCAAGCTGGGCAACCGCTTTGGCATGGTGACGCTGGAGCTGCCGGTGGGCATCGCCAACCCGCTGGCGCGCCTGTACGAAACAGGCCAGCGCATGCAGGCGCTCAAGCAGTCCTACCAGCCGGCGCTGACGCTGACGCTGCTGGGCGCCGCCGGCATGGGGCCGAAGATCGTGCAGGAGCAGTTGCTGGACTTCCTGGCCAACAAGGCGACGGCGGTGATGACCAATGTGCCGGGCCCCCAGCAGCCGCTGTACTTTGCCGGCGCGCGAATGCGCCAGCCCTTCTTCTGGGTGCCGCAGTCGGGCAACATCGGCATGGGCGTGTCCATCCTGTCGTACAACGACCAGGTGCAGTTCGGCCTGATCACCGACCGCCGGCTGGTGCCCGACCCGGAGCGCATCGTCAACCGCGTGGCCGACGAGTTTGGCAAGCTGCTGATGCTGGTGCTGCTGGAGCCGCCCGAATGCCTGGGCGACCCGGACCTGGTGGAAGCGCACGCCGCCTTCCACTGGGCAATGGCGTAGTACGCCGCCATGCGGCTTGCACGCCCACCCCGCGCATGACGCAGACCGGCGAAGTCATCCGCTGGGACGCCGAGCGCGGCTTCGGCTTCATCGCCACGGCCGACGGACGGCGCCACGTCTTCTTCCATGTGCGCGACTTTCGCGGCGGCGCCGCGCCCGGTGTCGGGCTGCGCGTCGGCTTCGAGGAAATCCAGGTCGGCGGCAAGGGACCGCGCGCCATGGACGTGCGGCCCCTGAACCCGGCGGTGACGGCCGCCAGCCCGCGCGCGGCGACCAGATCGCCAGGCGCGCCCCGGCCCTGCGCCACCCTCGTCCACCGAAACCGCGCCAGCCGCGCGTGCGCCGGCGATCCGCCGGCCGCCAACGGCGCGGCGCAGGCCAGGCTGCTGATGCTGGGCTGGCTGGCCCTGCTGGCCTGGGGCGCCTGGTCGCAGCAGCTGCCGGCCTGGTTGCCGCTGGGCGCCGTGCTGCTGAACGGCGCCACCTACCTGGCCTATGCCGGCGACAAGCGCGCAGCGCAAAGCGGCGCCTGGCGCACGCCCGAGCAGACCCTGCGCCTGCTGGCCCTGCTGGGCGGCTGGCCGGCGGCGTGGTGGGCGCAGCAGCGGCTGCGCCACAAATCGCGCAAGCTGGCGTTTCGCCAGCTGTACTGGGTCACCGTGCTGCTGCACTGCACCGCGCTGGTGCTGCTGGTGGCACGACCGGCCTGGCTGCCGCTGCCAAGAGTCTTGTGAAGACGCACCGCACACCGTCCACCAGGGAGCCGACGTGAACAACAACCTCCATCCCCACCAGAAGGAAGAGCTGGCCGAGCTGGCCGTGATCGCCATGCGCGAGCGCGGACTGGCGCCCGAGTTCGGTCCCGCCGTGCGCCAGCAGCTCGGCCAGATCGACGGCCCGGCCGAGGACGACGGCCCCGACGTCATCGACCTGACCGGCCTGCCGTGGTGTTCGATCGACAACGACGATTCGCGCGACCTGGACCAGCTCACCGTCAGCCAGACGCTGCCCGACGGCAGCGTGAAGATCCTGGTGGCCATTGCCGACGTCGACGCGCTGGTGGCCAAGGACACGCCGATCGACCGCCACGCGCAGATCAACACCACCAGCGTCTACACCTCGGCGCGCATCTTCCCGATGCTGCCGGAAAAACTCTGCACCGACCTGACCTCGCTCAACCCGCACCAGCTGCGCGTCGCCACCGTGACCGAGATGGTGTTCGCGCCCGACGGCACGCTGCGCCGCAGCCACATCCAGCGCGCGCGCGTGCGCAACCGCGCGCAGTTGGCGTACGACGCCGTGTCGGCCTGGCTAGAGGGCCAGGGCCCGCTGCCCGAGGCGGCCGACATCGTGCCCGGCATGGACCAGCAGCTGCGCACCCAGGACGCCGTGGCCCAGCAGCTGCGCGCCAACCGGCGCGAGCAGGGGTCGCTGGAGTTCCAGACCCTGCAGCCGCGCGCCGAGTTCGAGGGCCAGCGCGTGGTCGCCATCCGCCAGCAGGAGCAGAACCGCGCGCGCCAGCTGATCGAGGAGTTCATGGTCGCCACCAACGGCGTGACGGCGCGCTTTCTGGCTGGCAAGCGGCGCGCCGCCATCCGCCGCGTGGTGCGCTCGCCCGAGCGCTGGGCGCGCATCGCCGAAGTCGCCGCCGAGCGCGGCTGGCGCCTGCCGCCCGACCCCGATTCGCGCGCGCTGGAGCAATTCCTGGCGGCCGAGCGCCGGCGCGACCCGCTGCGCTTTCCCGATCTGTCGCTGGTGATCGTCAAGCTGATGGGGCGCGGCGAATACGTGGTCGAGTGCCCCGGCGGACCGGTGGTCGGCCACTTCGGGCTGGCGGTGCGCGACTACTCGCACTCCACCGCGCCCAACCGCCGCTACCCCGACCTGATCACCGGCCGGCTGCTGAAGGCCGCGCTGGCCGGCGGGAAGGCGCCCTATTCCGACACCGAGCTGGAATTTCTGGCCAACCGCTGCACCAGCCAGGAGGACGCGGCCAACAAGGTCGAGCGGCGCCTGCGCAAGTCCGAAGCCGCCATGCTGCTGGAAGGCCACATCGGCGAGGTGTTCGACGGCGTCGTGACCGGCCAGTCCAAGGGCAACACCTGGGTGCGCGTGTTCGATCCGCCGGCCGACGGCAAGCTGCTGCCCAGCCGCGAGCTGAGCGTGGGCGACAAGGTGCGCGCGCGTCTGGTGTTCACCCACGTCGAGCACGGCTTCATCGACTTCGAGCAGGTCGACTGACCCCTATCCAACCCCGGCCGCGCGCTGCACAATGGCCGCACCTGTTGCGAGGAGGCCAGCATGGGCAGCGTGATCAGCTTCTACATCGACCAGGACAGCCCCGGTTTTCGCACCACCACCGGTCTGCTGCCCAGCCCAGACGAAGACATCGCGCCCTGCGCGCTGAACGTGGGCGACACCGTCAGCTTCCCCAACCACCGCAATCGCCACTACCGCGTCGTCAGTCGCCACTGCAACGCCGGCGCCGACATGGACGAGCCACAGTGGCTGCTGCGGCTGGAACCGCTGCGCTGATTGCTCTTATTTTTATAGCTTTTGGCGTATGCTGGACGGGCGCGAGAGGCTGTTTTTTTCATTCATCTCACAACGGTCCGGCCGCGCCTGTGCCCGTCATTGGGAGGCTGTGGGCCGTGGCGATCCAGAAACGGGGCCGCGCGCCGACCCACCCGCCATCGCCTGGAAGCGCCTGCCTAGTACATCAACACATAAATTCCGAAACATAATGACGCCCGAGTTTCTGGTCGGCATCCTGTCGAGTGAACTTCCATTCGATGGTTCGGCCAAGCGCGTTTCGGTCTGCTTGCCAAGCATCGACTTCGTGTCGCAGAAATTCCTGGTTTGGGATGCGACGGCTCAGGCATTGGCGCGTGAGGATGCCAATCTCGATCTCGGCCATGTTGAGCCAACTCGCGTGCCTGGGCGTGTAGTGAAAGCGCACCCGACGCAGCAGCGCGCTGGCCATGCGTTTTCCCAGTACGTCCTCGAAGCATTTTCTGAAGTGAATGTTGAGATTGTCCAGCACGAGGTGAACGCGGCGGGCGGCCGCGTACGTGTCGGTCAGGAGTGCCTGCATGAAGCTGACGAAGTCCACCTTGCCGCGGTGATCGGTCACGGCGATGACGCGCTGCCCCGCCTTGGGCTCGACCGCCACGAACAAATTGGTCGTGCCCTTGCGAACGTATTCGTAATCGAGCCTGGCCGGTGCGCCCGGCGCCATGGGCAGCGGCTGGCGGCTGTGAGCCAGCAACTGCAGGCTCTTCTCGTCGATGCAAATGACGGGCTCGTCGCAACGCAGCGGTTTGGCGTACAGCCTGAGCAAGCTGTACATCCGGCGCCGGTACTCCAGGGTAAGCGTGCCGATGCACCACATCAGCCGCCGCCAGGGTTTGAGATCGTTTTTTTTAGCATGCGCCGAATGGTTTCTCGGCTGACATCGCCAAGGCCCGCCTCCTGGCGTGCGGCACGCTCGAGTTCGAGCATCGTCCAGCGTCGCCGCCCCTCGGGTGGGGCCGAGCATGCCAGCGCCGTCACTTGCGCTTCGGCGTCCGTGTCGTACTGCCGCGGTCGGCCCGCGCGTGCAACATCGAATACGGCCAGATCGATGCCGCCTTGCAGGTATGCCGAGCGCGTGCGCCACAGCGCCGTGCGTCCAATCCCCAGCACGGTCATGATCTGCTCCTCTGGGATCCCACGATCCAGGCACGACAGCGCATGCGCCCGGTTCACTTCGCGCGAATGATGTATTCCCTTGCGCCGAATCTCGTCGATGACCAAGCGATCGTCTTCGCTCAAGTGCAGTTCGGTCTGTCGCATGCGCACACTCCCGTAAGCCAAATGGCGGCATGTGGAGTGTATTCATGTTTCGTTATTTGTGTGTCAATATACTAGTGTGGTGCGTCAGCCCTCGGGCGCACGTGCGGGCGGCGCGACCGGCTGCGCGCCGATGGCTTCTCGCAGTGCCTTGCCGGGCTTGAAGTGCGGCACGCGCCGCTCGGGGATGTGCACGCGCTCGCCGGTGCGCGGGTTGCGGCCCAGGCGCGGCGGGCGGTGGTTGATCGAAAAGCTGCCGAAGCCGCGGATTTCGATGCGATGACCGCGCTCCAGGGCGTCGCTCATCGCGTCCAGGATGGTCTTGACCGCCGCATCGGCGTCGCGCTGCGTCAACTGGCCGAAGCGCGCGGCCAGCAGTTCGACGAGGTCGGAGCGGGTCATGGTGGCAATCGTGGGCACGCGGCCCGGTGGGTGTCCGGGCCGCGTGTGCCGCGCTTACTTGTCGCTGCCGTCCAGCTTGGCGCGCAGCAGGGCGCCCAGGCTGGTGGTGCCGGCGCTGCCGCTGCCCTGGCTCAGGCTGGCCATGGCTTCCTGCTGGTCGGCGGCGTCCTTGGCCTTGACCGACAGCTGGATGTTGCGCGTCTTGCGGTCGACGTTGACCACCACGGCGGTGACTTCGTCGCCCACCTTCAGCACCTGGCTGGCGTCCTCGACGCGGTCGCGGCTGATCTCCGACGCGCGCAGGTAGCCGACCACGTCCTGGCCGAGGTCGATCTCGGCGCCACGCGCGTCCACGCTCTTGACGGTGCCGGTGACGGTCTGGCCCTTGTCGTTGACCGACACGAACGTGGTGAACGGGTCCTGGTCAAGCTGCTTGATGCCCAGGCTGATGCGCTCGCGGTCCACGTCCACGGCCAGCACGATGGCCTCGACTTCCTGGCCCTTCTTGTAGTTGCGCACGGCGGCTTCGCCGGGCTCGTTCCAGGACAGGTCGGACAGGTGCACCAGGCCGTCGATGCCGGCGGCCAGGCCGACGAACACGCCGAAGTCGGTGATCGACTTGATCGGGCCCTTGACGCGGTCGCCGCGGCGGGTGTTCTGGGCGAATTCCTGCCAGGGGTTGGCGCGGCACTGCTTCATGCCCAGGGAGATGCGGCGCTTGTCCTCGTCGATCTCCAGCACCATGACCTCGACCTCGTCGCCCATCGACACGATCTTGCTCGGGGCGATGTTCTTGTTGGTCCAGTCCATCTCGGACACGTGCACCAGGCCTTCGATGCCGGGCTCCAGCTCGACGAAGGCGCCGTAGTCGGCGATGTTGGTGACCTTGCCGAACATGCGCGTGCCCTGCGGGTAGCGGCGGCTCACGCCCAGCCACGGGTCGTCGCCCATCTGCTTGAGGCCCAGGCTGACACGGTGCTTCTCGGTGTCGAACTTGAGGATCTTGGCCGTGATTTCCTGGCCGGCCTGCACCACCTCGGACGGGTGGCGCACGCGGCGCCAGGCCATGTCGGTGATGTGCAGCAGGCCGTCGATGCCGCCCAGGTCGACGAAGGCACCGTATTCGGTGATGTTCTTGACCACGCCGTTGACGATGGCGCCTTCCTTCAGCGTCTCCATCAGCTTGGCGCGCTCTTCGCCCATGCTGGCCTCGACCACGGCGCGGCGGCTCAGCACCACGTTGTTGCGCTTGCGGTCGAGCTTGATGACCTTGAATTCGAGCGTCTTGTTCTCGTAGGGCGTCAGGTCCTTGGTGGGACGGGTGTCGACCAGCGAGCCCGGCAGGAAGGCGCGGATGCCGTTGACCAGCACCGTCAGGCCGCCCTTGACCTTGCCACTGGTGGTGCCGGTGACGAACTCGCCCGACTCCAGCGCTTTCTCGAGCGCCAGCCACGAGGCCAGGCGCTTGGCGGTGTCGCGGCTCAGGATGGTGTCGCCGTAGCCGTTCTCGATCGAGCCGATGGCCACCGGCACGAAGGCGCCGGGCTCGACCTCGACCTCACCCTGGTCGTTCTTGAATTCCTCGATCGGGATGTAGGCCTCGGACTTCAGGCCGGCATTCACGACGACGAAGCTGTGCTCGACGCGCACCACTTCGGCGGTGATGACCTCGCCCGGGCGCATTTCGGTGCGCTGCAGGGATTCTTCGAACAACTGGGCAAAAGATTCAGACATGTGAGTTCCTTGTTCCGCGCGCACGGGTCTTCACGACGGCACCATGCAATCGTTTCAAAAAGCTGTACGGCGGCGGGGTGGCGGCAAGGGCCGCGGGTTGAAGGTTGAACAACCATCCGGCCCGGTGCGCTGGGCGAGCGCGGGAGGGAGGCCGGACGGACCAGAAAAAGCGCCTGGCGAGTGTCCAGGTGCTGTGGCAGTGCCCCGAGACGTTGGTGCGTCGGTCAGAACGGCTGCCGTGCCTGCCACCAGCCGAACACCTGATCGACCGACTGATCGATCGTCAGCTGCGAGTTGTCCAGCAGCAGGGCATCTTGCGCGGGCCTCAGCGGCGCGGCGGCGCGATTCTGATCGCGCGCATCGCGCGCCTCCAAGTCGGCGCGAAGACTGTCGATATTAGCAGAAATCCCCTTGGAAATCAGCTGCTTATGCCGTCTTTCGGCGCGCCGGGCGGCGTCGGCGGTCAGGAACACCTTGAGCGGGGCGGCCGGGAAGACCACCGTCCCCATGTCGCGTCCGTCGGCCACCAGGCCCGGCAGACGGGCAAAGTCGCGCTGCAAGGCCAGCAGTGCCTGGCGCACGCCGGGCAGCGCCGAGACCCGCGAGGCGTCCATGCCCGCGGCTTCGGTGCGGATGGCTTCGGTCACGTCCTGCCCGGCCAGCCAGACCGTCTGGGCCTCGAAGCGGACGGGCAACTGGCGCGCCAGCGCGGTGATGGCCGCTTCAGCGGCGGCGTCTGGCTCCAGCCCCCGCTGGCGCGTGGCCAGACCGACCAGGCGGTACAGGGCGCCGGAATCCAGGTAGTGGTAGCCCAGTTGCCGCGCCAGCGCGGCGGCCAGCGTGCCCTTGCCCGACGCCGTCGGGCCGTCGACGCAGATCACCGGCACGGGCGCCGCCGGTTGGGCCAGCTCGAACAGCGTCTCGAAGTAGTCCGGGAAGGTCTTGCCGACGCAGCGCGGGTCTTCGATGCGCACCGGCAGCCCGGCCGGGTTGAAGGCCGCCAGCGAGCCGCACATGGCCATGCGGTGGTCGTCGTAGGTGTGGATCGAGGCCGTCCGCCATGCCTCCGCACCGGCCGGCGGGGTGATGCGGATGAAGTCGGCCCCCTCCTGCACCTGCGCGCCCAGCTTGCGCAGCTCGGTCGCCATGGCGGCGATGCGGTCAGTCTCCTTGACGCGCCAGCTGGCGATGTTGCGCAGGGTGCTGGGGCCGTCGGCGTACAGGGCCATCACGGCCAGCGTCATGGCGGCGTCGGGAATGTGGTTGCAGTCCAGCTCGATCGCCCGCAGCGGCCAGGCGCCACGTCGCACGCGCAGCTGGTGGGGGCCGCTGTCGATGTGCGCGCCCATCTGCCGCGCCGCCTCGACGAAGCGGATATCGCCCTGGATCGAGTCGGCGCCCACGCCTTCGATGATCAGGTCATTTTTGCCGTCCACCGGCGCGGACAGAGCGCCAGCAGCTATGAAATAGCTAGCAGATGAGGCGTCTGCCTCGACGTGGATGCTGCCCGGCGAGCGGTACCGGCTGCCGGCCGCGATGGTGAAGCGCTGCCAGCCGTCGCGCCGCACCTGCACGCCAAAGCGCGCCAGCAGTTGCAGGGTGATCTCGATGTAGGGTTTGGAAATCAGCTCGCCCACCACGTCGATGACGATGTTGGGCGCGCCGGCTTGGCCAGCGGCCAGCGGCAGCGCCATCAGCAGCGCGGTGAGGAACTGGCTGGACACGTCTCCCCGCACCGCGATGGGCTGTTCGAGCCGCGGGCGGGCCGGGCCGATGTGCAGCGGCGGATAGCCGGGCTGGCCGAGGTAGTCGATGTGGCAACCCAGCGCGCGCAGGGCATCGACCAGGTCTCCGATCGGGCGCTCGTGCATGCGCGGGATGCCGCTGAGCCGGTAGTCGCCGCCCAGCACGGCGAGGGCCGCGGTGAGCGGGCGCATCGCCGTGCCGGCATTGCCCAGGAACAGCTCGGCCCGCGGCTGACGCGCCCGCCCGCCCAGGCCTTCGATGAGGTGTGATGTGCCTTGCGCCGTGACGCCGCAGCCGAGCTGGCGCAGCGCCTGCAACATGACGCGCGTGTCGTCGGAGTCCAGCAGGTCGTGAACGGTGGTGCGCCCTTCGCACAGGGCGGCCAGCAGCAGCACGCGGTTGGAGATGCTCTTGGAGCCGGGCAGGCGCACGGTGCCGGCGACCGAGCGCAGCGCGGGGACATCGAGGAAGGCGGTACCGTACACGGTGCGGGGCTTGATCAGCGGGCGCCGGGCGACACACGCCAGTTGGCGCGCGCGTGGCTGGCGCGGTTGATCAGGCGCTCCAGGTCGTCGGCCTGCCCGTTGGCGATCAGGCGCTGCAAGTCGTCGAGGGCCTGCTGGAACAGGCCGGTCTGGCGCGCCAGTTCCTCGCGGTTGGCGATCAGCACGTCGCGCCACATCTGCGGATCGCTGGCGGCGATGCGGCTGAAATCACGAAAGCCCGGGCCAGCCAGCGACAGGTATTCGCGTCCTTCGGGCTGCGCCACGATGCTGTTCATGAGCGCGAAGGCCACCAGATGGGGCAGGTGACTGACCGCCGCATAGGCGGCGTCGTGCGATTCGGGCGACATGTTGACCACCTCGCAACCGAGCGCTCGCCAGAGCGCGGTGGCCTGTTCCAGCTTGGCCGTCAGCGTGCGCTCGATCGGGGTGATGATGACCTGCTTGCCGGCATACAGCGCGGCGTCGGCGTTCTCCACGCCGGACACCTCGCGTCCGGTGATGGGGTGGCAGGGCACGAACACGCCCACATCCTGCTTGAGCACGCGCCGCGCGGCGTCGACCACGTCGCGCTTGCTGGAGCCGACGTCCATGATCAGCATGTCGGTGCTGACCAGGTGCCGGATGGCCTTGAGCGTGGCTTCGGTGGCGGCCACCGGCACCGCCAGCAGCACCAGGTCGGCACCCGAGACGGCCAGCAGGGCGGAGGGCGCCTCGACGTCGATCACGCCCATTTGCAGCGCCCGCGCGGTGGTGGAGGGCGACTTGCTGTAGCCCACCACGCGCTTGACCAGGCCGGCGCGCTTGAGCGCCAGGGCGAAGGAGCCGCCCATCAGGCCGCAGCCAATCAATCCGAGTTGTTCAAACATCTTGTCCCAGGGGGTAGGCGCCCAGCATCTTGTAGAAGGCGCAATACGCCCGCAGTTCGCTCAGCGCGGCGGCCACGTTGGGCTCGCTGGGGTGGCCCTGCAGGTCGATGTAGAAAAAATATTCCCACTTGCCCGATTTGGCGGGGCGCGACTCGAAGCGCGTCATCGACACGCCGTGCTTCTTCAGCGGCGTCAGCATGTCGTGCACCGAGCCGGGCTTGTTGGGCACCGACACCACGATGCTGGTGCAGTCGCGCCCGGTGGCGCTCGGCGTGGCCAGCGTCTGCGGCAGGCAGATGATGGCAAAGCGCGTGCGGTTGTAGGCCTCGTCCTGGATGGCGTGCGACACGATGTGCAGGCCGAACTGCGCGGCCGCGCGATCGCTGGCCAGCGCGGCCCAGGCCGGGTTGGCCGCCGCCAGCCGCGCACCCTCGGCGTTGCTGGACACGGCTCGCCGCTCGGCGCCCGGCAGGTGCTCGCTGAGCCAGCCCTGGCATTGCATCAGCGCCTGGGGGTGCGCCAGCACCACCTCGATGTGGTCCAGCGAGTTGACCTGCCGCAGCAGGTTGTGACGCACCAGCAGGCTGACCTCGCCGATGACGTGGACCGGCGAATGCAGGAACAGATCGAACGAGCGGGCCACCACGCCTTCGGTGGTGTTCTCCATGCCCACCACGCCGAACTGCGCGGTGCCGGCGGCGGTGGCGTGAAAGACTTCATCGAAGCTGCCACAGTACACCAGGTTGGCGGCGCTGCCGAAGTATTCGATCGCCGCCTGTTCGCAAAACGTGCCTTGTGGTCCCAGCACGGCGACGCGTTGCGGCACCTCCAGCGCCAGGCAGGCGGACATGATCTCGCGCCAGATCGCCGCCACGTGGGCGTTTTGCAGCGGGCCCGCGTTGCCGGCCTGCATTTTCTGGATGACCTGCGCCACCCGGTCGGGACGGAAAAACGGCGTGCCTTCCTGGCGCTTGAGCTCGCCCACCTGCTCGGCCACCGTGGCGCGCTGGTTGAGCAGCGTGAGCAACTGCGCGTCCAGGCTGTCGATCTGCGTGCGCAGCTGGGCCAGGGCTTCGGACTGGACGGGCGAGGGAGAGCTCATGCGGCGGTCGGGCGGAGAAGGGTCAAGGCGCACGCGCCGGATGGCGCGTGGCGACAGTCGGGCGCGGGTGGCTTATTTCTTGGCTGGCGAGCTGCCGCCCGAGCCCGAGCCCCCGGCCGCGCCGACGATGCGGTTGGCGGCGCTTTCGAAGGTCTTGGCGCCGGCTTCCACCTGGCTGCGCGTGGTCTCGATGATGCGCTTGGCCCAGGCGTCGGTGGCGTCTGCCCCCAGGGCCTGGAGCTTGGCGCTGGCCGGCGACTCCATGTAGGCGATGATGGTCTTCATCTCGTCTTCCGACAATTTCTCCATGAAGATCGGCACCAGCGCCGCCTCGGCGGACTTGCCAACCTGGGCTTCGACCGCCTTGTGGGTGTTGTCGGCGAATTTCTTGAGCTCGACATCCAGCTTGTCGCGCACGTCCTTCTGGCGGGCGGGCGGCACGGTTTCGTCCAGCCGCTGCGACCAGCCGGCCACGATCGGCTGCACCGCGCTGCCGGTGAGCTGGTCCGCCATGGCGGCGCCATCGGTTTTCAGTTGCAGCTGGGCCAGCTTGGTGGCCAGCGCCTTCTTGGCATCATTTTGGGCCATGGCGCCCGTGGATAGAGCGCAAGCAGCTACCAAAATAATAGCTGCTGGAATACGGGGAAGAAGCATGTTCACTGGGTTACTCCGTTGGGGGTTCCTGGGATGGATCGAGGGTCGGCTCCTGGGCATCGTTTTCGACGATGCGCTGCAAGCCGCTCAGTTGGGCGCCGTCGTCCAGCGCGATGAGGGTGACGCCTTGGGTGGCGCGGCCCATTTCGCGGATTTCGGCGACACGGGTGCGCACCAGCACGCCCTTGTCGGTGATCAGCATGATCTCGTCATCGCCGCGCACGAGCGTGGCGGCAACCACCTTGCCGTTGCGCTCGCTTTGCTGGATGGCGATCATGCCCTTGGTGCCACGACCGTGGCGTGTGTATTCGTTGATGTTGGTGCGCTTTCCGTAACCGTTCTCGGTTGCGGTTAGGACACTGTTGCGCGCGTTCGGTTCCGCGCTGTCGGCGGTGGTCTCGCCGTCGGCCACCAGCATGGCGATGACGCTCTGGCCTTCCTCCAGCGACATGCCGCGCACGCCGCGCGCGTTGCGGCCCATGGGGCGGACGTCGTTTTCGTCGAAGCGGACCGCCTTGCCGCCGTCGGAAAACAGCATCACGTCGTGCGCGCCGTCGGTGAGGGCGGCGCCGATCAGGTAGTCGCCCGCGTCCAGGTCAACGGCGATGATGCCGGCCTTGCGCGGGTTGCTGAACTCGGGCAGGGCCGTCTTCTTGACCGTGCCCATGGAGGTGGCCATGAAGACGTAGTGGTCGTCAGGAAAGTCGCGCATCTCGCCGGTGAGCGCCAGCACCACGTTGATCTTCTCGCCCTCTTGCAAAGGGAACATGTTGACGATCGGCCGCCCGCGCGAGCCGCGCGAGCCGGAGGGCACTTCCCACACCTTGAGCCAGTACAGGCGTCCGCGATTCGAAAAGCACAGGATCCAGTCGTGCGTGTTGGCGATGAACAGCTGGTCGATCCAGTCGTCTTCCTTGGTCGCCGTGGCCTGCTTGCCGCGGCCGCCGCGCTTCTGGGCGCGGTATTCGGACACCGGCTGCGCCTTGATGTAGCCCGTGTGGCTGAGCGTGACCACCATGTCGGTGGGCGTGATGAGGTCCTCGGTGCCCAGATCCTGCGCGTGGTGCTCGAGCGTGGAGCGGCGCGCGCCAGCCTTGGTCTGGCCGAACTCGCCCTTCAGCGCCGTCAACTCCTCGCCGATGATGATCGAGACGCGCTCGGGGCGCGCCAGGATGTCCAGCAGATCGTCGATCTGCGCCATCACGTCCTTGTACTCGGCGATGATCTTGTCCTGCTCCAGCCCCGTGAGGCGCTGCAGGCGCATCTGCAAAATCTCCTGCGCCTGCGTGTCCGACAGGCGATACAGGCCGTCGGCCTGCATGCCGCATGCGCGTTCCAGGCCTTCGGGGCGGTAGTCGTCGGCATTGACCACCGCGCCATCGGCCCGGCTGCGGGTGAGCATCTCCCGCACCAGCTGGCTGTCCCAGGCGCGCGCCATCAGCTCGGCCTTGGCGACCGGCGGGGTCGGTGATTCGCGGATGATGCGGATGAACTCGTCGATGTTGGCCAGGGCGACGGCCAGGCCCTCCAGCACGTGGCCGCGCTCGCGTGCCTTGCGCAGGTTGAACACCGTGCGCCGCGTGACGACTTCGCGCCGGTGCTGCAGAAAGACCTCGACCAGATCCTTGAGGTTGCACAGTCGGGGCTGACCGTCGATCAGCGCCACCATGTTCATGCCGAAGGTGTCTTGCAGCTGGGTCTGCTTGTACAGGTTGTTGAGCACCACCTCGGGCACTTCGCCGCGCTTGAGCTCGATCACCAGGCGCATGCCGGACTTGTCCGATTCGTCCTGGATGTGGCTGATGCCCTCGAGCTTCTTCTCGTGCACCAGCTCGGCCATGCGCTCCTGCAGCGTCTTCTTGTTGACCTGGTAGGGCAGCTCGTCGACGATGATGGCCTGGCGCTGGCCGCGGTCGATGTCCTCGAAATGCACCTTGGCGCGCATCACCACGCGCCCGCGGCCCGTGCGGTAGCCGTCGCGCACGCCCTGCATGCCGTAGATGATGCCGCCGGTGGGGAAGTCCGGCGCGGGCATGATTTCCATCAATTCGTCGATGCTCGCCTGCGGGTGGTGCAGCAGGTGCAGGCAGGCATCGACCACTTCGTTGAGGTTGTGCGGCGGGATGTTGGTGGCCATGCCCACCGCGATGCCGCCCGAGCCGTTGACCAGCAGGTTGGGCAAACGCGTGGGCAGCACCAGGGGTTCCTGCTCGCTGCCGTCGTAGTTGGGGCCGAAGTCGACGGTTTCCTTGTCGATGTCGGCCAGCATCTCGTGGGCGATCTTCGACAGGCGAATTTCGGTGTAACGCATGGCGGCGGCGTTGTCGCCGTCCACCGAGCCAAAGTTACCCTGCCCGTCCACCAGCATGTGGCGCAGCGAGAAATCCTGCGCCATGCGCACGATGGTGTCGTACACCGCGCTGTCGCCGTGCGGGTGGTACTTGCCGATCACGTCGCCGACGATGCGCGCCGACTTCTTGTACGGCCGGTTCCAGTCGTTGTTCAGCTCGTGCATGGCGTAGAGCACGCGCCGGTGCACGGGCTTGAGGCCATCGCGGGCATCGGGCAGGGCGCGGCCCACGATCACGCTCATGGCGTAATCCAGGTAGCTTCGCCGCATCTCCTCTTCCAGACTGATCGGGAGCGTTTCTTTGGCGAATGAATTCATATATGCAACGACAAGGAGAACAACAGGGTGGGTCCCCGGCGGACGAAAGCGGTCGATTCTAGGCGCAATGCATTGTGGTTTCGTAGCAACAATCGGTGGAAATTGAGCCCCAGTGTGACGCGCTCAAGCCCCGATCCGCCAGGAATGCACTAGGACGTGTGGCACAATCGTCTCAACGTTTTCGGTGGTGGTCACTTGAAGCGTCCGATTTATCGCAGCCCGGCTGCGGCTTTTTTCCCCATGAGGAGAACCATGAAGAAACTGAACAAAGTAGCGATCATGTTCGCTGTTGCAACTGTGGCTGGTTCCGCCTTCGCAGCCGGTTCGACGATCAATTCCGACAACTGGCGCAACGGCCACGGCAATCTGATCTGGAAGAACGGCACCAACGAGCTGTGCTGGCGCGATGCCGGCTGGACGCCCGCCACCGCCGCTCCTGGCTGTGACGGCGCGCTCGAGGCCCCCAAGGCGGCCGCCCCGGCGCCGGCTGCTGCGGCTCCTGCCCCCGCTCCTGCTGCCAAGGCTCCGGCACCTGCGCCGGCGCCCGTGGCAGCCCAAAAGGTCACCTACGCGGCTGATGCCTTCTTCGACTTCGACAAGTCGGTGCTGAAGCCCGAAGGCCGTGCCAAGCTGGACGATCTGGTCAGCAAGATCCAGGGCATCAACCTGGAGGTGATCATCGCCGTGGGTCATACCGACTCCATCGGCAGCGATGCCTACAACCAGAAGCTGTCGGTGCGCCGCGCCGAAGCCGTGAAGGCGTACCTGATCTCCAAGGGTATCGAGCGTAATCGCATCTACACCGAAGGCAAGGGCGAGAAGCAGCCTGTGGCCGACAACCGCACCGCCGAAGGCCGTGCGAAGAACCGTCGCGTTGAAGTCGAAGTGGTCGGCACGCGCGCCGCAAAATAATCCGAATCTCATCTCAGGATGATCGGTAGGCCTTGGGGGCGAAAGCTCCCAGGGCTTTTTTGCATTTGGTGCTTCAACGGGTTGTTTGATCGGTATGTCTGGCTCGACAGTCACTCAGGCGGTCATCGGCCTGTTGCTGTCGGCGATCACTGTGGTGGCATCGGCACAGGATGGCGAACCGCAGCGGTGCGAGTTCCGTGAGCAGACGCAAGCGGCCGATGTGGGGCAGCCCCCTGTTTTGCGCGCGATCCTGTCGCCACGCATGCCCTATGCCCTGAAGGAGTGGCCGCGCATGGCGAGTGCCGCGCAACGGGCGGGATGGCACGTAGTCGCGTTTCGCGATCCCCGGGTGCCAGACGCGGAATGGCAGGCGGCCACCGCCACCGATGGCCTTCAACCGTGGCGCGGCATGCCGCCCATGGATCTCTCGGTGGCGCAGGCATGCCGAATGCTCAATCATGCGCCGACGGTCGTGTTGAGCCGTTGTGGGCGCGTGCATCCCTGGCCGGTCTGGGGCGTGATGCCTGATGCCGCCTGGGCACATGTGCTGGCGGCCCGCCGCGCTGATCTGGAGGCGCAGCCATGTCCTTGATTCAGGTTCGTTTCGTGCTGGGGTCGATGGTGTTGGCGAGTGCGGCGGTCACCGCATCGGCCCTGGCGGAGGGTGCGGCAGACCAGGCGTGCATCGCCCATGTCGCCTATCTGCCGCTCGATCTGGCTACAGTGGGCAAGGATGACGCTGGCGTGGCGGCTCTCGGCAGCTATGAGCGCATCAGCCCTGACGGCCGGTTTGTCCTCAGGTCGTATTCGGGCAGCTTGTTGGGCAAGGTCAGCCTGATGGAGTTGCCTGCCAGGTCCGCTGGCCCGATCAAAGCCTATCGCACACCGTTTTCGAACGAGGCGTTTCCCATCCAGGGCAGTTGGCGCTACCTGGTCGACGTGACTGGTGAGCACTACCGCTTCGCGGACGTGCTGCGGCAACAACAGCGTGCCCGGCCCTTGTTCCGCGGCGGTATGACCGGTTTCTATGCGGCGGCGTCGGAATGGGCTGCGTCGACCGCCGCGTCTGGCGCTGCGGCCGCCGAACGTGGCGCGCCTCAGCGCCTGTGGCTGCGCTCGCTCAGTTGGCCACAGAATGCCGATCCGGATCAGCAGGGTGTCGGGCCTCTGCAGGTGGCCACCCTCGAGGTGGTCGACGACGGCGCTGGTGCCCGCATCGTTGCCACCCATGGTCCGCAGTTCATTTGCAGCGGACGGGCGCCAGTGGATGGCAACGTGTATGCCTTGCCCATGTTGTCCGTCGATGGCAAGGAGTTTTCGGCCATCCCGCAAGTGCCGCGTGCCGGTCAGCCGACGATGCGTGTCTATGGGCTGGGCAGCGATCCGGTCGTTCAGGAACACCCCTGCGACCTGCGCGCCGACCTGGACTTGTCGCCGGGCAAGGCGGTGTTCGGTTTTCCGCGCGAATCTGGCCCACCCTGGCTCACCTACAGTGATTTCGGTCAGGTGTACGTGCATGACCGTGCGCTCAAGCACACGTTTCGGCTCGACCACGTCAAGCACCGCGTCCTCGCCAGTGCCTTTCCGGGGCTGACGCGCGACGGCCGCGTCATCTACGGCGCCACCTGGCACGATTGTCCCGACACCAAGGCGTGCCCGCAGCAGGCCGGCTACGTGGTGGTCGATCCACATCAGAGCCAGGCTTGGCGCGACTACTGGCAAGCACAGGGCAAGCCTTCGCCCAAGACCTGTATCACCCAGGCCGAGGTCTTGGTCGAGCGCGCTCGGTTCGCGCGGTTTCATGGCCTTCCAGAATAGGTCGCCGTTGGCTGGCGACCGGACCGCCCGTGGGACAATTCACTTCATGAACGCTGTCAACGTCGATCAGGCCGAACTCACCAAGTTTTCATCACTGGCGCACCGCTGGTGGGACGTCGAGGGTGAGTTTGCCCCCCTGCATGCGATCAATCCGTTGCGACTGGACTGGATTGACGGCATCGCGCCACTGAGCGGCCGTCGCGTGCTCGACGTCGGTTGTGGCGGTGGCATCCTGGCCGACGCCATGGCACGCAAGGGGGCGGACGTGCTGGGCATCGACCTGGCTGAAAAATCGCTCATGGTCGCGCAGCTGCACGCGCTGGAGGCCGAAACCCCGCGCATCGCCTACCGCCAGGTTGCCGCCGAGGCGCTGGCCGACGAGATGCCCGGCCAGTTCGACGTGGTCACCTGCATGGAAATGCTGGAGCACGTGCCCGACCCGGCCTCCATCGTGCGTGCCTGTGCCCAGCTGGTGCGGCCAGGCGGCTGGGTGTTCTTTTCCACCATCAACCGCAACCCCAAGTCTTTCCTGCTGGCCATCGTCGGTGCTGAATACCTGTTGGGCCTGGTGCCGCGCGGCACGCACGAGTACGCCCGGTTGCTGCGGCCCAGCGAGCTGAGCCAGTATGGGCGCGACGCCGGCCTCGACCCGCAGCACAGTCGCGGGCTCGAATACAACCCCCTCACCGGCCGATACCGCTTGTCCGGCGACACCAGCGTCAACTACCTGCTGGCCGCGCGTCGACCGTTGGCAGGCACCTGATTGCGGACCATGTTCCGGCATGTCCGCTGCGTGCTGTTCGACCTGGATGGCACCCTGATCGACAGCGCGCTTGATCTGGGTCTGGCCGCCGACGAAATGCGCGTGGCGCGGGGCCTGCCGTCGTTGCCCGCGGCCGCGTATCGCGCCAGCGCCGGATCGGGCGCGCGCGGCATGCTCGCCGTCGCCTTCGGTCTGAGTCCGCAGCACGACGCATTCAACGCCCTGCGCGAGGAATTTCTCGACCGCTACGAGCAGCGGATCACGCGCCTGACGCGTTTGTTCGAGGATGTCGAGCAACTGCTGTCGACCCTGAACCAGCGCGGCGTCGCCTGGGGTGTGGTCACCAACAAACACCGGCGCTTCACCTTGCCGCTGACCACCGCCATGCCGATCTTCGGCAGTGCAGGTGCCATTGTGTGCGGTGACACCACGCCGCACAGCAAGCCGCACCCGGGCCCTTTGCTGGAGGCCATGCGCCAGTTGTGCGTGCAAGCCCGCGACTGCCTGTATGTTGGCGACGATGTGCGTGACATGCAGGCGGGGCGCGCCGCCGGCGTAGCCACCGTGGCGGCCAGTTACGGATATCTTGGCCCGGACGCCGATATCGCGCGCTGGCCGGCCGACGCGGTCATCGACCGGCCAGCCGAGCTCTTGAAATTGATTGATCTGGCCTAAAATCACGGTGTACCGGGGCTGCATTGGTTTCGACGTGGGTTGGAATCGCCTCAGGGCATGCCGAGGTTCAGTCACCTCGCTAAACCGCTGAAAAAAACTAACTGCAAACGACGAACGTTTCGCACTCGCCGCCTAAACACCGGTGAGCCTCGCAACAGCAGGCCGATGGGCTGGGCAAGGGCGGCGCAAGCCGTCCCGGCTGCGAGGGAATTCACATCGGCTGGCTCGTGTCCGGGTGCCTTGGACGCGAGCGAGACTCAAGGGCACTGGCTACCGGCGTAGCGTGCGACTGCGCGACGCAGGTGGCGAGACTCAAATCAGACCGCTAAGCATGTAGAACTGGGCGTGGAAGATTTGCGGACGGGGGTTCGAGTCCCCCCAGCTCCACCACTATTGAAGCCCCAACTGTTTTCAGTTGGGGCTTTTTCTCATCCGATCGCGCTGTTCCTGCGTGTTTGGGCAGCGTTTCAAGGAAACCTGCGGATTTCGCTTGTTGGCCTTATGGCCAGTTCTCGGCCACCTTTCACTCACTCCTGGACGGAAGCCGATCAGGCGCTGTGGGCCGTCACCTAACGGTCCGGGGGCTCAAGGGTGGCGGGTTCCTACAATCGACAGATGCTCCCTCCAGCCATCGTGCTGCCAGCTGGTGATTTGCCCCTGCTGGCCGGCCTCAATCCTGAGCAAAAAGCCGCCGTCACCCTGCCGCCCGAACATGCGCTGATCCTGGCCGGCGCCGGCTCGGGCAAGACGCGGGTGCTCACCACGCGCATCGCCTGGCTGCTGCAGACCGGGCAGGTGTCGCCCGGCGGCGTGCTGGCGGTGACCTTCACCAACAAGGCCGCCAAGGAGATGCTGACTCGCCTGACGGCCATGTTGCCACTGAACGTGCGCGGCATGTGGATCGGCACCTTCCACGGTTTGTGCAATCGCTTCTTGCGCGCGCACCACCAGCTGGCGGGCTTGCCGCAGGCGTTCCAGATCCTGGACACGCAGGACCAGCTTTCGGCCATCAAACGGCTGTGCAAGCAGTTTCAGGTGGACGAAGAGCGCTACCCGCCGCGCCAGCTGCAGTGGTTCATCGCCGGCTGCAAGGAAGACGGCCTGCGCCCGCGCGATGTGGAAGCGCGCGACGCCGAGGCGCGCCGCAAGGTGGAGATTTATCAGCTCTACGAAGACCAGTGCCAGCGCGAAGGTGTGGTCGATTTTGGCGAGCTGATGCTGCGCAGCTACGAGTTGCTGCGCGACAACGATGCCGTGCGCGCGCACTACCGGCGGCGCTTTCGGCACTTGCTGATCGACGAGTTCCAGGACACCAACCGCCTTCAGTACGCCTGGATCAAGCTGATCGCCGGCCTGCCGACCGAGGGCGGTGGTGGCGCCATCCTGGCGGTGGGTGATGATGACCAGAGCATCTACGCCTTTCGCGGCGCGCGCGTGGGCAACATGCAGGATTTCGTGCGCGAATTCGGCGTGCAGCACCAGATCAAGCTGGAGCAGAACTACCGCAGCCACAGCAACATCCTGGATGCGGCCAACCAGCTCATCAGCCACAACCAGCGCCGCCTGGGCAAGAACCTGCGCACCGATGCCGGCGCTGGCGAGCCGGTGCGCGTGCTGGAGGCGCCCACCGACTTTGCCGAGGCCGAATGGGTGGTGGACGAGCTGCGCCAACTGGTCAGTTCAGAGAACTACCCACGGCGTGAAGTGGCCGTGCTGTATCGCAGCAACGCGCAAAGCCGCGTGCTGGAGACGCAGTTGTTCAACGCCGGCGTGCCGTACCGGGTCTATGGCGGCCTGCGCTTTTTCGAGCGCGCCGAGATCAAGCACGCCCTGGCCTATCTGCGCCTGCTGGAGAACCCGCGCGACGACACCAGCTTCCTGCGCGTCGTCAACTTTCCGCCGCGCGGCATCGGCGCACGCAGTATCGAGCAGCTGCAGGACGCGGCGCGGGCGAGCGCACAGTGCCTGTACGAAGCCGCGCCTTTGCTGGGCGGGCGTGCGGCGGCCAGCGTGTCGGCTTTCATCGCCCGCATGGACGTGCTGCGCGAGCAGGTCGCCGGCAAGACCTTGCGCGAAATCATCGAGCTGATGCTGGACGCCAGCGGGCTGATCGAGCACTACCGCGGCGAAAAGGAAGGTGCTGACCGCATCGAGAACCTGGAGGAGCTGGTCAACGCGGCCGAGAGCTTCGTCACCCAGGAAGGCTTCGGCCGTGACGCCGTGGCCCTGCCGGTGGATGAGCAGAGCCAGGTGTTGACGCAAAGTCCCGCCAGCCAGGGCCTGGATCCCGATGCCCTCGCGCTGAACGAGCCGCTGCCACCGCTGGTCGATGCGGCCACGGGCGAGACGCTCAGCCCGCTGGCGGCCTTTTTGACCCACGCCGCGCTGGAAGCCGGCGACAACCAGGCCCAGGCCGGGCAGGACGCGGTGCAGCTGATGACGGTGCACGCCAGCAAGGGTCTGGAGTTCGACGCCGTGTTCATCACCGGGCTGGAGGAGGGGCTGTTTCCGCACGAAAACGCCCTCAGCGATCAGGGCGGACTGGAGGAGGAACGGCGCCTGATGTACGTTGCCATCACGCGCGCGAGAAAGCGCCTGTACCTGAGCCACGCGCAGACGCGCATGCTGCATGGCCAGACGCGCTACAACCTGCGCAGCCGTTTTCTGGACGAATTGCCCGAGGAGGTGCTCAAGTGGATCACGCCGCAGCGCGGTGGCTTTGCCTCGATTGCTCCTGTAATGAGAGCTGCTGGCGCCGACTGGACAGGCGTAACAGCCTTTTATGACCGTGGAAAACAGGAGACTGCGCCTGCCATGTCAGCGGGCGGCCCCGCCATTCGTGCCGGCATGGCAGTGTTCCACAACAAGTTCGGCGAAGGCCGCGTGCTGGCGGTCGAGGGCAGCGGCGACGACGCACGCGCCCAAGTCAACTTTCCGCGTCACGGCGTCAAGTGGCTGGCGCTGGCGGTGGCCAAGCTGATGGTGGTGGAGTAGCGGCTGTGACGCCGCTCAGCCGAAGCTCGGCGTTTCGGTATCTTGCATGAACTGAGCGCGCAGGCTGGCCTTGGGCAGCTTGCCACTGTCGGTGCGCGGAAAGTCACGGCAAAAGCGGATCAGCTTGGGTGTCTTGATGCTGCCGCCAGCGACCTTGCAAAAGGCTTGTAGCGCCTGGGCCTGTTCGGCGGTGGCGTGCGCTCCATCAATCAACTGGATCAGCGCCACCAGCTTTTCGCCAAGGTCCTCGTCAGGTACGCCGAACACGGCCGCGTCCTGTACGTCAGGGTGGGTCATCAGGGTGTTCTCGATCTCCTGCGGATAGATGTTGACCCCGCCCGAGATCACGGTGAAGCTGCGTCTGTCCGTCAGGTAGAGATAGCCGCCGGCATCCACGTAGCCGATGTCGCCATAGGTCGTCCAGCCCTGCGGACTGGTTGCGTCGCGCGTTTTCTCCGCGTCCTTCCAGTAGGAGAAGGCCTGGGGCGCATCGAAGTAGATCGTTCCCACCTGCCCCGTGGGCAGTTGCTGGAACCGTTCGTCCAGCACGTGCACCTCGACCTGGCGCGGCTTGCCCACGGAGCCGGGGTGCGCCAGCCATTCGTGCGAGTCGATGGTGGTGCTGCCCAGGCCTTCGGAGCCCGAGTAGTACTCGATCAGGATCGGGCCCCACCAGTCGATCATGGCGCGCTTGAGCGGCACCGGGCAGGGCGCGGCGCCGTGAATCGCCACGCGATGATGCGAGCCTTGGTAGCGCTGGCGCGCGGATTCATCGAGCTTGAGCAGCCGATGGAACATGGTCGGCACCCACAGCGAATGGGTGCAGCCGTAGCGGTCGATGCACTCCAGACTGGCCTGGGCGTCGAAGCGCTCCATGACAACCACCGTGGCGCCCGCGTTGAGGCTGGCTGCCAGGTAGCGGTGCGGTGCGCTGTGGTACAGCGGCGAGGTGGACAGATAGACGCTGTCCGGGCCCAGCCGGGCCGTGGCTGAGATCGCGGCGTTGCGCGGGTCTGGCGCATTCCAGGCCCGCGCGGGCATGGGCTTGCGCACCCCCTTGGGCTTGCCGGTCGAGCCGGACGAATACACCATCTCCATGCCGGGCAGCAGATAGTCCGGCAAGGTGGCGGGTTGTCGCGCCAGCAGGTGCTCCCAGGCGCCCGGCTGCGCCGGATCGTCGTGGCTGATCAGCAGCGCGCAGCCAGTCGCCAGCAGGCCAGGCAGCGCCGCGTGGGCGCTGCTGGCCGCGTCCAGCACCAGCAGCCGCACGCCGGCATCGTTGCAGATGTAGGCGATATCGGCCGCCGTTGCCTTGCTGGGCAGCGGCGTGTAGTACAGGCCCGAACGCAGCGCCGCCAGCATGAGCGTTGCAAACGCGACGCCGTTGGGCAGGCAGAAGGCCAGGCCATCGCCTGGCCTCAGGCCCAGCTGACGCAGCGCGTGGGCCGCGCGGTTGGCGGCAGCGTCCAACTCGGTGTAGCTGCAGCGCATGCCACTGGGCACGCAGATCAAGGCGGCCTGGTCCGGGTGCTGGCGTGCCGCCTCGGTGACGTGCTGGATCGTAGGCGCGTTGCCGCTCATGACACGTCAACGCCGCCCGGTGGGTCGCTGCAAAGGCGCTGTGCCACGGTCATTCCCGGTACAAATTGAAGGTCTTGATGGCCCGTGCAAACACGGGTATTTGCTCGACCAGGATCTGGTGCATGGCTTCGGGTGTGCTGGCCTCCAGCGCCGAACCGCGCGACTTGAAGAACGCCTGCAGCTTGGCGTCCTGGTAGGCTGCGGCAAAGGCGGCGTTCAACTGATCGATGATCGATCTGGGCGTCTTCGCCGGTGCAAAGAAGGCCGACCAGGGTTTGGTGGTCACGGGCGCCAGGCCGGCTTCGGCCAGGGTGGGCACGCTGGGCAGGATGGTGCTGCGCTCGGTCAGCAGCGTGGCCAGCGGCCGGGCCTTGCCCTTGCTCTGCTCCACGAGCTCGAACCCGCCCACCATGATCTGGATGCGGTTGCCGACGAAGTCGACGAAGGCGGCGGAGGTGCCCTTGTAGGGCACGTGGATCATGTCCAGCTTGGCCTGTGCGCTCAGTTGGGCCATGGCCACCAGCTGGGTCGAGTCGCCGGTGCCGTAAGCCACCTTGCCGGGGTTCTTGTGGACGTACTCCACCAGCTCGCCCATGGTCTTGACTGGCAGTTCTTCATTGGCGTAGATGAAGTAGCTGAACGAACTGAAGTGCGTGATCGGCACCATGTCCTTCAGCGGATCGTAGGGCGGCTTCTTGGGCGTCAGCTGCGGGGTGTAGAGCAGGGCGCTGGGGGTGCCGAACATGATGGTGTGGCCATCGGGTGCCGAGCGCAGCAACTCCTGCACGGCAATGACGCCGTCGCCACCGGGCTTGTTGTCCACCACCACCGGCACGCCGAGCTTGCCGGCCACCACATCGGTGACCATGCGCGTCGAGATGTCGCCGCCGCCACCAGCGGGAAAGGGCACGATGACGCGCACGGGTCGGCCGGACAGCTTGTCCGTGGCCGCCCAGGCGGGCGATGACAGCGCCAGGCTGGAGCCGGTCAGTGTGGTGGAAGCCAGTGCCAGCAGCTGGCGGCGGGACAGGCAAGTGGGGGTCATGGTCAATGTCTCCGGGTCAACGATATGTGTTCAGGCCGCGCGTGGGGCGACGCGTGCGCGCGCCGCCTGGTACTGGTCGTTGAAGCGCTGCACCAGCGCCTCCACGGGCGGCACGTCGTGCAGCACGCCGATGCCCTGGCCGCAACCCCAGACGTCCTTCCAGGCCTTGGCCTTGAAAGTGTCATCGCGGCTGTCGAACTTCATGCGCGACGGGTCGGCGCCGGGCATGTCGTGCGGGTCCAGGCCGGCCGCCACGATGGACGGACCCAGGTAGTTGCCCCACACGCCGGTGAAGAAGTTGGTGTAGACGATGTCCTCGGCGCTGCCCTCCAGGATGGCTTGCTTGTATTCCGGCCGCGCGTGGGCTTCCTGGGTGGCGATGAAGGCCGAGCCGATGTAGGCGAAGTCGGCGCCCAGGGCCTCGGCCGCCAGAATCGAGGCGCCGTTGGCGATCGAGCCCGACAGCGCGATCGGCCCGTCGAACCAGGCGCGCGTCTCCTGCATCAGGGCGAAGGGCGACTGGCGCCCGGCGTGGCCGCCGGCGCCGGCGGCCACCAGGATCAGGCCGTCGGCGCCTTTCTCGATGGCCTTGTGCGCGAACTTCTGGTTGATGACGTCGTGCATCACCAGGCCGCCGTAGGAGTGCACGGCATCGTTGATCTCGGGCTGTGCGCCCAGCGACGTGATGACCAGCGGCACCTTGTATTTGACGCAGACCTCCATGTCGTGGTGCAGGCGGTCATTGGTCTTGTGCACGATTTGGTTGACGGCAAAGGGTGCCGAGGGCCGATCGGGGTGCTGCCGGTCGTGTTCGGCCAGCTCGCGGGTGATGCGCTCCAGCCACTCTTCCAGCATGTGGGCTGGGCGGGCATTGAGCGCCGGAAACGAGCCGATGATGCCGGCCTTGCATTGCGCGATGACCAGTTCCGGGTAGGAGACGATGAACATCGGCGAGGCGATCACCGGCAGGCGCACGCGCGCCTTGAGTTCCTGCAGTGTCATGAGAGCTCTTTCGTGGATGGATGGACGGGGCGTAGGGAGATCAGCGGCCCTTGAACTGGGTCGGGCGCCGCTGCAGGAAGGCGGCCACGCCTTCCTTGAAGTCCTCGCTGGCCACGATGCGCGCCAGCAGACGGTTGTTGCGAAAGTTCTCTTCCATCGGCCCTTTGGTCACCGTGCTCAGGGCCAGGGCCTTCATCGCCTGGATGACCAGCGGGGCGTTCTGGTTGATCTTTTCAGCCAGCGCCAGCGCGCGCTCGGTGGCGCTGCCGTCGGGCACGACCTCGTTGACCATGCCGATCTCGCGCGCGCGCGGCGCCGCCATGGGCTCGCCGGTCATGATCCACTGCAGGCCGGCCTTGTACTGCAGGCGTCCGGGGAAGCCACCCATCATGCCCTGGAAGGCACCCATGCGGCCTTCTGGATAGAGAAAGTAGGCGCTCTCGCCAGCGATCACCATGTCGGACAGCAGGCAGAACACTGCGGCATAGCCAATGGCTCCACCCTCGACCGCGGTGATGATCGGCTTGTCGCAGGTCACCGACAGGTTGGGCATGGCCAGCGGAGCTTGATCGACGGGCGGATCTTTCAGGTCGAGCCCAGCGGAAAAGAACGGGCCGGTTCCGGTGACGACGCAGCTCCACAGCTCGTCGTCGGTGACCAGGCGCTGCCAGGCTTCGTGCAGGCCCTGGGCCAGTTCGGGGTTCCAGGCGTTGCGCACCTTGGGGCGGTCGAGCGTCACGAGCAGCGTGCGCCCCTTGACTTCCAGTTTGATCATGTCTGCTCCTTGTCGGTCATGGGTGGGGGAGGGGTTCGATGGAGGTCAGCGCGCATCCAGCTCGGCCAGCACCTGCGCGGTGTGCTCGCCCAGGCCGGGCAGTCGGCCGGCCTCGCGCCGTACGCTGGCCAGGCCAAAGGGCAGGGCAGGCACACGCACCGGCGCCGCGCGCCCAGCGGCCTGGACGTCGACGAACAGGTCCGCGCTGACGCCACCGCGGCCGGGCTGCACGTCGGCCATGGTGCGCACCACTCCGGCGACGATGCCGCCTTCGGTGAGCTTTTCCACCAGGGTCTCGGCGTCGAAGTGGCTCATGGCCTGGTGCAGCGCTTCGAGCAGAGCCGGGCGGTTGGCCACGCGTGCGGCGTTGCTGGCAAAGCGCTCGTCGGTGGCCAGTTCGGGCCGGCCGATGGTTTCGCACAGGCGCACGAAATGCGTCTGCATGTAGGCTGACAGGATGATCTGGCCCTGGTGCGTGGTGATGATGTCAGCTGCCGGCGCGACCAGCGGCTGGGCGTTGCCCTGGCGCAGTGGCACGGTGCCGGTCTGCTGGTACTGCGCCCAGGGCGCGGCCAGGGCGTAGACGGCGACGTCGATCAGGGTGACATCGACAAGGTCGCCGGCACCGGTCACGCCGCGCTGCAGCAGGGCCGCCAGCACCCCCATGGTCAGCATGTCGGAGGCCAGGATGTCGACCACGGTGAAGCCCACGCGCGTCGGATCCTGGGCCGGGTCGCCGTTCAGGCTCATCATGCCGCTTTCGGCCTGCGCCGCGGCGTCAAAACCGGGGCGACGGCTGAACGCGCCGCTGTGGCCAAAGCCGCTCACCCGGCCGTAGACCAGGCGTGGTGCCTCGGGGCGCAGCTGCTCGGCACCCAGGCCCACCTTCTCCAGCGCGCCGGGCCGGGTGTTGGCCAGCACCACGTCGCAGCTCAGTGCCAGCCGGCGCGCCTGCTGGCGCTGCCCCGCGTCCGCCAGGTCGAGCGCGACCGAGCGCTTGCCGCGGTTGTAGGCGCTGAACATCGGGCCGTAGGCGTCGGCCGACCAGCCGGCCTGGCGCGCCGCGTCGCCTCCGGGCGGCTCCAGCTTGATCACGTCGGCGCCCAGATCAGACAGGATCTGGGCCGCGGCCGGGACCGCGATGAATTGCCCGATTTCCAGGATTCGCAAACCGGCCAGCGGCTTCTTGGCACCGTGGGTGTGGATCATCTCTTGCTCCTTGCTATGGCTAAACGGTCACCATTTGTTTCCAGCAGCCGCCCATCGCGGAAAAAAGCGGCACCACGACGGCCGGGCTGGTGCCCGTGCCCCTTGGTGCCGAGCGGGATTCAGATATGAATGTTGGCGCGCTTGATGACGTCGCCCCAACGCACGCGTTGCCCTGTGATGAACTTCGACAGATCGTCCGACGACCAGGGCTTGAGCGGTTCCAGGCCAAAACTCCTGGCGGCCTGGAGGTATTTTTCCGACGCGAGCGCCGCATCGACCGCGGACTTGATCCGGCCCCGGACGTCCGGCGGCAGACCCTTGGGCGCAACGAGGCCGGCCCAGACGATGGCCGAGTCGAAGGCCGGATAGCGCGCATCGATGGTCGGTACCTCGGGCAGCAGGGCAAAGCGCTGCGGGCTGGTCACCGCAATCGGGCGCAGCTTGCCGGCCTGGATGTGGGGCAGGGCGCTGGTCGGGGTATCGAACATCATGTCGACCACGCCGCTCATGACGTCGACCAGGGCCTGGCTGCTGCCCTTGTACGGCACGTGGGTCATCTTGATGCCGGCGATCTCCTGCAGCCACTCGAAGGCCAGCTGGTATACCCCGCCAACGCCGACCGAGGCAAAGCTCAGTTGGTTCGGGTTGGCTTTGGCGCGCGTGATCAGATCGTCGAAATCCTTGATGGCGGACTTGGGCGACACCACGGCGATCAGCGGGGAGACGCTGAGCATCTGCACCAGATCCAGATCCCGGTCGGCGTTGTAGGGAATGTCCTTGTAGAGGAACTGGTTGGTCACCAGGGTGCCGGGCGTGGCCACCAGCAGGGTGTAGCCGTCGGGCTTGGCCCGGGCGACCTGCTGCGCGCCGATGATGGTGCTGGCGCCCGGCTTGTTCTCGATGATCACCGGCTGGCCCAGGGTGCGCGCCATGTCTTCGGCGACGATGCGCGCGATGGTGTCGGTCGGTCCGCCAGCGGTGAAGGGCACCACCAGGGTGATCGGGCGTTCCGGATAGCCGGCCGACCAGGCAGCGCCAGGCAGGGCGCTCGCAGCCATGGCCAGACTGGTGGCCAGCAGCTGGCCGAGGTGGGTGCGACGTTTCATGGCTTGGGTCTCCGGTTCGGGGTTGGCGGATATCACTGGATTCGGCCGCGGATTCGGTCTTGATCGCCGTCATGCAGGGCGATTTGCTGCGGTGCGAGGCGCGTGTTCAGAGCTGATCCGATGCAGAGTCTAGGGAAGCATTGATCACATTGGTCTATATGGCTATAGACTTAACCAATGAATATCACCTTGGTTCAGATGCGTGCATTTCTTGCGCTGGCCGAGTCGCTCAGCTTCACCCGAGCGGCCGACAGTCTTGGGGTGACCCAGCCCACACTGAGCGCTGCCATCCGCAATCTGGAGGCGGCCATCGGCGGCAAGCTGTTCGACCGCGACACGCGCAAGGTGGCCCTCACCGTGCTCGGTCTCGACTGCCAGCGACTGGCTCGGCAACTGCTCGACGAAGTCGATCGCGTCGAAGTCCAGTTGCGCAGCCACGTGCTGGGTCGGCGTGGCACGGTGCGCATTGCGGCGCCGGCCAACCTATATCCGGGTCTGCTGCTGCCAGGCCTGCTGGCCTTCCGCAAGGCGCATCCGGGCGTGCGGCTGGAGTTCGCGGACGTCACCAGCGACGAGGCCGTGCATCGCCTGCGCCTGCATCAGGCGGATTTGGCCATTGGCGTGCGCGTCGTCAACGAAACGGATCTGCGCTCGCGCCCGCTGGGCCCCTACCCCTACGCGGCGATCTTGCCTGAAGCCCATCCACTGGCCGATCGGCGCGCCATTCGCTGGCGTGACATCCAGGCGGAAGACGTCGTGGTGCTGCAGGCGCGTGATTCGCTCACCGTCCGCATCGCGCGCGCGCTGGGTGAGGCGGGTGTCACACCGCAGGCGGCATACCGCGTCAACGAGTTGTCGACCGCGGCGGGCCTCATCCATGGCGGCTTCGGCATTGGCCTGATGGGTTATTGGTCCGCGCATCACATATTGAAGCCGGGTTTCGTGATCCGCCTGCTCACGGAACCGTCATTCAACGGCGTGATCAGTTTGCTGACCTTGCCCAGCATCGAACCGCCATCTCAGGTGCGCCAGCTGCAGGATGCCCTGCGACGTCATGCGCCCGTGTTGCCGCGGTTGTAGGAGAAGTCGCCACCTGGGCGTCGCCTGCGATCGAGCGGTGATTGACGCCCCGCTGTCGCAGGCGGCCCGCATGCGCTGTACCTGCCGCTCGATGTCGTGTCCCTGAGTGCGCACAGCCAGGCGTCGTCGTGGGACCTATCCGGGCAGTGCTTTCCGCCATCGCAAGTCGGTTGCAGTGCACGGACGACGGCTCTGTCCGGGACCCGATGTCTCCCATGAACGATCGGCAGCCGTGGGTGATGCGTGCGGTCGGTTCGCCCAGGCCGCGCATGAACATCGAGCGGCGCGGGCACGCCGCACGGCCAGACGCGCTCCAACCAGTCGCTTTTTCGACGAGTTGCCGCCCGAGGCGCGCTCCACTGGATCGCGCCGAAGCGCGTTGGCTTTGCCACCAGCACTATCAAGTCAATAGCTGCTGGCGCTTATTGGGTAGGCGTTGGAGCCAGATTTGACTTGGATATTTCAAGGATTCAGCGGAGCCAGGCCATAGCCGCCACTGGCATCCGCGTGGGCGCGCAGGTGTTTCACAACAAGGTCGGCGAAGGGCGCCTGCTGGTACTGTGGTGGCCAGGCTGACGCTGATGGAACGGGGCGTTACCCAGCGGTCCACCAGCCGCTGCCGCAAGCCGCCTGAAGGCGCTGCACCCAGGGCGCGATGTCATGCCCCTGCGCTTGCAGCCAGGCGTCGTCGTAGCAGGTGTCGAGGTAACGCTCGCCACCGTCGCAGGCCAGTGTGACGATGGAGCCGGCCTGGCCCTGCGCGCGCAACTCGCACGCCAGTTGCAGCGCGCCGCAGAAGTCGGTGCCGGTGGAGCCGCCAAAGCGCTTGCCCACGCGCTGCTCCAGCACGCGCAGCGCGGCGAAGCTGGCGGCGTCGGGCACGCGCAGCATGCGGTCGATCACGCCGGGCACGAACGAGGGCTCCACGCGCGGGCGGCCGATGCCCTCGATGCGCGAGGGCTGCTCACTGGTCACGTCGGGCCGCGTGCGGTCGTGCCAGTAGTCGAAAAACACCGAGCGCTCGGGGTCGACCACGCACAGCTGGCTGGCGTGGCCCTGGTAGCGCAGGTAGCGGCCAATGGTGGCCGAGGTGCCGCCGGTGCCGGCGCCCACCACGATCCAGCGCGGCACCGGGTGCGGCTCGGCGCGCATCTGCTGGAAGATGGAGTCGGCGATGTTGTTGTTGCCGCGCCAGTCGGTGGCACGCTCGGCGTAGGTGAACTGGTCCATGTAGTGGCCGTTGCACTCGCGCGCCAGGCGCTCGGCTTCTGCATAGACCTGGTCGCCGCGCTCGACGAAATGGCTGCGCCCGCCGTAGAAGGCGATCTGCGCCACCTTGGCGGCCGAGGTGCTGCGCGGCATCACGGCGACGAAGGGCAGGCCCAGCAGGCGGGCGAAATAGGCCTCTGATACCGCCGTGCTGCCCGAGGACGATTCGATCACCGTCGTACCTTCGCGGATCCAGCCGTTGCACAGGCCGTACAGGAACAGCGAGCGCGCCAGTCGGTGCTTGAGGCTGCCGGTGGGGTGGGTGGATTCGTCCTTCAGGTAGATCTGCACGCCCGCCAGCGCGGGCAGCTCGATCGGGATCAGGTGGGTGTCGGCCGAGCGCTGGTAGTCGCGCTCGATGCGGCGCACGGCTTCGGTGATCCAGGTGCTGGTCATGGGGAGCTGCCTTCCAGGTCGGTGGCAAAGCTGTCGCGGAAGGTGAACCACAGCGAACAGAAGAACATGGCCGCGATCCACAGTGCCAGCGGCAGCAGGCCGACCGAGGCGATGGTGGCACTGCCGGTGAGCGCCGTCAGCACCATCAGGCCCAGGCCCGCCCCGAACGACAGCGCCAGCCACAGCGCGCCATACGCCAGGTAGGCCCGCGTGTTGCGCAAGATGGCCACCAGGCTGAAGAACAGGCTCTTGATCGGCGCCACGTCGTGCCAGTACACCAGTGCCGGCGCGTGCCAGAACGCCAGCGACAGCGGCAGGTACAGCAGGCTGGACAGCCACATGGCGGTGCGAAAACCCGGCTCCATCACCATCTCCGGCGTCAGGCCGCCGCCTTGCACGTAGATTTGCGCGAACTGCCCGCCATCCACCAGCGCCGAGACGCCCATCACCAGCAGCACGCCGATGGCATACAGCACGCCCAGCATCAGCATGGCGCGCGTGACCCGCGGGGTCTTGCGCAAGGCCACGAACAGGGTCATGGGCATGGGAAAGCGGCCCTCATCGGTCTCGCGCGCGGCCGCCATCAGACCCAGCGTGAGGGCCGGCACGGCCACCAGCGCCAGCACGCCACCGATCAGCGGCACGAAAGCCAGCACCGACACCACCGCCATGAACATGAAGAACAGGCCGGTCAGCGCCAGCGGCTGGCGAAAGAAGGTGCGGATGCCGGTGCGCACCCAGCGCACGCCGGTCAGGCCTGGTACCAGGTTGAGCTTCATGTCGTCAGCGGCGCGGCCAGGCGCTGGCGCAGCACGCGCTCGAAGTGGCGCGGGTCATGGGGTTTGAGCAGGCTGGCCTCGCGCGGCAGGTGGAAGTCCCACAGACGCGACAGCCAGAAGCGCAGCGCACCGGCGCGCAGCATGGCTGGCAGCAGGCGGCGCTCGGCGTCGGTCAGCGGGCGCACGGCCTGGTAGGCATCCAGCAGCGCGGCGGTGCGCGCGGCATCGGTGGCGCCGCTGGCCACGTCGATGGCCCAGTCGTTGAGTGTCACCGCCAGGTCGAACAGCCAGCTGTCGACGCCGGCAAAGTAGAAGTCGAAAAAGCCCGTCAGCACGGGTTGTTCGGCCGTGCCCTCGAACATCACGTTGTCGCGGAACAGGTCGGCGTGCACCGCGCCGCGCGGCAGTGCGGCGTAGGCACTGCTGGCGGCCACGTGGTTCTGGAAGGCCAGCTCGCCGCGGATCAGCGTGGCTTGCGACTCGGCCAGGTACGGCAGCACCACCGGCACGGTTTCGTTCCACCAGGCCAGGCCGCGCAGGTTCGGCTGACGGCGGTCGTAGTCGCGCGCCGCCAGGTGGGCGCGCGCCAGCATGTCGCCCACGGCGGCGCAGTGCGCCGGCCCGGGGTGCAGCTCGCTCTTGCCGCGCAGCCGGTTGACCAGGGCTGCCGGCTTGCCGCACACGGTGTGCAGCAGGTCGTCCTCGCCGGCGGGGACGGGGGCGCCGTCCGGCTTGGCCCGCGGCTCGGGCACCGGCACGCCGTGCTGGGCCAGGTGCTTCATCAGGTGCAGGTAGAACGGCAGCTGGGCGTGCGTCAGGCGCTCGAACAAGGTCAGCACCCAGTCGCCTTCGGGGGTGCTGGCGAAGTAGTTGGTGTTCTCGATGCCGCCCTCGATGCCGCGCAGCGAGCTCAGCTCGCCCAGGCCCAGCCGGTGCAGCAGGGCGCGGGCCTCGTCTTCGGAGACTTCGGTGTAAACCGCCATGTCGCGCTCGTGGAGTGTGCGGCGGGCGCTATCAGAATTGGAGCATCTTCCAGACCCGCGGGCCGGCGCTGCCGGGGCCGGCTTCGCGGCTGCTGGCGCCGGTGCCGCTGGGGTCGGCGGGCCGCACGTCGTAGGCTGGTACGCCGGACTTGGGCTGCACGCTGATGCTGCGGGTTTCGCCGCCCACGCGCAACTCGTTCACGCGGTTGCTGGCGTCTTCGTGCTGAATGTGCTCGACGCGTTGCGTGCGGCTGTCGAGCACCGGGGCGTCGCGCACGGGCGCGGTGGCGGCGCCGACCGGGCCCTGGGCGATCGCCAGCGCGGCGACCAGCAGGCCGCGGACTGCGAGCGCGGGCTTGAATGCAGAGGATGGGTGCATGGCGCCATTTTAGGCCGCGATACACCGCAGGCGGCAGGCACAATGCCGCCATGAGCGACCCCACCCCCGCCGCCACGCCGCGCCTGCTGCTGGTCGATGGCTCCAGCTACCTGTACCGGGCGTTCCACGCCATGCCGGATTTGCGCGCCGACCCCAACGATCGCGGCAGCCAGCCCACCGGCGCCATCCGCGGCATGATCAACATGCTGAACGCGCTGCGCAAGGAATACCCCGACGCGCCCTATGCCGCCTGCGTGTTCGACGCCCCCGGCAAGACCTTCCGAGACGCGCTGTACCCCGAGTACAAGGCCCAGCGCGCGCCGATGCCCGATGACCTGCGCAGCCAGATCGCGCCCATCCACGAGGTGGTGCGCCTGCTGGGCTGGACGGTGCTGGCCGTGCCCGGCGTGGAGGCCGACGACGTGATCGGCACGCTGGCCCGGACGGCGGCGGGGCAGGGCGTGGAGGTGGTCATCTCCAGCGGCGACAAGGACCTGGCGCAGCTGGTCACGCCCCACATCGTGATCGTCGACACCATGACCGGCAAGCGCCGCGACGAGGCCGGCGTGCAGGCCGAGTTCGGCGTGCGGCCCGACCAGATGCTGGACTACCAGGTGCTGCTGGGTGATGCCATCGACAACGTGCCGGGGGTGAACAAGGTCGGCCCCAAGACGGCCGCCAAGTGGCTGGGCGAATACGGCTCGCTCGACGCCATCGTGGCGCAGGCCGGCCAGATCAAGGGCGCCGCCGGCGACAACCTGCGCCAGGCGCTGGCCTGGCTGCCGACCGGCCGCGAGTTGCTGAAGATTCGCACCGACTGCGACCTGACCGGTCATGTCGACGACCTGCCTGCTCTTGATTCGATAGCTGCTGGCGCAGGTGACACAGCCGCTCTGGCCGAGTTTTACGAAAAATACGGATTCAGGACGCTGGCCCGCTCGCTGCAGGTCGCGGCGCCGGCTGGCGACATGGCGCCGAGCGCACCGGCCGCGCCCGTCGAGTACGAGGTGGCGTACGAGACGATCCTGGACTGGCCCGCGTTCGAGCGCTGGCTGGCGCGCATCGAGGCCGCCGAGCTGACCGCGCTGGACACCGAAACCACCTCGCTGGACGAGCGGCAGGCGCGCCTGGTGGGCATCTCCTTCAGCGTGCGGCCGCGCCAGGCGGCCTACATTCCGCTGGCGCACGAGGGCCCGGACGCGCCACGCCAGTTGCCGCTGGAGGAGGTGCTGGCGCGCCTCAAGCCCTGGCTGGAAAACGCCGCGCGCGCCAAGCTCGGACAGCACGTCAAGTACGACCGTCACGTGCTGGCCAACCACGGCATCGAGGTGGCCGGCTACGTGCACGACACCATGCTGCAAAGCTACGTGCTGGAGGCGCACCGTCCGCACAACCTGAGCAGCCTGGCCGAGCGCCACCTGGGGCGCGCCGGCATCGACTACGAAGCGCTGTGCGGCAAGGGCGCGCACCAGATCCCGTTTGCCCAGGTGCCGGTGGACAAGGCGGCGCACTACGGCTGCGAGGACGCCGACCAGACGCTGGAGGTGCACCAGGCGCTGTGGCCACGCCTGCGGGCCGAGCCGGGGCTGGCGCGCGTCTACGCGCTGGAGATCGCCACCAGCGAGGTGCTCTATCGCGTCGAGCGCCACGGCGTGCTGATCGACGGCGCGCTGCTGCACAAGCAGAGCCACGAGCTGGGCCGGCGCATCCTGCAGCTGGAGCACGAGGCGCACCAGCTGGCCGGCCAGCCCTTCAACCTCGGCTCGCCCAAGCAGATCGGCGAGATCTTCTTCGACAAGCTGGGCCTGCCGGTCATCAAGAAGACCGCCACCGGCAAGCCCAGCACCGACGAGGAAGTGCTCGAAAAACTGGCCGAGGACTACCCGCTGCCGGCGCGCATCCTGGAGCACCGCGGCCTGGCCAAGCTCAAGAGCACCTACACCGACAAGCTGCCGCAGCTGGCCGACCCGGCCAGCGGCCGCGTCTTCACCCACTACGCACAGGCCGTGGCGGTGACCGGGCGGCTGGCCAGCAACGACCCCAACCTGCAGAACATCCCCGTGCGCACGCCCGAGGGCCGGCGCATCCGCGAGGCCTTCATCGCGCCGCCGGGCCACGTCATCGTCAGCTGCGACTACAGCCAGATCGAGCTGCGCATCATGGCGCACCTGAGCGACGACGCGGCCTTGCTCCAGGCCTTCCACGAGGGCATGGACGTGCACCGGGCCACCGCCAGCGAGGTGTTCGGCGTCGTGCCGGATCAGGTCAGCAGCGAGCAGCGCCGCTACGCCAAGGTGATCAACTTCGGCCTGATCTACGGCATGAGCAGCTACGGCCTGGCGCGCAACCTGGGGATCGACAACACGGCGGCGCGCAACTACATCGAGCGCTATTTCGAGCGCTACCCCGGCGTCAAGCGCTACATGGACGACACGCGCCAGCTCGCCAGGAAGCAGGGTTATGTCGAAACCGTGTTCGGCCGCCGCCTGCAGCTGCCCGAGATCAACAGCCCCAACGGCCCGCGCCGCCAGGCCGCCGAGCGCGCCGCCATCAACGCGCCCATGCAGGGCACGGCGGCCGACCTGATCAAGATGAGCATGGTGGCCGTGCAGCAGGCCATCGACGGGCAGCGGCGCGCCTCGCGCATGGTCATGCAGGTGCACGACGAGCTGGTGCTGGAGGTGCCGCAGGCCGAGCTCGACTGGGTGCGCGCCGAGCTGCCGCGCCTGATGGCCGGCGTGGCCGAGTTGAAGGTGCCGCTGGTGGCCGAAGTCGGGGTCGGCCAGAACTGGGAGCAGGCCCATTGAGCCTGCGTCAAAATCCGCATCCAGCGCCCGCGCAGCAAGCGCTTGCAGCTATGTTTTAAATAGCAATCCGGTTCAGTCCGCGGCGTCGGAATCGAGGTGGTAGCGCGTCACGCGCTCGACCTCGTTCTTGCTGCCCAGGATCACGCTGACGCGCTCGTGCAGCTGCCGCGGCTGCACGTCCAGGATGCGCTCGCGCCCGTTGGTGGCGCTGCCTCCGGCCTGCTCGATCAGCCAGCTCATGGGGTTGGCCTCGTACATCAGGCGCAGCTTGCCGGGCTTGTTGGGCTCGCGCTTGTCCCAGGGGTACATGAAGATGCCGCCGCGCATCATGATGCGGTGCACGTCGGCCACCATGCTGGCCACCCAGCGCATGTTGAAGTTCTTGCCGCGCGCGCCGTCCTTGCCGGCCAGGCACTCGTCGATGTAGCGGCGCACCGGCGCGTCCCAGTGACGCATGTTGCTCATGTTGATGGCGAACTCCTGCGTGTCCTCGGGGATGCGCAAATCGTCCTGGGTCAGCACGAAGCTGCCCAGCTCGCGGTCCAGCGTGAACATGGCCACGCCGTCGCCCACCGTCAGCACCAGCGTGGTCTGCGGGCCGTAGACGCAGTAGCCGGCCGCCACCTGGTGGCTGCCCGGCTGCAGGAAGTCGCTTTCCTGCACGCCGCGGTCGCCCTCGGGCATCTTGAGCACGCTGAAGATGGTGCCGATGCTGACGTTGACGTCGATGTTGCTGGAGCCGTCCAGCGGGTCGAACAGCAGCAGGTATTCGCCCTTGGGGTAGCGGTTGGGCACGACGTGGATGGCTTCCATCTCCTCGCTGGCCATCGCCGCCAGGTGGCCGCCCCATTCGTTGGCCTCGATCAGCACCTCGTTGGCGATGATGTCCAGCTTCTTCTGCACCTCACCCTGCACGTTGGCGCTGCCGGCGCTGCCCAGCACGCCGCCCAGCGCGCCCTTGTTGACGGCGTGGCTGATGCTCTTGCAGGCGCGCGCCACCACTTCCAGCAGCAGGCGCAGCTGCGCCGGGATGTGGCCGGCGACGCGCTGCTTTTCGACCAGGTAGCGCGAGAGGGAGATGCGCGTGCTCATGCTTGTCCTTTCAGCTCGGTGTCGGGGGTGGCGGTGGTGCGGGCCTCGGCGTCGGAGGTGGAGGCCGCGTGCGCCGGGTCGCCGGCCAGGGCGCGCGTGACGACTTCGCGCACATCATTGCTCAGATCGGGCTTGGCGGCCACCCGGGCGATGGCCTCGCGCGCGGCGCCGCGGTAAGGCTCGGCCAGGCGCGCCCAGGCGTCCATGGCGCGCGCCAGGCGCGCGGCGACCTGCGGGTTGAGGGCGTCCAGCTCCAGCACGCGGTCGGCCCAGAACAGGTAGCCGGCGGCGTCGCGCCGGTGGAAGCCGGCCGGGTTGCCGTGGCAGTAGGCAAAGATCAGGCTGCGCGCGCGGTTGGGGTTGCGCAGGCTGAAGTCCGGGTGCTTCATCAGCAGGCGCACCATGGGCAGCACGCCGCCGTTGCGCTCGGGCGCATGGGCTTGCAGGGCGAACCACTTGTCCAGCGCCAGCGGCTCGTCGCGGAACAGGTGGTGAAACCGCGCCAGCGCGCGCGCCGCCAGCTCATGGCCGCTGTCGACCAGCGCGCCGAGCGCGTTCAGGCGGTCGGTCATGTTGCCGGCGTCCTTGACGCGCTGGTAGGCCTTGCCGGGCCACACGCTGTCGCCGCTGGCGGTGGCGCCCAGGCACAGCATGTCCAGCGCCAGGCCGGCCAGCGCGCGGCGGCCGCGGGACACCGGATCGGGCGTGTAGGCGCCGCTGTCCTGGTGCTGGGCCCAGGCCCATTGCCAGTCGTCGTGCAGCGTGGTGGCCAGCTGCATCTGCATGGCCTGGCGCACCGCGTGGATGCGCTGCGGATCGACCACGTCGAGCTGGTCGGCGATGTAGTCCTCGTCGGGCAGCTCCAGCACCAGGGCCTTGAAGGCGGCGTCCAGCTGGGGGTGGCGCAGCACCGCCCGCAGGGCTTCGACATATGCATCATTCAGCGGTGCGGCGCTTATCTGGTCCGCGCCGGCAGCTATGTTTTCAAGAGCAATGCGCAAGCCCAGACGCTGCCCGGCTTCCCAGCGGTTGAAGGCGTCGCCGTCGTGCGCCAGCAGGTGCAGCAGCTGGGCGTCGTCATCCATTCCTTCCAGTTCGACCGGGGCCGAGAAGCCGCGCAGCAGCGAAGGCACCGGTTCTTCGTCGATGCCGGTGAACACCAGCGTGGTTTCGGCCTCGGTCAGCACGGCCGTGTCGCCGTGCAGCAGCTGGCCCTGCGCCAGCGTCAGCGGCAGCGCGCGCCCGCCGCGGCCGACCAGGCCCAGGCGCACCGGGATGACAAAGGGCTCCTTGCGCGGCTGGCCGGGCGTGGCCGGGCAGCTTTGCGACAGCGTCAGCGTGTAGCGACGCGCGTCGGCGTCGTACTGGCCTGCTGCCCGCAGCACCGGCGTGCCGGCCTGGCTGTACCAGAGCTTGAATTGCGGCAGCAGGGCGCTCAGCGCGCTGCCGGGGTTGGCGTCGGCCATGGCCTGCGCGAAGTCGTCGCAGGTGACGGCCTGGCCGTCGTGGCGCTCAAAGTACAGGTCCATGCCGCGCCGGAAGCCCTCGCGGCCCAGCAGGGTCTGGACCATGCGCACCACCTCGGCGCCTTTTTCGTAGATGGTGGTGGTGTAGAAGTTGCTGATCTCCAGGTATTCGTCGGGCCGCACCGGGTGCGCCATGGGGCCGGCGTCCTCGGGGAACTGGGCGGCGCGCAGGGCGATCACGTTCTCGATGCGCTTGACAGCGCGCGCACTGGGCGTGCCGGCCAGGTCTTCGCTGAATTCCTGGTCGCGGAACACCGTCAGGCCTTCCTTGAGCGACAGCTGGAACCAGTCGCGGCAGGTGACGCGGTTGCCGGTCCAGTTGTGGAAGTACTCGTGGCCGATGACGCTCTCGACGGCGTCGTAGTCGCTGTCGGTGGCGGTGGACGGCTTGGCCAGCACGTACTTGGTGTTGAAGATGTTCAGGCCCTTGTTTTCCATGGCGCCGGCGTTGAAGTCGCTGGTGGCCACCACCATGAAGCGCTCCAGGTCCAGCGGCAGGCCGAAGCGGGCCTCGTCCCACAGCACGGCGTGGATCAGCGAGCGCAGCGCGTGCTCGGTCTTGTCCAGGTCGCCCGGGCGCACGTAGACCTGCAGCAGGTGCTCGGTGCCGTCGCGCGTGGTGATGCGCTGCTCGCGCGCCACCAGCTTGCCGGCCACCAGGGCGAACAGGTAGCTGGGCTTCTTGTGCGGGTCGTGCCAGGTGGCGTAGTGGCGACCATCGTCCAGATCGCCGCTGGCCACCAGGTTGCCGTTGGACAGCAGCACCGGCCAGCGCGTCTTGTCGGCGCGCAGGGTGACGGTGTAGATGGCCATCACGTCCGGACGGTCCAGGAAGTAGGTGATGCGGCGAAAACCCTGCGCCTCGCACTGGGTGAAGAAATCGCCGCCGCTCATGAACAGGCCCATCAGCTTGCTGTTCTTCTCGGGCGCGCAGGTGGTGAAGATCTCGAGTTCGAACGGCGCTTCGCCGGCCGGCAGGTTTTCCAGCACCAGGGTCTGGCCGTCCAGGCGGAACGAGCAGGCCTGGCCGCTCAGCATGACGCGCGAGAGGTTCAACTCGTCGCCATCCAGCCGCAGCGGCTGCGCCGGCGCGTCGGGGTTGCGGCGCAGGCGCATGCGGCTGAGCACGCGGGTCTTGACCGGGTCCAGGTCGATGGCCAGCTCGACGCTGTCGATCCAGAAGGCCGGCGGGGCGTAGTCCTGGCGCCGGGTCACGGCGGCTTGTCCTTCACGCATGGGTGATCCTTTTGCTTTGGTTTTTATAGCTGCTGGCGCGCTCCCAGAAAGCGCCAGCGGCCTGAAACGCTTGAAGAATGGGTCAGACGCCCTGCTTCAGGCTGGCCTCGATGAACGGGTCGAGATCGCCGTCCAGCACCTTTTGCGTGGCGCTGATCTCGACGCCCGTGCGCAGGTCCTTGATGCGGCTGTTGTCCAGCACGTAGCTGCGGATCTGGTGGCCCCAGCCGACGTCGGTCTTGCTGTCTTCGAGCTTCTGCTGGTCTTCCATGCGCTTGCGCATCTCGTGGTCATACAGGCGCGAGCGCAGGCGCTGCCAGGCGACGTCGCGGTTGCTGTGCTGGCTGCGGCTGTCCTGGCACTGCACCACGATGCCGGTGGGCAGGTGCGTCAGGCGCACGGCCGAGTCGGTCTTGTTGATGTGCTGGCCGCCGGCGCCCGAGGCGCGGTAGGTGTCGGTGCGCACGTCGGCCGGGTTGATGTCGATCTGGATCGAGTCGTCCACCTCGGGGTAGACGAACACGCTGGCAAAGCTGGTGTGGCGCCCGCCGGAGGAGTCGAACGGGCTCTTGCGCACCAGCCGGTGCACGCCGGTTTCGGTGCGCAGCAGGCCGTAGGCGTATTCGCCCTCCACCTTGATGGTGGCGCTCTTGATGCCGGCGCTGTCGCCCGGGGTTTCTTCCTGGATCTCGGTGCTGAAGTCCTTGCGCTCGGCGTACCTCAGGTACTGGCGCAGCAGCATGCTGGCCCAGTCGCAGGCCTCGGTGCCGCCGGCGCCGGCCTGGATGTCGATGAAGCAGTTGTTGGGGTCGGCCGGCTGGTTGAACATGCGGCGGAACTCCAGCTCTTGCACCGTCTGGGCCAGTTGCTCGACGTCGGTGCCGATGGCCTGCAGGCTGGCTTCGTCGTTTTCCTCGCGGCTCAGCTCGAACAGCTCGGCGTTGTCGGCCAGGCCCTGGGTCAGCTCGTCGAGCGTGAGCACCACGCCGTCGAGCTGCTTTTTTTCCTTGCCCAGGTCCTGGGCCTTCTTGGGGTCGTTCCAGACCGCCGGGTCTTCCAGCGCGGCGTTGACGGTTCTCAGGCGTTCGGCCTTGCCAGCGTAGTCAAAGATACCCCCGTAGCGCGTCGGTGCGGGCGCGCAGGTCGTCGATCTGGTCGCTGATCTGGTTGAGGCGTTCTGCTTCCATGGTGTGTGGTCCTGTGGTGTGGCTGGCCGTGCCCCCGGGCGGGGCGGCGCCAGCGCGAGTCGATAGGTGTCGGAAAACGGGCCGGACGCGGCGCATCGGCGCCCATCAGCTTGCCGCCCGCGGGTCGGGGCAGGGCGGGCCGTCGTCAACCCATGAGGGCGGCATTTTCTCACGGGGCGCCGGGCTCGGCCGCGCGCCTTCCCCGGCGGCTCTAGGGCGCGTCCAGGAAGGCCTCCAGCGCGCGCGCCAGGCGCTCGGGCTGGTCGTGGTGCAGCATGTGGCCGCTGTCGGGCAGGACCTGCCGGCTCAGGGCGGGCACGGCTTTCAGGCGTTCGTGGAACTCGTCCAGCGAATAGCGTCCCTTCCACCACTGCGACAGGCTGTCGTCGCTGCCCTCGATCACCAGCACCGGCGCCGTGATGGCGGCGTACAGCGCCAGCATCTCGTCGACCCGGAACAGGCTGGGGTTGACGATCTTGTGCGCCGCGTCGCCCAGGATCCGCCACTGGCCGTCGGCTCCCGGTCGCGCCCACTGGCGCGCCAGCCAGGCGGCCTTGTCGGCTGGCAGGCGCGGGTTGGTCTTCGTCAGGCGCCGGGCCACGGCGTCGGCGTCGGGATAGGTCTTGAGGCTGATCTCGCCCTGGCGCAATTGCTTCAGCTCGTCCAGCCACTGCGCCAGCCGGCGCGGTGCCTGCGCCGGCCGGCTGGCCGGCATGCCGAAGCCTTCCAGGTTGACCAGGCGCCGGATGCGTGCCGGTCGCGCGCCGGCGTACTGCATCACCACGTTGCCGCCCATGCTGTGGCCGACCAGGTCCACCTGCTGGCCGTCCGGCGCATAGTGGTCGATCAGCGCGTCCAGGTCGCCCAGGTAGTCGGCGAACACGTAGTGGTCGCAGGGGGCGGCCAGCGTGGTCTGGCCGAAGCCGCGCCAGTCGGGCGCGATGATCAGGCGCCGATCGGCAAAGTCGGCGCTGAGCGCGTCCACCATGAACTGGTAGGACGCGCCCACGTCCATCCAGCCGTGCACCAGCACCAGCGGCACGCTGCCGGGCGCGGGCTGGCCCCAGCAATTGACATGGACATTCAGCTGGCGCAGCGGCAACTGCTCGCCGCGCGCGGGGCGTTGGGGGACATAGCTCATGGGCGGCGATTATTTCGCCTGCGCCGCGCGGCCGCTGGTCTGGGGGTTAACCCGCTCGAACTTCGCCGGCTTGTCACGTAAAAACCCGGCGTGGCGGATCGGGCCGGCGCGCCAGCGCGGACGTCCCGTCCGACAACACCGATTTCGAGAGGAGATGGAGCATGAAACGCAAGATTCTGGCAATCGCCCTGGGCGCGGCACTGGCGGCACCGGCCGTCAGCGCCGGCACGGTGACGGTGCTGACCTCGTTCCCCAAGGAGCTGACCACGGCCTACAAGAAGGCGTTCGAGGCCGCCAACCCCGGCATCACGGTGGAGATCTTGAACAAGAACACCACCGCGTCGGTGGCCTACGTGCGCGAACTGCCCGAGGGCCAGCGCCCCGACGTGATGTGGGCCAGCGCGCCGGACGCCTTCGAGGTACTGGCCAGCTACAAGCTGCTGCAGTCGGCGCCCGAGGTGATCAACAAGAGCGCGCCGGCCAAGATCGGCAGCTACCCGCTGAACGACCCCAAGGGCATGTACTACGGGCAGGCGCTGGCCGGCTATGGCATCTCGTGGAATACGCGCTACCTGAAGGCGCACAAGCTGCCCGAGCCCAGGCAGTGGACGGATCTGGTCAAGCCTGAATACTTCGGCCACATCGCCATTTCCTCGCCCTCGCGCTCGGGCACCACCCAGCTGACGGTGGAAACCATTTTGCAGGGTGAGGGCTGGGAAAAGGGTTGGTCGCAGCTGCTGCAGATGATGGGCAACGCGGCCGCCGTCACCGACCGCAGCTTTGCCGTGCCCGACGGCGTCAACAATGGCCAGTACGGCATCGGCATCGTGATCGACTTCCTGGCGCTGGCGGGCAAATACTCGGGCTATCCGGTGGAATTCACCTATCCCGCGATGACCGCCGTGGTGCCGGCCAACATCGCCCTGATCGCGGGCGCCAAGAATGCCGACGAGGCCAGGAAGTTCATGGCCTACACCATGTCGGTGCCGGGCCAGCAGCTGCTGTTCGACGCCAAGATCGCGCGCCTGCCGATCCTGCCCTATTCGATGCTCAAGCCCCCAGCCGGCTACCCCGTGCCGCAGGACATCGCGGCGCGCGCCAAGGTGCAGTTCGACTCGCAATTGTCGGGCCGGCGCTATCCGGTGGTGATCAGCCTGTTCGACCAGATGGTGACCTTCCGCCTGAAGGAGCTGCAGGCCGCCGCCAAGGCCATCCACGAGGCCACGGCGGCGCTGAAGGCCAAACCCAACGCGCGCGGCAGCGAGCTGCTGGCGCAGGCGCGCAACCTGGCCTACACGCCGCTGGTGGGTGCCGAGAACGTGAAGAACGAGGAATTCCTGGAGCTGTTCCGCAAGAGCCGGCGCGACGTGGCGGTGTCCAAGCAGCTCACCGGCATGGAGCAGATGTGGTCCGAAAAGGCGCGCGCCAACTACGAGCGCGCCCGGCAGCTGGCCGACGAAGCGCGCGGCCTGGCCAAGTGAGCCTTTGTCGCCGCTGAGGCTGTCGCGCCTGCTGCCGCGTGGCGGCGGGCGTCCACGAGGAATTGCATGACCGCATCCACCGTTTCGCCGGGCAGTCCGGCGTCGCCTGGGACGCCGCGCGCGCTGGCGGGCCCGCGCATCGGGCTGGGCGCCTGGCTGGCCTTCGGCCTGATCCTGGCGTTCTTGCTGCTGTTTCTGATCGTGCCCGTGGGCACCGTGATCTACACCGCCTTCGTCAACGAGACGGGCTCGCTCACCGTGGGCCACTTCGCCAATTTCTTTGGCCAGCTGGTGTTTCGCGAGTCGTTTTTCAACAGCCTGGGCGTGGCGCTGGCCAGCACGCTGTTTGCCAGCATCATCGCCGTGCCGCTGGCCTACCTGACGGTGCGTTTCGAGTTTCGCGGCGCCGTGCTGATCCAGACCCTGGGCGTGCTGCCGCTGATCATGCCGCCCTTCGTCGGCGCGGTGGCGCTACAGCTGATCTTCGGGCGCAGCGGCTCGGTGAACCTGCTGCTGGACGATTGGCTGGGCTTCACGATTCCCATCATGGACGGCCTGGTGGGCGTGACCTTCGTCGAGAGCATCCACTACTTCCCGTTCATCCTGCTGAACCTCGTCGCGGCCATGCGCAACATCGACGGCGCCATGGAGGAGTCGGCGCTCAACCTGGGCGCGCGCGGCTGGCGGCTGTTTCGGCGCGTGATCTTTCCGCTGGCCATGCCGGGCTATCTGGCCGGCGCGGCGCTGGTGTTCGTGAAGGTGTTCGACGATCTGGGCACGCCGCTGGTGATGGGCGTGACCAACATGCTGGCGCCCCAGGCCTATCTGCGCATCACCTCGGTGGGGGTGGACGACCCGCTGGGCTATGTGATCAGCGTGATCATGATCGGCTTTTCCATCCTGGCGCTGTGGCTGGCCGCCCGCGTGATGAAGGGGCGCGACTACGCCACGCTGCAAAAGGGCGGCGGCGCGCTGCAAAAGCGCCGCCTGTCGGCCTGGGAATCGGTGCTGGCCTACGGCTGGATCGCCCTGGTGCTGGCCGTCACGCTGGCGCCGCACGTGGGCATCCTGCTGATGTCGTTTGCCCAGGTGTGGAGCTTTTCGGTGCTGCCCGACGCGTACACGCTGGCCCACTACGCCACCGTGTTCGGCGACGCCAGCGGCATGATCGGCAACACGCTGCTGTACTGCGTGCTGGCGGCCGGGCTGGACGTGGTGCTGGGCACCGCCATCGCCTACCTGATCCTGCGCACGCGCCTGCCGGCGCGCCAGTGGCTGGACTGGCTGGCATCGGCCGCGCTGGCCATTCCGGGGCTGGTGCTGGCCATCGGCTACCTGCGCCTGTTCAAGGGCGTGCACGTGCCGTTCACCGACAAGCTGGTGATCCACAGCTGGGTGCTGATCATGCTGGCCTACGCCGTGCGACGCTTGCCGTACGCGCTGCGCTCGTGCATGGCGGCGCTGCAGCAGGTGCACGTGTCGCTGGAGGAGGCGGCGCAAAGCCTGGGCGCCTCGCGCCTGTCGAGCATCCGGCGCGTGGTGGTGCCGCTGATGGCTGGCGGCATCCTGGCGGGCTTCGTCACCAGCTTCATCACGGCGGCGGTGGAGCTGTCGGCCACGCTGCTGCTGGTGTCCACCGAAAGCCAGGCGCCGATGAGCCTGGGCATCTACCTGTACATGCAGAGCATCGCCGGCCGCGGGCCGGGCGCGGCACTGGGCGTGCTGGCCGTGGTGGTGGTCGGTCTGGGCACCTATTTCTCGCACCGTTTCGTGGAGCGCTCGCGCGTGACCACCAGCACATCGACCAAGGCAGGAGCATGAACAAGGCCTCCCTCGAATGCCGGCACATCAGCCTGAGCTACGGCAGTACCCCGGTGCTGCGCGACATCAACCTGAAAATCGAGCCGGGCGAATTCTTCGCCCTGCTGGGGCCTTCCGGCTCGGGCAAATCCACCCTGCTGCGGCTGATCGCCGGCTTCAACCAGCACCAGCGCGGCGAGCTGCTGGTCGACGGGCAGGACATCAGCGGCGTGCCGCCGCACCTGCGCCAGATCGGCATGGTGTTCCAGAACTACGCGCTGTGGCCGCACATGACGGTGTGGGACAACGTGGCCTTTGGCCTGGTCGAGCGGCGTGAGAGCCGCGACGCCATTGGCGGCAAGGTCGGCGCGGCGCTGGACCTGGTGGGGCTGGGCGACTACGCCAGGCGCCGGCCGGCCCAGCTGTCGGGCGGGCAGCAGCAGCGCGTGGCGCTGGCGCGCACCATCGTCATCGAGCCCAAGCTGCTGCTGCTGGACGAGCCGCTGTCCAACCTGGACAAGAACCTGCGGGTGCAGATGCGCGAGGAGCTGAAGAACCTGCAGCGCACGCTGGGGCTGACCACCATCTTCGTCACCCATGACCAGGAGGAGGCCATGACCACCGCCGACCGCATGGCGGTGCTCGACCAGGGCATCCTGCAGCAGGTGGGCTCGGCCGCCGAGCTGTACGACTACCCGCAAAACCGCTTCGTGGCCGGCTTCGTCGGCACCGCCAACCTGCTGGATGGCCAAGTGACGGCGGTGGACGCGGGCGGCCTGGACTTCGAGGTGCACCGGCTGGGCGCGCTGCGCCTGCCGCCGCCGGCCGAGCCGCTGGCCAGCGGAGCGGCCACCCTGGCGCTGCGGCCGCACCAGGTCAGCATCGTCGCGCCGCAGGACGCGACCGACGCGTTGCGCCTGTGGCTGGACGGCCAGGTGGAGAGCGCCGAGTTCCTGGGCGAGTTCTCGCGCTACCGCGTGCGCGTGGGCGAGCTGGCCCTGCTCAGCGATCAGCCGCACTTTGCCGGCGTGCCCCTGTTCGCCCCCGGTGCGCCGGTGCGGCTGGGCATCGATCCGCGCCAGCTGCGCCTGCTGACCGCTTGAGCTGACGGCGCTGCGGCCGGCAGCGAGGTGACAATCGCGGGCAGCCGCACGATCTTACCCCGCAAGCCATGGCCAAGACCAAGTCCGCCCACGTCAGCGAAACCCCCGCCACCGCGCTGCTGCGCGCGCAGGGCGTGCCGTTCACCGAGCATCCCTACGAATACGTCGAACACGGCGGGGCCGAGCACAGCGCCGAGGTGCTGGGGTTCGACCCCTTCGCCGTCGTCAAGACCCTCGTCATGCAGGACCAGGACGCGCGCCCGCTGATCGTGCTGATGCACGGCAACCGCAAGGTCAGCACCAAGAACCTGGCGCGCCAGATCGGCGCCAAGAGCGTCGAGCCCTGCAAGCCCGAGGTGGCCAACCGCCACAGCGGCTACCTGGTGGGCGGCACCTCGCCGTTCGCCACGCGGCGTGCCATGCCGGTGTACATCGAGTCGAGCATCCTCGAGCTGCCGCGTATCGGCATCAACGGCGGGCGGCGCGGCTACTTGGTGGCCATCGACCCGCAGGTGTGCGTGCGTCTGCTGGGCGCCAAACCGGTGCAGTGTGCGATCGACCTGTGATCCACGTTTGTTGGCAAAATACGCTCCTAGCGCTTGTTCAACCAGCGCAAGCAGCTATTGATTCAGGAGTGTGTTTTTCATGATCTGGCCCTTTCTGGCGATGCTGGCCGCCTACCTGATCGGCTCGCTCAGCTTTGCCGTCATCGTCAGCCGCGCCATGGGCCTGGCCGATCCACGCAGCTACGGCAGCGGCAACCCCGGCGCCACCAACGTGCTGCGCTCGGGCTCCAAGGCGGCGGCCATCGTCACGCTGCTGCTGGACGCCGCCAAGGGCTGGCTGCCGGTGGTGCTGGTGCAGGCGTTCGGCGCCGACTTCGGCCTGGGCGCGGGCACGCAGGCGCTGGCGGGCCTGGCGGCCTTCCTGGGGCACCTGTACCCGGTGTTCTTCCGCTTCCAGGGCGGCAAGGGCGTGGCCACGGCGCTGGGCGTGCTGCTGGCCTTCGAGCCGCTGCTGGCACTGGCCACGCTGCTGACCTTCGCCATCATCGTGGTCTTTTTCCGCTACGTGTCGCTGGCCTCGATGGTGGCGGCGGTGTTCGCGCCGGCTTACTACCTGCTGGGCGACGGCGTCGCCTGGACCGCCTCGGGCTACAAGACGCTGGCCCTGATGGCCATGGGTGTGCTGCTGATCTGGCGCCACCGCGAGAACATCCGCCGCCTGCTGGCCGGCACCGAATCCAAACTGGGGAGCAAGAAGAAATGAGCGCCATCCAGCGACACGGGATGGGCGCGCGCCTGTCCGAGGCGGCGGTCTTCAACGGCGTGGTCTACCTGGCCGGCATGGTGCCCGAAGGCGGCGCCTCCGATATCCGCGGCCAGACCGCCGACGTGCTGGCGCAGATCGACGCCCAGCTGGCCGCCTGCGGCAGCGACAAGACGCGCATCCTGCGCACGCAGATCTTCCTGGCCGACATCACCGACATCGGCGCCATGAACGAGGTCTGGGACGCCTGGGTGGCGCCCGGCCACGCGCCGCCGCGCGCCACGGTGCAGGCCGCGCTGGCCGATCCGGCCTGGCGCATCGAGGTGGTGGTGACGGCCGCCCAGGCCTGAGATTTGCTATTGTTTGAATAGCTGCTGACGCACGCCAGTAAAGCGCTAAAACCCTATTTGGTTTTGATTTTCAGCGCTTGACCAGCAGCATGGTGTCGCCGTCGCGCCGCATGCTGAAGCGGTTCAGGAAGCTGTTGCCCAGCAGCACCGCGGGCATGGCCGACGGGGTGACGACGGCGTCCACCTCGTAGGCCGTCACGTCGCCGATGCGCAGGGTGGCCAGCTTCAGCGCCCAGCCCGGCGCCGTGCCGTTGGCGGTGCGCAGCGTCACCGGCTGGCCCGTGCGGTAGTTCAGCCCCAGCCGGTCGGCCTCGGCCTGGCCAATGGCGACCACCGACGCGCCGGTGTCCACCAGAAACTGCGTCGGCCGGTTGTTGATGCTGCCGGGGGTGATGAAGTGGCCCCGCGCATCCGCCGACAGTGCCACCCGGTCGCTGCCGCCGGGCGCGGGCGCGCCGCCCACGCTGACCGGCGATTCGCCCACGCGCAGCGTCAGCCGCTGACCACCGGCCAGCGCCACCACGGCGCGGTCTTCATCGGTGGACAGCACCGTGACCCCCAGGTGCGTCTGGCCCGGCGCGACGGCGCGCGGCGGCTTGCCGTCGACGATCAGGAGCGCCTGCCTGCCCAGCAGGCCATGCAGCGACACGCTTTGCGCCCAGCCCAGCGCGGGCAGCAGCGCGGCCAGGGCCAGCACCAGCCGTGGCGTCATGGCGGCGTCGGCCTCTTCAGTCGCGGAAGTTGTCGAACGACAGCGGCAGATCCGCCATCTCCTTGCGCAGCAGCGCCATCACGGCCTGCAGGTCATCGCGCTTGGCGCCGGTCACGCGCACCGCGTCGCCCTGGATGGCGGCCTGCACCTTGAGCTTGCTTTCCTTGATCAGCTTCTGGATCTTCTTGCCGTCCTCGGTGGCGATGCCGCTCTTCACCTTGACGAGCTGCCTGACCTTGTCGCCGCCGATCTTCTCGACCTTGCCCTTGTCGAGAAAGCGCACGTCGACGCCGCGCTTGGTCAGCTTGTTGCGCAGGATGTCCTCGACCTGCTGCAGCTGGAACTCGGCGTCGCCCAGCAGGGTGATCTCCTTGTCCTTCAGCTCGATGGCGGCGCTGGTGCCCTTGAAGTCGAAGCGCGTGCCGATTTCCTTGGCGGCGTTGTCCACCGCGTTCCTGACCTCCACCATGTCGGGGTCGCAAACCGTGTCGAAAGAGGGCATGGCCTTACCTTTGCATGCAAAAACCGGATGCGACAATTGTCCCATGTTCATCGAGCGCAACGTCTCCCTTCAGCCCCTCAACAGCTTTGGCATCGCGGCGCGCGCCGCCCGCATGGTGCGCGTGCGCGGCGAGGGCGACGTGCGCGCCGTGCTGGCCGACGCCGAACTGGCCGCGCAAGACCGCTTCGTGCTGGGTGGCGGCAGCAACATCGTGCTGACCGGCGACGTCAAGGGCGTGGTGCTCAAGGTCGAGGTGGCCGGCCGTCGCGTGCTCGGCCAGACCGCGCGCCACACCATCGTCGAGGCCGGCGCGGGCGAGAACTGGCACGACTTCGTCGGCTGGACGCTGCGGCAGGGCCTGCCCGGCCTGGAGAACCTGGCGCTGATCCCCGGCACCGTGGGCGCCAGCCCGGTGCAGAACATCGGCGCCTACGGCGTCGAGCTGCAAGACCGCTTTCACGAGCTGGACGCGATCGACCTGGCCAGCGGGGAAGTCTTCACCCTGAACGCCGCGCAGTGCGGCTTTGGCTACCGCGACTCGGTGTTCAAGCACGCGCCGGCGCAGCCGGGTGACTTCGGCCTGGCCGGCCGGGCGCTGATCCTGCGCGTGCGCCTGGCGCTGCCCAGGGCCTGGCAGCCGGTGCTGAGCTACCTGGAGCTGGAGCGCAGGGTGCAGGACAGCGGCATCAGCGCGCCCGACGCGCGCCAGATCCACGACTGGATCGTCGCCATCCGCCGCGCCAAGCTGCCCGATCCGGCGGTCATCGGCAACGCCGGCAGCTTCTTCAAGAACCCCACCGTCACGCCAGAGCAGTGCCAGGACATCATTGGTCGCGATCCGAAGCTGGTGCACTACCCCATGCCCGACGGCAGCGTGAAGCTGGCCGCCGGCTGGCTGATCGACGCCTGCGGCTGGAAGGGCAAGAGCGTGGGCAACGCCGGCGTGTACGACAAGCAGGCGCTGGTGCTGGTCAACCGCGGCGGGCGCGCGCACCCGGCCACCGGCGGCGAGGTGATGACCCTGGCCGGGGCGATCCAGACCAGCGTCTACGAGCGCTTCGGCATCCGGCTGGAGCCGGAGCCGGTGGTCATCTGACCGCCATCGTCCGCGCCGATGCGCGCCATCGAGCTGTTTCACCTGCGCCGTGTGCGCGACAAGCCGCGCGCGCTGGGCTTGATCGCGGCGCACGCCGGCCTGCCCGCCGGCCAGGCGCTGGCCGTGCTGCACGCGGCCATCGGCGGTGGGCGGCCGCGACTGCGTCTGGCGGACGATGCGGCGGCGCGCGCCTGCATCGTGGCACTGGCGCCGACCGGGTTCGTGGCGCGCTTTGCCGCCGCCGACGGCTACGATCCCGCCCGCCATGCGCAGCAGGCGTTGTCGGCCGTCCTGCCGCGCTGCTCACCCGGCCTGGCGGCGCAAGCCGGCGCCTTGCTGCTGCACGACGACTGGCCCGAGGCACTGGCGCTGACCGTGCAGCACCTGCGGATGCATCGCCAGGCGCTGGACGCCGATCGGCGGCGGCTGGAGCAGGTGGCCATCGACACCGGGCAGGTGTGCGGCGTGCCGGGGCGGGTGTGAGCGGCGGCGCTGCCGCTGCCTATCATCGCGCCGGCGATTCAACGAAAGGTCACCATTCCATGCGCTTGTCCACCGTGATGGCCGTGCTGCTCATCGGCGCGCTGCTGTACTTCGTCATGGCCGTCATCCGGGCCGTGGTCATCGGCGGCATGCCCGGCATGCAGGACGAGGCGCTGGCCTACCGCCGCAAGGCGGTGCGCGCGGCGGTGTTTGGCGCCGTGGTGCTGCTGGCTTCGTGGCTGACCGGATGGTGGTAGGGCGCAGCGGCGCCCGTACGGTTCGCTGATTTTGATTGTTTTGAGGCTTTAGCCCTTATCTGGCGTGCGCAAGCAGCTATTAAAACAGGACTGAATACAAGGGCCTGGGGGCCGTTGGCCAGCGTTCTGCCGGCGTCCCGTGGCGCCGCGCTTGCTGCCGGGGGAGCAACGCGGCGGCGGTATCCTTGCCACCGTGAATCCTGCGCACCCGTCCAGACCCTTGGCATCCACGCTGCTCGGCGAGCATCCGCGCATCGTGGCGTTGCGTCGCCTGATTGATCGGGTGGCGGCCAGCAAGGCGCGGACCGTGCTCATCTATGGCGAGACCGGCACCGGAAAGGGTCTGGTGGCGCGCATGTTGCACGCAGGGTCGAGCCGCGGCCAGGCGCCTTTCGTGGACATCAACTGCGCGGCGATTCCGGGTGCGCTGCTGGAGTCGGAGCTGTTCGGGCACGAGAAGGGCGCCTTCACCGGTGCCGTCGGCCACAAGCCGGGCCTGATCGAGGCGGCCGATGGCGGCTCGGTGTTCCTCGATGAGATCCGCGAGCTCGACCCGGTGATGCAGGCCAAGCTGCTGACGCTGCTGGATTCGCGGCGCTTTCGGCGCGTCGGCGCGGTGCGCCCGATCGAGGTGGACGTGCGCTTTATCGCCGCCACCAACCGCATCCTGCTGGGTGAGGTCAGGGCGGGATTGTTTCGAGACGACCTGTACTACCGGCTGCAGGTGGTCGCCATCAACATCCCGCCGCTGCGCGAGCGGGGCGACGACATCTTCGTGCTGGCGCGGGCGTCGCTGGAGGCGTTCAACCGCCTGCATGGCAGCCGGATGGCGAGCTTCGAGCCCGAGGTCGAGGACGTCTTTCGCCGCTACGCCTGGCCCGGCAACGTGCGCGAGCTGGAAAATCTGCTGGAGCGCATCTGCCTGCTGGAGGACGGCGAGCGCGTGCGGCTGGAGCACCTGCCCGACCGCATCGTGCGCCAGGCCCGTGGGCAGCCAGCAGCGCCCGCGGCCGCCGAGGTTGAGCCATCCGACTACCACGCAGCCACGGAGCGCTTCCAGCGCCAGCTCATCGACGGCGCGCTGCGGACGGCGGGACAGAACCTGGCCGAGGCGGCCCGCGCGCTGGGGCTCAGCCGCCACGCGCTGCGCCACCAGATGAAGAAGCTCGGTCAGGATCCCGAGGCGTCGACTGAAGCTGCGTGAAAATCACGCGTGCGCGTGGAATACGCGCATCTCCATCGTGGACGCGGAAGGCGACCGCATGGCAAGCTGTTGATTTGCAAGGAATTCGTCCCCCGGCCGGGGCTGGCACGCTTGCTGCATGACTGGCGAGGTATTCACGACCTTCGCAAGGAAAGCAGGATGGATTCGCTCAAGATCATCTGCCCCAACGGGCACCTGGGGTTTGCGCCGCTGCGCGTGGAAAGCTTCGAGCTGGGGGTGGCGGCGCGGCCCGACTACATCGCGGCCGACTCTGGCAGCGACGATGTGGGGCCGGTGCCGCTGGGCACCGACACCTCGACCAGCCCCGAGTCCTGGCAGCGGCACGACCTGGGGCACATGCTGCTGGCCGCCCGCAGGCTGGGCGTGCCGATGGTCATCGGCTCGGCCGGCGACACCGGCAGCAACAGCCGCGTGGACCGCTACGTGGCCATCATCCAGGAGCTGGCGCGCCAGCACGGACTGCCCCGCTTCAAGCTGGGTTACTTCTATTCCGAGGTCAGCCCCCAGGCGCTGCGCGCGCGCATGGCGCAGGGCGCCGTGGTGCGCGGGCTGGACGGCTTTGCCGACCTGACGCCGGCCGAGCTGGACGCCACCGACCGCATCGTGGCCATGGCGGGCGTGCACCCGTACCTGCGGCTGCTGGAGCAGGGGGCCGACGTCATCATCGGCGGGCGCAGCTCCGACGCGGCCGTGTTCGCCGCGCCGGCGCTGCACCACGGCTTCGCGGCCGACCACGCCTACTACCTGGGCAAGGTGCTGGAGTGCGCGTCCTTCTGCGCCGAGCCGTATGGCGGCAAGGAAACGGTGATGGGCGAGATCTCGCACCAGGACGTGCGCGCCACCGCCATGCACCCGCAGCAGCGCTGCACCATCGCGTCGGTGTCGGGCCACGCGATGTACGAGCGCTCCAACCCCTACGAGGAGTTCTTCGCCGGCGGCAAGCTGGACATGAGCGACTGCCATTACGAACAGATCAGCGAGCGCACCACCCGCATCACCGGCTCGCGCTTTCTGCCGGACGAGCGCGTGCGCGTCAAGCTGGAGGGCGCCGGCAAGGTGGGCGAACGCTACGTGGGCCTGTGCGGCATCCGCGACCCCTACACCATCGCCCACGTGGATGCCGTCATCGGGTGGGCGCGCGAGCAGGTCAAGGCGCGCTTCGGCACGACCGGCTACGAACTGCACTACAACGTCTACGGCCGCGACGGCGTCATGGGCGCGCTGGAGCCGCTGCGCCACCAGCCAGGGCACGAGCTGTGCATCATGGTGCAGGGCGTGGCGCCGACGCGCGAGATGGCCGAGGAGGTCACCATGATCGGCCTGCGCCAGATGTTCTACGCCCGCCTGCCCGACGTGAAGGGCACCGCGGGCTCGGTGGCGTTTCCGCTGGACGAAGTGCTGCACGCCAGCCCGGCCTACCGCTGGACGCTCAACCACACGATCGAGGTGGATGACCCGATGGCGCTTTTCTCGACCCACCTGGTCGAGGCCGGAATCTGATTGGAGAGCCTGTCATGAACACCACCCCCCTGAGCCAACTGGCCAAGACCATCCGCAGCAAGAACGCGGGCGTCAACAAGATCACCTTCGACATCATCTTCCGCGAGCGTGCCGAGTACGAGCGCGTCAAGCGCTCGGGCGCGCTGACCCGGGCCTCGATGGCCGCGCTGTATCGCATCGATCCGGCGCGGATCAGCGACTTCGTCGAATACGAGCCGGGCCTGGCGATCAAGTTCACCCTCTACCGCGAGCGCCCCAGCGGCAGCGCCGGCGACGGCGACATCTTTGGCGCCCAGCAATACGCGCCGCTGCTGGACCTGCCGATTCCGGCCTGAGGCCTATCACCCATCACCACCCACAGGAGACACTCATGCCACGCTTCATCGCTCGTCGCGCGCTGCTCATCGCCTCGGCCATCCTGCCCTTGCTCGCCCTGGCGCAGACCGATGCCGAGCCGAAGTTGCCCGCCATGATGAAAATCGTCGTGCCGTTCGGCGCCGGCGCCAGCAACGACGCCATTGCGCGCGCCGTGGCGCCGCTGCTGGCCAGGCGGCTGGGCAACACGGTCATCGTCGAGAACAAGCCCGGTGCCGCCGGCGTGATCGGTTCCGATTACGTGGCCAAGAGCCCGGCGGACGGCTCCGTGCTGCTGCTGAGTTCGTCCACCTTCGTGACCGCGGCGGTGACCCAGTCCAAGCTGCCCTACGATCCGCTCACCGCGTTCGTGCCCGTGACCATGGTGGGCAATGGGCCGATGCTGCTGGCGGTGAGCGCAGCCACGCCGATCAAGTCGGCGGCGGACCTGGTGGCCGCGGCCAAGGCCAAGCCCGGCAGCCTGACTTACGGTACCTCGGGCACCGGCTCCATCGCCCACCTGGCCAGCGAGATGCTGTCCGACGCGGCGGGCATCAGGATGACGCACGTGCCCTACAAGGGCGCGGCCAACGCCCTGATGGACATGGCCGGCGGTCAGATTGACATGATGATTTCCAACTACACGTCGTTGGTGGCGCAGATCAAGTCGGGCAAAGTCAGGGCGCTGGCCGTCACCTCGGCCCAGGCCAGTCCGGCGTTTGCGGACCTGCCGCCCCTGTCGAGCGTGGCGCCCGGATTCGCGGCCGACATCTGGGTCACCGTGTTCGCACCAGGCAACACGCCCGCGCCGGTGGTGGCGCGCCTGAACCGCGAGCTCAACCAGATTGCGGCGTCGCCCGAGGTGAAGGCGCTGCTGGAGCCCGACGGCGCCACCCCCATGGCGCTGTCACCGGCCGATCTGGCCAGGCGCGTGCGTGACGATCTGGCCATCTGGAAGAAGATCGCCGTCGAGAAGAAGATCCTCGCGGACTGAGCCTGAGTCAGGCCAGGGCCACCCGGACTTGCAGGCAGACGGACGGGCCCGCGCGACCGCCGGCCCGGGCTGCGTCGGCGGCGCGCGCTCAGCGCCCGGTGTAGACCGGCGCGCGCTTCTCGCGGAAGGCGGCCACGCCTTCCTTGATGTCGGCGCTTTCGCGCACCACGTTGAGCTGGCGGATGGTTTCCGACATGGCCTCGGCCGGGCTCTTGGGCAGCACGTGCTGGTTGACGAAGCGCTTGATGGTGGTGAGCACCAGCGGCGCCGACGCGGCCAGGGTCTGGGCCTGCTCCATGGCGACTTCGAGTTGCTTGCCGGTGGGCACCACGTCGCTCACCAGGCCGATGCCGTGGGCGCGCTGCGCGTCCATGGCGCGGCCCAGCAGGATCAGGTCCATGGCGACCTTGTGCGGGATGCGGGCCGCCAGGCCGGCGATCATGCCGCCGGTGAAGCCCAGGCGCGCTTCCGGATAGGAGAACTTGGTGTTCTCGGCCGCGACGATGAGGTCGCACATCATGGTCAGCACCATGGCGCCGCCCACCACCCAGCCGGCGGTGGCGGCGATGATGGGCTTGTCGGTGGTGAAGCCCGAGCCCGGGATGCAGCGCCACAGCTCGGGCAGGTTGCTGACGTCGGCGCCGGAGGAGAACGCGTCGTTGCCGGCGCCGGTGATCACGGCCACGCGCTGCTCGGAGGCGTCGAATTCGGCGAAGCCGGCCTGCAGCTCCAGCGCCGTGTCCTTGCAGATGGCGTTCTTGCGCGCCGGGCGGTTGATGGTGAACAGCGTGACCTTGCCGTGGTGTTCGATGGTGATTTGCGCCATGGATGACTCCTGATTTCTGGGTGGTGAAATAACGCGGCGACCGTCAGGCCTGCCCGATGCGGGCCCGGGCGTCCACCGCCACGGCGCCCTGGCCCTGCTGGCGCAGCTTGAGCGGGTTGACCTCGATCTCGAAGTCGCGCCCCGCGTTGCCCGCCAGCTCGTGCGCCAGCCAGCCCAGGCGCACGATGACGTCCACGGCAGCGTCCACATCCAGCGCGCCGCGGCCGCGGTAGGCGCCCAGCAACGGGGCGATCTTCAGGCCTTCGACGGCGCGGCGGGCGCTGGCGGCGTCCACCGGGGCAGGCAGCACGGCCACGTCCTTGAGCAGCTCCACCAGCACGCCACCGGCGCCAACCACCACCTGGGGGCCGAACTGCGGGTCGTGGCGGGCGCCGACGATCAGTTCCAGCTCGCCGCCTTCCTGCCGCTGCAGCGAAAAGCCGTCGATGCGGGCCTGGGGCGCGGCGCGGGCGATGCTGGCCTGCATCAGGGCCAGGCGCTGACGCAGCTCGTCGGTGTCGTTGATGTTCAGCGCGACACCGCCGACGTCGGATTTGTGGACGATGTCCGGCGACACGACCTTGAGCACGAGCGGAAAGCCCAGCTCGGCCGCCGCCTGCGCCGCGTCGTCGGCGCTGCACACCAGCCGCTCGGCGTTGACGGGGATGCCGGCCTGCTCCAGCAGCCCCTTGGAAGCCGCTTCACCCAGGGTGCCGGCGGCCAGAACGGGCGTGGCGGCCATGTCGGCAGGGCGCGCAGGGGCGTCGGGCTCCTGGTAGGTGGACCAGGCCTTCCAGCCGCGCAGCACGGCCATGGCTTCGGCCAGTGTGTCGACATAGGGCAGGCTGCGTTCCACCAGGAACTCGCGCGCGGGCGTCGCCACGCGGCCAGGCAACATGACGTAGAGCGTTGGCTTGCCGCCGGCGGCCGGGCGGTCGGCGCCGTCGGCCATCTGCCGGGTCAGGCCGGGCACGTCGGGCGCCGTGGTCAGCACCATCAGGCCGAGGTCGACACCCGGGTCGGCGAGGGCGAGCTCGGCCGTGACGGCGCCGATGTCGCCAGTGGCGTCGGGCTTGCGGCCGCCGACGTCGATGGGGTTGGCGCCCTGGCCCTCGGAGTAATGCTCGGCCAGGCCGGCCATGGTGGCCTCGCTGAAGGTGCTCAGGCCAATGCCGGCGCGCGACAGCTGGTCGGCCGTGATGGCGCCGCCGCCGCCCGAGGTGGTGAACACGGCGACATCGTGCACGCGGCGACGCGGGTAGCGCACCATGGCCCGCGCCAGACTCAGCATGTCGAGCGGATCGTCCATCAGCACCACGTTCTCGCGCTCGCAGATGGCCTTGAGGGCAGCGAAGTCGCCCGCCAGGCTGGCGGTGTGCGAGTAGGCGGCACGGCGCCCGTCGTCGGTGGCCCCGGCCTTGACCATCAGCCAGGGCTTGCCGGCTGCGCGCGCACGGCGAGCCAGCTCGACAAAGCGCTGTGGCGTCTTGATGCCCTCGACATAGCTGCAGATCACCTGCGTGCGTTCGTCCTCGATCAGGAATTCGACGAAATCGTTCAACTCCAGGTCGGCCTGGTTGCCCACCGACACGCAGTGTGAAAACCCGATGCCCATGCCGTAGGAGCGGTCGAACAGCGTGCCCATCAGGGCACCGCTCTGGCTGATGAAGCCGATCGGCGCCTCGATCAGGTGCGGGACGTTGACCGCCGGCGAGGAGCACAACACCAGCTTGTTGGCCGGGCTGATCAGGCCCAGGCAGTTGGGGCCGATCAGGCGCATGCCGTGCGCCGCCGCGGTCGCCACCACCTCGCGCTCCAGCGCCAGTCCTTCGGGGCCGGCGTCGGAGAACTTCGAGGTGATGATGATGCCGGCCTTGGCGCCGCGCGCCGCGCAGGCAGCGATCTCGTCCTTGACCTTGTCGCGCGGCAGGGCCATGACCACCATGTCGGGCGCCTGGGGCGTGTCGGCGACGCTCGGGTAGGTCTTGAGGCCGAAGAGTTGGTCGCGGCCGGGGTTGATCGGGTACACCGCGCCGGCGTAGTGGTGCTGCAGCAGCGTCTTGTACAGGCGGCCGCCGAACTTGGTCTGGTCTTCCGAGGCGCCGATGACGGCCACCGAGCGGGGGTTGAGCAAGGATTTGAGCGAAGGGCTGGAGGCGGGCGTGGTCACGGTGAAGGTCCTGGAAGCTACAAGAATGCGGTGTCAGCGCGTGCGCTGTGCCGCGCGGTAGGCGGCGATGCGATCGCGCAGGCCGGGGCGGGCTGCCGAGCGCACCAAACGCGCCAGATCCTCGGCATCGCCGGCGTCGCCGCGCGGTCGGCGTCCCGCCGCGATGGCGGCCCGGATGGCGCGTTGGGTGGACCCGTCCAAGCGGCTCACGCGCGCGCGCAGCCGCTCCAGCTCGACGTCGATGCTGTCGGTGGCCAGATGGCGCGTGGCCAGGCCACTGGCGGTGGCGGTGGTGGAATCGATCGGGCCACCGCCTTCGATCCACTCGGCAGCGCGCGACGCGCCGACCTGCTCGGTCAGGCGCGAGGTGCCCAGCACCAGGCCGAAGCCGGCACCTGGAAAGGCGAAGCTCGCATCGCCCGCGATCCAGCGCTCGGCGCAGGCCGCGAACAGGTCGGCGCCGGCCCCCATGGTGCGGCCGTGGGCCAGCGCGAGCGTGGCAAACGGGGCCGCATGCACGGCCTGCAGCAGCAGTTCGACGCGCGTGAAGCGCGCCAGCAGGCTGTCGTCGGTCTCGCGGTCGAGGTCGGTCAGATCGAACCCGGTGCAAAAATGGCGGCCGGCGCCCGACAGCACCAGCAGCCGCACGCCGGTGTCGTGCGCGGCCGCTTCCACGGCCTCGGTCAGTGCCTGCACCAGCGAGGCCGACAGCGCATTGCCGACTTCCGGCCGGTTCAGCTGCAGGTGCAGCACATGACCCTCGCGCCGAGCCAGCAGTTCGGCGTCGCTCATGGCAGCCGCCGGGCCCACAGGTTGGGCGACAGTGCGTTGGAATAGCCGGAGACGAAATCCTTTACCGTGTCGGTGCCTGGCACGAAGACGTGGCGCGAGATGCGGCCGATGTTGCCGCCGTACAGGTGGATGCTGATCGACACCTGGTCGTCCAGCCCGTTGCGCACCACGTGGATGTCGCCCAGGGTGGGAGAAACCGTGTCGATGTCGCCGGGCCGCAGGGTGGCTTCGGCGCCGCTGGCGATGATCTGGCCCTGGGCGTCGCGCGTGTAGCGCTGCGCGCACTCGGTCCCGCGCAGCATGCCGATGACGCCCCACACCGTGTGGTCATGCACCGGCGTCTTCTGGCCCGGACCCCAGACGAAGCTGACCAGCGAGAAGCGATCCAGCGGATCGCCATACAGCAGATGCTGCTGGTAGTACTGGGGGTGTGCCGCCGCCATGGGCTCGGGCAACCAGTCGTCGTGCGCCACCAACGCCTTCATCAAGGGCTGTGCGCCTTCCAGCAACCGGGCTTCGTCGGGTGGTCCGGCCTGGACCAGCCGCGTCATCGCGGCGACGAAGTGCAGCAAACGGGTTTCAGCGGCCATCAGGACACCTCCTTTTGGGCGTACTCGGCACGGATCTCGTCGCTGTGCTGGCCCAGTGCCGGGGGCGAACGGCGGATGGGAAAGCCCTTGCCGTTCAGGCGCACCGGTGATCCGAAGGTTCTGGTCAGCTGGCCGTCCGGCAACTCCAGGGGTTGCACCCAGCCCATGTGCGCCGTCTGCGGGTCGGACAGGGCGGCGGCGTAGTCGTTGATGCGTGCGTGCGGCACCCCGGCGTCGTTGAAGGCGGCGATCCAGTGCGCCACCGGCTGGCGCGTGAACACGGCTTCGAGCAACTGCTTGAGGGCTTCCTGGTTGTGCGCGCGGTCGGTGGTGCTGATGAAGCGCGGGTCTTCGGCCAGCGCCGGCAGATCCACCACGCGCAGCACGTCCAGCCACAGCTTGTGGTTGCCCGCCGCGATGGCGAAGTAGCCATCTTGCGCCTGAAAGGCCTGATACGGCGCATTGCGCGGGTGGGCCGAACCGAGCTTGACGGGGCTGCGCCCATTACCGAAGTACTCGCTGGTTTGCAGTGCGGCGATGCCCAGGGTGCAGCCGAACATCGGAATGTCGATGTGCGCGCCGCGCCCACCCGACCGGACATGCACCAGCATGGCGGCGATGGAGAAGGCGGCGTAGAGCCCGGAGGCGAAATCCGACAGTGGCACGCCGCATTTCACGGGCGCGCCCGAGGGCTCGCCGGTGACGCTCATCACGCCCGCGGCGGCTTGAATCGTCAGATCGAACCCCCCTTCGCTGGAGCGCGGGCCGCTTTGCCCATAGGCCGAAATGGAGCAGAACAGCAGCTCGGGCTTTTCGGCCGACAGCGCGGCGTAACCGAGACCCAGGCGATCCATCACGCCGGGGCGATTGTTTTCGACCAGCACGTCCGCCTCCAGGATCAGGCGGCGCGCCAGCGCGACGTCCTGCGGATCCTTGAGGTTGAGTACGGCCGAACGCTTGTTGCGGTTGAGCGAGGCGAAGTTCTCGCTGTAGCCCTGGTTGAGCGGCGGCCACTGACGCAGGCCGTCGCCGGCAGGGGGCTCGATCTTCACGACCTCGGCGCCCATGTCCGACAGCAGCATGGTGGAGAAGGGGCCCGACGCGGTCGTGCAGAACTCGACGACGCGCACGCCGGCCAGCGGCAAGAGAGCCGTCGCGGGATTGTTCGCGGTGGAGTGGTCGGTGGAGGATGTGGTCATCGCGTTCGGGATTCCGTGAAGAAGGAGGGGATGATAGTTAATTCACAAATGAAAAACCATGATTCCACAAACAAGAATATGCACATCCGGCGAACGGCCTCAATGCGTCAGCGCGGCGTCCAACAGGCGCTGCGCCTCGGGGTGGTGCAGGGTCGCGCCACGCAGCTGGTCGCGCGTCAGTACATCGGTGAACCGACCGCCGACCATGAAGGCGATCCGGTCGCACATGTGGGCCACCACGTGAAGGTCGTGGCTGACCAGCACGAACGCCTGCTGGCGCTCGCGGCGCAGGCGCGACAGCAGGTTGAGTACCTCGGCCTGTACCGACACATCGAGCGCCGAGGTGGGCTCGTCCAGCAACAGCACCTGAGGCTCGACCAGCAGCGCGCGCGCGATGCACACCCGCTGGCGCTGTCCGCCGGACAGCTGTCCCGGAAACCGGAAGCGCGCGGTGAGCGGCAGGGCGACGGTTTGCAGCGCCTGCACGATGCGTGCCTCTTGCTCCGCCATGCCATGCACGATCAGCGGCTCGCGCAGGATTTCGTCGATGGTGTGGCTGGGGTTGAGCGCGGCCAGGGGGTCCTGAAACACCATCTGCATCGCCCGACGGTCGGCCAGCGTGCGCTGCACGCCGATGGGTCGGCCACCGATCTCGATTTGCCCCGTCCATTGCTGGTCGATGCCGGCGACGGCGCGCAGAATGGTGCTCTTGCCGCAACCCGATTCGCCAACGATGCCCAGGCTGCCGCCGTGGGGTACCGAGAAGGACACGCCGTTGACGACCTGCGCGGTTCCGCGCTGCACGACCAGGTTGTCGATGCGCAGGGCGGGTGGGTTCACTGTAGCCACGATGCCTCCCGCTGCAGAACAGGCAGATCCTGGCCCGGATGGTCGAGCGAGGGACGGCAGGCCAGCAGTCCGCGGGTGTAGGGGTGACGGGCGGCGCTCATCTCGCCGCCGCGCAGCTCCTCCATGACCCGGCCGGCGTACATGACCAGGATGCGGTCCGCATAGCGCGCCACCAGATCGAGGTCGTGGCTGATCAGGACCAGGCCCATGCCGCGCAGCCGGACCTGCTCCTCGATCAGATCCAGAATCCGGTGGCGCACCACGGCGTCAAGGGCCGACGTGGCCTCGTCGGCGATCAGGAGGTCGGGCTCGGCCGACAGGATCATGGCCAGCATGGCGCGCTGTGCCATGCCGCCGGAGACCTCATGGGGGTACAGGCCCATGACGCGCTTCGGGTCCCGGATGTGGACCTCGGCCAGCAGGTCGAGCGCCCGGCTGTAGGCGCCCGCGGCAGGTGCCTTGCGGTGGAGCCTGAGCATTTCCACCAGCTGGCTGCCGATCGTCATCAGGGGGTCCAGGCCCTGCTTCGGGTCCTGCACCACCATGCCGATGCGCCGGCCCCGGATCGCCCGCATGCCGCGCGCGCCGAGCGAAAACAGATCCTGTCCCTCGAGACACATGCGGTCCGCGCTGACCGTGGCCGTGGCGGGCAGCAACCCAAGCAGGGAGCGGAAGGTGATGGACTTGCCCGAGCCGGATTCACCGACGACGGCGACGCGTTCACGGCCCATGCGCAGGCTGACGCCGCGCACCGCCTCCGTGCGTCCCTGCGCGGTGGGAAAGCTGATGCGCAGGTTCTCGATGTCGAGCAGGGGCGCGGCGCTTTCGCGCTGTACGTTGTTCATGGCGGGCTCACTTCACGCCGGGGTCGACCACGTCGCGCATGGCGTCGCCGACGAAGTTGAAACCCAGACTCAACCACAGGATCATGACCCCCGGCAGCGTGGACACCCACCAGGCCTCGAAGACAAGGGCGCGTCCTTCTGCCACCATGGCGCCCCATTCGGGCTGCGGTGGCGGCAGGCCGACACCCAGGAAGCCCAGCCCGGCGACGATCAGCACGATGCCCGGCGCGTCCAGCGCGGCCCGCACGAATGCCGAAGGCAGCGACAGCGGCAGTGCGTGCCGGACCAGCAGCCTGAGCGGCGACACGCCGATCGCCTTGGCAGCCTGTATGAACTCAGACCGGCGCAACGCCGCGATCTCGGCGCGCGCCACGCGGGCATACGGGGGCCAGCCGGTGGCCGCGATGGCGATCACCGCCGTCCACAGGCCGGCGCTCAGCGCGGCGGCCACGGCAATCGCCAGGATGAGGCGCGGAAAGGCCAGGAACACGTCGGCCACGCGCATCAGCACGGCGTCGACCCAGCCGCCCCACAGGCCCGCCGCCGCGCCCACCAGCAAGCCGATGGGCACGCTGATCAGCAGCACCAGGGCCACGATGGCCAGCGTGGGACGGGCCCCGTGGATCACGCGCGACAGGATGTCGCGCCCCAGTGTGTCGGTGCCAAGCCAGTGCAGGGCCGACGGCGGCAGCAGACGTTGATCCAGGGACTGCGCGACCGGGTCGGCCAACGGCAGCCATGTGGCGAACAAGGCTGCCAGCACGATCAGTGCCACCATGATCAAGCCCAGCACACCGATGGGATGCGTCAGGAAGCGGCGCAGCAGTCGGTAGATGGCGCCCAGCTTGGCCTGGGTGCGCGTGGCTGGCGTGTCGGAAGACAGCCATTGCAGCGAGTGGGACAGGGAGCTCATGCCAGACGTGACCTCGGATCCAGCGCGGCCTGTATGACTTCGCTGGCGATGTTGACCACCATGAAGATGACGCCGACCAGCAAGGTGGCCGTGAGAACCGCCGGCACATCGGAGGCGAACAGGGAATCGGTGATGTACATGCCCAGGCCAGGCCAGGCGAACACCGTTTCGGTCAGCACGGCCCCTTCGAGCAGGTAGGCGTAGGTCAGGGCGACGATGGCCAGCACCGGTCCGGCGGCGTTGTAGAGCGCGTGGCGCCAGATGATGGCGGCGTCGGACAGGCCCTTGACACGCAAGACCGTGGTGTAGTCCTGCCGCAGTTGCCACAGCAGAAAACTGCGCGTCATGCGCGCGATGTAGCCCAGCGCGATCAGTCCGAGCAGGCTGGCGGGCAGCACCAGGTGGGAGACGGCGTTGCGGAACGCATCCCATTCGCCGGCCAGTGCGGTGTCGATCAGCATCAGGTGCGTCACCTCGGGGACCGAGTAGCGGTACACGGTGTCCAGTCGGCCAGGGCCGGCGACCCATTCGAGCTTGGCGTAGAAGACCAGCAAGCCGACGATGCCGAGCCAGAAGACCGGCACCGAGTAGCCGATCAGCGACACCATGCGGCCCAGGTGATCGGGCAGGCGGTTGGCGTACTGCGCGCACATCACTCCGATCGGGATGCCGAACAACACGCCCAGCAATATGGCCACCGTCGCCAGTTCAAACGTGGCCGGAAAGTAGCGCGCGATGTCGGCACTGATGGGATTGCGGGTGACCAGCGACTGACCGAAGTCGCCACGCACCATCTCGCTGGCATAGGCCGCGAACTGCTCCGTCAGCGGCCGGTCCAGGCGCAGCTGCCGAAAGACCTCGTCGTACTGCTCCTGCGAGGCGCGATCGCCGACGACGCGCAGCACCGGATCGGACGGCAACACGCGCCCCAGCGCGAAGGTCACCACCAGCAGGCCCACCAACGTGATGCACGAGGTCAGCAGGGTGGAGCCCAGCCAGCGCAGGCCACGCTTCAGCCGCGCCGAGCGGCCCCGGCGGCGGGGGGTGAGCTCGGCGCCGTCGTCGTCGCCCGGTGGCGCGGCTGAGGTGGCCATCTCGTTCACCGCTTCTCGATCACCCAGTAGGGCGTGGAGTCAAACGTCACGGCACCTGAATAGTTGTGCACGTTGGAGCGCATGGCGATCGGCTCCAGCTTCTGGATCAGGAAGGTGAACGGCGACTCATCACGCAGCTTGCGCTGGATGTCGGCGTAGATCTTCATGCGCTTGCCGTCATCGACTTCGTGCGAGGCCTTGTCGGCTTCGGCGGTCAGCTCGGGCGTCAGCCAGTGGGCGCGCCACGGCGCGTTCTTGTTGCTGGCCTTGTCCGAGTCGTCGGTGTTGCGGCTGAAGAACTCCAGGGTCGAGCTGGGGTCGGAGTAGTCCGGGGCCCAGACGAAGACCAGCGCGTCGTGACGGCGCTCGCGGTAGCGCGTCAGCACCTGCGACGGCTCACCCATGCGCAGCTCCACCTTGATGCCGCCCTGGGCGAAAGTGGACTGCAGCGACTGCGACACCTCGTGATACGGGCTGGCGCCCGAGGTCTCCAGCGACATGGAAAACCCGTTGGGGAAACCGGCCTTGGCCAGCAGGGCCTTGGCCTTGGCGGGGTCCAGTTTGTACGGCTCGTCGGTCAGGGCACCCGGCGTTCCCTTGGCCACGGCGGACTGGTTGACCCTGTACTGGCCTGAAAACAGCTTGTTGGCAATGCCGTCGTAGTCGATCAGCCAGCGCATCGCCTGCCAGACCTCGGGCTTGGACAGGTTGGGGTTGGCGGTGTTGAGCGCCAGGTAATAGACGGTGCCGCGCGGGATCTGCACCATCTTCAGGTTGGCGTTGCCCTTGATCGACTGCACCTGGTCGGCCTTGAGGTCGGAGGCCACGTCGATGTCGCCCTTGTCCAGCAGCAAGCGCTGGGTGGCCGGCTCGGCGATGTGGCGGATGATCACCCGCTTGAGCTTGGCCGGCGTGCCGCCCTTGAAGCCAGGAAACGCCTCCAGCACCACGGCGTCCTTGGCTTTCCATTCGACCAGCTTGTAGGCGCCGGCGCCGGCCGATCGGGTGCGCAGCCAGCCGTTGCCCAGATCGCCGTTGCGCTCGTTGGACATCACCAGCTTCATGTCCACCACCGAGGCGATGGCGGCGCTGAGCGCGCTGAGGATCAGCTCAGTCGAGTAGGGCTGGTCAAAGCTCAGTACCAGCTTGTCGCCATCGGCCCTCACGCGCTGCTTGACGTTGTCCTTGTTCCAGCCGAACTGGCGCAGGATGATGGCCGGTTGCTTGTCCAGCAGGATGCCGCGTTGCAGCGAGAAGGCGGCGTCCTCGGCCGTCACCGGGTTGCCTGACTGGAAACTGAGGTCCTTGCGGATCTGGAACACGATCTGCTTGCCGTCGGGCGCCGCTTGCCAGCTCTGCGCGACGCCCGCGACGATCTTCGAAAAGTCCGCCGGATCGTGCTGCACCAGGCGCAGGTACAGGCTGTTGAGGGCATCGCCCGGGGCGATTTCAAACGCCTCCTGGGGATCCAGGCTGAGGATGGTGCCAATGTCGCGGGCGATGACCAGCGTGTCGGCCGGCGTCGCCGCCCAGGCGGCGGTTGCGCTCAGGCAGGCCGCCAGCACGGAGGTGCTCAAGAGTTGTCTCATCGGTTTTTTCATGGGGAAGTCCTCGGGTGGAGTTGACTCAGGGGGGGAATGGGTGGGACAGAGCAGTTGGGCAGTGCGCGTGGTCTGCAAGCTCAGGCGTCGATAGGGGGGAAGTCGCGACCGACGTTGCTCAGTCCATCTGGGTGACGAATTTGGTGACCAGGTAACCGTCGAAGGTTTCGGTGCCACCCTCGCTACCCATGCCGCTGTCCTTGATGCCGCCAAACGGCGTTTCGGGCAGCGCCTGGCCGAAATGGTTGATGTTGACCATGCCGGCCTCCAGGCCGTTCTGGATCTGCAGGGCGTTGCGGGTGTTGCTGGTGAAGGCGTAGGACGACAGGCCATAGGGCAAGCTGTTGGCGCGCCGCAGGGCCTCGTCCAGATCCTTGAACGGGACACAGGCGGCAATCGGGCCAAAGGGTTCGGCCTGCATGATGCGGGCGTCGTCCGGGGGCGCGGCGATCACCGTTGGCGCAAAGAAGTTGCCGATGTCGCCCAGGCGTTCACCGCCGGTCTCGATGCGGGCGCCGCGCGCGGCGGCATCCTCGACGAACTCGGCCATCGCCGTCACGCGACGGGCGTGGGCCAGCGGCCCCATCCGGGTGTCGGCCTCCAGGCCGGGGCCCACCTTGATGGCGCGGCTGAGCTCGGTGAAACGGGCCATGAAGCGATCCCAGACCGGCTCTTGAATGAAAAAGCGCGTCGGAGACACGCACACCTGGCCGGCATTGCTGAACTTCATCGCCGACAGCATGGTCGCAGCGCGCTCGACGTCGGCGTCCGCGCACACGATGACCGGCGAGTGCCCCCCCAGTTCCATCGTGATGCGCTTCATGTGGCTGCCGGCCAGCGCGGCCAGTTGCTTGCCCACCGGCACCGAGCCCGTGAATGACACCTTGCGCACGATCGGCGAGGCGATCAGATATTCCGACACTTCGTGTGGCACTCCCCACACGACGTTCAGCACGCCGGGGGGCAAACCCGCCTCGTGAAACAGGCGCGCAATGGCCACCACCGCGCTGGGCGAGTCTTCGGCGCCTTTGATGATGATGGTGCAGCCCGCCCCAACGGCGGCGGCGATCTTGCGGATCGCCTGGTTGTAGGGAAAATTCCAGGGGGTGAAGGCCGCGCACACGCCAATCGGCTCGCGCAGCACGAACTGCCGCACGTTCGGCGTGCGCGGCGGAATCACCCGACCGTAGATGCGGCGGCATTCCTCGGCGTGCCAGTCGCAGTGGTCGGCGCAGCGCGCCACCTCGCCCACGGCCTCGGCCAGCGGCTTGCCCTGGTCGAGGGTGATGTTGCGGCCAATCTCCTTGGCCCGTTCGCGACTGAGCTGGCCCACCTTGCGCAGGATGGCGCTGCGCTCCATCGGCGACACATGCCGCCACGTGGCGAAGGCGCGTTCAGCGGCTGCCAGCGCGCGATCCAGGTCGGCACGCGTGGCATGCGGCAGCTGCCCGATGGTGTTGCCGGTGGCGGGGTCCAGCACGGGTTGCTCGACGCGGCCGCCGCCCTGGATGAATTCGCCGTCGATGTAGAGGGCCAAGGTTTCGTACATGAAAGAGACGCTCCGAGTTCAGACCGTTGGGTTGGTGTGGTTGAGGCGAGTCAGCCAGTGGCGACCGCGGTGCCGAATTGCGCCTGCGCCGCGTCAAACGCCTTGGCCAGCCCGTCCACCAGCTCGTCGATGTGCTGGCGTTCGCTGATCAGCGGCGGGCACAGCGCGATGCAGTTGGCGATGGCGCGCACGATGACGCCATGTTCCATGGCCTTGTTCTGGATCCAGGCGCCGACCGCCTTGTCGGCCGCGAAGGGCGTCTTGCTGGCCTTGTCGGCCGTGATTTCGACGGCGGCCAGCAGGCCCATGCCCCGCACCTCACCGACCAGGGGGTGACCAGCCAGGCCATTCAGGCGCTCGAAGAAATAGGGCGCGAGTGCTTGCACATGCTCGACGATCCTGCGCTCCTCGTACAGCTTGATCGTCTCCAGTGCCACGGCGGCAGCCACCGGGTGAGCCGCGTAGGTCAGGCCATGGGCAAAGGCGCCCAGCTTGCGGCTGCCGGCTTTCAGGGCTTCATGGATCTGGTCGGTGATGAGCAGGCCGGAGATCGGCTGGTAGGCCCCCGACAGGCCCTTGGCCACGGTCATCATGTCGGGCTTGAGCTTGAAGCTGTCGCTGCCGAACATCTGGCCGGTGCGACCGAACCCGCAGATCACCTCGTCGACGATGAACAGCACGTCGTGCTTCTTCAGGATGGCCTGCACGCGGTCGAAGTAGCCGGCGGGCGGCACGATCACGCCGCCCGAGCCATTGATCGGCTCGGCGATGAAGGCCGCCACCGTGTCCGGGCCCTCCCTGAGGATCATCTGCTCCAGGTTGTCCGCCAGGCGCTCGGCGAACTGCGCCTCGGTTTCGCCCGGCTGGGCGAAGTGGTAGTGGCTGGGGCAGTCGGTGTGCAGCACCTGCGGGATCGGCAGGTCGAAATCACGGTGGACGTGCACGAGCCCCGTGAGGCTGCCCGAAGCCACGGTGACGCCGTGGTAGCCATTGATGCGGGAGATGATCTTCTTCTTCTTCGGTCGGCCGAGCTGGTTGTTGTAGTACCAGACCAGCTTGACTGCCGCATCGTTGGCTTCGGAGCCCGAGTTGGCGAACAGGACGTGGTTCAGCCCTTGCGGCGCGATCGCGGTGAGCGCTTCCGCCAGCGCGATGCCCGGCGGGTGCGAGCGGTGGTTGAACAGGTGGTAGTAGGGCAGGGTGTTGAACTGCGCCATGGCGGCGTCGACCAGGCGTTTTTCGGAAAAGCCGAGAGAGGCGCACCACAGACCGGACATGCCTTCCAGGTAGCGCTTGCCGCTCTCATCCTCCACGTAACAGCCGTCGCCGCGCGTGATGACCACGGGCCCGCGCCGGTCGTGGGCGTCGAGGTTGGAGTAAGGATGGACGACGTGGGCGATATCCTTTTGCCAGTTGGCGCTAGGGGTGCTGCTCATGAGGGATGCCTTGCTGAGGAGGATCGGTCGGCGGACAAGTCAGGTTGACGGTGGATCGGGCGCGTGCGCGGACTTGTCCATGAGGGGTGAAAGCGAAGCCACAGCGTACCCAGCGATTGCCGAAAGGACTTGACCGATCACGACAATCGGTCCGTGGCGCGGGCGCTGCGGCTCAAGTCGCGCTGGCGGCCTGGCGGAACGCGCGCGGACTCATCCGCGCGTGGTTGCGGAAGGCGCGCGTGAACGCGCTGGTTTCGCTGAAACCCAGCTGCTCGGCGATCCGCGTGACGGGTAACCGGCTCTCGCTCAGCAGGCGACAGGCGGTCTGCATGCGTACTTGGGCCAGCAGGTCCTGAAAGCCGACGCCTTGCTCCTGAAGGCGCCGTTGCAGCGTGCGCGGCGTGACGCCGAAGTCGCTGGCGGCCTGCTCCAGCGTCGCGCGGCCCTCCCTGGCGGCGTAGGTCATCCAGGTCCGCAGCGCGTCACCCAGCAGGCCCGGGGTGGCGGAGCGGGGCATGCGCAGCTCCAGTTGCGCGCAAAAGTTGCGGTAGCGCCGGGCGTCGGCGGTGGGGATCGGGCGCTCCAGGGCTTGGGCTGAGAAATGCAGGCCGGTGTAGGCGGCGTTGCAAACCACGGGCGCGCCGAAAAATCGCTGATAAGCGTCGGTGCCGCCCGGGGCAGGCACCGCCAGCGTGACGTGATCGAGCCGCCAGGACGGCCCGGCGCAGCGCCGCAGCGTGCGCTGAATCTTGCCCAGCGTGTAGGCGGCGTCGTGCAGCGGGTCGCCCACCGCCGGGTCGCGGATCTGGTAGGACAGATGGGCGATGCCGTGCGACTGCGTCAGCTCGACCGTGGTGCCGGTCTGGCTGACGGGAAAGTAGCGCGCCAGGGCATGCAGTGCGTCGCCGAGCGTGGGCGCGCAGGTGAACAGCTCGCCGAAGATGCTGGGGGTCGACTCGGACTCAAAGGCGGCCATCTCCAGCCCCAGCTGCTGGCGGCCGCTTTGCTGCGCGGCGTGGCTGAGCATGCGCGTGAAAGCCAGCAGCGGCTGCTGCTCATTCTGGTCCGTGATCGCGTGCGCCGGCCAGGGCGACAGCGCGCCGCAGCGCGCCACCGGGCTGCTCAGCAGGTGGTCAAGCACCCGGGTGGCCAGGCGGGTGGCTTCACCGCTGATGGCGCCCACCAGTAGTCTTGTGGTCATGGACGAATCGCCTGCCTGGGATCGAGGTTCGACAATCGCTCAAAAATTCTATTAAACGGAACGTAAATTTTAAAATAGGCAATTCAAGAATACCATTAGGGTGAATCCCGAGGGAACTTCGGGTGTTCGGGCTCCCTGGTGTCGGGCAGGGCGGGGCCGGTGGGGCCACTGGACCGGCGGTCAAGGGCCGCAGCTTCTTCCTGTTGGGGTGGCGCAGTCAAGCCCGATGCGCAAGCGCCGGTCACTCGCCGCGATGGCCGGGGTTTCCGTGGCGTGCATGGCCTGCACGGCGCGCGGCAGGGGCCGGGCGTGCCCGTTGATGGCGCCGTTCGGGCGTGTGGGGCGCCGGTCGGCGCGATTTGGGGCTGCCCTCAGCGCAGCGCCGCCAACCGCAGGCCCGGCCCGCGCGTGCGCCACAGCAGCCAGCTGGCGATGGCCAGGTTCAGCAGGTTCCAGCCGATGCCGTTGAGGAAGGCGGCGCGGTAGCTGCCGGTCAGGTCGAACACCCAGCCGCTCATCCAGCCGCCCAGCGCCATGCCCAGCAGCGTGGCCATGATCACCGCGCCGGTGCGGGCGCCGGCCTCGCGCGGCGCGAAGTGCTCGCGCACGATGATGGCGTAGGACGGCACGATGCCGCCCTGGAACAGCCCGAACAGCGCCGACACCACGTACAGCGGCACCAGGCCGTCGGCCGGCAGGAACATCAGCAGCGCCACGCCCTGCAGCGCCGAGCCCAGCAGCAGCGTGCGGATACCGCCGATGTGGTCGCAGATCCAGCCCGACACCAGCCGGCTGACGATGCCGCTGGCCAGCATCAGCGACAGCATCTCGGCGCCGCGCGCCGCGCCGTAGCCCAGGTCGGTGCAATAGGCCACGATGTGCACCTGCGGCATCGACATGGCCACGCAGCAGGCCACGCCGGCCACGCACAGCAGCCACTGTGCCTGCGCCGGCGCCAGGCCGAACGGGCGCTCCGGCGGCCACGGCGTGACGCGCGTCGTCGCGGCGCCCTGGCTGGCCGGATGGGCCGACAGCGCGGGCGGCGGCCGGCGCATGGCCAGCGCCAGCAGCGCCATGCCCGTGCCGCACACCAGCCCCAGCACGACATAGGTCGGCCGCCAGCCGTGGTGGGTGATGCCCCATTGCGCCAGCGGCGGCCACAGCGTGCCGGCGATGTAGTTGCCGCTGGCACAGATGGCCATGGCAATGCCGCGCCGCCGGTGCCACCACAGGCCGGTGTCGGCCATCAGCGGCGCGAAGGTGGCGGCGCCGCCCAGCAGCCCCAGCAGGCCGTGGGCCAGGCCGAACATCCACACGCTGCCCGACAGCGCCGCCAGCACGTAGCCGGTGCCGACCGCGGTGGAGCCCAGCCACAGCACGCGGGCGATACCCCAGCGGTCGGCCCACAGGCCGGTCCACAGGCCGCCGATGCCCAGGCACACCATCATCAGGGTGTAGGGCAGCGAGGCGCCGGCGCGGCCGATGCCGAATTCGGCCTGCACCGCCGGCAGCACCACCGACACCACGTACATGGCGCTGTTGCCCAGCGTCACCAGCAGCACCACCACCAGCAGGCGCCAGGCGGCGGTGCGCGAATCGATCAGGCGGGCATCGCTGGCGGCGCGCGGGACAGCCATGACGGGTCAGCCGAAGTGACAGATGTAGTGGTAGGCCTCGGCGACGCGGATCTCGAACGAGGAGTTGGCCGGGATGCTGAAGCGCTGGCCCGGCCCGCAGGCTTTCCAGTCGCTGTCGCCGGCCAGGCGGTATTCGCAGCCGCCGGCCACGCATTCCATGACCTCGGCGGCGCCGGTGTTGAAGGTGAGACTGGCCGGCAGGATCACGCCGACGCTGGCGCGGCGGCCGTCGGCCTGCTGAAAGCCGTGCGAGACGCACTTGCCGTCAAAGTAGACGTTGGCCTGGGTGTTGAGGGTGACGTTGGCGATGTGTGTGGTGGTCATGGAGGCGCTGGTATGTGACGCAAACAAGCCGCGCATGTTATCGGCAAGGCGACAATCGCGCCCATGAGCCCTCCGCGCACCCGCTTCGTGTTGATCGAGACCAGCCACGCCGGCAACGTCGGCGCGGTGGCGCGCGCCATGAAGGTGATGGGCTTCGACGACCTGGTGCTGGTCAACCCGCGCTGGCCCGACGTTTTGAGCCGGCCCGAAGCCGTCGAGCGCGCCAGCGGCGCCGCGGACGTGCTGGCGCGGGCGCGCTGCGTGGCCACGCTGGACGAGGCGCTCGTCGGCATGACCCACCTGTGCGCCACGGCGATGACGCCGCGCGACTTCGGGCCGCCCACGCGGGCGCCGCGCGACCACTTCGATTTGCTATTGAAACAGGAGCTGCTGACGCTCGACCAGCAAGCGCCAGCGGTCGATTTCGATCTTGAATCGGCGCAGGGCGTGGCCTTCCTGTTCGGCTCCGAGCGCTACGGCATGCGCAACCAGGACGTGTACCGCTGCCATGTCGCGCTCAGCATTCCGACCGACCCGGACTACGGTTCGCTCAACCTGGCCGCCGCCGTGCAGCTGCTCGCCTACGACTGGCGGCAGGCGCTGGCGGGGCGCTTTGGTGGCTTCGACGTCACGCCCGCGACCGCCGCGCCGCGCCATGCCGACGCCGCGCAGCTGGCCGCCATGCTGGCGCACTGGCAGCAGGCGCTGGTCGACGTCGGCTTTCTCGACCCCGCCGCGCCCAGGAAGCTGATGCCACGCCTGCAGCAGCTGTTCAACCGCGCCCAGCCGACGCTGGAGGAGCTTCACATCCTGCGCGGCATCGCGCGTGCCATGCAGGACGCGTCGCGGCCGCGCTAGACTTTCACCCCCCATGTGGTCCCGCATCCGCTCCTACACCCAGGCCATCCTGGAACGCGATCCCGCCGCGCGCAGCGTGTGGGACGTGGTGTTTTCGTATCCGGGCTTCCATGCCCTGGTGCTGCACCGGCTGGCGCACCCGCTGTGGAACGCCGGCTGGCACTGGCTGGCGCGCTGGATCTCGCACTGGGGGCGCTTTCTGACCGGCATCGAGATCCACCCGGGCGCGAAGATCGGCGAGCGCGTGTTCATCGACCATGGCATGGGTGTGGTGATTGGCGAGACCGCCGAGATCGGCGACGACTGCACCATCTACCAGGGCGTCACGCTGGGCGGCACCTCGCTGACCAAGGGCAGCAAGCGCCACCCGACGCTGGGCAAGGGCGTGGTGGTGGGGGCGTCCAGCCAGATCCTGGGCGGCTTCACCGTGGGCGACGGCGCCAAGATCGGCTCCAGCGCGGTGGTCACCAAGCCGGTGCCGGCCGGCGCCACGGCGGTGGGCAACCCGGCGCGCATCATCCTGGCCGACGAGCTGACGCGGCGCGAGGAAGCGGCGGCCAAGATGGGCTTTTCGGCCTATGGCGTGACGCAGAGCGATGACCCGGTCAGTCAGGCGCTGCGCGGGCTGATCGACGGCACCGCCACGCACGAGCACCAGATCGCCCTGTTGTGGCAGGCGGTCGAGAAGCTGGCCTGCCAGGTCGACCCGGACTGCGTGCCGGGCGACGCCTCGAAGCAGGAGAGCTTCGAGGCCGACAAGCTGAACCAGCTGGTCGGCAAGTGATCGCCGCGCGTCAGCGCCGCTGGTTCTTGCCCACTTCGTGACCGATCAGGGCACCGGCGGCAGCGCCGCCGATGGTGCCCAGCGGCCCGCCAAACAGCACATGGCCGGTGGCGCCGCCCACCACCGCACCGACGCCGGTGCCGATCTGGGCATTGGTGGGGCGGCTGGCGCAGCCGGTGCTGGCCAGGCCGGCCAGCAGGGCGGCGGCGAGGGCGAGGTGGCGAAGACGGGGTGATGGGCTTGTCATGGGGGTGATTCCTTGCATGGGCCGCATCTTGGCGCCGATCCCCCATTCGGGTGTGACAAGCCAGGCCCAGAGGCAACCAGGGGTTACCGCGCCCTGGTGAAGCGGTCACGTTTGGCGACCAATTGATCCGTATTTTTGGGCTCCAGCGCGCGCCCAGTGTTCGCCAGCAGCTTCTGATTCGATAGCGAGCGCGGAGCCGGACCGAGGACGTCCCGCCACGGCCGGCCAGGCGGCGGCGTCAGGCCCGGGGCGGGCGCTGCGCGTTCTTCGGCCGGAAGGCCTGGCACACCGCGTCGTCGGTTTCCAGGTAGGGCCCGCCGATCAGGTCGATGCAGTAGGGCACGGCGGCGAAGATGCCATGCACCTGGGGCTGGCCGTCGGCGTTCTTCAGGCCCTCCAGCGTCTCGGCGATGGCCTTGGGCTGGCCGGGCAGGTTGATGATCAGGCTCTTGCCCCGGATGACGGCGACTTGCCGTGACAGGATGGCGGTGGGCACGAAGGCCAGGCTGATCTGGCGCATCTGCTCGCCAAAGCCGGGCATCAGCTTGTCGGCCACCGCCAGCGTGGCCTCGGGCGTGACGTCGCGCGGCGCCGGGCCGGTGCCGCCGGTGGTCAGCACCAGGTCACAGCCGGCGTCGACCAGCTCGATCAGCGTGCGGCTGATCAGCGCCTGCTCGTCCGGGATCAGGCGCGGCTCGAAGCGTATCGGGTTCTTCAGTGCCCGGCCCAGCCAGTCTTGCAGCGCGGGCAGGCCCTTGTCTTCGTAGGTGCCGCTGGAGGCGCGGTCGCTGACGGAGACGATGCCGATGGTGACGGGGTCGCAGGTGTTCATCGCATTTGCTATCGAAACAGAAGCTGCCAGCGCTCAGCCGGCGCGGGTGTCGTCGGTATAGGGTGGCTCATCGTCCAGGCCGGGGCCGGCCGCCTCGGCGCGCGCCAGTGCCGCCTGGATGAGCTGGAACAGCTCGCGCCAGGCGCGGCCGTGGCGCGCCGCCTGGCCGTGGGCGCGCGCCGTGGCGTCGTCCTGCGGCGTCGGCGCGTCCTTGCGGGCCTGGCGCACCAGGGCGCGCAACTGCTGGGCGTCGGTATCGGGAAACTGGGTGATCCAGGCGGCCAGCGCGGCATCGTCGGTGGCCAGGCGCTCACGCCAGTGCTCGGCGGCGTGCAGGCGCAGGGTGTCGCGCGCGGCGCCCTGGCGCTGCGCGTGCAGCGCGGCGCGAATGGCGGCCACGTCCTCGCCCGGCAGCTGGCGCATCAGCTTGCCGACGTACTGGCTCTGGCGCCGCTTGCCCTCGAAGTTGCTGATGCGTTGCAGCTCCTCCAGCGCGTCCAGCAGCCGGGCCGGCAGCGCCAGCGGCTCCAGCAGGTTGGCGCGCAGGGTCAGCAGCTGCTCGCCCAGCGCCTGCAGCTCGGCGCTTTGCGCCTTCAGCTCGGTCTTGCTGGGGCCGTCGGCCTGCTGTTCGCGGCGCAGCTCCTGGTCCAGTTCGCTGCCTTCGGCGACAAACTGGCCGCGCACGTAATAGCCTTTTCGGGGTTTGCGGGACATGGGGGAGAGGTTAAAAAGTCCGCAAGTATGATAGCCGCCACCATGCAAGACACCGCTCGCCCGTTGCCGGGCTTTTCTTATTCCCGCGCCTTTTTCGAGGAACTGGTGGACGCCGCCATCGCCCACGCCAGGGCGCTGGGTGCCAGCGACGCCGGCGCCGAGGCCTCCGAAGGCGTGGGCCTGAGCGTGGGCGTGCGCAAGGGCGAGCTGGAGACGGTGGAGCGCAACCGCGACAAGTCGCTGGGCGTGACGGTGTACCTGGGCCAGCGCCGCGGCAACGCCAGCACCTCGGATTTTTCGCGCGCCGCCATCGAGCGCACCGTACAGGCGGCCTACGACATCGCCCGCTTCACCGCCGAAGACCCGGCCGCCGGCCTGCCCGACGAGGCCGACGTGGCACCGCCCGGCGAGCAGCGCGATCTGGACCTGTTCCACCCCTGGCCGATCACCAGCGAGCAGGCCGCCGAGCTGGCGCTGGTCTGCGAGCGCGCCGCCTTCGCGGTCGACCGACGCATCACCAACAGTGAAGGCGCCAGCGTGTCGGCGCAGCAAAGCCATTTCTTCAGCGCCCACACGCACGGCTTTCGCGGCGGCTACGCCAGCTCGCGCCACAGCCTTTCGGTGGCGCCGATCGCCGGCAAGGGCGAGGACATGCAGCGCGACTACTGGTACAGCTCGATGCGCGACGCGCGCGAGCTGGCGGCGCCCGAGGCCGTGGGTCGCTACGCGGCCGAGCGCGCCCTCAGCCGCCTGCGCAGCCGCAAGATCGCCACCGGCGCCTGTCCGGTGCTGTTCGAGTCGCCGCTGGCCGCCGGCTTGCTGGGCAGCCTGGTGCAGGCGGCGAGCGGCGGCGCGCTGTACCGGCGCACCTCGTTCCTGCTCGATGCGCTGGGCAAGCCGGTGTTTCCCGCGCACATCGACATCAGCGAGGATCCGTTCGTGCGCGGCGGCAAGGGCTCGTCGCCGTTCGACGAGGAGGGCGTGCGCGTGCAGCCGCGCCAGGTGGTCGACGCCGGCCGGCTGCGGGGCTACTTTCTCAGTTCGTACTCGGCGCGCAAGCTGGGCATGAAGACCACCGGCAACGCCGGCGGCTCGCACAACCTGGTGCTGGCCTCGCGCCTGACGCGGCCGGGCGACGACCTGGACGAGATGCTGCGCAAGCTGGGCACCGGCCTGTTCGTCACCGAGCTGATGGGTCAGGGCGTGAACTACGTCACCGGCGACTATTCGCGTGGCGCCAGCGGCTTCTGGGTCGAAAACGGCCGCATCGCCTACCCGGTGCAGGAAATCACCATCGCCGGCAACCTGCGCGACATGTTCATGGGCATCCAGGCCGTGGGGGCCGATGCCTACACCTTCGGCTCCAAGACCGTCGGTTCGGTGCTGATCGACCGCATGACGGTGGCGGGCAACTGAGCGCCTGAGCGCCTGAGCGCCGGCCCGGCTCAGCCGCCCATGCCTTCGGGCGAGATCCGGGCCGGGGCGCGCTCCCGGCGTTCGTGCGGCTCGAATTCGCGCTGGCGCGGCTGTGGCTCGCGCACCCTTTGCTCGCGTGGCGCGAAGGTGCCCGACTCGCGCGGCGGCATCGGCCGCGACTCGAACACCGGTGGCGTGCGTGGCGGCGACGGCGTGGCGCGTCCTTCGCTCGGTGGTGGCGAGCGCACGGGGGGCGCGGCGCGCTCGAACACACGCGGCGCCTGCTCCATCGGTGGCGGCTGGGGCGGCCGGGCGGCGGGCGGCAGGGCTTGCATCGGCAAGACCGGCGGCTGGGCCTCGCGCTGCTGGCGCTCGCGCACCAGGGCTTCCTGGCGCTGCTGCAACTGCCGTTGAAGCTGCTGCTCGCGCGCCGCGGCATCGGGTGGCGTGACGGGCGCCGGTAGCGGCTGGCCGCTGCGCGGGCCGGGATCGCGCAGCCAGCGATCACGCTCGCGCTGGTCGTCGCCCGGCAGACCGGATGGGCGCGGCATCGGCCGGTCGGGCCGCTGGACGCCGTCGCCGGGGCGGGGCGGGGGCATGCTGCCGGGCGGCGGGACGTCGCGGTCGACGCCGGCACCGGGTGGGCGCGGGCCGGGCATCACCATGCCGCCGGGGCGCGGCGGGGGCAGCGGGGCCTGCGTGGTCATGCCCGGCACGTAGGCGCGCGGCGGCGGCGCCACCACGCGGCCTTCGGCCAGCGCCCCCGGCGGCAGGCGGCTGCCATCGCCGAAATGCGGGCGGCGGCCACGGTCTCCACCACCGCCGAAATGGTCCACCGGCGCCACGCTGATGGCGCCCGGCCGGCGCTGGAAGAAATAGCTGTCCGGGGGCGGGCGCACGTGCTCGCGCCCGTCGTCCCAGTTCAGGCCGCGGCGGTAGCGGTCGCTGGCGTGGTAGTGCGGTGTCCAGGGCTCGCCGGGGGCCAGCGGAAACCAGGCCGTGCCAGGCGCGCCGCTGCCCAGCGACACACCCCAGCTCAGGCTGCCGCTGCCGCCGCCGACGAAGGCCACCAGCGCCGGCGCATACACCGGGCGCGGCCCGAAGCGGCCGGGCACCCAGGCCCAGCGCGGGCCGATCTGCGTCCAGCGGCCGTAGTGCGAGGGGGCGAAGCCCCAGGGCGCGTCGTCCACCCAGGTCCAGCCCCAGGGCTCGACCCAGGCCCAGCGGCCGTAGCGATACGGCGCCCAGTCGGCCACGGTGAGGGTGGGGTACCAGACGCTGCCGTAGGTGGCATCCTGCGCCCATTCGCCCCAGGCGTCGAGCTGTGCGTAACCGGGCAGATCGCGCGGCAGGTACTGCGCCGAGCGGGAGCGCTCCTCCAGCGCGTCGCGCGTGGCGGCCCACTGGTCGAAGCCGTCGCGCGCCGCCGGGGCGGCCTGGGTGACGAGCAAATCGCGCCCGACAAACGTCACCTGCTGGCGGTTGCCCACGCTCGCCGACTGTCCGGTGCCGCCATACACGGTCGCGCTGCCGGCGTGCACCGTCAGGCGCGTGGTGTTGCCGCGCGGGTCGACGTCGACGCGGTATTCGCCGGGCTGTTGGGCCACCACGGCCAGCTGCGGGGTGTCGATCTCGACCCGCTCGCCCGGTTGCAGCTGGCGCACGCGCAGCGACAGGCTGCCGTCGGTCAGGGCCAGCTGGGTGGTGTCGTCGTCGAGCCGGGTGACGCTCAGGTCGGCCGGGCCGGCCAGGCGCACGGCGGTCCAGCCGCCCTGCAGCTCGGCGCGCGTGCCGGGATCGACCAGCAGCCGGGTGCCGGTGGTGACCGGCCAGTTGAAGCCGGCCGGCTGCGGGTGGCGGCCGTCGGTGGCGATCTGCGCCGTGCCCTCCAGCGCGCTGACATAGGCCACGCGGGCTGGCGGGTCGGCCTGCGCCCAGCCGAGCAGCGGCGCCAGCAGCAGGACGCCGCCACACCAGCGGCGCCAGGAGAAACGGGAGAAAGCAGATGCCATGGCCTGTGTCGGGCCGGCACAGGAAGTCCAGGCTGTACCGGCTCCCATTCAACGCGCCAGCACCGCGGGCGGTTTGCCCGGCCAGGTGTCGGGCGTGCAAAGTCCGGCCGCAGTTTGCGTCGAAATGTGACTGGGCGGGTGGTCAGCCGCTGGTGCCGCCATGCCGCCGGACTATGAATGAAATCGCTGCCTGGCGATTTCTGGGAAAGCGCTGGCAGCTATCATTTCAGGAGTTTGTGCCACCCAGCGCCGCCTTGACCGCCGCGCTGACGGCGGCCATCTCCGCCTTGCCGGCCAAGCGGGTCTTGACCGCGCCCATCACCTTGCCCATGTCGCCCGGGCCGCTGGCGCCCAGTTCGGCGACGATGGCGCGCACCTCGGCGGCGATCTCGTCGACCGACATGCGCGCCGGCAGGTAGGCCTGCAGCACCTGGATCTCGGCGGCTTCCTGGTCGGCCAGGTCCTGGCGGCCGGCCTGGGTGAAGGCGGCGATGCTGTCCTTGCGCTGCTTGATCAGCTTGTCGACGATGGCGACGACGACGGCGTCGTCCAGGGTGACGCGCTCATCGACTTCCTTTTGCTTCATCGCCGCCTGCAGCAGGCGGATGGTGCCCAGCCGCGCGCTGTCCTTGGCGCGCATGGCGGTCTTCATGTCTTCGGTGATCTGGTCCTTGAGGGTCATGGCGATGGTGATGGCGGAAAGCAAAAAGGCCCGCTGAGCGTCCCCGGCGAGCCTTTGAAGGGTGGCGAAAGAAGCCGATCAGTACAGCTTCTTGGGCAGCTGCATGCTGCGCACGCGCTTGTGGTGGCGCTTGACGGCGGCGGCCTTCTTGCGCTTGCGCTCGGCGGTGGGCTTCTCGTAGAACTCGCGGGCGCGCAACTCGGTCAGCAGGCCCAGCTTTTCGATGGTGCGCTTGAAGCGACGCAGCGCGACGTCAAACGGTTCGTTCTCTTTAACGCGGATGGTGGTCATTCAATTTCCGTTGAATACGCGGCCAGAGGGTGAAAGCGGTGATACAGCAGGGTAGATCAGGCCCCGCCCACCGACACATCGCCATGCGCCGCAAAACATGCCCCGCACAATAACTGGTATTTGGCCGGCGGGGCTTTTGCCAGCAAAGCCCAGCATTATAGACAATCCGCGTGCCGTGCGGCAGCGGTATCAGGACGCCGCGTTGCACGGCCGCTGCATTCAGGGCCGACAGCAGCGATTTTAAATGAGAATACGTCGCAATCACATTAAACTGTCGGCTTTGCCCGCGTGGGCGGGAGGATCAGGCGATGCGCAAGCTTCAGCAGCGGCCGGCGGGCCTGGGTTGGGGGCGCTGGGGCCCGTGGGCGCTGGCCTGTCTGTGCCTGTTGCCGTGGCCGCGGGCGCAGGCCGCGCACCCGTTGCTGACCGATGACACCGGCACTCAGGGGGCAGGGCGCTGGCAACTGGAGTTGAACGCCGATCACACCCGCGATCTCACTGCCCCGCCACGTGGACGGACGACCCAGGCCAATGCGACGATCACCCATGGCGTGAGCGATGAACTGGACCTGGCGCTCAGCCTGCCCGCGCAGCGCCTGCGGCCGGCGGGGGCGCCGGGGGCGGGCGGCTGGGGCGACCTGGTGTTGCAGGCGAAATGGCGGGTGTACGGTTCCGACGACGACGGTGGTTCGCTGGCGCTCAAGCCCATGCTCTGGTTGCCCAGCGGTGACCAGCGCCGGGGCCTGGGGGCGGGCCGGGCGGCGGCGTCGCTGGGGCTGCTGGCCGCCTGGAAGGCCGGCGCCTGGACGGCGCTGGGCAACCTGGGCGCAAGCTACAACGGCAACCGCGCCGGCGACCGCACCGCGCTGTGGAACGCCTCGGCGGCGCTGCTGTACACGCCCGTCGCGGGGTGGACGCTGGCGGCCGATGTCGGCGCCCGGCGCAACCCGCAGCGGGGCGATGCGGGCACGCTGCGCCACCGGGTGCTGGGCCTGATCTGGCATGTGGAAGAGGCGGTGGACGTTGATCTGGGCTGGCGTCGCGAGCGCGGCGGCGGGCCATCGACCAGCACCTGGGGCGCCGGGCTGACGCTGCGCTGGTGAGGCGGTGGGCGCGCGCCGGCGCGGTGATCGCGCGGTCTGCGTGGGGCCGCCGCCACGCGCCGGTGGTCGTCAGCGGCCGGCGCGCGCGGCCAGCGCCTCGGCGCAGGCCACCGCGCTGGCCCAGGCCCACTGGAAGTTGTAGCCGCCCAGCCAGCCGGTGACGTCGACCACCTCGCCGATGAAGTACAGCCCCGGCTGGCCGCTGGCCTCCAGCGTCTGCGAGGACAGCGCCCGGGTGTCCACGCCGCCCACGGTGACCTCGGCCTTGGCGTAGCCTTCGGTGCCGGTGGGCGTGAGCTCCCAGCGCTGCAGGCGCTCAGCCAGCTGCGCCAGCGCCTTGTCGCCGGCCTCGTTGATGGGGCGCTGCCAGGCCGGCTGCCGCGCGCACCAGGCCTCGGCCAGGCGGGCCGGCAGCCACTGGGCCAGTTCGTTGGCGATCAGCCGGCGCGAGCGCGCCTTGGCGGCCTGCAGTTCGGCCAGCAGGTCGACGCCGGGCGCCAGGTCGATGTCGATCGGCGTGCCGGGCTGCCAGTAGCTGGAGATTTGCAGCACCGCCGGGCCGGACAGCCCGCGGTGGGTGAACAGCAGGTCTTCGTGGAATTCGGCGCGCCGCGCCTTGCGGCCGGTGGCGATGCGCACCGGCAGCGACACGCCCGCCAGCAGCGCATAGGGCGCCCAGGCCGCGGCATCGAAGCTCAGCGGCACCAGGCCCGGGCGGGTGGGCACGAGCGGCAGGCCGAACTGCCGTGCCAGCGCCAGGCCCAGGCCACTGGCGCCGATCTTGGGGATCGACAGCCCGCCGGTGGCGACGACCAGCGCGGGGCTGGTCACGGCGCCACGGTCGCTATGAATGATGTAGCTGCCGGCGCTCGCTGATTGGGCTCTGGAGTCGATTTTCGCCATGAATTCGACGCGCTCGACGCGGCACGGCTGCCAGCGCTCGACCCGGCCGCCGTGCGCCGTGGCGGCGGCGCATTCGGCCAGCAGCATGTCGATCAGATCGCGCGCCGATCGGTCGCAAAACAGCTGGCCGCGGTGCTTTTCATGCCAGCCGATGCCGTGGCGCTCGAGCAGGGCGATGAAGTCGGACGGCCGATAACGCGCCAGCGCCGAGCGGCAAAAGCGCGGGTTGGCGCTCAGGTAGTGCCGCTCGGGCGTTGCCGCATCGAGCTCGCGGTTGGTGAAGTTGGCGCGCCCGCCACCGGAGATGCGCACCTTCTCGGCCACGCGCTCGGCGTGGTCGATCAGCAGCACGCGCAGGCCGCGCTGACCGGCCCGCGCGGCGCACAGCAGGCCGGCAGCGCCAGCGCCTAGGATGACGGCGTCGAAGGCGCCCGCCGCAGCCATGCCGGGGGCGCGCTTCAGGCGGTGCTGAGCAGGTGCTGGTGCTGGTGGGCCGCCGCCACGCCGCGCACCACGTCGCCCACCACCACCACGGCCGGGCTGCCCAGGCCGCACTGGCGCAGGTCGACCAGCAGATCGCCCAGGCGGGTGACGCACTGGCGCTGCGCCGGCAGGCTGGCGCGCTCGATCACCGCCACCGGGGTGTCGGCGGGCAGGGCCGTCAGCAGCCCGGCCTGAATGCGCGCGGCGCTGCTGATGCCCATGTAGATCACCAGCGTCAGGCGCAGTTCGCGCGCCGATTCGGCCAGGCGCGCCCAGTCGACGCCCGGGCCGTCCTTCTGCGGGTGGCCGGTGACGAACACCACGCCCTGCGCGTGGTCGCGGTGCGTGAGCGGCGCGCCCAGGCTGCTCAGCGCCGCCAGGCCGGCGGTGATGCCGTTGACGATCACCGGTTCGATGCCGGCGCGGCGCAGGCTGTCCACCTCCTCGCCGCCGCGGCCGAAGATGAAGGGGTCGCCGCCCTTCAGGCGCACCACGTTTTCGCCCGCCAGCGCGGCCTGCAGCATGAGCTGCTCGATGGTGGCTTGCGGCGTGCTCTGGCAGCCGCCGCGCTTGCCGACGTAGGTGATGCGGGCGTCCGGCCGGGCATGCGCCAGCACGCCGTCGCCCACCAGGTCGTCGACCAGGATCACGCTGGCGGCCTGGATGGCGCGCACGGCCTTGAGCGTCAGCAGCTCGGGGTCGCCCGGGCCGGCGCCCACGAGCGTGACATGGCCGGGTGAAGAGGAGCTCATGCCGTGGTCACCAAGGGTTGCAGCAGGGTCGGATCGTACGCGGCTTCCAGCGCCTTGCAGGCGCGCACGATGTGCTCCACCTGCAGGGTGACGGGGGCGGGCGCCGGCAGGCGGCCTTCCATCACGGCGCGCGTGAAGTCGGCGGTGGTGGCGGCGTCGATGAGGGTCGGCACCCGGGGCAAGGTGGTGAGCGGGCCGGTCTGCGCCTCCTGCACGCACTGCGCCACGCCGTCGCTGACCAGCACCATGCGCGGCGTGCGGCGCGCGTCGGCCACCGGCTCGCCCTCGGTGCCGCGCAGCAGCAGGGCGGCGGTGTCGAACAGGTCGAAGGTGGTGGCCATCGAGGCGGCGTATTCGGGGTGGGTGTAGCTGGTCACCACCAGGGCGGGTCCGTCGATGGGGTTCATCATCTTGACCAGGGCGTGGCCGCTGTTGCGCAGGCCGATGGCGCGGCGCACGTCCAGCAGGCGCTTGAGGCCGGGCAGCAGGCGTTCGGTGGGCACCACGTGCACGCGGCCGCTGGCAATGCGATCGGCCGGCGCATGGGTGCCGATGCCCAGCTGGGCCAGCACGTCCCGGCTGGTCACGCGGCCGTCCTCGGTCGAGGCGCCGTGCAGCAGCACCGGCAGGCCCTTGCGCGCCAGCATCAGCGCCAGCAGCGGCGTCAGCACCGGCAGCCGGCGCGCGCCGTTGTAGCTGGGCAGCACCACCACCGGGCGGTCGCTGGCCGGCAGGCGGTTCATGCGCGCATGCACGGCGTCCAGGAAGCCGGCCATTTCTTCCGGCGTTTCGCCCTTGATGCGCATCGCCACGCAGAAGGCGCCGATCTCCAGATCGGTGCAGCTGCCGTCGAGCACCTGGCCCATCAGGTCGGCCGCCTGCTCGCGCGACAGCGGCTGCGCGCCCGGGGCGGCGCGGCCGATGATCTTGATGTACGAACTGATCGACATGGGAAGGATTGTGCGGTGCCGGTGGCCGCCACTCAATTGACCAGCGTCAAGAATACCCCGGGCGCCTGGTTCACCAGCCCAGGCTGTGCAGCAGGCGGCCGATCTGTCCCGGCTGCGGCGGCACCGGGCCGGCAAAGCGCGGCGCGCCATCGGCAGCGCCGATGACCAGGGTGGGGAAGGTCTCGATGTCCAGCTCGCCCAGGGCGTCGGCTTCGTCCTCCACGTCCAGCCAGCGAAACGCCAGGCCCGGGTGAGCAAGCGCGGCCTGCCGGAAGCCCGCCTCGAACGCGCGACAGGTGCCGCACCAGTTGGCGCACAGGCAGATCACCGCGCCGGCGGTCGGCGTCGCCGCCAGGGTGGCCGCCAGCAGGGCGCGCAGGTCGGGGTCGTTCAGGGGCAGGCTCATGTTGCTACAGTCGGGCGCGCAATTGTCCACCCCAACGAGGAGAAGAATGCCATGTCGAGCACCCAGTTCCACGAAGATCCCCGTGTTCTGTCCGACGCCACCAAGAACATGCACCGCGCCATCGTGTCGCTGATGGAGGAGCTGGAGGCGGTGGACTGGTACAACCAGCGCGCCGATGCCTGCACCGACCCCGAGCTTAAGGCGGTGCTGGAGCACAACCGCGACGAGGAGATCGAGCACGCCGCCATGGCGCTGGAGTGGATCCGCCGCAACAACAAGGTGTTCGACAAGGAGCTGCGCGAGTTCCTGTTCACCGAGAAATCGCTCAAGAAGGCCGCGGATCACGATCATTGAGCGGCTCTCGCCGGCGTCTGGATACTACAGAACTAGGAGCTGCTTGCGCTGACCACGCAGGCGTCAGCAGCCATTTTGATGCTTGGTGGGCGCGCGCGACGCCGTGTCGTCGGCGTCAATCCGGCAGCAGCACCGCCGCGCCCTGAAAGCGCCCGGCCCGCAGGTCGTCCATGGCCTGCTGCGCGGCCTGCAGCGGGTAGGGCCTGGTGTGCACCCGCAGCGGCGGCAGGGTTTGCAGCGCGGCAAAGAACTCCTGCGCGTCGGCGCGCGTCAGGTTGGCCACCGAGCGCAGCTGCCGTTCCTGCCACAGCAGGGCGTAGGGAAAGCTGGGGATGTCGCTCATGTGGATGCCCCCGCACACCACGCGTCCGCCCTTGCGCACGGCTCGCAGCGCCAGCGGCACCAGTTCCCCGACCGGGGCAAACAGGATGGCGGCGTCCAGCGGCTCGGGCGGGGCCTGCTCGGCGTCGCCGGCCCACGCGCAGCCCAGGGCGCGCGCGTGCTGCTGGGCCGCCACATCGCCCGCGCGCGTGAAGGCGTGCACGCGCCGCCCCTGCGCCACCGCCACCTGAGCGATCAGGTGGGCGGCCGCGCCGAAGCCGTACAGGCCCAGCAGCGCGCGTCATCGCCCGCCAGGCGCAGCGAGCGCCAGCCGATCAGGCCGGCGCACAGCAGCGGGGCGGCGCTGGCGTCGTCCAGCGCCAGCCGCTCCAGCGGCACGCAGAAGCGGGCGTCGGCCACGGCATGGGTGGCGAAGCCGCCGTCCACGGTGCAGCCGGTGAACTCGGGCGCGTCGCACAGGTTTTCCTGGCCCGCCAGGCAGTAGCGGCACCGGCCGCAGGCGCCGCCCAGCCAGGGCACGCCGACGCGCTGGCCCAGTCGCAGCGCGGTCACGCCGGGACCCAGGGCGTCCACCGCGCCGACCACCTCGTGGCCCGGCACCACCGGCCAGCGCGCCATGGGCAGATCACCGTCCTGCAGATGCAGGTCGGTGCGGCAGACGGCGCAGGCGCGCACGCGCAGGCGCACCTGGCCGGGGCCGGGCTGGGGCAGCGGGCGGCGCTCGGCCCGCAGTGTCTGGCGCGCGCCACGCAGCACCATGGCCAGGGTGGTTTCGGGGTCGTCGCTCATGATGGGTTCAGGCCGTGTCCATGCCGTTGGCGCGCTTGATGGCGGTCAGGGCCGGATCGGCCAGGGCCTCCAGCAGGGCGCGCGCGGCCTGCGGCTGGCGCGACGCGCTGCCCACGCCGCCGGCAAAGACCGTGGTGATCTGGATCTCGTCCGGCAGCGGGCCGACGACGTCGATGCCTGGCAGGAACATCAGCTCGCTCAGCTGCTGAAAACCCAGTTCGATCTCGCCGCTGGCGATCAGCGCGCCCACTGGCGTACCGGGCGGCGGCACCACCAGCTTGGCCTGCACCTGCCCGGCGATGCCCCAGCGCTCGAACAGCGCGGCCAGCGCCACGCCGCTGGGTCCGGTCGAATAGCCGATGTGGCGCGCCGCCAGCACGGCGGCCTTTACCGCTTGCGCGCTGCCCAGGTCCGGCCGCGGCGCGCCCGCACGCACGGCCAGCGCCACGCCCGAGCGCACCAGGTCGACCCGGCTGCCGGCGCGCAGGTGGCCGTCGGCCATCAGCCGGTCGATGGCGTCGGCGCCCAGCACCACGGCGTCGAACGCCTCGCCCGCCGCCACGCGGCGCGCGGCGTCGACGCCGCCGACCGATTCGACCGTTGCCGGGATGCCGGGCAGGCTGGCGAGCAGCTCGGCCAGCAGCTTGCGGGTGGCCATGGAGGAGATGACGGTGAGGGCGGCGGTCATGCGACTGGGCAGTGGATCAAAAATGCAAATCGGTCACAAAGCCGCGCCCAGCAGGTGCTGGCAGCTATTCAAATGAGAGCCACGGCGGCATGCATCGAAACCATTGTGCCGCCAAATCACGGGCCGACGCGCTGGCGCCGTGGTATCTGCACAGAATTTGACGCAAGCCCTTCCCAACGCGGCCAAAGTCGGCAAAATGGCTGATTCCGACGTATTCATCTCAGCCATGCCAGGAGGATCCTCATGCACACCGTCGCCGAGATTCTGAATTCGCGCCAGGGCACGACGCTGGCGACGCTGCCGCCCACCGCCAACGTGCGCGAGGCGCTGCAAATCATGGCCGACCGCAACATCGGCTCGGTGCTCATCGTGCAGGGCGACGCGCTGCTGGGCATCTTCACCGAGCGCGACTATGCGCGCCGCCTGGTGCTCAAGGGCCTGGCGTCGGCCGACACGCTGCTGGCCGACGTCATGACCACGCGCCTGTACGTGGTCAACCCGCACCAGACGGTGCAGGAATGCCTGGGCGTGATCACCAAGGGGCGGCTGCGCCACCTGCCGGTGGTCGACGGCGGCAAGCTCGTCGGGCTGGTGTCCATCGGCGACCTGGTCAACGCGCAGCTGCAGGCGCAGCGCTTCATGATCGAGCAGATGGAGAACTACATCTCCGGCAACCTGGGCTGAAGCCGCTGCCGCCCCGGGGCGCGGATAATCCCGCGCCATGTCTTCACTGGTCCTGGGCATCGAATCCTCGTGCGACGAAACCGGCGTGGCGCTGGTGCGCACGCGCGCGCACGGCGTGCCCGAGTTGCTGGCCCACGCGCTGCACAGCCAGGTGGCCATGCACGCCGACTACGGCGGCGTGGTGCCCGAGTTGGCCAGCCGCGACCACATCCGGCGCGTGATTCCATTGGCCAATCAGGTGCTTGGGCAATCAGGACAAGCGCTGGAAGCTATTGATATCGTAGCGTTCACACGCGGCCCCGGCCTCGCTGGCGCGCTGCTGGTGGGGGCTGGCGTGGCCTGTGCCCTGGGCGCGGCGCTGGGCCGGCCGGTGCTGGGCGTGCACCACCTGGAAGGGCACCTGCTGTCGCCGTTCCTGAGCGGCGATCCGCCCGATTTTCCCTTTGTCGCCCTGCTGGTCAGTGGCGGCCACACGCAGCTGATGCGTGTCGACGGCGTGGGGGGTTACACGCTGCTGGGCGAGACCATCGACGACGCCGCCGGCGAGGCCTTCGACAAGTCGGCCAAGCTGCTGGGCCTGGGCTACCCCGGCGGGCCGGCGCTGGCGCGGCTGGCCGAGTTTGGCGACGCCACGGCGTTCGCGCTGCCACGCCCGCTGCTGCACAGCGGCGATCTGGATTTTTCCTTTGCCGGCCTGAAGACCGCGGTGCTGACGCAGGCGCGCAAGCTGGAACACCAGCCCTGCGAGCTGCAGCGCGCCGACCTGGCCGCCAGCACGCAGGCGGCGATCATCGAGGTGCTGGTCAAGAAGTCGCTCAAGGCGCTGGCGCAGACCGGGCTGCAGCGCCTGGTGGTGGCCGGCGGCGTGGGCGCCAACCAGCTGCTGCGCCAGCAGCTGAACGCGGCCTGCGCCGCGCGCGGCGTGCGCGTGCACTACCCCGAGCCGCACCTGTGCACCGACAACGGCGCCATGATCGCGCTGGCGGCGGCCATGCGGGTGCAGGCCGGCGTCGAGGCGCCGCGCGCCGACTACGCCTTCGACGTGCGGCCGCGCTGGCCGTTGCAGACGCTGGAGGCCGCTGGATGATTGGCTGGCAGCTTGCGCGTTCGATGTGGTGCCGCACTCTGGCTTGGCTGTTGCCGCTGGCACTGGCCGCATGCACCAACTGGCCGACGGCCCCTGTGCCATTGCACAACTATCAGCCGGAGCGTTTCGATGGCGCGGCCTACGTGGAGCATTTCAAGGCCGATGTCACGCGTTCGTGCGAGGCGGCGCGCCGTGCCCTGCTGAGCCAGGGTTACATCGTGACGGCGACGCAGCCCGATCAGGTGTCGGGGCGCAAGTATTTCCAGCCCAGCGTCGAGCACCACGTACAGCTCGAATTCCGCGTGGTGTGCGCCAGCGAGACAGCCGATGCCTCCGTGGTGTTCGTCAGCGGCCTGCGGGAGCAGTACATCGTGCGCAAGATCAAGGAGTCGGCCTCGCTGGGCGTGGGCGGTTTGGGCTCGCTGTCGCTGCCGGTGGAGGGCAGCATGGACTCCATGGTCAAGGTGGCCAGCGAAACCGTCACCGACGCCGCCCTGTACCAGCGCTTTTTTGACCTGATGGGTCGCTACCTGGAGCAGGCCGGCGCGCCCGACACGCGTGCGCCCCGGGCCGCCGGTTCAGATCAAACGTCCTGATAGCCCTTGTCCATATTGCGCCAGGCGCTATTGATGGGATAGCGTTTGGCCAGCTCTTCATTTGACGATTGTTTTGCATGACTGTGGTTTTCGACCGCCGCGCGGCGCTGCGCGCCGCCCTCTGCCTGAGCGCCATGCCGGCGCTGGCGCCTGCCCGCGCGCTCGCCGCCGCCCCGCTTCGTCTGGCCCTGATCGAGTCGCTCAGCGGGCCGTTCGCCAACACCGGCGAGGCGGTGTATCGCAACCTCATCTGGGCCGTGGAGCGCGTCAACGCGCGCGGCGGGGTGCGCACCGCGCGGGGGACGCGGCCGCTGGAGCTGCTGCGCTTTGACAACAAGGGGCAGACCGAAGAAAGCGCTGGCCATGCTGCGCGCCGCCATCGACAGCGACGCCCGCGTGGTGCTGCAGGGCAATTCGTCCAGCGCCGCGGCGGCGCTGATCGACGCCATCGACAAGCACAACGCGCGCGAGCCGCGGCGCCAGGTGCTGTTTCTCAACTACTCGGCGGTCGACCCGGCGCTCACCAATGCCGCGTGCAGCTTCTGGCACTTCCGCTTCGACGCCCACGCCGACATGCGCATGACGGCGCTGATGCAGCTGATCGAGGACGATCCGCAGCTGGCGCGCATCTACGTGATCGGGCAGGACTACAGTTTCGGCCATGCCGTGCTGCGCGAGGCGCGTCGGCAGCTGGGGATGCGCCGGCCTGACGTGGCCATCGTCGGCGACGAGCTGCACCCGGTCGGCCGCGTGAAGGACTTCATGCCCTACGCGCTCAAGATCAAGGCCTCGGGCGCGCAGGCGGTGCTGACCGGCAACTGGGGCAACGATCTGACGCTGCTGGTCAAGGCGGCGCGCGACGCCGGCTTCGACGGGCGCTTCTACACCTTCTATGGCAATGCGCTGGGCGTGCCGGCGGCCATCGGCGAGGCTGGCATTGGCAAGGTGGTGGCGGTGGCCGACTGGCTGCCCAACCTGCCCACGCCCGAGAGCGCCGCGTTCTACCGCGCGTTCCGCCAGCGTTTTCCCCGCCCGCAGGACGATTACGTGCACCTGCGCATGCAGCTCATGATCGAGGCGCTGGCACAGGCCATCGAGCGCGCCGGCGGTGATGACGCACTGGCACTGGCGCAGGCGCTGGAGCAGGCCGACGTCACGCTGGCCGGGCAGCGCGGCCGCATGCGCGCCGACGACCACCAGTTCCAGCAACCGCTGGCGGTGGGCGTGATGGAGCGCCAGGGCGCGCCCGGCGTGCCGTTCGATGTGGAAGGCTCGGGCTACGGCTTTCGCGTGGTGCGCCGCATCGACGCCCGCAGTGCATCGATGGCGCACAGCTGCCGCATGGCCCGGCCGGTGCCTTGACGGCGCTCAGCGCGGCAGCGTGCTGCTGCCCATCAGCGCCTCGTCGATCGCCCGCGCGGCCTGCCGGCCTTCGCGGATGGCCCACACCACCAGGCTCTGGCCCCTGCGCATGTCGCCGGCGGCAAACACGCGCTCGACGTTGGTGCGATAGCCGGTGACGGCATCGGTGCCGGCGCGGGCGTTGCCGCGCGCGTCCTTGTCGATGCCGAAGGCCTCCAGCACGCTGCCGACGGGGTGGACGAAGCCCATGGCCAGCAGCACCAGGTCGGCCTGCCAAGTCTTCTCGGTGCCGGGGACCTCCGTCATTTTGCCGCCGGCCCATTCGACCTCGACGGTCTTCAGCCCGACGATGCGCCCCTTGTCCTTGCCGGCGCCGGCAATGAACTCCTTGGTGGCAATGGCGAACTGGCGCTCGCAGCCTTCTTCGTGGCTGGAGCTGGTGCGCAGGCGGTAGGGCCAGTACGGCCAGGTCAGGGGCTTGTCTTCCTGTTCGGGCGGCATGGGCATGAGCTCGAACTGGGTCACGCTGGCGGCGCCCTGGCGGTTGCTGGTGCCGACGCAGTCGCTGCCGGTGTCGCCGCCGCCGATCACGATGACGTGCTTGCCGGTGGCGCGCAACTGGCCTTTGAGCTTGTCGCCGGCCACCACCCGGTTCTGCTGCGGCAGGAACTCCATGGCGAAATGCACGCCGTCAAGCGCGCGGCCAGGCGCCGGCAGGTCGCGACTGACTTCGCTGCCGCCGGTCAGCAGCACCGCGTCGAACTCGGCCAGCAGCTGCTCGGCGCTCAGCGTCTGCCCGGCGTGACTGGTGACCTTGCTGTCCTGGTCCAGCGCGCCGACCAGCACGCCGGTGCGAAACACCACGCCTTCGGCCGTCATCTGCTCGATGCGGCGGTCAATGTGGCGTTTGTCCAGCTTGAAATCGGGGATGCCGTAGCGCAGCAGGCCGCCCGGCTGGGCGTTCTTCTCGAACACCGTCACCTCATGACCAGCGCGTGCCAGCTGCTGCGCCGCCGCCAGTCCCGCCGGCCCGGAGCCGACCACCGCCACCTTCTTGCCGGTTTTCACGGCCGCCGCTTGCGGCGTCACCCAGCCTTCGGCCCAGGCGCGATCGATGATGGCGTGCTCGATGCTCTTGATGCCGACCGCGTCGTCGTTGATGTTGAGCGTGCAGGCGGCCTCGCAGGGCGCCGGACAGACGCGGCCGGTGAATTCCGGGAAGTTGTTGGTCTGGTGCAGTACCTCGATGGCCCGATGCCAGTCGTCGTGATAGACGAGGTCGTTGAAGTCGGGAATCAGGTTGTTGACCGGGCAGCCGTGGTTGCAGAACGGCGTGCCGCAGTCCATGCAGCGTGCCGCCTGGGTGCGCGCCTGCGCGCTGTCCAGCGTGATGACGAATTCCTTCCAGGTCTTCAGCCGCGCGGGCACGGGCTCGCTGCGTTCCTCGACGCGTTCATATTCCAGAAAGCCGGTGATTTTTCCCATGATGTGGTCTTGCTTGGATGGATGTCATTGCCCCGTGGTCAGGGCGGCATGGGTGCGCGCCCTAGCCATGGCGCTGTCGGCGGTGGCCATGGCGGCCTGCTCGGCATGCGCGGCCAGCACCCGCTGGTATTCGCGGGGCATCACCTTGACGAAGCGCGCGCGTGAATCGGCCCAGTGGTCGAGGATCTCGCGCGCCCGTTGCGAGCCGGTCCAGCGCAGGTGCTCCTCGATCAGCCTGCGCAGCAGGTCCTCGTCGGCCATCTCACGGTGCCAGCCGACCGGCACGCCGGGCTGGGCATCGCGCGGCAGCACCTTGTCGAGCGCCACCATGCTGGTGTTGCAGCGCTCGCCAAAACGGCCGTCCTCGTCGAACACATAGGCCACCCCACCGCTCATGCCGGCGGCAAAGTTGCGGCCGGTGTGGCCCAGCACGACCACCGTGCCGCCGGTCATGTATTCGCAGCCATGGTCGCCCGTGCCTTCGACCACCGTGGTGGCGCCCGACAGACGGACCGCGAAGCGCTCGCCGGCCACGCCGCGGAAGAAGGCCTCGCCGCTGGTGGCGCCGTACAACGCGGTGTTGCCGACGATGATGTTGCGGATCGCATCGCCACGGAAGTCGATGCTGGGTCGCACGACGATGCGACCGCCCGACAGGCCCTTGCCCGTGTAGTCGTTGGCGTCGCCGATCAGGTGCAGGGTCACGCCGCGGGCCAGGAAGGCGCCGAAGCTCTGACCACCGGTGCCCTCGAGCTGCATCACGATGGTCTGGTCGGGCAGGCCCTCGGGCTGGCGGCGCACCAGCTCGCCCGACAGCATGGCGCCGACGCTGCGGTGCACGTTGCGCACCTCGTCCATCAGCTGCACCTTCTCGCCGCGCTCCAGGGCGGGCTGGCAGCGCTCGATGAACTTGCGGTCCAGCGTCCGGGACAGGCCGTGGTCCTGGGTTTCGGTCTGCAGGCGCGGCACCTCGGGCGGCACCGCGGGCAGGTGGAACACGCGGCTGAAGTCCAGCCCCCGGGCTTTCCAGTGGGCGACGCCCTGGCGGGTGTCCAGCAGGTCGGCGCGGCCGATCAGCTCCTCGAAGCGGCGCAGGCCCAGCTGCGCCATGATGGTGCGCACTTCCTCGGCCACGAAGAAGAAGTAGTTGATGACGTGCTCGGGCTTGCCCGAGAACCTGCGGCGCAGCACCGGGTCCTGCGTGGCGACGCCGACCGGGCAGGTGTTGAGGTGGCACTTGCGCATCATGATGCAGCCCTCGGCCACCAGCGGCGCGGTGGCGAAGCCGAATTCGTCGGCCCCCAGCAGGGCGCCGATCACGACGTCGCGCCCGGTCTTCATCTGACCGTCGGCCTGCACGCGGATGCGGCTGCGCAGGCGGTTGAGCACCAGCGTCTGTTGCGCCTCGGCCAGGCCCAGCTCCCACGGGGTGCCGGCGTGCTTGATGCTCGACCAGGGCGAGGCGCCTGTGCCACCGTCGTGCCCGGCGATCACCACATGGTCGGCCTTGCACTTGGCCACGCCGGCGGCGATGGTGCCGACGCCGACTTCGCTCACCAGCTTGACGCTGATCGACGCCTGGGGGTTGACGTTCTTCAGGTCGTGGATGAGCTGCGCCAGGTCCTCGATGGAATAGATGTCGTGGTGCGGTGGCGGGCTGATCAGGCCCACGCCGGGCACGCTGTAGCGAAGGAAACCGATGTACTCCGACACCTTGCCGCCGGGCAGTTGGCCGCCTTCGCCCGGCTTGGCGCCCTGGGCCATCTTGATCTGGATCTGGTCGGCGGACACCAGGTATTCGGCCGTCACGCCAAAGCGCCCCGAGGCCACCTGCTTGATGCGGCTGCGCAGGCTGTCTCCGGCCTGCATTTCGTAGTCGGCCTCGATGACGCGGCTGCCGATCACCTCGCTGACGCGGGTGCCGGCGGCGATCGGGATGCCCTTCAGTTCGTTGCGGTAGCGCGCTGGATCCTCGCCGCCTTCGCCGGTGTTGCTCTTGCCGCCGATGCGATTCATGGCCAGCGCCAGGGTGGTGTGGGCCTCGGTGCTGATCGAGCCCAGCGACATGGCGCCGGTGGCAAACCGCTTGACGATTTCGGATGCCGGTTCGACCTGCTCGATCGGAATGGCGCGGGACGGATCGACCTTGAATTCGAACAGACCGCGCAACGTCATGTGGCGGCGGCTCTGGTCGTTGATGATCTGCGCGTATTCCTTGTAGCTGTCCCACTGGCCGCCGCGCACGCTGTGCTGGAGCTTGGCGATCGCGTCGGGGGTCCACATGTGTTCCTCGCCACGCGTGCGCCAGGCCAGGTCGCCCCCGGCGTCCAGCATGGTGCGCAGCGTCGGGTCGTCGCCGAATGCCGCCAGGTGCAGGCGCAGGGCCTCCTCGGCGACCTCGAACACACCGATGCCGCCCACCTGGGTGGCCGTGCCACGGAAGTACTTGTCGACGAAGTCCTCCTTCAGGCCGATGGCCTCGAAGATCTGGGAGCCGCAGTACGACATGTAGGTGCTGATGCCCATCTTCGACATGATCTTGGACAGGCCCTTGCCGATCGCCTTCACGTAGTTCTGGACGGCCTTGGCGGGCGTGATGTCGCCCGGCGCTTCGTCATGCAGCGCGCACAGGGTTTCCATCGCCAGGTAGGGGTGGACCGCCTCGGCGCCATAGCCGGCCAGCACCGCGAAGTGGTGCACCTCGCGCGCGCTGCCGGTTTCCACCACCAGCCCGGCGGTGGTGCGCAGCCCTTCATGCACCAGGTGGTGGTGGATGGCCGACAGCGCCAGCAGGGCGGGGATGGCGACGTGGTCACGGCCCACCTGGCGGTCGCTGATGACCAGGATGTTGTGGCCACTGCGGATGGCGTCCTGCGCCTCGGCGCACAGCGAGGCCAGCTTGGCCTCCACGCCTTCGCGGCCCCAGGCCAGCGGGTAGGTGATGTCGATGGTGTAGGTCTTGAACTTGCCGCCGGTGTGCCGCTCGATCGAGCGCAGCCGGGCCATGTCGTCGAAATCGAGGATGGGTTGCTCGACCTCCAGCCGCATCTGCGGGTTGACCGCGTTGATGTCCAGCAGGTCGGGCTTGGGGCCGATGAAGCTGTGCAGCGACATCACGATGGCCTCGCGGATCGGGTCGATCGGCGGGTTGGTCACCTGGGCGAACAGCTGCTTGAAGTAGTTGTACAGCGGCTTGTTCTTGTCCGACAGCACCGCCAGCGGGGCGTCGTTGCCCATCGAGCCGATGGCTTCCTCGCCCTGGGTGGCCATGGGCGAGAGCTGGAACTTGATGTCTTCCTGGGTGTAGCCAAAGGCCTGCTGGCGATCCAGCAGGGCTTCGGTGGCGCTGGGGCGCGCGCCATCGCTCGGGGTGTCGGCCAGCCGCACGCGGACGTTTTCGATCCACTGGCGGTACGGGCGGGCGTTGGACAGCAGGGTCTTGAGCTCCTCGTCGTCGACGATGCGGCCCTGCTCCAGATCGATCAGGAACATCTTGCCGGGTTGCAGGCGCCACTTCTTGACGATGCGGCTTTCGGGAATCGGCAGCACGCCGCTTTCGCTGGCCATGACGACGTGGTCGTCGTCGGTGACGATGTAGCGCGCCGGCCGCAGGCCGTTGCGATCGAGCGTGGCACCGATCTGCTTGCCGTCGGTGAACACCATGGCCGCCGGACCGTCCCAGGGCTCCAGCATGGCGGCGTGGTATTCATAGAAGGCGCGGCGGCGCTCGTCCATCGCCTCGTGCTGCTCCCAGGCCTCGGGGATCATCATCATCATGGCCTGGGCCAGCGGGTAGCCGGCGGCCACCAGCAGCTCCAGCGCGTTGTCGAACGTGGCGGTGTCGCTCTGGCCCTCGAAGGAGATCGGGTAGAGCTTTTTCAGGTCATCGCCCAGCACCGGCGAGCGCATCACGCCCTCGCGCGCGCGCATCCAGTTGAAGTTGCCCTTCAGGGTGTTGATCTCGCCGTTGTGCGCGATGAAGCGGTAGGGGTGGGCCAGCGGCCACTCCGGGAAGGTGTTGGTCGAAAAGCGCTGGTGCACCAGCGCCAGTGCCGAGACGGTGCGCGGATCGGCCAGGTCACAGTAGTACTGGCCGACCTGGTCGGCCAGCAGCAGGCCCTTGTAGATGACCGTGCGGCAGCTCATGCTGGGCACGTAGTACTCGCGGCTGTGCGTGAGCTTGAGCTTCTGGATGGCGGCGCTGGCGGTCTTGCGGATGACGTACAGCTTGCGCTCCAGCGCGTCCGGCACGATGACGTCGCGGCCGCGGCCGATGAAGACCTGGCGGATTACCGGCTCCTTGTCGCGCACGGTGGGACTCATCGGCATCTGGCGATCCACCGGCACGTCGCGCCAGCCCAGCAGCACCTGGCCCTCGGCGCGCACGGCGCGCTCGAGCTCGTGCTCGCAGGCCAGGCGCGAGGCGTGTTCCTTGGGCAGAAAAATCATGCCCACCCCGTACTCGCCCGGTGGCGGCAGGCTCACGCCCTGGGCTGCCATCTCGGCGCGGTAGAACTCGTCGGGAATTTGGATCAGGATGCCCGCACCGTCGCCCATCAGCTTGTCGGCGCCCACCGCGCCACGGTGGTCCAGGTTGTGCAGGATCTGCAGTCCCCGCTCGACGATGTCGTGGGTTTTGTGGCCCTTGATGTGGGCGATGAAACCGACGCCGCAGGCATCGTGCTCGTGCGTGGGGCGATACAGGCCGCCGGTGGCGGCGGCGAGCACTTCCTGGTGCTGAACTGAGGGCAGGTGACTCAAGGCTTGACTCCAGCGCTTGCGTGATGGGGAGAGCGAGGCTAGCACGCAAAAACCCTGATCACAACAAAAATAAAATAGGGTCAGAACAAATTTAAATGCCTAATTTCAAATATGCAAATTAATAGGGGACATAACAATTCGGTGGTTGGAAAGCTGGTTCGGGTCGGAAAAAGCTTGCCGCAGTTCAGTCGGGCGGCGCGGTGCGCCGCGGTCGGCCCGGCCGCCGCGGCGTGGCGGGCCGGCCGCCGGCGCCGGCATGGTGAATGAACGTGGGCGAGCCGAAGGCCCAGCCACCAAGCACCGTGGCGCGCAGCTGGGTCGCTGACGCGTCCGATACGCCCTGCGCCAGGCGCTCTCGCCAGGCGCCTTCGCGTTCGAACGGGGTATTGCCCAGGCTCCAGAATTCGGGCGGGTCGGTGATCCAGGGGATGCGCGGGCCTCCGCTGTGGTGTGCCGCGCTGGTCACATCAGAAGCCTGCAACGCCTGCTCGACCCAGGCCATGGCGATCAGCGTGTGCTCGCCGCGTTCCACCGGGCAGGCGCGAAACCGGCCGTCCCACAGCGGGCCACGCCGGCCGTGTCGCCGGTTGTACGCCACGACATAGCGGCGGCCGATGGCCTGCATCAGGCGCGCCAGCGCGTCGGCTTCGGTTGGCGTGACCAGGAACTGGAGCTCCCGCTCGCGCAGTGCCAAGGCGTGCAGCTGCGCCGGTTCGGTCTCCAGCGCGTGGCGCAGCGCGTCCGTCAGGCTCGCGCGATCCTCCTCGTCGACAAACAGCGGTCGGCGATCGAGCGTGCGCTGGACCAGCAGGTGCGGCTGTCCGGGCAGCACGAGGCGTGGCAGGCGGGCCATCGGCTGTCCGTTCAGCGCGCGCCGACGTGACGGCGCCGCGGCATGGGGCTTGGCGAGGCGGATGAAACCGGCGCGGTCTGCTCAATCGTCAAGACCCAGCTCCTGGATTTTGCGGGTGAGGGTGTTGCGCCCGATACCCAGCTTCTGCGCCGCCTCGGCGCGGCGTCCTTGCGTCAGCTGCAGCGCCGTGCGCAGCAGCACGGTCTCGAACTGGCCGGCCAGGCGCTCCCAGACCTGCGCGTCGCCCGCTTGCAGCCAGTCGCGGGCCTGCTGGCCCAGCGCGACGCTCCAGTCGACGGCGGCGGCCGCCGCGTCCTCGGTGGCGCTGCGGGCTGGAAGGGTGTCGGCGCCGGCCACATCGGGCGGCAGGTCTTCGAGCTCGACGCGCTGCCCCGGCGCCATCACCGTCAGCCAGCGGCACAGGTTCTCCAGCTGGCGCACGTTGCCAGGAAAGTCGAACCGGCTGAGGCGCTCCAGCGCAGCGTCGCTGATGTGCTTGGGCTCGACGCCCAGTTCACGGGCGCCGCGGGCAAGAAAAAAGCGCGTCAGCAGCGGGATGTCCTCGCGCCGCTCGCGCAGCGGCGGCAGGTGCAGGCGGATCACGTTCAGGCGGTGGTACAGGTCTTCGCGGAACGTGCCTTGCCGCACGTGCTCGGCCAGGTTCTGGTGCGTGGCGGCGATCACGCGAGCTTCGGCGCGTTGCGGCTGGTGGCCGCCGACGCGATAGAAATGTCCGTCGCTGAGCACGCGCAGCAGCCGGGTTTGCAGCTCGAGCGGCATGTCGCCGATCTCGTCCAGGAACAGGGTGCCGCCGGCCGCCTGCTCGAAGCGGCCACGCCGCATCGCCTGGGCGCCGGTGAAGGCGCCGCGTTCGTGGCCGAACAGCTCGCTTTCCAGCAGGTCCTTGGGTATGGCGGCCGCGTTGATGGCGACAAAGGGGCCGTCGGCGCGCGGGCTGTGGCGATGCAGGGCGTGCGCCACCAGCTCCTTGCCGGTACCGCTGGCGCCGGTGATCAGCACCGTGGCATCGCTCTGGCTGAGCCGGCCGATGGCGCGGAACACTTCCTGCATGGCCGGCGCCTGGCCCAGCATGCGTGGCCAGTCGCTGGCCTCGGTGGCGGCACCTTCCTCGCGCAGGCTCTCGCTGGCGGCGCGGCGGATCAGCTCGACCGCCTTTTCCACGTCGAAGGGCTTGGGCAGGTATTCGAACGCGCCGCCCTGGAACGCGCCGACCGCGCTGTCGAGGTCGGTGTGGGCGGTCGTGATGATCACCGGCACGCCGGGCAGGCGGCGCTTGACGTCGGCCAGCAGCGCGATGCCGCTGCCCTGCGGCATGCGGATGTCGGTGACCAGCACCTGGGGCTGCGCGCCCGCGTCGAGGGCGGCGATGACCTCGTGCGGGCCGGCAAACGCGCGCACCGGCAGCTGCGCGCGAGCCAGCGCGCGTTCCAGCACGAAGCGGATGGAGGGGTCGTCATCGACGATCCAGACCGGTTTCATGGCGCGCGCTCCGGGCTGGCCGCCTCGATGGCCTGCTGCGACACCGGCAGCCGCAGGGTGAAGCGCGTGCGGCCGGACTCGCTGTCGCATTCGAGCGTGCCGCCGTGCTGCTGCACGAAGGCCTGGGCCAGCATCAACCCCAGTCCGTGACCGCCGGCGTGCCCCGACACCAGCGGCTGGAAGATGCGTTCGCGCAGCTCGGCGGGCACGCCAGGGCCGTTGTCCTCGACCTGCAGGTCGATCGCCAGCCGAAAGCGCTGCCCCCTGAGCGTGACCTGCCGCGCGATGCGGGTGCGCAGCACGATGCGGGCGTCGCCCGCGGCGATGCGGCCGCCCAGCGCCTGCGCCGCGTTGCGCGCGATGTTCAGCAGCGCCTGGATCAGTCGCTCGCGGTCGCCCTGCAGCTCGGGCAGCGAGGTGTCGTAGTCGCGCTGCACCGTCAGGCCGCGCGGGAACTCGGCCAGCACCAGCGCCCGCACGCGCTCGCAGACCTCGTGAATGTTGACGTCGGTCCAGGCCGGCGCGCCCTGGTGGGGCGCCAGCAGGCGATCGACCAGCCCCTGCAGCCGGTCGGCCTCGCGGATGATGACGTCGGTGTAGTCGGTGACTTCGGGCGTGCGCTGCTCCAGCCCCAGCAGCTGCGCCGCGCCCCGGATGCCGCCCAGCGGGTTCTTGACTTCGTGCGCCAGGTTGCGCAGCAGCTCATGGTGGGCCTGCACCAGTTCGTGCAGGCGGCGCTCGCGGTCGAGCTGCACCTGCCGCTCGATTTCGAACATTTCGATCACCACCAGCGCATCGGGCCCGCCGCGGCCAACCGGTGTGACGATCACATGCACCGGCAATTCGGCGGCTCCCGGTGGCTGGCAGCGCAGCGTCGCATCGAAGCGATGCACGCCCAGGTGCTGGTGGACCACGCCATCCAGGGCACTGTGCAGTGCCGTGGGATCGGTGAACCAGTCGAGCACCCGGCCTTGGACCAGCTTGCGGCGCGATTGCCGGATGGCGTTTTCCAGTGCCGAGTTGGCCAGCAGGCAGGCCCCGTCGGCGCGGGCGATGGCCACCATCGCCGTGAGCCGGTCATAGGCCTCCTGGCCCTGAGGGTCCAGCGGTGCCGGCGGCACACCAGGGCCAGGCGCCGGCGCGCCGCGCCGGGCCGCCGGGCGCGAGGCCCTCGGGCTGGACGTGGGGACGGCGGGGGTGGCGGACATCGGCGGCGTGCGGGATACGCGGACGGCAGAGGTTGCAGTGTAGTCGGCGGTGGGTGTGTGTGCACCATTGTGGTGCAACACGCACCCGGTCGGTCGGCTGAACCTGCGGACACGCGCCACGATCAGGTTCAGAGCACCGCCAGCACGCGCTCCAGTGCCTCGCGGGTGTTGTCCGCCGTGTTGAAGGCGGTCAGGCGCATGTAGCCTTCGCCGGCCGGGCCGAAGCCCGAACCCGGTGTGCCCACCACCTGGGCCTGGTGCAGCAGCCGGTCGAAGAAGTCCCAGGCACTCTGGCCGCCCGGGATGCGCAGCCAGACATAGGGCGCGTGCACGCCGCCGAACACTTCCAGGCCGGCGCCCTGCAGCGCCGCCACGATGTGGTGGGCGTTGTCGATGTAGGCCTGCACCTGCGCGGCCACCTGGGCCTGCCCTTCGGCCGACAGGGCGGCCGCCGCCGCGCGCTGGATCGGGTAGGACACGCCGTTCTGCCGGCAGGCCACGCGGCGCGCCCACAGGGCGTTGAGCGACACGGCCCGGCCGTCCAGCCGGGCCGTGAGCGCCTTCGGGATGATGGTGTAGGCGCAGCGCGTGCCGGTGAAGCCGGCCGACTTGGAGAACGAGCAGCACTCCACTGCCACCCGGTCGGCGCCCGGGATCTCGTAGATCGAGCGCGGAATGGCCGGGTCCGTGATGTAGGCCTTGTAGGCGGCATCGAACAGGATCAGCGTTTCGGTGCGCAGCGCGTAGTCGACGAAGCGTGCCAGTTGCTCACGCGTGAGCACCGTGCCGGTCGGGTTGTTCGGATAGCACAGGTACAGCATGTCCACCGGCTCGGTGGGCAGCTCGGGCACGAAGCCGTTGTCGGCCCGGCAGGGCAGGGTGAGCAGCCGGCTCCAGCCGCCGTTGACGTAGTCGCCCAGCCGCCCGGCCATGGCGTTGGCGTCGACGTAGGCGGGATAGACCGGATCGGTGACGGCGATGCGCGCGTCGGCCGCCAGCAACTCGGGCAGGGCCGAGGTGTCGGTCTTGGCGCCGTCGCTGACGAACACCTCGTCCAGCTCCAGCGCCACGCCCAGCGGCGCGTAGTCGGCGTCGATGATGGCCTGGCGCAGGAATGCGTAGCCCTGGTCGGGCGGATAGCCGTGAAAGCCCTGGGCGGTGCCCATTTCCTCGGCCGCCTGCGCCAGGGCGCGGGTGATGGCCGGTGCCAGCGGCTGCGTGACGTCGCCGATGCCCAGGCGGATGATCGGCCGCGGGGCGCGCGGTTCGTAGGCCTGCACGCGGCGCGCGATTTCGGCGAACAGGTAGCCGCCGGGCATGGCCGCCAGATGGGGGTTCAGTCTCATGTCAAGCTCCCAGCCACACGCCATCGAACACGAAGGTCGCGGGTCCTGTCTGATAGACGTGGTTGTCGCGGGCATCCCAGTGCACGTGCAGCTCGCCCCCGGTCAGTTGCACCACCGCGCTGCGGTCGGCCAGGCCGTTCAGCACGGCGGCCACCAGACTGGCGGCGGCGCCGGTGCCGCAGGCCAGCGTTTCGCCGCTGCCGCGCTCCCACACCCGCATTTCCAGCAGGTCGCGCCGCCACACGCGCACGAACTCGACGTTGGTGCGCTTGGGGAACAGCGGGTGGTGCTCGATCTGGCGGCCGATGCCGTGCACGTCGACGGCCTGCGGGTCGTCGACGAAGATCACGGCGTGCGGGTTGCCCATGCTGACGCAGGTGATGTGGTGGGTCTGGCCGTCGATCGAGAGCGGATGGTTCAGCACCTGCGCGCCCGCCAGCGTGACCGGCAGGCTTGCCGGGCTGAGCGCGGGCTCGCCCAGGTCAACCGTCACCTGCTCGACGCTGCCGCCTTGCAACTGGAGCTCCAGCGTCTTGATGCCGCCGCGCGTGGCCAGCGTCACCCGGGTCTTGGCGGTCAGGCCGCGGTCGTGCACGTACTTGCCGATGCAGCGCACGGCGTTGCCGCACATCTCGCCCTCCGAGCCGTCGGCATTGAACATGCGCATGGCGTAGTCGGCCTCGGTCGACGGGCCGATCAGCACCAGGCCGTCGGCGCCAACGCCGAAGTGCGGCCGCGACACCGCGATCGCCATGGCGGCGGGGTCGGGCACCGGCTGCTCGAAGGTGTCGACGTAGACGTAGTCATTGCCCAGCCCGTGCATCTTGGTGAACTTCATGGCGGCGCATCCTCACAGGCTGTAGTACATGTCGAACTCGATCGGATGGGTGGTCATGCGAAAGCGCGTGACCTCGGCCATCTTGAGCTCGATGTAGGCGTCGATCATGGCGTCCGAGAACACGCCGCCCTTGGTGAGGAAGCCGCGGTCCTTGTCCAGGTGCTCCAGCGCCTGGTCGAGGCTGTGGCACACGGTGGGGATCCGCGCGTCCTCCTCGGGCGGCAGGTGATAGAGGTCCTTGTCCATCGCCTCGCCGGGGTGGATGCGGTTTTCCACCCCGTCCAGGCCGGCCATCAGCAGCGCCGAGAACGCCAGGTAGGGGTTGGCCGTCGGGTCCGGAAAGCGCACCTCGATGCGGCGGCCCTTGGGGTTGGCCACGTAGGGGATGCGGATCGAGGCCGAGCGGTTGCGCGCGCTGTAGGCCAGCTTGACCGGCGCCTCGAAGCCGGGCACCAGCCGCTTGTAGCTGTTGGTGCCGGGGTTGGTGATGGCGTTCAGGGCGCGTGCGTGCTTGATGATGCCGCCGATGTAGTGCAGCGCGAAATCGCTCAGGCCGGCGTAGCCGTCGCCGGCAAACAGGTTGCGCCCGCCCTTCCACACCGACTGGTGCACGTGCATGCCGGAGCCGTTGTCGCCGACGATCGGCTTGGGCATGAAGGTGGCCGTCTTGCCATGCGCGTGGGCGACGTTGTGGATCACGTACTTCTGCAGCTGCAGCCAGTCGGCGCGCTGCACCAGGGTGCTGAACCGGGTGCCCAGCTCCATCTGGCCGGCGGTGGCCACTTCGTGGTGGTGCACCTCGACCGGGATGCCCAGCGATTCCAGCAGGGTGCACATCTGCGAGCGCATGTCCTGGAAGCTGTCGACCGGCGGCACCGGAAAGTAACCGCCCTTGACCCCCGGCCGGTGGCCGCGGTTGCCGTGCTCATAGGCGGTGCCGCTGTTCCAGGCGGCCGCCTCGGAGTCGATCTGCACGAAGCAGCCCGACATGTCGGCCTGCCAGCGCACGCCGTCGAAGACGAAGAACTCGGGCTCGGGGCCGAAGTAGGCGGTGTCGCCGATGCCGCTGCCCTTCAGGTAGGCCTCGGCGCGCCGGGCCAGCGAGCGCGGGTCGCGGTCATACGGCTTGCCGTCGCCGGGCTCCAGCACGTCGCAGGTCAGGATCAGCGTCGGATCGTCGAAGAACGGGTCGACGTTGGCGGTGGCCGGGTCGGGCAGCAGCAGCATGTCGGAGGCCTGGATGCCCTTCCAGCCGGCGATGGACGAGCCGTCGAACGGGTGCCCGGCGCTGAACTTGTCTTCATCGAAGGCGGACACGGGGACCGTGACATGCTGCTCCTTGCCGCGCGTGTCGGTGAAGCGCAGGTCGACGAATCGGATCTGGCGATCCTGGATCAGGGTCATGACGTCGGCGGCGGTCTGGGTCATTGGATGGCTCCATCAAGGTTGAGATGAACTCATCCATGCAGAAACCGTGCCAGGCGCCCTGGATCCCGCCGTGCCCCGTGCAAGGCCGGCGCGGGCGCCCGTTGGCGTGCGCGCCGCACTGGTCTGGTGCATGGCGACCGGTGTGGGCGCACCAAATGGGGGCGCCCGGCCTGTGCGACGGCGGCGATGCCCGGATGCCGGGCGGGTCTGAACCCGGATCGAGGGTCAGAACACCAGCGTGCGCCAGCGCGTGTCCAGCGCGCGCGCCATGAACTGCACGGCACCGCCGTGGCCCTGGCATTCGGGGATCAGGCCGGTCGGGTCGATGCCGTGGGCATGCAGCGCGTCGGTGCAGGCCAGCAGGCGCGCGCCGTGCGCCACGGCCTCGCGCAGGGCGTCTTCGATGGTCTTGTCGTGGCGCGGGCTGGCGCGCAGGCCGGCGGCCACGCCGGGCACCAGCAGGCGCACGCTGGCGGCGCTGAAGTAGATCTCCACCGGCACGTCCATGGCGGCCGCGGCGGCGGCGTGGAAGAAGGGCGTGGCCAGGCGCTCGGGCTGGGCCGGGTCGGCCGCCCACAGCAGGATGGCGACGCCGGCCGCGCCGTGTTCGACGAAGCTCATGACGGCGCGTGGCCGCTGGTGGCCGGCACCAGCTCGGTGCGGTGGTCCCAGGCGTGGCGCGCCATGGCCGGCGCCACGGCGTCGCCGTGCAGCAGGGCGGGCTGGTCGGCGCTGAAGTCGGCCAGCCGCAGGCGGGCGATCCAGCCTTCGCCGTAGGGGTCGCGGTGCACCAGTTCAGGGCGCTCGTCCAGCCCGCCGTTGAGCGCCACCACCGTGCCCGCGACCGGCGACTTGACCGCCACGATGGCCTTGGCCAGCTCCACCACGGCCAGCGTGCCGCCCTGCGCGATTTCGGTGCCCAGGCGCTTGGCGCGGCACATGTAGATTTCGCCCGACAGCCGGATGCCCAGCTCGGTGACGCCCACGGTGGCCGTGCCGTCGCCGTGCAGGCGGGCCCAGACCTGATGCTCCATCAGGTAGTGCAGATCGGTAGGGTGGTGCAGCGGTGCGATCGCCATGGGGCGTATTCTGGCAGGGTGAAAAATACTATCAAAACAATAGCTGCTGGCGCACGCTACACTTGCGCCAGTGGCGTTTTTGAATGGGAATTTGGCAATGAAACAAGGGTTTCGCATCGGCCTCGTGGCGCTGGCTTGCGCCGCCAGCGCGGCCGCGCCGGCGCAGAAGATCGGCGATGTCAGCACCGCCTTCCAGTGGGTCGGGCCCAACCACAAGATCGTGGTCGAGGCCTACGACGACCCGCTGGTGCAGGGCGTGACCTGCTACGTGTCGCGCGCCCGCACCGGCGGCATCAAGGGCGGGCTGGGGCTGGCCGAGGACCGGGCCGAGGCCTCGATCGCCTGCCGCCAGGTCGGGCCGGTGCACTTCAGCGAGCCGCTGCGGCGCGAGGACGAGGTGTTCAGCGAGCGCATGTCCATCCTGTTCAAGCGCCTGCGCGTGGTGCGCATGGTGGATGCGCCGCGCAATACGCTGGTGTACCTGACCTACTCGGAAAAGCTGATCGACGGCTCGCCGCAGAACGCCATCACGGCGGTGCCGATCGACCGCGCCACGCCGATCCCGCTGAAGCCATGAATGGCACCGGGCCTTGAGCCGGGGCCGGTGCGCCCAGGGTCCGGGCGCGGGACTGGCGGAAGGGCATGGGAGTCGAACCCACCCGGCGGCGCTTGGCGCCACCCACCGGGTTTGAAGCCCGGCCCATCCACCAGGATGGTTGCCCTTCCGTCGATCTACGAAAACAGCGCGCAGTCGTTGCGCAACCGGTGCTCGTCGCCGATGCGGCGCGTCAGCCCGACGCGGTCGAAGTATTCCAGAATCTGGATCGCCCGCTTGCGGCCCAGGTCGGTGGCGTCGCGAAACTCGGCCGCCAGCACGACGCCGTCGTGCGCGGCGCCCACCTCGCGCGCCAGCGTGGCCAGGCGCCGCAGGGTGTCGGGCAGGTAGTACAGGTCCTTGACGACCTGGTGCAGCTCGCCGCGGCGCGCCAGCCGCGCCAGCGTGGTGCGCACCAGCGGCTCGGGCTCGGCGGCGTCGCGCGCCAGGTCGCGCGCCCAGGCGCCCTGGTGGCCGGCCTGCGCCAGCGCCGGGGCCACCTTCTGGGCGATGCGCGTCTCCACGGCCGACAGTTGCGCGCCATGGCTGGGCAGGTGCACCACGGCCCCGTGCAGCACCAGCTGCTGGTCGGCGGCCAGCCGCGCCAGCAGGGCCTGCCACAGGGCCTGGGGCAGGCGCGGCGCGCTCAGGCGGCGCAGGCGGGCGCTGTCGGGGCCCAGCTCGTCCGGTTGCCGTTCGTGGAAAGCCTGGAGCGCGTGCCGCGTGGCGGCTTCCAGCGCCTGCGCCTGGGCGCTGCCCAGGGCCAGGCCGTCATGCACCAGTGCGTCGCCGGGCAGGGCGTCGGCCGGCGGGGCGGCCAGGCCCTGTGCCGCGGCAAAGCGCAGCAGATCGACGCCGTGCGGCGCCACCGCCAGCAGGGCGGCCAGGCGTTCGGCGGCGTCCGGCAGGCTCAGGGCGTCCAGCTCGGCCAGGCGCTGCGGCGTGCGGCGGTAGCGCGCGGGGGCCAGCGGGTCGAGCACGCGCCCGCCGGCCAGGGTGCGGCTGGCGGCGGCGTCGCGCAGCAGCACGCGCTCGCCATGCCAGGCGCCGACCGGGGCATGCAGCACCAGCTGCGCCCGGGCGCTGGCGCCGGGCGCCAGCGCGTCGGCGTCGAGCAGGGCCACGGTGGCGTTGACGTGGGCCGCGCCCAGGTGCGCCTGCACGCGGGTGCCCGAGCGCAGCGGGCGCGCCTCGCCGGGCCACAGGGTCAGCCGCAGGTCGATGCGCTCGCTGGCCAGCGCCACCCCGGGGGCGCACAGCCACTGGCCGCGCGCCACCGCGTCGCGCGCCAGCCCGGCCAGGGCGACGGCGCAGCGCTGGCCGGCGTGGGCCTGCTCGACGGCGCGGTTTTGTGCGTGCAGGCTGCGCACGCGGGCGCGCAGCCGGCCGGGCACGATGGTCAGCTCGTCGCCCACGCGCACCGTGCCGGCGTGAATGGTGCCGGTGACCACGGTGCCGGTGCCCTGCAGGCTGAAGGCGCGGTCGATCGCCAGGCGAAAGGCTTCTGAATCAAATCGGCCCCCAGCGCTTGACTGGCCAGCGCGAGCAGCTTCAAAAAGCAGAGCGCGCAGGGCATCGATGCCGGCCCCGCTGTGGGCCGACACGGCGACGATGGGCGCGCCGGCCAGCGCAGTGCCGTGCAGCAGCGCCGCCACCTCGGCCTGCACCGCCTGCACGCGTTCGGGCGTGGCGCGGTCGGTCTTGGTGATGGCCACGGCGCCGCGCGCGATGCCCAGCAGGCTGAGCACGGCCAGGTGCTCCAGCGTCTGCGGCATCGGGCCGTCGTCGGCGGCCACCAGCAGCAGCGCGAAGTCAATGCCGCTGGCGCCAGCCACCATGGTGTGCACCAGCCGTTCGTGGCCGGGCACGTCGATGAAGCCGATGCGCTGGCCGTCCGGCGCGTCCAGGAAGGCGTAGCCCAGCTCGATGCTGATGCCGCGCTGCTTCTCCTCGGGCAGGCGGTCGGTGTCCACGCCGGTGAGCGCGCGCACCAGCGTGGTCTTGCCGTGGTCGATGTGGCCTGCGGTGCCGACGATCATGATGCTACATCTGTGATAGCTAGCGGCGCTCGTCAGACAAGCGCAAGAGCCCGATCTGATCGAGCAAATCCGCGGGTTGTTCGAGGCAGCGCATATCCAGCAGCAGCCGATCGTCGGCGATGCGCCCGAGCACCGGCAGGGGCAGCGCGCGCAGTGCGGCGGCGAGTTGCTCCAGCGCGCGGCCGCGGCCGGTCTTGCCCGCCGGGGCGATGGCCAGGCCGGCCGAGGGCAGGCGCTCAACGGGCAGCGAGCCGGAGCCGATCTGGCCCTGCAGCGCCACCGACTTGACCGTGTAACGCGGCGCCAGCGCGGCGGCCAGCGCGGGCTGCACGGCGCGGGCCGCGGCCTCGATGTCGGCCAGCGGCCGCGTCAGCAGGCGCAGCGTGGGCAGCTCGCGCGCCAGCCGCTCGGGGCGCAGGTACAGGCGCAGCGTGGCTTCCAGGGCGGCCAGCGGCAGCTTGCTCATGCGCAGGGCGCGCTTCATGGGGTGCTTGCGCACGCGATCGACCAGCGTCTTGCGGCCGACGATCAGTCCCGCCTGCGGGCCGCCCAGCAGCTTGTCGCCGCTGAAGGTGACCAGATCGCAGCCGGCCTGCAACATCTGCTGCGGTGTTGGCTCGGCCGGCAAGCCGTGGGCCGTCATGTCGATCAGCGCGCCGCTGCCCAGGTCGGTGACCAGTGGCAAGCCGCGCGCATGGGCGATTGGCGCCAGCGCGGCTTCGTCGACCGCGCGGGTGAAGCCCTGCACGGCGTAGTTGCTGGTGTGCACCTTCATCAGCAAGGCGGTGCGCCCGGTGATGGCGTGTTCGTAGTCGTGTGGATGGGTGCGGTTGGTGGTGCCGACTTCGACCAGCCGGGCGCCGGCGCTGGCCATGACGTCGGGCATGCGAAAGGCGCCGCCGATTTCCACCAGTTCGCCGCGCGAGACGATCACCTGGCGCCCGCGCGCCAGCGCCGCCAGCACCAGCAGCACGGCGGCGGCGTTGTTGTTGACCACGGTGGCGGCCTCGGCGCCGGTCAGATCGCACAGCAGGCCCTCGACGATGCTGTCGCGGTCGCCCCGGCCGCCGCTGGCGAGGTCGTATTCGAGGTTGTTGGGCCCGGCCATCATGGCCTGCACGTGGGCCAGCGCGGCTTCGGGCAGCAGGGCGCGGCCCAGGTTGGTGTGGATCACCGTGCCGGTGAGGTTGAGCACGCGGCGCAGGGCGGGTGCCAGGCGCTGGCGCAGGCGATCTTCCAACTGCTGAGCCAGGCTGTCGGCGGTGATCCGTGCGGCGTCCAGCGTGCGCGCCAGCGCCTGGGCGCGCAGCGTGGCCAGCAGGGCGCGCGCCTCGGCGGCGACCAGGGTGTGGCCATGCGCTTGCACCAGCGCGGCCACGCCGTGCTGGCGCAGCAGCCGGTCGAGCGCCGGCAGTTGCTGGGGCTGGACGAGCTCGTGGTCGGGTGTGCCGGAGGGATGCTGGCAGGCCTGCGAACCGTGGACCACGGATTCTTCGGGCGCGGCCATCAGGACGCCCCGGCTTCGGCTTCGAGCGCGGCGTCGGCGTCGCCGAACAGCAGCAGCAGGTTGACGCCGTGGCGCTCGAAGCCGGCGTCCGACACCAGCAGGTCGAGCGTCACGGTGGCCAGGTCGTCGGCCACGGGTTCGCCGTGCACGTCGCTCTGCAGGTGCACCACCTTCAGGTAGTGGCGGCAGGCGTCGCAGGTTTCGGCCTCCACGGCGGGCTTGGTGGCCGAGGGCTGGTCCTGGTCGATGGGCTGTAGCGACTGGTAGTGGATGCCCTGCGTGGCCAGGCAGTGCGTGCACTGCACGCGGTTCATGTGCCACTGGCTGCTGCACAGCGCGCAGTACAGGTAGCGCTGGCCTTCCTGCGCGCCACCCAGGCGGGTGATGCTGGCGGTGGCCGGGCTGGTGCAGCAGGGGCAACGCGTGGCGTTCTCGGCCATGGTGAACACCTCGCCGCTGGCGGCGCGGGTGGCCGCCACCAGGTGCGTGAAGTACAGCTGCAGGCCGGCGGCCACCAGCGGCGCCGCCGCCAGGTCCAGGCCCAGTGTGATGCCGGCCAGCAGGCGGCTGGCCTGCTGCTCCAGCGTGTCGTCGGGCAGGGCGGCGACGGTCTGCACTCCCGCCAGCGCCGGGCTGTCGGCGGGCAGTTGGTCGAGTACCAGGGCCAGCAGGGCGCGCAGTTCGTCGCGCCATGCGGGTGCACGCGGCCAGTGCTCGCAGGCCAGCAGCGGCGTGCCTTCGGCGCTGGCGGTGCCGATCTGCGCGGCTGTGGGCAGCGGCACGGCGGGGTAGTGCCGCAGGCGCTGGTGCTGCGCCTCGCAGACGACGGCCATCAGCATCAGGTAGTCGCGCATGGCGTGGCCGGCGGCCTGCTGGCGCAGGCGCAGCGCCCGTTCGGCGAAGACGCGCGCGGGGTCGGGCAGCAGCAGTTGGGGAATGTCCAGGCCCGAGCGCAGCTGGATGGCCTCGGGCGTGTTGATCTGGCGGGTGGGCTTGGTATCGGTCAAGGTGTCAAAACGGCTGCCGGCGGCGGGTACCGCGCGGCAGCCGGGTCTCTAGTGGAGGGAAAAAATCACTTCTTCGTGGCCCGTGGCTGCACCTGCTCGCGCCACCACAGCGGGTGATGGTGCTTGGCCCAGGCGTTGCTGACCGTGCCGCGCACCATGGCGCCAAGCGTGCCCTTGACCCAGATGGCGGCGTAGGCGTGCACGACGACGGCCAGGAACAGCCCGAACGCGGCCAGTGCATGCAGCACGACGGCGATGCGCTGCAGCCAGATCGGCACCGCCGGGGCGAACCAGGCCTGCCAGAACAGCAGGCCGGTGACCAGCAGCACGACGAGGCTGAGCGCGAAGAGCCAGAAGATCAGCTTCTGCCCGCCGTTGTACTTGCCCACCGGTGGCATCTTCGCCTGGTTGCCCTGGCTGATCATGGCACTGGCCTTGCCCAGCCATTCAGAGTCCTCCTCGCGCCAGCAGTTGGCACTGGCAAACATGAAGAACATGCCCAGGAAGAGCATGAACATCGCCAGCCCCAGGTAGGGGTGCAGGATGCGCGCCCACTGCGGGCCGCCGACCAGGGCGGTGAGCCAGAACAGGGCCGGGTGAAACAGCGCGAAGCCCGACACCGCGGCCAGCACGAAGCACAGCACCGTGGCCCAGTGGTTGGAGCGCTGGCCCGCGCTGTAGCGTTGCAGTGTCTTCATGACTGCTCTCCTTGCGTGCTGCTGCCGTCGTCGGTTGCGGAGGTCTCCTCCTCAGGCGTCTCGAGTGGACCCTTGCGCAGGTAGTGGAACCAGCCGGTCAGGGCCGCGCCGGCCATCACGGCCAGGCCCACCGGTTTGCTCCAGCCCTTCCACACCGACACCCAGGGGCTGATGCTGGGGTTGGTCGGCAGCGCGGTCAGGCCCGGCTGGTCGGCGTGTTTGAGCACGTACATGACGTGCGTGCCGCCGACACCGGCCGGGTTGTACAGGCCGGCGCTCTTCCAGCCGCGCTCCTGCAGCTCGCCGGCGCGCTGCTCGCCGGAGGCGACCATGTCGGCCTTGGTGCCGAAGGTGATGGCGCCGGTCGGGCAGGTCTTCACGCAGGCCGGCTCCAGACCCACGCCGACGCGGTCCGAACACAGGGTGCACTTGTAGGCCTTGTTGTCCTTCTCGCTGATGCGGGGCACATCGAACGGGCAGCCCTTGACGCAGTAGCCGCAGCCGATGCAGTGCTCGCTGATGAAGTCCACGATGCCGTTGGCGTACTTGACGATGGCACCGGGCGAGGGGCAGGCCTTCAGGCACCCGGGGTCCTCGCAGTGCATGCAGCCGTCCTTGCGGATCAGCCATTCGAGGTTGCCGGCCTCCGGCTCGACCTCGAAGAACTTCATCACCGTCCAGGACTGGGGCGTCAGGTCGGTCGGGTTGTCGTAGACGCCGATGTTGCTGCCGACGTCGTCGCGCAGGTCGTTCCACTCCATGCACGCCACCTGGCAGGCCTTGCAGCCGATGCACTTGGAGACGTCGATGAGCTTGGCGACCTCGGGCACGTGGGCGCGTGCCTGTGGCGGTGGGGTGGTCGTGGCCGATCGGGCGACCACGTCTTGCGATTGCAGACTTGACATGGTTTACACCTTTTCCACGTTGACGAGAAAGGCCTTGGACTCCGGCGTCTGCGAGTTGGCGTCGCCGACGAAGGGGGTCAGGGTGTTGGCGATGTAGCCGGGCTTGGTCTGGCCGGTGAAGCCCCAGTGGAAGGGGATGCCCACCAGGTGCACCTTCTGGCCGTTGACCGGGAACGGCTTGATGCGCTTGGTGACCACCGCCTTGGTCACGATGTGACCGCGGTTGCTGCTCACCTTGACGCTGTCGCCGTGCTTGATGCCCTTCTCCTTGGCCAGTTCCTCGCTGATTTCCACGAAAGCCTCGGGCTGCAGGATGGCGTTGAGGCGCGCGTGCTTGCTCCAGGTGTGGAAATGCTCGGTCAGGCGGTAGGTGGTGGCCGAATACGGGAACTCCTCCTTCTTGCCGAACGCCTCCAGGTCGCCCTTGAACACCCGGGCCGCGGGGTTGCTGATGGCCTTGGGGTTGTCCGGGTGCAGCGGGTTGACGCCGATCGGGGTTTCAAACGGCTCGTAGTGCTCCGGGAACGGACCCTCGGCCATGCCGATGGCGTGCAGGCGCGCCACGCCTTCGGGGTTCATGATGAACGAGCCCATGCCGATCTCGGGCGCCGCCGTCGGCAGCATGTCCGGGATGTCGGCACCGGTCCAGGCCTTGCCGTTCCAGTACTCGTACTTCTTGTTCGGCGCCCAGGGCTTGCCGTCCTTGTCCGCGCTGGCGCGGTTGTAGAGGATGCGGCGGTTGGCCGGCCAGGCGAAACCGAAGTTCTGGTACACGCCCAGGCCGGTCGGGTCTTCCAGGCCGCGGCGCGCGGTCAGGTTGCCCGCCTCGCTCCAGCAGCCCGAGTAGAGCCAGTTCCCGCAGGCGGTGGAGCCGTCGTCGCGCAGCATGGCGAAGCCCGGCACCTGCTGGCCGGCCTTGACCAGCACCGCGCGCGGGGCCGACGGGTTGGCCGGGTCGGGTGGCGCCAGCACGTCGGACAGCGCCTTGCCGCTGATCTCGCGCAGCAGCTCGGTCGCCGACGGCTCGAGCGGCTGGGCGTAGTCCCAGGCCAGGTTCAGGATGGCGTCGGGGAAGGCGCCACCGTCCTTGGCGTACATCTGGCGCAGTTTCATGAACAGCAGCGCCATGATCTCCGAGTCCGGCTTGGCCTCGCCCTGGGGCTCCACGGCGCGCTCCTTCCAGATCGCGATGCGGCTGGAGTTGGTGAGCGAGCCTTCTTCCTCGGCAAAGCAGGTGCTGGGCAGGCGAAAGACCTCGGTCTGGATGCTCTCGGTCTTGACGTCGTTGAGCGGGCCGTAGTTCTTCCAGAACTCCCCGGTTTCGGTCTCCAGCGGGTCGATGATGACCAGGTACTTGAGCTTGGAGAGCGCGGCCGAGAGCTTGTTCTTGTTCGGCACCGTCGCCAGCGGGTTGAAGCCCTGCGAGATGAAGCCGTTCATCTTGCCCTGGTGCATCAGCTCGAACATGTGCAGCACGTCGTAGCCGCCTTCGAGCTTGGGCACCCAGTCGTAGCAGAAATTGTTCTCCGGCGTGGCGGCCTTGCCGTAGTACGACTTCATCAGGCTGTTGAAGAAGCGCGGGAAGTTGCTCCAGTAGTTGAACTGGTTGGGGCGCATGGCCTTGGGCGTGCAGCGCTTGAGGTACTTCTCGTACGTGTCGTCCTTGTCGGTCGGCGCGCTGAGATAGCCCGAGAACACCTCGGCGTAGGCGTTCATGTCGGTCACGCCCTGCACGTTGGAGTGGCCGCGCAGCGCGTTCACACCGCCACCCGGGCGGCCCATGTTGCCCAGCAGCAGCTGGATCATGGCCATGGTGCGGATGTTCTGGCTGCCCACCGTGTGCTGCGTCCAGCCCAGTGCGTAGCAGATGGTGCTGGTCTTGTCGGGCGCGGACATCTCGCCGAGCATTTCGCAGATTTTCAGGAACTTGTCCTGCGGCGTGCCGCAGATGTTGCTGACCATCTCGGGCGTGTAGCGGCTGTAGTGTTTTTTCAGCTGCTGGTAGACGCACAGCGGGTCTTGCATCGTCTCGTCGACCTTGACGTAGCCGTCCTCGCCCAGCTGGTAGCCCCAGGTGGACTTGTCGTACTTGCGCGTGGCCTCGTCGTAGCCGCTGAAGATGCCGTTGTTGAGCGCAAAGCCCGGCTTGGTCAGGAAGGTGGCGTCGGTGTTGAGCTTGACGTAATCGTGGTGGATCTTGTCGTTGCTCAGCAGCCAGTTGATGACGCCGCCCAGGAAGGCGATGTCGGTGCCGTTGCGGATCGGCGCGTACAGGTCGGCCACCGCCGAGGTGCGGTTGAAGCGTGGGTCGACCGAGATCAGCCGGGCCTTGCGCTTTTGCATGGCTTCGACCACCCATTTGAAGCCCACCGGGTGTGCTTCCGCGGCATTGCCGCCCATCACGAGAATCAGATCGGCATTCTTAATGTCGGTCCATGAATTGGTCATCGCTCCGCGACCGAAAGTCGGGCCCAGACTGGACACCGTCGGTGCGTGTCAAACGCGTGCCTGTGTATCGATCCCGACCATGCCCAGGCCGCGCGCGACCTTGACGGTGAGATAGCTCGATTCGTTGCTGGAGGAACTGCACACCAGAAAACCGGTGCTCGTCCAGCGATTGACGGTGGTGCCCGCGGCGTTCGTGGTCTGGAAGTTGGCGTCGCGATCGTCCTTCATGTGCTTGGAGATGCGATTGAGCGCCTCTGCCCAGCCGATGCGCTTCCATTCCTTGCCGCCCGCTTCGCGCACCATGGGGTATTTGATGCGTGCCGGGGAGTTGATCATGTCCATCACGCCCGCGCCCTTGGGACACAGCGAGCCGCGGCTGACCGGGTTGTCCGGATCGCCCTCGACGTGAATCACGTGATCCTTGGCGTTCTTGGAGCCGTCGCCGAGTTTGTAGATCAGCATGCCGCAGCTGACCGAGCAGTAGGGGCAGATGCTGCGTGCGACGGTGGCGCGGGTGAGTTTGAAGGCACGTGTCTCGGCCAGGGCGGCGCTGGGTGAAAAACCCAGTGCCACCAGGCTGGAGGCGGCCAAGCCAGCTCCGCTGACGCGGAAGAACTGGCGCCGGTTCATGTCCATGGGGCAGTCTCCTCTTGTGGGATGCCTTGCCCGCGACGGCATGCACGCCGCCCGGGATGCATCAAGGGGGAGTCTATGGGGCCCCGGGGCCGTCACCACTCAGGCAAACCCTATGTAAGCTATGTTGCAGCTCCCGCGCCACAGTGCGCTGCGGGCGCCGCCTCATCGTCGGCGGCGCGCCCGGGTCAGTCCCCCATCACCACCCCTTCGCGCCGCGGGTCGGCGCCACCCAGCCACATCGGCTTGCCATGCACGTTGGTATGCGTGATGGCCTGCAGGCCGCTGGTCAGGTTCATCTCGCGCACCTCGGCGCCGCGCGTGCGCAGGGCCTCGACGGTGGCGGCGGGAAATTTCTTCTCCTCCAGCAGGCTGGGGCCGTTGAGTGAGCCGAAGTTGGGCAGGTTGATGGCCTGCTGCGGCAGCAGGCCCCAGCCCAGCACGCCGTGCAGGGTCTTGGCGGTGTAGTGGATGATCAGCGCGCCGCCGGGGCTGCCGGCGCTCATCACCAGCGGGCCGCGGCGGCCGTCGGCGGTTTTCTCGAACACCAGGGTGGGGGCCATCGACGAGCGCGGGCGCTTGCCGGGCTGCACGCGGTTGGCGATGGGCGCGCCCTGGGCGTCGGTGGGGGCAAAGCTGAAGTCGGTCAGCTCGTTGTTCAGCAGAAAGCCCTTGACCATCTGGCGCGCGCCGAACTGGTCCTCGATGGTGGTGGTCATGGCCAGCGCGTTGCCGAAGGCGTCGACGATGCTGATGTGGCTGGTGCCGTACTCGGGCTGGTCGGCCATCGGCGCCAGGCTGGTCTTGACGGCGCCGGGCTGGCCGGGCTGGGCCACCTTCAGGCTTTGCGCGCCGATCAGCGCGGCGCGGCTCTTCAGATAGGCCGGCTCCAGCAGGCTCATCCAGTTGCCTGCCGGCGGCTGCACGAAGTCCGGGTCGGCCACGTACAGCGCGCGGTCGGCAAACGCCAGGCGCGAGGCTTCCATGTAGTAGTGCAGCCAGTCGGCCGTGGGCAGGCCGTCGGCGCCCAGCGGCATGCTGGCGGCCGGGGTGTGGGCCAGGATGCCCAGGATCTGGCCCACCGCGATGGCGCCCGAGGATGGCGGCGGAAAGCCGCAGACCTCGTAGGCCTTGCCGCTGGCGGGCACGCGCAGGTCGTGACACAGCGGCGCGCGCCGCTTGGGGGTGTAGCCGGCCAGGTCGGTCAGCGTCAGCTTGCCGGGGTTGCCGGGGTGCTTTTGCACCTTGTCGACGATGGCCTGCGCCACCGGGCCTTCCAGCAGCGCCGCCGAGCCGCGCGCGGCGATGCCCTTGAGCACCTCGGCCAGTTCGGGGTTCTTCAGCACGTGGCCGACCGGCCGGGGGTTGCCGGCGGCGTCGTAGAAGTAGGCTGCGGCCACCGGGTCCTTCTTCAGGTGCTGTTCGTTCTTCAGCAGGGTGTTCAGGCGCGGGCTGACGGCAAAGCCCTGCTCGGCCAGCACGATGGCGGGCTTGAACAGCTCGGCCCAGGCCAGCCGGCCGTGCTGGCGGTGCGCCTGCTCCAGCATGCGCACCGTGCCGGGCACGCCGACCGAGCGACCGCCCACCACGCCGTCGTGGAACGGCAGCGGCTTGCCGTCGGCACCCAGGAACAGCTTGTCGTCGACGGCGGCCGGCGCGGTTTCGCGGCCGTCCCAGGCCGTCACCTCGCTGCCGGCGGCGTGCAGCAGGAAGGCGCCGCCGCCGATGCCGCTGGACTGCGGCTCGACCAGGGTCAGCACCATCTGCACCGCAATGGCGGCGTCAAGCGCGCTGCCACCGGCCTTGAGCACCTGGTAGCCGGCGTCGGTGGCCAGCGGGTTGGCGGCGGCGACGGCGAACTTCTGCGTTGCCCAGCCAGGCTTGTCGGTCCAGCCCGAGCCGCCTTCCGGCGTCACCGGCGCGGCCGCGGGTGGCGTGTAGCGCAAGCCGCTGGCGCAGCCGGCCAGCAGGGCGGCGGCGGCCAGGGCGCCGAGGGCAAACAGGCGTGGCGTGGGCATCGGGTGTCTCCTTGGGGTGATGGGCACAGGAGGTGCATCCTAAGGCAGCGGGCCGCCGGGCCTCGGCTTGCGCCGCGTCGCCCGCGCCCGGACGCGCCTGCCACGCCGTCTGAGTTTGCAAGCCGAACAGGGCGCCAGCGCTTTCAGGGTGTGCGCCAGAAGCTATACAAATGATAGTTAACGAGCCAGGGCCATGGGTCACCTGGCTCGGCGCGGCTGGCGCGGCCGGGGCATGGGCAGGGCGCGGCTGGTGGCGGCGAGCAGCTCGCACAGGGCCTGCCGGTCTTCCCATTCGTCGGGCCGCAGCAGGAAGTGGTCGCGGGCGCCCGGATAGGGCCGGCCGCGGACCGGCCTGGCCAGCAGGGCGCCGCCGGCCTCGGTGATCTTCACGTACAACTGGTCGTCGCAGAGGAAGGCCGTCGGCTTGTCGTCCAGGTAGAGGCAATATTCGCCGAACATGCGCCGCGTGCGCACGCCCGGCAGCGCCCCGATCTGGTCAAGCAGGAAGTCCAGCGTTTCGGCGCGGGTGGACATGGCGGGGCGGCGCGGGGGTGGGCGGTCAGCGTCCGGGTGGCGGGCTGCCGCCACACGCCGAATTCAAACGTAATCCGGCTGCAGGCCACGCCCATACTGCGCCAGCAGCTACTCAATCAATAGCGTTCTTCACTTGGGCGCCAGGCGGATGGCGCCGTCCAGGCGGATCACTTCGCCGTTGAGCAGGTCGTTTTCGAAGATGTGACACGCCAGCTTGGCGTAGTCCTCGGGCGTGCCCAGGCGGCTGGGGAAGGGCACGCCGGCGGCCAGCGCGTCCTGCACCTCCTTGGGCATGCCAAACAGCATCGGCGTGCCCATGATGCCCGGCGCGATGGTCATGTTGCGGATGCCCGTCCTGGCCAGGTCGCGCGCGATCGGCAGCGTCATGCCGACGATGCCGCCCTTGCTGGCCGAATACGCCGCCTGGCCGATCTGGCCGTCGTAGGCGGCCACGCTGGCGGTGCTGATCAGCACGCCGCGCTCGCCGGTGGGTTCGGGCTCGTTGCTGCTCATGGCCTCGGCCGCCAGGCGGATCATGTTGAAGCTGCCGATCAGGTTGATCGTCACCGTCCTGGTGAAGGCGGCCAGCGCGTGCGCGCCGTTCTTGCCCACCGTCTTTTCGGCGGTGGCGATGCCGGCGCAGTTGACCAGGCCCATCAGCTTGCCCATGGCCGTCGCCTGCTTGACCGCGGCCCTGCCATCGGCTTCGCTGGTGACGTCGCACTGGACGAAGGCGCCGCCGATCTCGCGCGCCACGGCCTGGCCGCGCTCGGCGTTCATGTCGGCGATGACCACCTTGCCGCCGCTGGCCGCCAGCAGGCGCGCCGTGCCTTCACCCAGGCCCGAGGCGCCTCCGGTGACGATGAATACCTTGTCCTTGATCTGCATGGCGTGCTCCTGTGTCGGTAGGGGGAAAGAAAGAGGGGGCAGGCCGGAATTATGGAGCGCATGCCCGGCGCCCCCGGCCGCCAGCCCGTCGCGGTGGCGACGGTTCAGCCGGCCTGGCCGCCGGCGGCGCCGGCGCCCGCCAGCAGGCGCTGCAGGCGCGTGCTGCTGGTGGTGTATTCCAGTGGCGGCTCGTCCGTCCGCGGGTGGATGTGCGCGCGCGCGCCCCAGGCCGCCAGCGTGGCTTCGTGAAAGCCGCACAGGATGAGCTTTTTCTTGCCCGGGTAGGTGTTGATGTCGCCGATGGCGAAGATGCCCGGCGCGCTGGTCTGGAACCGGGCCGTGTCCACCACCAGCTGCTTGCGCTCCAGCGCCAGCTGCCAGTCGGCGACCGGGCCCAGGCGCGGGCTGAGGCCTTGCTGCACCAGCAGCCGGTCCAGCGCCAGCGGCGTGGTGGCGCCGTCGGGGCCCATGACCTGCAGCGCCGTCAGGCAGCCGCCGGCCTGCTCGAAACCCGTCACCTGGCCGGCCACGAAGCCCAGCCGCCCGGCGGCGCGCAGCGCGCGCACGGCCACCTCGGTGGCGGGGTCGGCCTGAAAGCCGTCGCGCCGGTGCAGCAGGGTGACGCGGGCCGGGCCGCCCGCGGCCAGCGTGGCCAGGCGGATGGCCTGGGCCAGCGCCGGCTCGCCGCCGCCGACCACCACCACGCGCTGGCCGGCCAGCTGGGCGTCGTCGGGCGCGTGGTGAAACAGCTGCCGCGGCTCGAACGCCTCCAGGCCGGCGAGCTTCAGGCGCCGGGGCACGAAGGCGCCCACGCCGGCGGCGATGAACACGGCGCGCGCCAGCAGGCGCAGGCCGCGCTGCGTTTGCAGCAGCAGGCGGCCGTCGGGCTGGCGCTGCAGGCGCTCGACCAGTTGGCCCAGGTGCAGCGGCGGCGCGAAGGGCGCGATCTGCGCCAGCAGCGCGTCGATCAGCGCCTGGCCGCTGCACACCGGCACGGCCGGAATGTCGTAGATCGGCTTGTCGGCGTACAGCGCGGCCGGCTGACCGCCGACATGGGGCAGGACGTCGATGACCTGGGCGCTCAGCCCCAGCAGGCCGAGCTGGAACACCGCGAACAGGCCGACCGGGCCGGCGCCGATCACGGCGACGTCGGTTTCCAGCGGCGGGGCGAGGTCGGCGCGGGTCATGGTCGCTATGGAAAACAGAGCGACTGGCGCAGGCCCATCCTGCGTCAGCCGGCATTTTGATGCAGAACCCGGGTGGGTGCCGCGGCAGCTCGTCAGCGCGCCAGCTGGCCGAGCTTGTCGGTGCGGCTGGCCCAGGCCTCGTGGTCGGGCAGCGGGTCCTTGCGCTTGGTCAGCGTCCGGTAGTTGGGCGAGCGCGCCAGCTCGGCGTTGATCGCCGTCATGTGCAGCTGGTCCTTGGGCAGGTCTTCCTCGGCAAAGATGGCGTTGACCGGGCACTCGGGGATGCAGACGGCGCAGTCGATGCATTCATCGGGGTCGATGGTGAGGAAGTTGGGGCCCTCCTTGAAGCAGTCGACGGGGCACACGTCCACGCAATCGGTGTATTTGCAGTTGATGCAGGCTTCGGTGACGACGTGGGTCATGGTCAGAACTCGCGGGCAAAGCGTGAAAGCGGGCAGGCGCCGGACCGAGGCTCAGTGCCGGCACCCGCGGTAACGGATGAATTTTAAGAGGGGGCGTCGGCGACCGGCCGCCAACGGGTCTTGCCCGGGCGTCTGGGTGCCAGTACCTTGATGCAGGTCAATCGGCGGGCGGGGTGGCGGATTCATCGGCGTTCGTCGGGGCATGCTGGCCTGGCCGGGCAGCCCGCGCAATGTAGCGGGCGCGCGGCCTGCATCCAACCAATCGTTTGTTGTGGCCATATGCGCCAGCGGCATAAGCCCCAGGGCTGGCTGGCCGTGGAGCCAAAAAAGAACCGGCCACAAGGGCCGGTCCTGGTGTGGCGCGCGGCAGGTGCTCAGTGCGCCTCGGCCTGCTTGGCGGCGCGGATGGTGGCTTCGGTGTCGGCGCGGGCGCCGTTGAAGAACAGGTTCAGCAGCACGGCGGCGATGGAGGCCAGCACGATGCCCGACTCGATCAGCGGGTGGATGGCGTGCGGCATCCACTGCAGGTACTTGGGCGCCACCAGCGGAATCATGCCGACGCCGATGGAGATGGCCACGATCAGCGCGTTGTTGCGGTTGTGCGTGTAATCCACCCCGCCCAGGATGCGGATGCCGGTGGCCGCCACCATGCCGAACATGACGATGCCGGCGCCGCCCAGCACCACGGTGGGCAGCGACTCGATCAGCGCCGCCATCTTGGGCAGCAGGCCCAGCGTGATCAGGATGACGCCGCCGGCCACGCAGACGAAGCGGCTCTTGACGCCGGTGACCGCCACCAGACCGACGTTCTGCGAGAAGCTGGTGTAGGGGAAGGTGTTGAAGATGCCGCCGATCAGCGTGCCCAGGCCGTCGGTGCGCAGGCCGCGCGACAGCATCGGCTGGTCGATCTTGCGGTCGGTCATCTCGCCCAGCGCCAGGAACATGCCGGTGGATTCGATCATCACCACGATCATGATCAGGGTCATGGTCAGGATCATCACCGGATCGAAGATCGGCGTGCCGAAGTGAAACGGCGTCACGATGTCGAACCAGGCGGCCTTGCCGACCTTGTCGAAGTTCATCATGCCGGTGGCCGTGGCCACGATACCGCCGATGACGATGCCCAGCAGCACCGAGATGTTGGCGATGAAGCCCTTGGCGAACTTGGCGATCAGCAGGATCGAGACCAGCACGATGGCCGACACCGCCACCCCCGACAGCTTGGCGTAGTTGGGGTTGGGCACGGTCGGCGCCAGCGTCAGCCCCTGCGGCACCGGCAGTACCCCGGGCTGGCCGGTGGCGCCGGCCGAGCGCATGGTGCTGAGCCATTCGGTGTGCTCGGGCGAGATCGTCAGCGGTGCCGTGGGGCCGACCGGGTTGCCGAAGATCCAGTTGATGCCCACGCGCATCAGGTTGATGCCGATGACCGCGATGATGGTGCCGGTGACCACCGGCGGAAAGAAACGCAGCATGCGGCTGACCACCGGCGCGATGAGGATGGATATGACCCCGGCGCCGATGATGGCGCCGAACAGCAGCCGCGCGCCGTCGGTGCCGGGGTTGCCGTTGGCGATCGCCACCATCGGGCCGACGGCGGCGAAGGTCACGCCCATCATCACCGGCAGGCGGATGCCGAACCACTGCGTGGCGCCCAGCGCCTGCATCAGGGTGGCGATGCCGCAGCAGAACAGGTCGGCCGAGATCAGGAAGGCCACTTCCTGCGGCCCCAGCTTGAGCGCGCGACCGACGATCAGCGGCACGGCGACGGCGCCGGCATACATCACCAGCACATGTTGCAGCCCGAGGGCCGTGAGTTTGCCGGTGGGCAGGCGTTCATCGACGGGATGGACGGCGGTGGTGCTCATGTTGTCTCCTGAGGGTTGTCGTCGTTGAGCGGAAAAGCGGGGCGATCGGTCAGTCGTGCAGCAGCTCGGCCAGCGTGCGCGCGATGACCTTGGTGGCGCGGCGCAGGTCCAGCAGGTCCACGCGCTCGTCGGCGCGCTTGGCGTGGCTTTCCAGCACCGTGCGCGGGCCGGCACCGTAGATCACGCCGGGGATGCCGCGCTCGACATACAGGCGCACGTCGGTGTAGAGCGGCGTGCCGACGGCGGGCGGCTTTTGCCCAAACACGGCCTCGCCGTGCTTCTGAATGGCGTCGACCAGCGGTTGGTTGCCGGGCAGCGGCGTCATGGCGTTGGCCAGCAGGATGCGGCGCACGTCGGTGCGCACGGCGTCCTGGCCCTTGACGCCGCGCCAGCGGTTGAAGTGGCGCGTGGCGTCCTCGATGACCTTGCGGATGCGCGCCTCGACCTTGGCCGGGTTTTCTTCGGGGATCATGCGGCGGTCGAGCTTGAGCACCACCTTGCCGGGAATCACGTTGGTGTTGGTGCCGCCCTCGATGCGGCCGATGTTCAGGTACGGGTGCTTGATGCCCGGCACCTTGGACGTGACCTTCTGGTATGCGGTGTTCTCGGCGTACAGCGCGTTCATGATGAACACCGCCGCCTGCAGCGCGTCCACCCCGGTGTGCGGCACGGCGGCGTGCGCCATCCGGCCCTGCACCGTGACTTCCATCTGCAGGCAGCCGTTGTGCGCGGTCACCACTTCGTAGCTGAAGCCGGCGGCGATCATCAGGTCGGGCTGGGTCAGGCCCTTTTTCAGCAGCCAGCCGGGGCCCAGCAGGCCACCGAACTCCTCGTCGTAGGTGAAGTGCAGCTCGATGGCGCCGCGTGTCGGCCGGGCCACGGCCTCGAGCGCGCGCACGGCGAAGCTGAAGGTGGAGAAGTCGCTCTTGCTGACGGCGGTGGCGCGACCATACATCTTGCCGTCCTCGATCTCGGCGCCATAGGGGTCGTGCGCCCAGCCCTCGCCGGGCGGCACCACGTCGCCGTGGGCGTTCAAGGCGATGGTCTTGCCGCCCTTGCCATAGGGGCGGCGCACGATCAGGTTGGTGATGCTCTGCATGCCGTAGTCGCGCACCTCCTGCTCGGGCACGGCGTGCTTTTCCGCGTCAAAGCCAAAGGCGGCAATCAGCTCGGCCGTGCGTTCGGCGTGCGGCGCGTTGTTGCCCGGCGGTGTGTCGGTCGGCACGCGCACCAGTTGCTGCAGAAAGGCGACCTGTTCGTCGAAATGCTGGTCGATCCAGGCGTCGAGGGCGGCGTAGTCGGGTTTCATGGATTATTGATGAAGAGTGGGTAAAACGCTTGCCAGTCGTGCGCAAGCAGCTATGGTTTTGATTGCAATTCAGTGGCCAGGCCGTCCAGCAGGTGTTGCATGGCGCGCACCGCCAGCGCCATGTCGTCGGCGCTGGTCGATTCGAGCGGGTTGTGGCTGATGCCGGCGTTTTCGCCGCGCACGAACAGCATGGCCTGGGGCATCACCTCGTGCAGCTTCATGGCGTCGTGGCCGGCGCCGCTGGGCATGCGAAACACCGGCAGGCCCAGCGCCTGCACGGCGGCTTCCCAGCGCGCTTGCCAGGCGGGGTCGCTGGGGGCGGCGCTGGCGCGCATGGTTTCCTCCAGCGTCAGCAGCACGCCGCGCTGCTGCGCAATGGCATGCGCCTGCGCCAGCACGTCATGGGCCAGTGCGTCGCGCTGGGCGTCGGTGGGGGCGCGCAGGTCCAGGCTGAAGCGGCAGCGTCCGGGCACCACGTTGATCGAGCCGTTGGGAACGTCGAGCATGCCGATGGTGCCCACCGAATCGCCGTCGCGCGCCGCGCGCTGCTCGACGTAGAGCGCCAGCTCGGCGGCGGCGCAGGCGGCGTCGCGGCGGCGGTTCATGGGCGTGGTGCCGGCGTGGCTGGCCTGGCCGACGTAGTCGCACAGGTAGCGCACGCTGCCGTTGATGGAGGTGACCACGCCCAGCGGCAGGTTCAGCTCGTTCAGCACCGGGCCCTGCTCGATGTGAACCTCGACAAAGCCCAGGTAGTCGGCCGGGTTGCGCCGGAGCTTGGGGATGTCGTCCACGCACAGGCCGGCGTGCTGCATGGCCTGGCGCATGGTGATGCCGTCCTGGTCCTGCTGCTCCAGCCATTCGGGGCGGAAGTCGCCGATCAGCGCGCCCGAACCCAGGAAGGTGGCCTTGTAGCGCTGGCCTTCCTCTTCGGCGAAGCCGACCACCTCGACGTGGTAGGGCAGGCGGCGGCCGGCGCGCGCCAGCGCCTGCACGCAGGCGATGGGCACGAAGATGCCCAGGCGCCCGTCGTACTTGCCGCCGTTGCGCACGGTGTCGTAGTGGCTGCCGGTCAGCAGCGTGCGCGCGTGGGTGGCCGCCGGGTCGGCGTGGTAGCGGCCGACCACGTTGCCCACGGCGTCGATGTGCACCTCGTCAAAGCCGGCCTCGCGCATGTTGCGGCTGATGCGCTGGGCGCAGGCGCGGTGCGCGTCGGTGAGATACGTGACGGTGAGCTGGCCCTGTTCGGCAAAGCCGGGGTCGCTGTGCTGGGCCAGCTTTTCGTGCCAGTCCCACACCTGCTCGCCCAGCGTGGGGGGGGCGGCGAACTTGTCGGCCAGGCGGATTTCGACGATGCGGTTGATCTGGCGCAGCGCCTCGGCGCGCTCGACGTCGGGGTGGTGCTGCAGGCGGCGCGCGAAGTTGTCCAGGATCTGCTGCTTGGTCAGGCCGGTGCCGCGCGGGCCGCGCACGCACAGCACGAACGGAAAGCCGAAGCGCGCGCCGTAGTCGGCGTTGAGCTGGCGGATGCGCGCCAGCTCCTCGGGCGTGCAGGCCGTCAGGCCGGCGCGCTGCTGCTCGCCGGTGGATTCGGCCGTCAGCGTGTTGGCTTCCATGGCCTTGCCGGCCAGCTCGGGGTGGGCGCGGATCAGGGCCAGCTGCGCGTCAACGCCGCCTTGGGCCAGCGCCTCGGTCATCGCCTGCTTGAGCTGGGCGAGCGAGCGAAACGGGCGCGCCTTCAGCACCTTGGCGGCGATCCAGGGCGTGTGCTCGTACAGGCCGTCGAGCATGCGCTCGGCCTCGGCCAGCGGCGCCGCGTTGAGTTGATCCAGCGTGTAGGGCATGGCGGTCAGTCCTGATACGGGTGCGTGGCGATCCAGTGGCGCGCGATGTCGATGCGCCGGCACACCCACACGTCGTCGTGGCGCGCCACATGATCGAGAAAGCGCTGCAGCGCGGCGATGCGGCCGGGGCGGCCCAGCAGGCGGCAGTGCATGCCGATGCTGAGCATCTTGGGGCGGTCCAGGCCGGCCGGGTCGCCTTCGGCATACAGGGCGTCGAAGCTGTCCTTCATGTACTGGTAGAACGGCTCGGCGTGGCTGTAGCCCTGGGGCAGGGCAAAGCGCATGTCGTTGCAGTCCAGCGTGTAGGGCACCACCAGGTGGGGCAGCACCGCGCCGCCGCTGTCGCGCACCTTCATCCAGAACGGCAGGTCGTCGCCGTAGTAGTCGCTGTCATACAGCAGGCGGCCGTCGTCGACCACCAGGCGGCGCGTGCGGGGGCTGTCGCGGCCGGTGTACCAGCCCAGCGGGCGCTCGCCGGTGAGCCGCTCGATGATGTCCAGCGCCTCGGCCATGTGGGCGCGCTCGGTGGCCTCGTCGACGTTCTGGTAGTGGATCCACTTCAGGCCGTGGCAGGCGATCTCGTCGCCGCGCGCCTGCAAGGCCCGCGCCACCTCGGGGTGGCGCGCCAGGGCGCTGGCCACGCCGAACACCGTCAGCGGCCAGCCGCGGGCGTCGAACTCGCGCAGGATGCGCCACACGCCGGCGCGCGAACCGTATTCGTAGATGCCCTCCATGCTCAGGTGCCGCTCGGGGTAGGCGGCCGGGTTGAACATCTCGGACAGGAACTGCTCGCTGGCGGCGTCGCCGTGCAGCACGCAGTTTTCGCCGCCCTCCTCGTAGTTGAGGACGAACTGCACGGCGATGCGGGCGCCGCCCGGCCAGCGGGCGTGCGGCACGTCGCGGCCATAGCCGGCCAGGTCGCGCGGGTAGGGGGCGGTGCTGTCGTAGGCGCGGTGTGTCATGCTATTGAAATGAGAGCTGGTGGCGCTCAACTGGCGGGCGCCAGCGCCGATTTGATGTCATGCGTGGGCGCTGGCTGGTCGAGCTTCAGGCCGGCTTCCACATGGTCCAGGTGCTCGCGCATCAGCTTGACGGCCTGCGTCACGTTGCCTTGCGCGAAGCAGTCCACCAGCGCGGCGTGCTCGGCCGCCGAATCGTGCGCCGCGTGGCTGCTTTGGTACATCAGGGTGGCGATGGCGCAGCGCGCCAGCAGATCGCGCAGCACCTCGGCCAGCACCGGGTTGCCCAGCAGCTCGGCCATGCGCACGTGAAAGTCGCCCAGCAGCTCGGTGCGGCCGGCCACGTCGCCGCCGGCCACCGCCGCCTGCTCGGCCGCCACATGGGCGCGCAGGGCGTCGATGTCGGCCGGCGTGGCGGCGCGCACGAACGCGCGCGTGAGCTCCAGCTCCAGCATGCGGCGCACGGCGAACACCTGGCGCGCCTCGTCGGCCGACGGGCTGGCGACGAAGGCGCCGCGCGCCGGCGCCAGCGTCACCAGGCGCTTTTGCGACAGCTGGAACAGCGCCTGCCGCACCAGCGTGCGCGAGACGCCAAAATGATCGGCCAGCGCCTGCTCGACCAGCTTGCTGCCGGGCTGCAGCCGGTGCTCGACGATGGCGTGCGTCAGCGCCTGGACGATGGTGTCGGTGCTGGACAGGGTTTCCATGGGCTGCCATGATAGGCATAATTTCAAAAATTGTATACAACCCTGTGCACAATCTTTTCAAGGAGTGGTTCGGATGGGACTCAGCACGCACGTTCTCGACACCATGCACGGCACGCCCGCCGCCGGCATGACGGTGGCCCTGTATGAAACGCATGGCGAGGCGGCGACGCTGCTCAAGCGCTTCACGCTCAACGCCGACGGCCGCAACCCCGACGGCCCGCTGTTCGACAACACCAGCATGAAGGCCGGCACCTACCGCCTGGCGTTCGACGTCGCGGGCTACTTTCGCGCCCGCGGCGTGGCGTTGCCGCAGCCGCCTTTTCTGGAAGTGGTCAACCTGGACTTCGGCATCGCCCACCTGGACCAGCACTACCACGTGCCGCTGCTGTGCAGCCCGTGGAGCTATTCCACCTATCGCGGCTCATGAGCCGGCGCGCGGCGGCGACGGGCGGCGCCTGAGCGTCGATCCGAACCATGATGCGTGAACTGGCCGAGCTGCTGGCGCGCCTGCGTCAGGCGCCCGCCGCGCTGGTGACGGTGGCGCGCACCGCCGGCTCGGTGCCGCGCGAGGTGGGCGCCTGGCTGGCGGTGTGGGGCGACGGCACGGTGCTGGGCACCATCGGCGGCGGCCATCTGGAGCTGGCCGCCATCGAGCGCGCCCGGGCGGCGCTGGCCGCCGGGCCGTTCGAGCCCGACGAGCAGCGTTGCGCGCTGGGCCCCAGCCTGGGCCAGTGCTGCGGCGGCGTGGTGTGGCTGCGCCAGGAGCGCGTCGATGGCGCCGACATCGACGCCCTGCGCGCCCGTCTGATACCGCCGGTGGCACCGCTGGCGCTGTTTGGCGGCGGGCACGTGGGGCGCGCCATCGTGCGCCTGCTGGAAGACCTGCCGTTCGCCGTGCGCTGGGTGGACAGCCGCGACGAGGTGTTTGCCGAGCCGCTGCCGCTGAACGTGCAGGCCGAGCATTCCGACCCGGTGCAGGCCGCGGTGGCCGACCTGCCCGCCGGCAGCGCCGTGCTGGTGATGAGCTTCAGCCACGCCGAGGACCTGGAGATCGTTGCCGCCTGCCTGGCGCGCCAGCGCCAGTGGGGCGACCTGCGCTATATCGGCCTGATCGGCAGCCGCACCAAGTGGGCCCGCTTTGGCCACCGGCTGGCCGAGCGCGGCTTTGGCGACGACGAGCTGGCGCGCGTCACCTGCCCCATCGGCCTGCCCGGCATCGCCGGCAAGCAGCCGGCGGTGGTGGCGCTGGCCGTGGTGGCCCAGCTGCTGGCGCTGGGCCTGGCGCCGGCCTGAAAACGCACATGGCGCCCGGTGGGCGCCATGTGCGGGGTGGGTGAGGGCGACCGTGGCCGCCGGAGCTGGTCGGTCAGCCCTGGTGCGGGCGCTTGCCCGGGTTCTTCTTGCTGCGCGTGTGCACGCCGCGCTCCAGGCTGCGGCGCTGGCCGTCGCTCTGCTTGACGCGGGGGGCGCCGGGCAGCGGCGCGGTGGCCTTGCGCATGGCCTCGGTGACGATCTTGTTGCCCATGATGTGGTCCTTGTAAACGGTGTGTGTCGACGAAAACCCTATATTGTCGCTCATTCGCGGCGCACCGTGGCAACGGTGACACAAGGGAAAACCCGGCGCAGAATTTTCTCCAAACTGCATACCCGACTGTATACAATTTATCCCGGATCGCAGCGGTGCCCGAGAGTCGTCCGGCAGGCAGTGCGTGACGCCCCCGATAGCGCGATCTCCTGAAGCCGGCTTGCAGCGCCCGCGGTGGCAAGCCCGATCACGGGGTATTCACGCATGGAAGCATATCTTCTCGACTGGGCCAACCTGCTGCTGCGCTGGCTGCACGTCATCACCGCCATCGCCTGGATCGGCTCGTCCTTCTACTTCGTCTTCCTGGACAGCAGCCTGCTGGCGCCCACCGCCGACGACCTGAAGGCCAAGGGCGTCGACGGCGCCATCTGGTCGGTGCACGGCGGGGGCTTTTATCACGCGCAAAAGTACATGGTGGCGCCCAAGGGCGGCATCGACAGCCACCTGCACTGGTTCTACTGGGAAAGCTACTGGACCTGGATCTCCGGCTTCCTGCTGTTCGTCGTGCTGTACCTGTGGAACGCCGGCATCTTCCTGGTCGACAAGCAGGTGTTCGACTGGTCACCCCTGGCCGCCGGCATCGGCGCGCTGGTGTTCCTGGCGGCGTTCTGGTTCATCTACGACGCCATTTGCCGCATCTTTGGCCAGCGCAAGAACGGCGACCGCATCGTCGGCGCCCTGGTGCTGGCGGTGGTGGTGTGCTCGTCGTGGATCGCGTTCCAGCTGTTTTCCGGCCGCGCGGCCTTCATCATGGTCGGCGCCTCGATGGCCACCGCCATGAGCGCCAACGTGTTCTTCTGGATCATCCCGGGCCAGCGCAAGGTGGTGGCCGCCATGACCAGCGGCGCGCCCTACAACCCGGCCGACTACGCCATCCACGGCAAGCGCGGCAAGCAGCGCAGCGTGCACAACACCTACTTCACGCTGCCGGTGCTGGTGGCCATGCTCAGCAACCACTACAGCTTCATCTACAGCCACCCGCAGCGCTGGCTGATCCTGCTGGGGCTGATGCTGGCCGGCGCGCTGATCCGCCTGTTCTTCGTGCAGCGCCACGGCTACAAGCTGGGCCGCGTGGGCAACCCCTGGCCCTATGCGGCCGCCGGCGTGGTGCTGCTGCTGGCGCTGATCGCCTGGCTCAAGCCCGCGCCCGCCGCGCCCGCCGCGGCCCTGCCGGCCAAGGTCGGCTACGCGCAGATCCAGCCCATCCTGGCGCAGCGCTGCTACATCTGCCACGGCGAGCAGGTGCAGCAGAAGAACCTGCGGGTGGACAGCGAGGCGCTGGCCAGCGCCAACGCGCAGCTCATCTACCAGCAGGTGGTGGCGGCCAAGCTGATGCCGCTGGCCAATTCCACCCAGATGACCGACGACGAGCGCGCCCTGGTGGGCCGCTGGTTCGAGGGGCAGGGCAAGTAAGGCCGGGTGGCGCCCGGCGACGCACCCCGGCGGCGCCGAGCGGCGCGCCAGCGGGGTGTCGAAGCTGGCCTGGGTCTGGTGCAGGGCGGGGGCGCGCGCTCAGCCTTTCTTGCTGACCATGCCGTAGATCCACAGCACGAGGATGGCGCCGACCACCGAGGCGATCCAGCCGGCGGGTGTGCCGGGGGCGTACAGGCCGACGGCGGCGCCGCCGTAGCTGGCCAGCAGTGAGCCGGCGATGCCCAGCAGCGTGGTCATGATGAGGCCCAGCTTCTGGTCGCCCGGCATGATGGCGCGTGCGATCAGACCGACGATGAAGCCGACGACGATGGTGGCGAGGATGCCCATGGTGTGTTTCCTTCCCTGGTGGATGAGGCGGTGAAGGTCGGCACTGTACTGCGGAATCTGCCATGGGGCGCGGGCGCGCGGCGAGCGGCCGGCGGGAAGCGGCAGGAATCGACAGCCGTGTGCGCTCAGAGGCTGAGAATAAATTGGCCGTGCCCGAGAGGTGCGTCAAAAACACGCGCAATCAAGGCGCAAAACGCAGCCATGGCTCGGGCCATGGCGAGTATTTGCAACGGTGAGTGGGGGTGTTTTGGCGTGCAAAGCGGGCATGGGAAAGGAATTCTCAGCCTCTCAGGGCACGGCGGCGTCCTGCTCGATGGCCTCGATCTCGCCCGACAGGCGCAGCCAGTCGTCTTCCAGCGCTTCCAGTTCGTCGCCCAGCGCCTTCAGCCGGCGGCCGGCCTCGGCGATCTCGGACGGGGGCAGTGCGGTGGCCAGCTGCTGCTCCAGCGCGGCGCGCTCGTCGCCCAGGGCCTGCATGCGCTGCTCGGCCTGCGCCAGCGCGCGCTTCAGGGGCCGGGTCCTGTCGGCCAGTTGCTGGCGGCGCTGCGCCTGCAGGCGGCGCTGCTCGGCGGGGTTGATCGTGGCCTCGGGCGGTCTTGGGGTGCTGGCGTTTTGCGGGTCTGCTCCGGCAGCCATGGGTTCGGTCGTGCGCGCGGCGGCCTGTTCGCGCAGGCGGCGCGCTTCGTCGAGCAGGTGGCGCTGGTAGTCCTCCAGGTCGCCGTCGAAGGGCGCCACGCCGCCGCGCGACACCAGCCAGAACTCATCGCACACGCTGCGCAGCAGGGCGCGGTCGTGGCTGACCAGCATCAGCGTGCCTTCGAACTCGTTGAGCGCCACCGCCAGCGCCTCGCGCGTGGCCAGGTCCAGGTGGTTGGTGGGCTCGTCCAGCAGCAGCAGGTTGGGGCGTTGCCAGACGATCATGGCCAGCACCAGGCGGGCCTTTTCGCCGCCGCTGAACTGGCCCACGGGCTGGCTGACCATGTCGCCGGGAAAGCTGAAGCTGCCCAGGTAGTTGCGCAGTTGCTGCTCGCGTGCGTCCTCGGTGTTTTCGCGCCCGGTCTGGCGCGCCAGCCGCACCATGTGCTCCAGCGGCGTGCTGCCGGGGTGCAGCACGTCCAGCTCCTGCTGGGCGAAGTAGCCGATGGCCAGGCCCTTGCCCTCGGTCACGCTGCCGGCCAGCGGCGCCATCTCGCGCGCGATGGTCTTGACCAGGGTGGATTTGCCCTGCCCGTTGGCGCCCAGGATGCCGATGCGCTGGCCGGCCATCACGGTGCGGCTGACGCCCAGCAGGATCACGCGGTCGCCGGGCCGGATGCCGGGCGGCAGCTCGCCGCGCGCGGCCTGCTCGGCCAGCACGGTGGCGCTGGTGGCGTAGGCCGGACGGTCCGAAGCTTGTGCATCCGATAGAGCGCCAGCGCTTGCTGAGCCTGCGCCAGCAGCTTGCATATCGATAGCATCGGCGCGGTAGCCGAAGGCCGCGTCGCGGATTGCCAGCATGGGGTTGGGCAGGCTTTGCGGCTCCTTGAACTCGAACTGGAACTCGGCGTCGGCCAGCACCGGGGCGATTTTTTCCATGCGCTCCAGCGCCTTGACGCGGCTTTGCGCCTGCTTGGCCTTGGTGGCCTTGGCCTTGAAGCGGTCGATGAACTTCTGCAGGTGGGCGATCTTGTCCTGCTGCTTGGCGTAGGCCGCCTGCTGCAGGCTGAGCTGCTGGGCGCGCAAGTCCTCGAAGGCGCTGTAGTTGCCGCCGTAGCGCGTGAGCTTGCCGCCTTCGATGTGCAGCGTGACGCGCGTCACCGCATCCAGAAAGTCGCGGTCGTGGCTGATGACGATCAGCGTGCCGGGGTAGCGCGCCAGCCAGCCTTCCAGCCAGACCAGGGCGTCCAGATCCAGGTGGTTGGTGGGTTCATCCAGCAGCAGCAGGTCGCTGGGCGCCATCAGCGCGCGCGCCAGCTGCAGGCGCATGCGCCAGCCACCCGAGAAGCTGTCCACCGCCTGGTCGAGCTGCGCCACCTGAAAGCCCAGCCCCAGGATCAGCGCCTCGGCGCGCGCGCGGGCGTCGTGGGCGCCGGCGTCGTGCAGGTCGCTGTGGGCCTGGGCGATGGCCATGCCGTCGTGCGCATGCTCTGCTTTCGATAGCTGCTCGCGCAGGTGGGACAAGCGCTCGTCGCCCGCCAGCACGAAATCGGTGGCGGCCTCGGCGGTTTCGGGCATGTGCTGCGCGACCTGTCCCAGGCGCCAGCCGGCGGGCATCGAGAAGTCGCCGCCGTCCTCGTGCAGCGTGCCGTTGAGCAGCGCCAACAGGGTCGACTTGCCGGCGCCGTTGCGGCCCACCAGGCCGACCTTTTCGCCCGGGTGAATGGTGACGCTGGCGCCGTCGAGCAGCACTTTGGTGCCGCGGCGCAGGGTGACGTGGTTCAGTTGGATCATGCGGTGAGCGCCTCGCGGGTCAGCAGCAGCACCTGATCGCCACCGGCGCTGGTGTCCAGCCAGACCGGGTTCAGGCGCGGGAAGGCGGCGTCGAAGTGGGCGCGCTCGTGGCCGATCTCCAGCACCAGCACGGCGCCTTCGGCCATGCGTGCGGGGGCGTCGCGCAGCAGGGTGCGCACGAAGTCCATGCCGTCGGCGCCGCCGGCCAGCGCCAGCGCGGGCTCGGCGCGGTATTCGGGCGGGAGCAGGGCCATGCTGGCGGCGTTGACGTAGGGCGGGTTGCACAGGATCAGCTCGTACGGGCCGGGGCAGGCGGCCAGGCCGTCGCTTTCGATCAGGGTGATGCGCGCTTGCAGGCCGTGGCGCTCGACGTTGATGCGCGCCACCGCCAGCGCGTCGGCGCTCAGGTCGGCGGCGGCGACCTGCACGCCGGGCCAGGCCAGCGCCGCCAGCACGGCCAGGCTGCCGTTGCCGGTGCACAGGTCGAGCACCCGGCTGGTGCGCTCGGACAGCCAGGGGGCGATGCCGCCGTCGGCGATGAGCTCGGCGATCAGGCTGCGCGGCACGATGGCGCGCGCGTCGACGTGGAACGGCACGCCCTGCAGCCAGGCCTGCCCGATCAGGTAGGCCAGCGGCTGGCGGGTGTCGATGCGTGCTTTTAAAAGTGCAGCTGCCTGCGCTTGCCCGGCGGGCGTCACGGGCTGATTTCCTTCTGGATCGCTGAAGTCGGTGTCCAGCGGCAGGCCGAGCGCGTGCAGCACCAGCCAGGCGGCTTCGTCGTGGGCGTTGGTGGTGCCGTGGCCGAAGGCGACGCCGGCCTGGCGCAGCTGGCGTTCGGTGTCGGCGATGAGTTGGGCGAGGGTGGTCATGCCAGGGTGGGCCGGCGCGTGCCGGCCGGCGGGGAGGGGATGGCGGGCGCCCGCGGCGCGGGGTTCAGGCCTGCGCGGCCAGTTGTTCCAGCACGCGGCGGTAGATGTTCTTCAGTGGCTCCAGCTCGGCCAGGGCGATGTGTTCGTCGATCTGGTGGATGCTGGCGTTGGGCGGGCCCAGCTCGATCACCTGCGGGCAGATGCGGGCCAGAAAGCGTCCGTCGCTGGTGCCGCCGGTGGTGGACAGCTCGGGCAGCAGGCCGGTTTCGGCGTGGATGGCGGCCTGCACGGCGTCCAGCAGGCTGCCGGGCGGGGTGAGAAAGGGCTCGGCGCCCAGCGTCCAGTCGAGCGTGTAGTCCAGCCCGTGGCGCTGCAGCACGGCCTGCAGCCGCGCCTGCAGGTCCTCGGGCGTGGAGGCGGTGCCGAAGCGGAAGTTGAAGTCCACCACCGCCTCGCCCGGGATCACGTTGCCGGCGCCGGTGCCGGCGTGCAGGTTGCTGACCTGCCAGCCGGTGGGCTGGAAGTGGGCGTTGCCGGCGTCCCATTCGGTGGCGGCCAGCTCGGCCAGCGCCGGCGCCAGCTGGTGGATGGGGTTGCGCGCCAGCCGCGGGTAGGCCACGTGGCCCTGCACGCCGCGCACCACCAGCCGGCCGCTGAGCGAGCCACGGCGGCCGTTCTTGACCATGTCGCCGGTGCGCTGCCGGGCCGTCGGCTCGCCGACGAGGCAGGCGTGCAGCGGCTCGCCGCGCGCGGCCAGCCAGTCGCACACCACGCGGGTGCCGTCAAGGGCGCGGCTTTCCTCGTCGCTGGTCAGCAGCAGGGCGATGGCCAGCGGCGCGTCGGGCTGGGCGGCCAGGAACTCCTCGACGGCCACCACGAAGGCGGCGATGGAGCTCTTCATGTCGCTGGCGCCGCGCCCGTACAGGCGGCCCTCGCGCTCGGTGGGGGTGAAGGGCGGGCTGCGCCAGGCCTCGGCCGGGCCGGGCGGCACGACGTCGACATGGCCGGCGAATACTATGGTTTTGATAGCTTGTGGCGCTCGCCCCGCCTGCGCTGGAACCCGTTTGGACCACAGGTTGCGCACGCGCCAGTCGGCCGGGCCGCTGTCGATGACGTGGGGCTCGAAGCCCAGCGGCGCCAGGCGCTCGGCGATCAGGTCGATGCAGCCGCCGTGCGCGGGCGTGACGGAGGGGCGGGCGATCAGGGCTTCGGCCAGGCGGCGCGTGGCGGTCATGTGGGGCGGGCGGGGGCCGTGCGGTGGGTCATGCAGGCCCGCATTCTTTCATGCCCGGCGCCCACCGGCGCGGGCGGTGCGTCAGGCGTCGCCGATGCGCGAGTCGGAAAAGCTGCCGACCTTGGAGTCATGAAACCCCGATTCGGGGTGGCTGCTGTGGTCGAAGCCGGTCTTGCCGAAGCCGCTGCGGCTGAAGCCGGCGCGGCCATAGCCGCTGGGGCGCACGTCCAGCGTGATGTCGGTGAAGGACGGTTCGTCGCTGGCGCGCTCTTCCTCTTCCTGCGGCTTGCGGGTGAACTGGCGGCCGACTTCGTTTTGCAGGCGCCACATCAGGTTGGTGGGCGAATCGGCGTTGGCCAGGCCTTCCTTGCGGTCGATGCGGTTTTCCAGGATCAGGCGCGCCAGATCCTGCTCGAAGGTCTGCGAACCTTCGGCGATGGCGTTGTCCATGGCTTCCTTGACGCCGGAGAAGTCGCTTTTTTCGATCAAGTCGGCCACCAGCTTGGTGTTGAGCAGCACCTCGACCGCCGGCACCCGCTGGCCGTCCACGGTGCGGATCAGGCGCTGCGAGACGATGGACTTGAGCGCCGCCGCCAGGTCGCCCAGCAGGGTGGGGCGCACTTCGACCGGGTAGAAGCTGAGCACGCGGTTGAGCGCCTGGTAGCTGTTGTTGGCGTGCAGCGTCGCCAGGCACAAGTGGCCCGACTGGGCGTAGGCAATCGCCGCCGTCATGGTCTCGCGGTCGCGAATCTCGCCGATCATGATCACGTCGGGTGCCTGGCGCAGCGCGTTCTTCAGGCCGATCTGCAGCGCCGAGGTGTCGGTGCCCACCTCGCGCTGATTGATCAGCGACTTGCGGTTGGTGAACACGTATTCGATCGGGTCCTCGATGGTCAGGATGTGGCCGGTGGCGTTGCGGTTGCGGTGGTCCAGCATCGACGCCAGGGTGGTCGACTTGCCGTTGCCGGTGGCCCCCACCATCAGCACCAGGCCGCGCTTTTCCATCACCAGGTGCTTGAGGATGCTGGGCAGGTTGAGCGATTCGATGTCCGGGATTTCGGGGCTGATGAAGCGGATCACCGCCGCGTAGGTGCCGCGCTGGCGCATGGCCGAGAGGCGGAAGTTGCCCACGCCGTAGATCGGGATCGCCATGTTGAGCTCGCCCGTCTCCTTCAGCTCCTCGATGCGGTTGGGCGGCACCACGTCCATCAGCAGGTTCAGCGTCGCCTCGGGCGGCAGCAGCTGGTTGTTGATGGGCATGCTCACGCCGTTGATCTTGATGGTGGCCGGCGCGTGCGCCGACAGGTACACGTCCGAGGCCTTCTTCTCGGCCATCAGGTGCAGGATGCGGTCCATCATGGTGGTGGGGGCGACGGGCTTGGGCATGGGCGTGGGGCGGTGAGGCAGGGTGGGCAGCCGATCGCGCGGCGCGGCGGGGGCGGTGGCCTCGCCGCGTCTGGCGATAAGCCAAACGATTTCATTGTAGGGATCCGCGCGTGGCGCGGGCACCGGCGTGTGTTCACTATGTCACGTTTGGCGCCACGCCTTGCGGCGGGGGCTGGGCCGCCCCAGGGCCGGCCGCGGCCCGGGGCCGGCTGGTTTGGTGAGGTCCGCGCGGCGGGTGGGCGCACCGGCCGGGCGGCATCGTCGGCAGGGCGTTTGGCGGTGGGGCCGCGGCGCGCAGGTGCTGGATTTCCCTAGGTTGCAGGGGATTGCATCGCGCAGAGTTTCAATTTGTAATGTACCGCATTATGCTTACATTCATCAGTGGCTTGGCGATGATCTACACCAAATCCGAAACGGGGCTGCACGCCATCAAGGACCGACACGCCGTGGACATCACGCGGGCGCAGCGGTCGGCGCTGATCCTGTTCGACGGCAAGCGCAGCCTGCGCGAGGTGCTGGACGCGACGGCATCGCTGGGTGTCACCGCCTCCGACGTGGAGGTGCTGGTGGCCAGCGGCCTGCTGCAGCCATCGGCTGCCGTGCCGGGCGCCGCGCGGTTGGAGGGCAGCGCCGCCGTGCCGCAGACGGCGGCGCGCCCGGACGACGCGGCCGTCCCCCTGAGCGAGGAAGAGCGCGTGCGCCGCTACCGCGTGGCCTACCCCCTGGCCACCCAGCTGACGGCCAAGCTGGGGCTCAAGGGCTTCACCCTGAACCTGGCGGTGGAGTCGGCGCAGGGCTTCGACGGCCTGGTCGAGCTGCTGCCGCGCCTGCGCAGCGCACTCGGTGACGAGGGCGTGCGGCCGCTGCAGGCGGTGCTGCAAGGGCGCTGAGGGCGTCGCCGGGACGGCGTGCGGGCGCGGTCGCCGCCGCTGGACCGCGGAATTTGAGCGAAATTCGGCTTTCGCGCTTGCCAGCCGTGCGCAAGCAGCTATTGATTCAGGAGTGATCCGTGCCGGCTGCCCAGGCGCGTCGGGCCCGGTGATGACGGTGGCGCGCGCTATCATTGCCGGTTCACGTGTTTCACCCTCGGCCCGCGGGCCCGTCTTGCGCCAGTGCGTCTCAATTCCATCAAGCTGTCGGGTTTCAAGTCCTTCGCCGAACCCACCAACTTCCTGCTGCCCGGCCAACTGGTGGGCGTGGTGGGGCCCAACGGCTGCGGCAAATCCAACATCATGGACGCCGTGCGCTGGGTGCTGGGCGAATCCAAGGCGTCCGAGCTGCGCGGCGAGTCGATGCAGGACGTCATCTTCAACGGCACCACCACGCGCAAGCCGGCCTCGCGCGCCTCGGTCGAGCTGGTGTTCGACAACAGCGACCACCGCGCCGGCGGCCAGTGGAGCCAGTTCACCGAGATCTCGGTCAAGCGGGTGCTGACGCGCGACGGCACCAGCAGCTACTACATCAACAACCAGCCGGTGCGCCGGCGCGACGTGCAGGACGTGTTCCTGGGCACGGGCCTGGGACCGCGCGCCTACGCCATCATCGGCCAGGGCACCATCAGCCGCATCATCGAAAGCCGGCCGGAGGAGCTGCGCCTGTTCCTGGAAGAAGCCGCCGGCGTCAGCAAATACAAGGAGCGCCGCCGCGAGACCGAAAACCGCCTGCACGACACGCGCGAGAACCTCACCCGGGTGGATGACATCCTGCGCGAGCTGGGCAGCAACCTCGACAAGCTGGAAAAGCAGGCCGAGGTGGCACAGCAGTACCAGGGCCTGCAAACGTCGGCCCAGCTCAGGCAGAACCAGCTGTGGTTCCTGAGGCGCGCCGAGGCCGACGAAGGCCAGGGCCGGCTCAAGCAGGACACGGAAAAAGCCGTCAACGACCTGCAGGCGCGCCTGGCCGACCTGCGCCACATCGAGGCCGAGCTGGAGACCATCCGCCAGGCGCACTACGCCGCCGGCGACCAGGTCAACCAGGCGCAGGGCCTGCTGTACGAGGCCAGCGCCGAGGTCGGCCGGCTGGAGGCCGAGATCCGCTTCGTCGTCGAAGGCCGCCAGCGCGCCGAAAACCGCCTGGTGCAGCTCAAGGAGCAGCTGGCCCAGTGGGCCGAGCGCCGCGGCCAGGCCGAGGCCGACATCGAACAGCTGGCCGCCCAGGGCGTCGACGCCGAGGACCGGGCCATCACCCTGGCGGCCCAGCTCGAAGAGCAGCAGTACACCTTGCCCGACCTGCAGGAGGCGCTGCGCGCCGCCCAGGCCGGCGCCGCCGAGCAGCGCACGGCCGTGACCCAGGTGCAGCAGCAGATCCAGGTGCTGGCGGCCGAACAGCGTGGCATCGAGGAGCAGTCGCGCCAGTTGCAGGCGCGGCGCGAACGCCTGGCCGCCGACCGCAACGCCCTGGCCGCGCCGGACGATCAGCGCCTGCACAACTTGCAGCAGCAGCTGGCGGCGGCGCAGGAAACCGCCGAAATCGCCCAGGCCCGCCTGGGCGAGCTGCAGGACAGCGTGCCGCGACTGGACGACGAGCGCCGCCAGGCGCAGCAGGCGGTCAACAGTGAATCGGCGCGCCAGGCCGACTTGTCGGCGCGGCTGGACGCCCTGCGCGCGCTGCAGGACAAGCTCAAGACCGACGGCAAGCTGCAACCCTGGCTGCGCAAGCACGGCCTGGATGGCCTGCAGGGCCTGTGGAGCCGCCTGCACATCGAACCGGGCTGGGAAGCGGCGCTGGAATCGGCGCTGCGCGAGCGCATGGCGGCGCTCGAAGTCAGCCGCCTGGACATGGTGCGCGCCTTCGCGCAGGACGCGCCGCCGGCCAAGCTGGCCTTCTACAGCCCGCCCGCCGCCGCGCTGCCCGATGCCGCCGGCGGCCTGCCGCGCCTGGCCGATCTGCTGCGCCTGCACGACGCCGGCCAGAAGGCGCTGCTGGCCGACTGGCTGGCCGGGTGCTACACCGCCGACAGTCTGGAAGCCGCGCTGGCCCTGCGCGGTCAGCTCAAGCCGGGCGAGACGATCTACGTCGCCAGCGGCCACGCCGTTGGCGCGCATGGCGTCAGCTTCTACGCCCCCGATTCCGAGCAGGCCGGCCTGCTGGCGCGGGCGCAGGAAATCGAGAACCTGGACAAGCAGCTGCGCGCCCAGCAGCTCATCAGTGACGAGGCGCGCAGCACCCTGGCGCGCGCCGAAGCCGCCTACAGCGCCGCCGCCGAGCAACTGGCCGGCAGCCGCCGCGAGGCCGCCGAGGCGCAGCAGCGCGCGCACGAGCTGCAGGTGGAAACCCTTCGCCTGAGCCAGCTGGCCGAGCAGACGCGGGCGCGCAGCCAGCAGATCAGCGGTGACCTGGCCGAGGTCGATGCCGGCCTGGAGGCGCTGGCCGAGCGCCGCGTGACCGCCGAGGCGCGCTTCGAAGAGCTGGACATGCAGCTGGCCGACACGCAGGAGCGCCATGCCGGGCTGGACGAGCGGGTGATCGAGGCCGAGCAGCGTCTGAACCAGGCGCGTGAGCAGCAGCGCACGCTGGAGCGCGAGCTACAGGAAGCGCAGTTCACCCAGCGCAGTCTGCAGGCGCGCCGCGAAGAGCTGACGCGCGCCATCGACACCGCCGCGCAACAGACCGCGGCCATCGAGGCCGACCAGCAGCGCGCGGCCGAGGAGCTGGGCCGCCTGACCGACGCCGCCGCCCAGGCCGGGCTGCAAAGCGCGCTGGGCCTGAAGCTGGAGCGCGAGAAGGCACTGGCCGCGCAGCGCAGCAGCTACGACGACCTGACCGCGCGCCTGCGCGCCAGCGACGAGCGCCGCCTGCAGCTGGAGCGCGAACTGGAGCCGCTGCGCCAGCGCATCACCGAGCTGCAGCTCAAGGAACAGGCCGCGCGCCTGGGCACCGAGCAGTACAGCCAGCTGCTGGCCGATGCCGAGGCCGACCTGGAGGCGGTGGCCCGCTCGATCGAGGAAGGCCATGTGCGCCTGGCCGGCCTGCAGGGCGAGATCGACCGCCTGCACCGCGATATTCAGGCGCTGGGCGCGGTCAACCTGGCGGCGCTGGACGAGCTGACGACGGCGCGCGAGCGCAAGCAGTTCCTCGACGCCCAGTCGGCCGATTTGACCGAGGCCATGACCACGCTGGAAGACGCCATCAAGAAGATCGACGCCGAAACGCGCGAGCTGCTGGGCGGCACCTTCAACACCGTCAACGAGCACTTCGGCCGCATGTTCCCCGAGCTGTTCGGCGGCGGCCAGGCCCGGCTGATGATGACCGGCGAGGAAATCCTCGACTCCGGCGTGCAGGTGATGGCCCAGCCGCCGGGCAAGAAGAACCAGACCATCCACCTGCTGTCGGGCGGCGAGAAGGCGCTGACGGCCATCGCGCTGGTGTTCGCCATCTTTCAGTTGAACCCCGCGCCCTTCTGTCTGCTGGACGAGGTGGACGCGCCGCTGGACGACGCCAACACCGAGCGCTACGCCAAGCTGGTCACCAAGATGAGCGGGCAGGGCACGCAGTTCCTGTTCATCAGCCACAACAAGATCGCCATGGAGATGGCCGAGCAGCTGATTGGCGTCACCATGCAGGAGCAGGGTGTGTCGCGCATCGTGGCGGTCGACATGGAGAGCGCCGTGGGGATGGCGCAGGCATGAGCGCCCCCCTGAATCGGCCCGCGGCCGCCGTCCCCCCGGTGGGACCACGCCAGTGCCCGCTGAAGATGAGGGCACGGCGTTCGCTGGCGTGGCCTGCTTGGCGGCCACTTGATCGACGTGGCATGGCCGACGTCCGCGGCACCCAAGGAGCTTTGCGACCATGAGTTCTCTGCAAGTGGGCCTGGCGGTGGCCGGTGGCCTGATCCTGGGCGGGGTGATCGCCTACAACACCTGGAACGCACGCCGCCACGAGCCGCGCCAGGCGCAGCCCGAGGCGCCCGCGCCCACCGAGCGGGTCGAGCCCGGGCTGGACGAGGCCATGGCCGCGCCCGAGCGGGTCGAGCCCGGGTTCGACGCCGACGCCGCCCTGCCGCCGCTGGGGCCCCTGCCCACGCCCGACAGGCGCCCGCGCCTGGACGCGCTGATCGACGTCATCGCCCCCATCGCCCTGGACGGCCGGGTGGTGTCGGGCGACGCCCTGCTGGCGGCACTGCCGGCCACGCGCCGCGTGGGCAGCAAGCCGTTCGCGGTCGAAGGGCAGAACGAGACCAGCGGCGACTGGGAATATCCCCTGGCCGGCCAGCGCTACAGCGCCGCGCAGGCCGGCGTGCAGCTGGCCAACCGCACCGGGCCGCTCAACGAGATCGAGTATTCCGAGTTCGTCATGAAGGCGCAGCACTTCGCCGATACCGTGGGCGGCGCGCCCGAATTTCCCGACATGCTGCACGAGGTCGCGCGTGCGCGCGAGCTCGACCAGTTCGCCAGCGCGCACGACGCGCAGCTGGGCTTCACCCTGCGCGCGCGCGGCGCCGCCTGGAGCCCCGGCTTCGTGCAGCAGCAGGCGGCGCGGCAGGGCTTCGTGGCTGGCGCCATCCCCGGGCGCATGGTGTTGCCCTCGTCCGAGCCCGGCCTGCCGCCGCTGCTGGATTTGAGCTTCGACGCCCAGGCCGCGCTGTCGGAGGACGTGGCGCATTCGGCCATCAGCGCGCTGACGCTCAACCTGGACGTGCCGCAGGTGCACCGCGCCGAGCGCCCGTTCGAGCGCCTGCGCGACGCCGCCTTCGCGCTGGCCGAAGCCATGGACGGCCTGATCACCGACGACGCCGGCCAGCCGCTGCGCCCCGAGCTGATCAACGGCATCGGCGGCGACCTGGAGCGCCTGTACGACACCCTGGAGCAGCACGACCTGGCCGCCGGCTCGGCGCAGGCGCGGCGCCTGTTCAGCTGATCGTTTCCTACCCATTTCGGCTACAGCGCTTGTCTGATAAGCGCCAGCAGCTATGAATACAGAAGCAGACCCGAGCCGCCGCGCCGCCGAGCTGCGCGCCCGGCTGCAGCGCGCCGCGCACCAGTACTACACGCTCGACGCGCCCGAGCTGCCCGACGCCGAATACGACCGGCTGTTCCAGCAGCTGCAGGCCATCGAGGCCGCGCACCCCGAGCTGCGCACGCCCGATTCGCCCACCCGGCGCGTCGGCGGCGCCATCCTGGACAGCCTGGCGCCGGTGCGCCATGCCGTGCCCATGCTCAGCATCCGCACCGAAACCGACACCACGGCGCAGGGCGCCCAGACCTTCGACCAGCGGGTGCGCGACTACCTGGCCAGCGAACAGCGGCGCACCCAGCTCAAGCCCGGTGACGAGCGCTTTCGCGCCGAGCCGCTGGGCCCTGCGGCGCAGGCGGTGCTGGCCGGCGCGCCGGTCGATTACGTGGCCGAGCCCAAGTTCGACGGTCTGGCCATGAGCCTGCGCTACGAGCATGGCGTGCTGGTGCAGGCCGCCACGCGCGGCGACGGCGAGACCGGCGAGGACGTGACCCACAACGTCCGCACCATCGGCCAGATCCCGCTGCGCCTGCACGGCGCCGCGCCGCCGGTGCTGGAGGTGCGCGGCGAGGTCTACATGCGCCGCGACGACTTCGAGCGCCTGAACGAGACCATGCGCCAACGCATGGCCGCCGGCGACAAGGCGGCGCGCACCTTCGTCAACCCGCGCAACACGGCGGCCGGGGCGGTGCGCCAGCTCGATGCGGCGCTGGCGGCCGAGCGGCCGCTGAGCTTCTTCGCCTACGGCCTGGGCGAAGTCACCCCGACGCAGGACGGCGGCCCGCGGTTCGACACCCACTGGGCCGTGCTACAGGCGCTGAAAGCATGGGGTTTTCCGGTCTCGGCGCTGGCCAGGCAAGCGCGAGGCGCTTCTGAATTGATAGCATATCACGCCCACGTCGCCGCCCGGCGCGACGGCCTGCCGTTCGACATCGACGGCGTGGTCTACAAGGTCGACGCGCTGGCGCTGCAGCGCGAGCTTGGCTTCGTCACCCGCGAGCCGCGCTGGGCCGTGGCGCACAAATACCCGGCGCAGGAGCAGCTGACCACGGTGGAGGCGATCGACGTGCAGGTCGGCCGCACCGGCAAGCTGACGCCGGTGGCCAAGCTGGCGCCGGTGTTCGTAGGGGGCGTCACCGTCACCAACGCCACGCTGCACAACGAGCTGGAAGCGCGCCGCAAGGACGTGCGCGTGGGCGACACCGTGGTGGTGCGCCGGGCCGGCGACGTGATCCCCGAGGTGGTGTCGGTGCTGACCGACAAGCGCGTGGCCGGCAGCGCCGAATTCACCATGCCCGCGCAGTGCCCGGTGTGCGGCAGCGCCGTGGTGCGCGAGGACGGCGAGGCCGACCACCGCTGCACCGGCGGCCTGTTCTGCCCGGCACAGCGCAAGCAGGCGCTGCTGCACTTTGCCAGCCGACGCGCCATGGACATCGAGGGCCTGGGCGACAAGCTGGTGGAGCAGTTGGTCGATGGCGGTGTCGTCAAGGCCTTGCCCGATCTGTACCGCATGGGCTTCGTCAGCCTGGCGGCGCTGGACCGCATGGCCGAAAAATCAGCGCAGAATCTGCTGGACGCGCTGCAAAAATCAAAGCACACGACGCTGGCACGCTTTTTGTTCGCGCTCGGTATCCGCCACGTGGGTGAAACCACGGCCAAGGATCTGGCGCGCCACTTCGGCCAGCTCGACGCCATCATGGACGCCAGCGTCGAGCAACTGCTGCAGGTGCCCGACGTCGGCCCGGTGGTGGCCGGCAGCATCCAGGGCTTCTTTGCCGAGCCGCACAACCGCGAGGTGGTGGCCCAGCTGCGCGCCGCCGGCATCGACTGGCCCGAGGGCGAGCCGGCCGCTGCCGCGCGGCTGCCGCTGGCCGGGCAGACCTTCGTGCTGACCGGCACGCTGCCCACGCTCAGCCGCGATGAGGCCAAGGCCATGCTGGAGGCCGCCGGTGCCAAGGTGGCCGGCAGCGTCAGCAAGAAGACGCACTGCGTCGTCGCCGGAGCAGAAGCCGGCAGCAAGCTGGACAAGGCGCGCGAGCTGGGGGTGGCGGTGATCGACGAGGCGCAGCTGCGCGCGCTCGTCGCGGGTCAGGGGCCGGGTCATGCGCTTTGACGGCCGTCTGGCTCAGTGGAATGACGAGCGCGGCTTCGGGTTCATCGAGCCCACGCAGGGTGGCGAGCCGGTGTTCGTGCACATCAGTGCGTTCCCGGCGGCCGAGCGTGGCGCACAGGCACGTCCACGCGTGGGTGAGCGCCTGAGCTTCGAGATGGACGTGGATGCCCGAGGCCGAAAGCAGGCGCTGCGCGTGGCGCGCCCCGCGGTGCCCGGCATGGGCTCCGGGGCCAGCCCGCGGGTGGAGCGCGATCGCGGTCGCCAACCGTCGGCGGCGCCACGCGGCGCACTTGGCCTGGTGGGAGCGCTGCTCAGCGCGGCCCTGCTCGCCGGGCTGGGGTGGAAGGGCTACCAGTGGTGGACCGCCTTCGACGCCGGGCGCGGGCGTGAACCGGCGGCGCTGCTGGCGCCGGCGCCTGCGGCCAGCCCGGGGGTGACGGCCGCGGTTTTTCGTTGCGACGGTCGCCAGCACTGCTCGCAGATGAGTTCATGCGCCGAGGCCAAGTTCTTCCTGCGCAACTGCCCGGGCGTCAAGATGGATGGTGACGGCGATGGCGTGCCCTGTGAGCAGCAGTGGTGCACCAGCCCCTTCGCCAAATGACGTTGCCGCCGATCCGCCTGGGCATCGACCTGGGCGGCACCAAGATCGAGATCGCCGCGCTGGACGCGACCGGTGCCTTTGTGCTGCGCGAGCGCGTGGCCACGCCGCAGGGCGACTATGCGGCCACGCTGCGCGCCATCGCCGCCCTGGTGGCGATGGCCGAGGCGCGGCTGGGCGCCACTGGCCTGCCGCTGGGCGTGGGCATGCCGGGCAGTCTGTCGCCGCTGACGGGTGGGGTGCGCAACGCCAATTCGACCGCGCTCAACGGCCAGCCGCTGCGCGAGGACCTGCAGGCGCTGCTGGGGCGGCCGGTGCGGCTGGAAAACGACGCCAACTGCCTGGCGCTGTCGGAGGCGACCGACGGCGCCGGGGCAGGCGCCCAGGTGGTGTTTGCCGCCATCCTGGGCACTGGCGTGGGCGCCGGCATCGCGGTGCGTGGGCAGGTGCTGCACGGCTGCAATGGCGTGGCCGGCGAGTGGGGCCACAACCCGCTGCCGCGTGCCAGCGCGTCGGAGCTGGCGCTGCGCTGTTGGTGCGGGCGCACGGCCTGCCAGGAGCTGTTTCTGTCTGGCGTCGGGCTGGCGGCCGACCACGCGCGGGCCGGCGGCGCGCCGGCCGACGCCGCCGCCATCGTGGCCGCGGCGCGTGCGGGCGATGCCGCGGCGCAGGCCAGCCTGGCGCGCCACGCCGAGCGACTGGCGCGCGCGCTGGCGCAGGTGATCAACCTGATCGATCCCGACGTCATCGTGCTCGGCGGCGGCCTGAGCAAGGCGGACGAGCTGTACGCCCAGGTGCCGCGCCTGTGGCGGGCGCATGTGTTCAGCGACGTGGTGCGCACGGCGCTGGTGCCGGCCCGGCACGGCGATTCGTCGGGCGTGCGCGGGGCGGCCTGGCTGGCGGGCGCTGGTTGACGGATACCGGTGGTTGCGATTGCCGGGTCAGCCGGCGCACGGGCGGGAACGTTGTAGACGCGAACGGTGTCTCAACATCGTCTGGCGGCCGTTGAGCGTTTGCACCTGTCGGTGTCGCCGGCCGTCCCTCAAGGGAGTAATGCACATGGTTCGTTGGAATGCTGTTGTGGTCGCCCGCGGGCTGGGCGCTGGTGCGCTGGCGGCGGCGCTGGCGCTGCTGGGCGGCTGCGTGGTGGCCCCGGTCGAGCCGTATGACGTCGGCGCGCCGGTGGCCTATCCGGCGTACGGCGGCACCGTGGTCACGCCCGGCTACTACAGCGCGCCCGCGCCTTACTACTACGGCGCGCCGTCGGTGTCGCTGGGGGTGTGGGGCTGGTCGGATGGTCACCGCCGCTGGCGCGATCCACCGCCGCCGCCGCGCCCGGACTGGGGCCGGCCGCCGCCGCCGCGTCCCCACTACTGGGGCCGGCCGGATGGCCCGCGTCCCGACGTCAGGCCGCCACCGCGCCCGCCGCAGGGCCAGTGGCAGCGACCGACCCCGCCGCCGCGCCCGCGCGCGCCGCTGATCAGTCCCGAAGGGATGGGGGGCTGAGCACCGGCGGCCGCGCAAGCGCAGGCTGCGATGATGCGCGCATGAGCGTTCGCGACATCCTGAAAATGGGCGACCCGCGCCTGCTGCGCGTGGCGCGCCCGGTTGAAGCCTTCGACACCGATGCGCTGCACCGGCTGGTGCTGGACTTGCTGAACACCATGCACGCCGCCCAGGGCGCGGGCTTGGCGGCGCCGCAGATCGGCGTCGATCTGCAGGTGGTGGTGTTCGGCACCGACGCGCCCCACCCGCGCTACCCAGACGCCCCGGCGGTGCCCCGCACCGTGCTGTGCAACCCGCTCATCATGCCGCTGTCGGACGAGCAGGAAGACGGCTGGGAGGGCTGCCTGTCGGTGCCCGGGCTGCGCGCCGTGGTGCCGCGCTGGCGGCGCATCGCCTACCGGGGCGTCGACCCCTGGGGCGACGTCATCGAGCGCGAGGCCGAAGGCTTTCACGCCCGCGTGGTGCAGCACGAGTGCGACCACCTGATCGGCCAGCTCTACCCCATGCGGGTGCGCGACTTCACGCGCTTTGGCTTCACCGAGGTGCTGTTTCCAGGGTTGGACGCCAGCGACGATTGAGCGCCCCGGCCGCACCTGGGCGTCCCGCGCCCATGACCGCCGCGCCGGACCGGGCCTGCCACGCCAGGCCCGAAGTGCAAAAAAAGAGGGCCCTCGCGGGCCCCTACCTTTGGAGGAAGGTAAATCGGTCAGCCGGTCAGATGCGGTCGCCGGCCAGGGGTTGTTCGATCTCGACAGGTGCCGGCAGGGCGTACTTGCCAGCGCCGCCGCCCAGGCGCACCGCGCTGGGCGCGGGGCCCTGGCGCTCCGTCAGGCGCGGCAGGGCGGTGGCGGCGGGTGCTTCGGCGGCCGGCGTGCTGGCCAGCACGCGGCGCGCGCCGTTGAAGCGACTCTGCCAGTAGCCGATATTCATGCTTTCCACGCGAACCTGCGAGCCGGCGCGCGGCGAATGGATGAATTTGCCCTCGCCCAGATAGATGCCGACATGGCTGTAGGCGCGACGCAGGGTGTTGAAGAACACCAGATCGCCGGGCCGCAGATCGGTCTTGTCGATGGAGGCGGTGGTGGCGGCCTGCTCGGCCGCGGTGCGTGGCAGCATCAGGCCCACGGTCTGCTGGTACATGCTGCGCACGAAACCGCTGCAGTCAAAGCCGGTTTCGGCCGAGGTACCGCCGCGGCGATAAGGCACGCCCAGCGCGCCCATGGCGTTGCGGATCACGTCGCCGGCGCGGTCGGTGGCCTGATGGATGCTGTCGCTCAGCCGGCTGGCCAGGCCCTTGTGTTCCAGCAGGCGGTCGGTGTCCTCCTGAGCGGGCGCGGCGTGGGCGTACTGCGCGGCCGCGGCCAGCAGGATCAGCGAAGCAACGAGTGTCTTGGGCATGAAACCGGTGCAAACGGAAGATGGCGGCCGTGAAAACAGCGATTCAAGGCGCGGCAGGATGGATGTTGAATACTTTTTAGTTTATTCACTACCCATTTTTGGGGAGTCGCCGTAGTGTAGGCCATGTGACGACCCAGGCAAGCCGGAGGCGTGTTGCGGATTTTGGGGTTTACCCGAAAAATGCACGGCCTGTGGCACCGGCTTGCACGGCAGGGCGCGATGCGTGACAGTGTCGCAGATCGGTCCGCCAGGTCAGCGGGCTGCTGCACCTAGCCGCTACGACGCCATGAAAGCGCCTGTGTCCCTGTTCTTCGCGCTGGCCCTGTCTGGGGCCGCACCGCTTGCCGCGCAGGCGCCGCCGGCTGCCGTCCAGGCGCAGACCGTGGCGCGCGGCTTGCAGCATCCCTGGGCGGTGGCGTTTTTGCCGCAGGGGCGCTTTCTGGTGACCGAGCGTCCGGGCCGCCTGCGCGTGGTCGAGGCCGACGGCCGGCTGCGGCCGCCGCTGACGGGTCTGCCCGACATCGCGGCCGGCGGTCAGGGCGGTCTGCTGGACGTGATCACCGACGCGGATTTCGAGCGCAACCGCACGATCTACTTCTGTTTTGCCGAGCCCGGGCCGGGCCTGGCCAACGGCACGGCGCTGGCGCGCGCCCGGCTGGCCGAGGACCTGAGGGGCCTGACCGAGCTGCGGGTGATCTTCAGCCAGCAACCCAAGGTGGCCAGCCAGCTGCACTTTGGTTGCCGGATCGTGGAGCGCCGGGTCGGCGGCCAGCCGGACGGCACGCTGTGGCTGACGCTGGGCGAGCGCTTTTCGCGCCGCGACGACGCCCAACGGCTGGACAACCACCTGGGCAAGATCGTGCGCGTGGGCAAGGACGGCAGCGTGCCGGCCGACAACCCGCTGGCCGGCCGCGCCGGCGCCTTGCCCGAGATCTGGAGCTTTGGCCACCGCAACGTGCAGGGTGCCACGCTGGGGCCGGACGGCACGCTGTGGACGCACGAGCATGGACCAATGGGGGGCGACGAGATCAACCGGCCGCTGCCGGGGGGCAACCACGGCTGGCCGCTGGTGAGCTTCGGCCTGCACTACGACGGCTCGCCGGTGGGCAGCGGCGCCAGCAGCCGCCCGGGCCTGGTGGCGCCACTGCATCACTGGACGCCCTCCATCGCGCCGTCGGGCATGGCGTTGCTGAGCAGCGACCGCTACGGGCCGGCCTGGCGCGGCAATCTGTTCGTCGGCGCGCTGAAGCTCCAGTACCTGGCCCGGCTCGAACTTCAGGACGACCGGGTGGTGGCCGAACACCGCCTGCTGGAAGATCTGGGCCAGCGCATCCGCGACGTGCGCCAGGGGCCGGACGGCTGGCTGTACGTGCTGACCGACAGTCCGTCCGGACAGTTGATCCGGTTACTTCAAAAATGATAGCTACTGGCGCTCGACAGGCGGGCGCTGGAGCCTGATATGGCAATGAAAAAAGCGCCGCAAGGCGGCGCTTTGGGGTCTTTGGGCGGCGTGCGGCCTTACTTGAAGCCCACGCGGTCCAGCATCTGCTGCACCTTGACCTGGTTGGCGCCCACGGCGCCGACCGGGATGGTTTCGCTCTTGAACTGGCCGCTGCCGCCGGTCATGGCCTTGAGGGCGGGGTTGTCGGTGCTCACGCCCTTGGCCACCGGCCACTCGTTGTTGCCGTTGGCGAAGTAGTTCTGTGCTGACGGGCTGGCCAGGTATTCCAGGAACTTGGTGGCGCTGTCCACGTTCTTGGCGTGGCGTGCCACCGCCGCGCCGGCGATGTTCACGTGCGTGCCCCAGCTCGACTGGTTGGGAAACACCACGCCCACCTTTTCGGCCACCGCGCGGTCCTCGGGCTTGGTCGAGCGCATCAGCCGCGCCAGGTAGTAGCTGTTGGTAACGGCGATCTGGCATTCGCCCGCGGCGACGCCCTTGATCTGGTCGGTGTCGCCGCCCTTGGGCGGACGCGCCATGTTGTCGACCAGGCCCTTGAGCCAGGCCTCGGTCTTCTCGGGGCCCATGTGCTCCAGCACGGCGCCGAACAGGCTCAGGTTGTAGGGGTGCGAGCCGCTGCGGATGCACAGCTTGCCCTTGTTCGGCGGCTCGGCCAGCTTCTCGTAGCGGTCGACCTCGGTCGGCTTGACCTTGGTCTTGTCGTAGACGATGACGCGCGCCCGGGTGGAAAAACCGAACCATGGAATACCGCCGTCGGCGGCCGGCTGAGCGCGCAGGCTGGCGGGGATGGCGTCTTCCAGAAGCTTGGACTTGATGGGCAGGAACAGCCCGTCCTGCTCGCCGCGCGCCAGGCGGGCGGCGTCGACCAGCAGGATCACGTCGGCCGGCGAGGCGCTGCCCTCGGCCTTCAGGCGCGCGATGATGCCGGCGTCGTCGGCGTCCACGCGGTTGATCTTGATGCCGGTGGCCTTGGTGAAGTCGTTGTACAGCGCTTCGTCGGTCGAGTAGTGGCGGGCCGAATACAGGTTCAGGACTTTGTCCTGGGCGTGCGCGGTGCCGGCGCACAGCACGGCGGCCGCGGCGAGCAGGGTCAGGTGGTGCTTCATGGGGATGGCTGGTGACGTGAAGGGAATCGGTGCGATCATAACGCAAACGATAATCGTTCTCAAACATCACGATAAAGAGTTCGCGGAGACTTGGTGGTGCCGCCACGCGGTGGCCACAAAAAAAGGGCCGATCTTGCGATCAGCCCTTGAAGGGATCCCTGAACCTGTACGGTGTCGAAAGGATCCGAGGAGACAAGCTTTCGGTGCCGGGATGGGCACCAGAGCAAAACCCGCGCGGGGCACCGGCTTTGCTCTGGTGGCTTTGCCGGCCGTGGGGCCGGCAAAGCGCACGACTTGAGTCACGTTCGCGCAGCGCTGGCGGCGGTCGAAACCCTCCGCCAGCGCTGGCGTGCGCGATCAGCGCTTCTTGGCGGTCGCGGTCTTGGCGACGTTGGTGGCGCTGGTGGCCACGGCGTTGAAGTTGGCTTCGGCGACGTCGGAAGCCTGCTTGACAGCCTTTTGCACCGACTCGAACGCGTTGTTGGCGGCAGCCACGGCGCTCTTCATCATGGCAACGGCGGTCTCGGAGCCGGCCGGGGCGTTCTTGGCGGCGTTGTCCACCAGGGCGGCGAACTGGGCCTGGCCTTCGGCAACCTTGCCTTCGAAGGCCTTGCTGAACTCGGTGCCGGTGCCCGAGGCGATGTCGTACAGGTGACGGCTGTAGGCAGCGGCCTTCTCGGCCAGCGGCTGGAACAGGCCGGCCTGCAGGGCGATCAGCTCCTGGGCGTCCTTGACCGACAGCATGGCGCTGGCGTGGGCTTGCGACTCGGCCAGAGCGGCCTTGGTGGCTTGCAGGTTCAGCTCGACCAGCTTCTCAACGCCTTCGAAGGCCTTGGTGGTCAGGCCATACAGGGTTTCCATGTTGGCTTTCTGGGAAGCGACGACTTGTTCGGGGGTCAGCATAGGGTTCTCCTTGACAATGGTGGATCAAAAACTTGCTTGGTCTGCTGCTTGTTATGTTGCAGTGCAGCATGGATCGAATTTTAGGCCCTCGGGCCGTGATTGCAAGCGGTTTTGGTGCATTGCAGCATTTTTAGATGCGGCGGTCTAACCGGCGTGTCCGGCGCCGTCTGCCCGGGTGATCGATGAAGACCTTCTATTCGACGCAACTGAGCTTGCCCTTGCCGCCGGGCCACCGCTTCCCGATGGGCAAGTACGCCGCCTTGCGCGATCGCCTGGCGGCCGAGTGCGAGGGGCTGCGGCTGGCGCAGGCGCCGCCGGCCAGCGACGCCGAGCTGGCGCTGGCGCATGCGCCGGCCTATGTCGCCGCGGTGGCGCAGGGCCGGCTGGATGCGCGGGCGCAGCGCGAGATCGGCTTTCCGTGGAGCGAAGCGATGGTCGAGCGCTCGCGCCGCTCGGTCGGCGCCAGCATCCAGGCCACGCGCGTGGCGCAGCGCGAGGGCGTGGCGGCCAACCTGGCTGGCGGCACGCACCACGCCAGCGCGCAAGCCGGCAGCGGCTACTGCGTGTTCAACGACATCGCCGTGGCCGCGCGCCTGCTGCAGGCCGAGCGCACGGGTGGCGGCCAGCCGGCGCGCCCGCCGCGCATCGCCGTGATCGACCTCGACGTGCACCAGGGCAATGGCACGGCCAGCATCTTCGCCGACGATCCCAGCGTGTTCACGCTGTCGCTGCATGGCGAGAAGAACTTTCCGTTCCGCAAGGTGGCGGGCGACCTGGACGTGGGGCTGCCCGACGGCACGGGTGACCAGGCCTACCTGGACGCGCTGGATCTGGCGCTGGTCGAGCTGGACAGCCGCTTTCGCCCCGATGCCGTGTTCTACCTGGCCGGCGCCGACCCGCACGAGGGCGACCGCCTGGGGCGCCTGAAGCTGAGCTACGACGGCCTGCTGGCGCGCGACCGCCGCGTGTTCGACTGGGCCTGGGCGCGCCGGCTGCCGCTGACGCTGTGCATGGGCGGCGGCTATGGTCACGACATCGGCACCACCGTGCAGGTACAGGTCAACACCTTCGGCGTCGCCCTGCAGTACTGGCGCCGCTGGCAGAATGCCCGCCCATGAGCCCGACCCGCCCGCAACCCGACCCGCGCGACAGCTATCGCGCCTTTCGCACCATCACCACGCGCTGGATGGACAACGACCAGTACGGCCACGTCAACAACGTGGTGTATTACTCGTGGTTCGACACCGCCGTCAACGCCCACCTGATCGAGCAGGGCGTGCTGGACACGGCCGGCGGCGCCACCATCGGCCTGGTGGTGGAGACGCAGTGCCACTACTTCGCGCCGCTGTCGTTTCCGCAGACCATCGAGGCCGGCATCCGCGTGGCCCACATGGGCAGCTCCAGCGTGCGCTACGAGGTTGGCCTGTTCGCCCAGGGCGCGCCACTGACGGCGGCGCGCGGGCATTTCGTGCATGTGTACGTGGACCGCGCCACGCAGCGCCCGGTGCCGCTGCCCGAGCCGCTGCGGCAGGTCCTGCGGCAGTTGTGAGCCAGCTCAACGCCCCCATTGCCGACCCCGCCAGCGTGGATGCGGCGATCGAGCGCCGCTATTCGGTGCGCGCCTTCCTGCCCACGCCGGTGCCGCGGCCGCTGATCGAGGACATCCTGCGCGTGGCCAGCCGCGCCCCCAGCGGCACCAACGCCCAGCCGTGGAAGGTGTATGTGCTGCAGGGGGTGGTGCGCGACGAGCTGGTGCGCCAGGTCAGCGATGCGCACGAGGCGATCCGCCGGCGCCCCGAGCTGGCGGCCGATTACCGCGAAGCCTATGACTACTACCCGCGCCAGTGGGTCGAGCCCTACCTGAGCCGCCGGCGCCACAACGGCTGGTCGCTGTACGGCCTGCTGGGCATCGAGCGCGGCGACAAGGACCGCATGCACGCGCAGCACCATCGCAACTACGGCTTCTTCGATGCGCCGGTGGGACTGATGTTCACGCTTGACCGGGTGATGGGGCAGGGCAGCCTGGTCGACTACGGCATGTTCCTGCAGAACATCATGCTGGCGGCCCGCGCGCGCGGCCTGCACACCTGCGCCCAGGGCGCGTGGAACCCGTTTTCGCGCATCGTGCTGCCGCTGATCGGCGCGTCGGAGCAGGAAATGCTGGTCTGCGGCATGGCGCTGGGCTACGCGGACGAGTCGGCGCGCGTCAACGCCTTCTGGACGCCGCGCGAGCCGGTGGAGGTGTTCACCCGCTGGGTCGACCAGCCCGGCGCCACGAGGGACGGCGAAGCCAGCCCCCAAGGCTGACGCCGTGCCCGCGCGCCGACGGGCGCGCGCAGGTTGCCGGGCGGTCAGCGCACCAGCACGGCGCCGGCCGTTTTGTGGCTGGCGGTATCGACCAGGATCATGGCGCCGAGCACGCGCGACCGTTCAAACGGCGCAGCGGGCAGGGGCTCTTGCAGCAGCAGCTCCACATGGCCGATGGCGTTTGGGGCGAGCTGGTCGGCATCCTGCTCGGCCAGGGTGTGGATGTCGAGCTGGTGCACCACGCGGCGCAGTTTGGCCTTGATCCAGCGGTGGCCGTGCAGCGCCCAGTACACGCGCCCCGCTACCAGGGGCTCGTCGTCCATCCAGGCGATGGTGGCGGCAAGCTCGCGCTGGCCGGGCCAGGGGCTTTGCGCGGCGGGGGTGTCGAAGTCGTCCTCGGCGGCGGTAGCGGCAGTGGCCACCGGCGCGGCCAGCAGCCAGTCGCCGCGCGACACGTCCACCTCGCGGTCGAGCACGATGCCGGCCGACAGGCCTGCGGCCACGCCCCGTGGGCGGCGGGCGTGGTCCAGCACCTGGGCCACGCGCGCCAGCTGGCCGCTCGGAAAGACCTGCACCTGCGCGCCGACCTGGGCGCCGCCCGCGGCCACGCGGCCCCAGAACATGCGCCGGCCCTGGCGGGTGTCGCTGGACGAAGAAAATTTCTCTACCCATTGCACCGGGAAGGCCAGCGGCAGGTGGGTGTCGAACGGCGTATGGGGCAGCTGCTCCAGGATCTGCAGCAGGCTGTGGCCTTCATAGCCGCACCAGCCGGGCCGGGCATCGACCACGTTCCAGCCCTTGAGGGCCGACACCGGCACGGTGGCCGCGACCTGGATACGGGCTTCCCGCGCGAATTGCAGCAGCGCGGCGCGAATATTGGTGAACGCCAGGGCCGGGTCGGCCACGGCGTCGAGCTTGTTGACGGCAAACACCAGCGAATGCACGCGCAGCAGGTGCACCAGCAGGCTGTGGCGGCGCGTCTGCGCCAGCAGTTGCAGGCCGGGGTTCTGCCAGTCGAGCTTGGTGGCGTCCACCAGCACCACGGCGGCGTCGGCCTGCGAGGCGGCGGTGACCATGTTGCGCGTGTACTGCTCGTGGCCGGGGGCGTCGCCGATGATGAACTTGCGCTCCTCGGTGGCGAAGTAGCGGTAGGCCACGTCGATGGTGATGCCCTGCTCGCGCTCGGCGGAAAGCCCGTCGGTGAGCAGCGCCAGATCGACCTCACCCGAGCGCGTGACGCCGGCGATGTGGTCCTGCAGCACGGCGCGGCTATCGACCAGCAGGCGGCCAATCAGCGTGCTCTTGCCGTCGTCCACGCTGCCGCAGGTGATGAAGCGCAGGGCGGAAATGTGATCGTTTGCGGCTGCAGCGCTTGTCTGTTCTACGCTGGCAGCTACTGCATTGATAGTGTTGGTGTTCATTAGAAATACCCGTCCTTCTTGCGCTTTTCCATCGAGGCTTCGCTCGTTTTGTCGTCCATGCGCGTGGCACCGCGCTCGCTCACCTCCGTTGCCAGGGTCTCGATCACGATGTCGTGCGCGCTGGCGGCGGGGCTGTCGACGGGGCAGGTGCAGGTGATGTCGCCCACGGTGCGAAAGCGCACGGTGCGGGTTTCGATCTGCTCGCCGTCCTTGGGTGGCGTCAGCGGGGTGACGGGCACCAGGAGGCCCCGGCGCGCGACGACCTGGCGCTGGTGCGCGTAGTACAGGCTGGGCAGGGCGATGTTCTCGCGGGCGATGTACTGCCACACGTCCAGCTCCGTCCAGTTGCTGATGGGGAAGACGCGGAAATGCTCGCCCGGGGCGATGCGGGTGTTGAACAGCGTCCACAGCTCAGGGCGCTGGGCCTTGGGTTGCCATTGGCCAAAGCTGTCGCGGTGGCTGAAGATGCGCTCCTTGGCGCGGGCCTTTTCCTCGTCGCGGCGCGCGCCGCCGATCAGGGCGTCGAAGCGGAATTCCTCGATGGCCTCCAAGAGCGTGACGGACTGGTGCACGTTGCGGCTCTCGCCCGGGTGCGAAAGGCGCACCGTGCCGCGTGCCATGGAGTCCTCGACGCTGCGCACGATCAATTCAGCGCCCAATTCCTTGGCGCGAAAGTCGCGGAAATCCGTCACCTCGGGGAAGTTGTGGCCGGTGTCGATCATGAGCAGCGGGTAGGGGATGTGGCCAATGCCAAAGGCTTTTTCCGCGCACTTGAGCATCACCAGCGAATCCTTGCCGCCCGAGAACAGCAGGGCGGGGCGCTCAAAGGCGGCGGCCACTTCGCGCAGGATGAAGATGGTTTCTTCTTCCAGCGCGTCGAGGTGGCGGTTGCTCAGGTGGTGGGCTGCGGGTTGCAGCGCGGCGGTGTCGGTGCGGGCGTTCATATGGTTTTCCAATTTAACTTTCGATGGCGCTGAGCACAGTTCTTATCGTTTGAAACTGGCGCTGGCCAGGCGGGGGCAGCCGCGCAAGGGCCGCCCCGCAGCGCTGGCTGCGTCCCCCTGCCCGCATTGCGCAGCAATGCGAGAGCGGGGGGAAGGCGCGAAGCGACTCAGGGGGGTGTTCATGTCAATGTGCCAAGTGCAGGCCGCATTCGCGTTGCTCTTCGCCCTTGGTGGGGTCCACGTAGTCGAAGTTGTTGGGCAGGCCGTGCTGCGTGCAGTATTCGTGCAGCTCCTTGGACGACCAGTGCAAGAGCGGCGCGACCTTGATGAGCCCGTCGGGGTTGATGCTTACGGGCTCCATCTGTGCGCGCACGGCGCTGTCGCTGGCGCGCAGGGCGGTAAACCAAACCTGCGGCGCGGTTTCGCGCAGGGCGCGGGCGAAGGGCTCCAGCTTCACTTCCTGCGTGAAGGCGTCGTGGCCCGGTGCGCCAATGGCGGGCGTGGGGCCGTCCACTGCCTCACGGTGGGCACGGCTGCGCAGCGGCAGGTAGGTCTTGAGGTTGAGCTTCAAGAGCTTGCTCACCTCGTCGGCGTAGCGGTAGGTGGCGGGCGTGTTGTAGCCGTTGTCCATCCACACCACGGGCACGCCCGGTTGCACGCGGGTGACGAGGTGCAGGATCACGGCCTCGAAGGGGCGAAAATTCGTCGTGACGATCGCCTGCTTGCCCAGGCCTAGCGCCCAGGCCACCAGGGCGCTGGCGTTGCGGCCGAGCTCGGCGTTGATGCGGGCCAGGTCTATGTCGTGCGCGCGGCTCATGCGGCCTCCCGGGCAAAGAGGGGGCGGGGTTCGAGCACGTCGCCCTGGTAGAAGGCGGAAAAACGATCGAACTGGCGCTGGGCAGCGGCTGCGTCCACACCCTCGGCCAGCACGGCGCTGCTGAAGCCGCTGCGGTGCATGTGCACCAGCTGGTCGATCAGCACATCGCCCGTGGCGCGGATGTCGCCGGTGAACTTGTAGCGCCGGCGCAGCAGCAGGGCCTGGCTGTAGGCGCGGCCATCGGTGAACTTGGGGAACTGCAGTTCGATGCGCTCTGCGCCTGCAAGCGCGCCGCTGGCGGCCAGCTCGGCGAGGTCGGCGTCGTTGGTGATTTGCAAGGTGTTTTCGGCGTTTGCGCTTGTAGGTAGCGCGTCAGAAGCTATTATTTTCATAGTGTTTCTCGGGGGGCTTATTGCAGGGCTTCGGCCTTGGCATGGCGCGCCGCGTTGGCGGCCTGCTTGAAGGGGTCGTGGCCGATGCGGCGCAGGGCGTCGATGAAAAATTCGCCCGGGTGGCGCAGTGCGCGGTAGGTATCGAGCAGCGCCTCGATCACGCCCGGCACCTCGGCGGCGGTGAAGGCCGGGCCGACGACCTTGCCGCCAATGGCCGGGCCGGACAAGGACGTGCCGTCGGCGCCGCCCAGCGTGACCTGGTACCACTCCTTGCCGTCCTTATCCACGCCCAGGATGCCGATGTGGCCGCTGTGGTGGTGACCGCAGGAGTTGATGCAGCCGCTCATGTGCAGGTCGATGGGGCCGATGTCGAACAGCTCATCGAGGTCCTGGTAACGCTCGGTCACGGCGGCGGCAATGTGCAGCGAGCGGGCATTGGCCAGCGAGCAAAAATCCCCGCCCGGGCAGGCAATCATGTCGGTCAAAAGGCAGATGTTGGGCTGCGCCAGCCCCAGCCCGCGCGCGGCCTCGTACAGCGCAGGAAGGTCGCTCTCGAACACCCAGGGCAGCAGTAGGTTCTGCTCGTGCGTCAGGCGCGCTTCGGCGGCAGAGAACTGTTCGGCCAGTTGCGCCAGGGCATCCAGCGTGTCGGCGTCGGCGTCGCCCGGGGCAAAGCCCACGCGCTTGAAGGACAGGGTCACCGTCTTCATGCCCGGCAGGCGGTGGCCGCGCACGTTCTGCGCCAGCCAGCGCTGGTAGAGCTGGCCTTGCGGGTCGATCTTACTGGGAAGGTTGGCGGGCTTGAGTTCGGGTACGACGAAGTGGCTGGTCACGCGGTCGAGTTCGGCCTGGGTGATGTGGTGCGGCGCGCCGTCGAGCTCGACGATGTCGCGGTATTCCTTCTCCACGGAGTCGATAAAGGCCTGGCCCTCGCTCTTGACCAGGATCTTGATGCGCGCCTTCCACTTGTTGTCGCGCCGGCCATAGCCGTTGTAGACGCGCACGATGGCTTCGATGTAGTTCAGCAGCTGGTCCCAGGGCAAAAATTCGCGCACCGTGGTGCCGATGATGGGCGTGCGGCCCATGCCGCCGCCCACCTTGACGGTGAAGCCGACTTCGTCCGCGTCATTCTTCAAAGCCTGCAGGCCGATGTCGTACCAGCCGATGGCGGCGCGGTCTTCACGGGCGCCGTTGAAGGCGATCTTGAACTTGCGCGGCAGGTAGCTGAATTCGGGGTGCAGCGAGCTCCATTGGCGTGTGATTTCGGCAAACGGGCGGCAATCGACAATGCCGTCCTCGGCAATGCCTTCGAGCGCATCGCAGGTGATGTTGCGGATGTCGTTGCCGCTGGTCTGGATGCCGTGCATGTGCACGCTGGCCAGCAGGTCCATCACGTCGGCGGCCTTGGTGATGGGAATCCAGTTGAACTGGCAGTTGGTGCGCGTGCTGAAGTGGCCGTAGCCGTATTTGAGCGGCGCGGCCAGCAGCGTGGCGCCGGGCTGGCTGGCTTCGAGCGCATCCTGCGTCGCCTGGGCGTGGGCCAGCAGCTCGGGCGTGGGCTGGTCGTATTCGCGGGCGATGAGGCCCAGGGTGCGCAGCTGCAGGCTGCTGATCTCGCCATAGGGCACGGCAATGCGGGCCATGGGGGCGTAGCGCTGGATGTACCAGCCGTTTTGCAGGCGCAGCGGCAGCATCTGCTCGTCGCTCAGCTCGCCGCGCTGCCAGCGCTCCAATTGGTCACGAAACTGCTGGGCGCGCAGCTTGACGAATTGCTTGTCGAAGTCGGTGTATTGGTACATGGTGGGGTATCAAACGAGAACAAGTTTTGCGCCCGCCCAGGCGAGCAGCACGGAAAGAATGGAGCGAATCAGCCGCTCGGGCGTGCGGCTGACCAGGCGCGAACCGAGCCAGATGCCCGGCAGCGAGCCAGCGAGCAGCTGCGCCAGCAGTCGCCAATCGACCGAGCCCAGCGACGCATGGCCCAGGCCGGCGACCAGCGTCAGCGGCACGGCGTAGGCAATGTCGGCAGCCACGATGCGCGGCAGCGGCAGGTGCGGAAACACCAAGAGCAGTACCGACACGCCAATCGCGCCCGCGCCCACCGAGGTGAAGGTGACCAACAGGCCGATGACGGCGCCCAGCAGCATCGGCAGGCTCCAGTGGCGCGGGGCGGTGGCATGGGAAAACTGGGCGCTGCGGCGCGCGGCCTCGGTACGGGCGCGTTCGGGCGAGAACACCAGCACCTTGTAGAGGGTGGCCGCCGCCGTGAGCAGCAGGGCCACGCCCAGGGTGCTGGTCATCAGGCGCTGGGCGGCGGCGCTCTCGGGCCCCATGTGACGCAGCGCCCACAGCGCGGCCAGGGCGGCGGGAATGCTGCCCGCGCACAGCAGGCCCACCACGCGCCAGGGCACCAGGCGCTGGCGCGCCAGGCTGACGGTGCCCCCCATCTTGGTGAAGGCGGCAAACAGCAGATCCGTGCCTACGGCCAGGTAGGGTTTGACGCCGAAGAAGAAGATCAGGATGGGCGTCATCAGCGAGCCGCCGCCCACGCCCGTCAGTCCCACGATGAGGCCGACGGCGAAACCAGCAAGGATGAACGCGAAATCGGGCATGGCGGCAAATGTAGGCGCGCCTTATGCACAAACAAACGATTGTTTTGTTGTTCTTATATTCGTTTCGACTATTTGGCTGACCGCCCCCGCGCGCCAGCCCGGCGAATTTCGGCCGTCCGTGGCAATGTGGCTACACTGGCGCGAACCGTCCCCCTGCGCGGGTGGCCCGACGAGAGAGACAAGACATGCCCGGCATCATTCCCAGCCTGCTCGATACCGACTTGTACAAATTCACCATGATGCAGGCGGTGCTGCACCAGTTTCCGGGCGCGCAGGTGCAGTACAAGTTCAAGTGCCGCACGCCGGGCGTGCAGCTGACGCCCTACCTGGAGGAGATCGAGGACGAGATTCGCCAGCTGTGCGAGCTGCGCGTGTCCGAGGGCGAGCTGGACTACATGCGCGGCATGCGCTTCATCAAGAGCGATTTCGTCGACTTCCTGGGGCTGTTTCGCCTCAACCAGAAGTACATCACCCTCACGCCGCGGGACAACGGCGAAATCGACATCCGCGTGCGCGGCCCCTGGCTGCACACCATCCTGTTCGAGATTCCGGTGCTGGCCATCGTCAGCGAGGTGTATTACCGCAACACCCAGCCCGGTCTGGACCGCGCCGAAGGCCGCCGTCGGCTGGACACCAAGATCGCCCAGATGCAGGCCCCCGGCCTGCGCGAGCTGAAGATCGCCGACTACGGCACGCGCCGGCGCTTTTCGCTCGACTGGCAACGCGAGGTGCTGGGCACGCTGAAGGCGCGCCTGGGCTGCGACGCCGACGGCCAGCTGACCGGTACCAGCAACGTCATGCTGGCGCGCGAGCTGGACCTGCGCCCCATGGGCACCATGGCGCACGAATACCTGCAGGCCTGCCAGGCGCTGGGGCCGCGGCTGCGCGACACGCAGGTGTTCGGCTTCGAGAAGTGGGCGCAGGAATACCGGGGCGACCTGGGCATCGCGCTGTCGGACGTGTACGGCATGAACGCCTTCCTGCGCGACTTCGACATGTATTTCTGCAAGCTGTTCGACGGCGCGCGCCACGACTCGGGCGACCCGTTCCAGTGGGGCGAGCGCATGATCGAGCATTACCGCCTCAACCGCTGCGACCCGCGCACCAAGGTGCTGGTGTTCAGCGACGCGCTGACGATTCCGCGCTGCATCGAGCTGCACCAGCGCTTTCTCGGCCGCATCCAGACGGCCTTCGGCGTCGGCACCAACCTGACCAACGACCTGGGCCCCGATGCGCTGCAGATCGTGCTGAAGATGATCGAATGCAACGGCCAGCCGGTGGCCAAGATCTCCGACGCGCCGGGCAAGACCATGGTGGAGGACGAGGGCTACCTGAAGTACCTGCGCCAGGTGTTCGACTTGCCGGCGCCGGCGCTGGCGGGGCCGGTGCGCCGCTCCATCCCCGGGGCGCTGTGATGCAGATCACTATTAAATTCATAGCTGCTGGCGCTGACCACGCCTGCCGTGCAAGCCTGTTTCATTGATATTTCGTTGCCGCCTACCGCCATGTCCGCCTCCACCGTTCTGCCCTTGTTCCGTTTCCTGCCGCTGCCGCGTCTGGTGCTGGCCGGCCTGCTGCTGATGCTGGGCACGCAGGCCCAGGCGGCGTCGCTGGACGGCAGCCAGCTGTCGCTGGCCTGGGCCGTGCCCTTCGTCGGCATCCTGCTGTCGATCGCCATCTGGCCGCTGGCCGGGCCGCATTTCTGGCACCACCACTTCGGCAAGGTGGCCGCCGGCTGGGCGCTGCTGTTCCTGCTGCCGTTCGGGTTCGTGTTCGGCCCCGGCGCGGCGCTGGCTGGTCTGGTGCACGCGCTGCTGGCCGAGTACGTGCCCTTCATCCTGCTGCTGACGGCGCTGTTCACCGTCTCGGGCGGCATCTACATCCGCGGCAACCTGAAGGGCTCGCCGGCGCTCAACACGGCGCTGCTGGCCATCGGCGGCGTGCTGGCCAGCTTCATGGGCACCACCGGCGCGTCGATGCTGCTGATCCGCCCGCTGATCCGCGCCAACGACAACCGCCAGCGCAACGCCCATGTGGTGATCTTCTTCATCTTCATCGTCAGCAACGTCGGCGGCTCGCTCACCCCGCTGGGCGACCCGCCGCTGTTCCTGGGCTTCCTCAAGGGCGTCACCTTCTTCTGGACGGTGGGCCATATCTTTCCCGAGACGCTGTTCCTGTCGGTGGTGCTGCTGGTGCTGTTCTACGTGCTCGACAGCTTCTTCTACCGGCACGAGGGCGCCGCGCGCCCCGACCCGACGCCCGACACCGAGCGCTTCGGCTTCGACGGCGCGGTCAACTTCGCGCTGCTGGCCGTGGTGGTCGGCCTGGTGCTGATGAGCGGCGTGTGGCAGCCCGGCGTGGCGTTCGACGTTCAGGGCACCGAGGTCGGCCTGCCCGGTCTGGTGCGCGACCTGGGGCTGATCGCCGTCACCGTGGCCTCGCTGGCGCTCACGCCCAAGGCGGTGCACGAGAGCAACCAGTTCAGCTGGGGCCCGATGCAGGAGGTGGCCAAGCTGTTCGCCGGCATCTTCCTGACCATCATCCCGGTCATCGCCATGCTGCAGGCGGGCGTCAACGGCCCGTTCGGCGCCGTGGTGCGCGCCGTCACCGGCAGCGACGGCCAGCCGATCCCGGCCATGTACTTCTGGGCCTCGGGCACGCTGAGCGCGTTCCTGGACAACGCCCCGACCTACCTGGTGTTCTTCAACACCGCCGGCGGCGACGCGCAGCAGCTGATGGGCCCGCTGGCCAGCACGCTGGCGGCCATCAGCGCCGGCTCGGTGTTCATGGGTGCCATCACCTACATCGGCAACGCGCCCAACCTGATGGTCAAGGCCATCGCCGAGGACCGCGGCGTGCGCATGCCCAGCTTCTTCGGCTACATGGCCTGGAGCGTGGGCATCCTGGTGCCGCTGTTCATCGTGCTGACGCTGGTGTTCTTCCGCTGAGCGTGGCTCAGCCGGCGGCGCCACGGGGCGCCGGCCACAGCACCGAGGCGATGGCCACGCACATCAGGCCCATCGCGCTCCAGTCCTGCCAGTGCAGCGGCTCGCCCAGCCACAGCGCGCCGGTGAACACGCCCACCACCGGAATCAGCATCACGCTCAGGGTCGAGGCCAGCGGCGGCAGGTGGCGCGCCAGCGAAAACCACGCCGCCTGCGCCAGGCTGAGCACCAGCAGGGCGTTGAAGGCGGTGGCCCACAGGGCGCCGCGGCTGGGGGCGTGCCAGCGGTCGTGCTCCAGCCCGAGGCCCAGCACGCCCAGGACGAGGGCGGCCTCGGCCACCATCCAGAAGGCCAGCGTCAGCGTGGCCACCGGCAGTTGCGCGCGGCGCAGCATCTGCGTGCCATGGGCCCAGGACAGCGCGGCCAGCAGCATCAGCCCCACGCCCAGCGGGTGTCCGCCCATCGAGGCCAGCTCGTTCCACAGCAGCAGCAACACGCCCGCGGCCGCCGCCGCCACGCCGGCCCAGCCGCGCGCGCTCAGGCGGTCGCGGTACAGCGCCGCGCCCAGCAGGGCCGAGAAGATCGGCATGGTGTAGCCCAGAATCGCCGCGCGCCCGCTGGACAGCAACGGCAGCGCCAGGATCATGGGCGCGTTCCACAGCACCAGGTTGAACAGGCCCAGCGCCAGCACACGGCCCCAGTGTTGGCGCGGCAGCGTCAGCGGCTGCTGCTGTGCGCGCAAGGCCAGCCACAACACCGGCAGCGCCAGCAGCATGGACACCGCGCGAAACGACAGCGGCGGAAAACCTTGCACGCCGAGCTTGAGCACTGGCCAGTTGATGCCCCAGACCGCGGTCACGAAGACCAGGGCGGCAAGCTGGCGGCGGGTGAGGGCGGGCATGGTGGCGTGGTGGCAGGCGCGGTGGTCGGGAACTTCCGGACGCGAAGGGCGCGAAAGATCGCAAAAGACGCGAAAGCACTCAGGATGTCTGTGTCGCGTTCTTCGCGCTTTCTTCGCGCCCTTCGCGTTCGGAAATTCCGGCGTGGTTCTTGGCTTAAAGATCGGTGCGCAGCCGCCACAGCTCCGGGAACAGCACCACGTCCAGCATCTTGCGCAGATAGCCCACGCCGCTGGTGCCGCCGGTGCCGCGCTTGAAGCCGATGATGCGTTCCACGGTGGTGACGTGCTTGAAACGCCAGACGCGGAAGGCGTCTTCCAGGTCGGTCAGCTTTTCGCCCAGCTGGTAGAGGTCCCAGTGGTGTTCGGGGTCGCGGTAGACACTGAGCCAGGCGTCTTCGACCGCGTCGCTGGCTACGTAGGGCTGGGTCCAGTCGCGCGCCGTGTGGCTGGTGGGCACCGCCAGGCCGCGGCGCGCCATCAGGCGCAGCGCCTCGTCGTACAGCGAGGGTGCGTCGTAGTACGACTGCACCAGCGCCAGCCGCTCGGGCTTGTGCGCGTGCACCTTCAGCATGGCGGCGTTCTTGTTGCCCAGGGCGAATTCGATGCAGCGGTACTGGTAGCTCTGAAAGCCGCTGGACGGGCCCAGGTAGGGGCGAATCGCGGTGTACTCGGGTGGCGTCATGGTGGCCAGCACGTCCCAGGCGCCCACCAGCTGCTCGAAGATGCGGCTGGCGCGCGCCAGCTTCTTGAAGGCCGGCGGCAGGCGGTCGGCGCGGATCTCGGTCATGGCGGCGCCGATCTCGGTCAGCATCAGCTTCATCCACAGCTCGCTGGTCTGGTGCTGGATGATGAACAGCATCTCGTCGTGCGCCGGTGACAGCGGGTGCTGCGCATTCAGGATCTGGTCGATGTGCAGATAGTCGCCATAGCTCATGCTGCTGGAATAGTCGAGCTGGGCGTGCTCCTGCTGGACGATGGATTCGGGGCTGGGGGTGGTCATGGGGGCTCCTTGAGGTGTCAATTGCAAGTCGGGAACAGCCGAACGCAGAGGGCGCAAAGGGTTCGCGGAGGACGCAGAAGAACTCAGAAAAAACGGAACTTGAATTTTTCGCGTCCTTTGCGCTCTTTCGTGCCCTTCGCGTCCGAACTTTGAGAACCTGCGCTTACCGAGCCCCGCCGAGGCTGCGCAGCACCGCGCGCACCGGCGAGGCGTCGGCGGTGGTGAGCTTGAGGGGCAGGGCGATGAGTTCGTAGTCGCCTTCGGGCACGGCGTCGAGCAGCAGGTTTTCCAGCACGCGCAGGCCGCGACGGCGGATCACCTGGTGGCTGTCCAGGCGCTTGCTGTCGGCCGGGTCGATGCTGGCGGTGTCGATGCCGATCAGCGTGACGCCGGCATCGGCCAGGCGCTCGACCGTGTCGGGGGCGAAGGCGGCCAGCTGCGGGTCCCAGCGGTCGGCCGGCATGCGCTCGTAGGTTCTGACCAGCACACGCGGGGGCAAGCCTTGCGTGGCGTGCACCAGATGCTCCCAAAGAATGAGCGGCCGCAGGCCGATGGCATGGATCACGCGGCACGGGCCCAGGTACGGCTCCAGATCCAGCGCGCCGACGGCGGCGCCCTGCGGGTCGTAGTGCAGCGGCGCATCGGCGTGCGCGCCGACATGGGGCGACAGGGTGAGGGCGCCGACGTTGACCGGGCAGCCTGGGCCGATCTGCGCGCTCCAGCGCTGCGCGTAGGCGGTGTCGCCCGGAAAGACCGGCGTGCCGGCATGCACCGGTGGCGAGATGTCCCACAGCCTGCTCATGGCATGCACGTTATCGGGTTTGGGGCGGTCGTGGTGTCGGTTATCCGCAACGTCATCGCCGTGGCGAGGGTTGATGCAGATCAGGGCGGCCCCAGCTCGGCAGCTCATACAATGAGAATCAATCTCATTTGTAGGGATCTGCCATGCAGACCGAATTGCCTGCCCAGCCGGCCACCGCCGCCGGCCTGCTGCTGAACCAGTTGCCGCGCCAGGCGCGCGCCGTCATCGAACACCTGCACATGCCGGCCGACGTGGCCGACCGCGGCCTGCTGCTGCGGCTGATCGAGCTGGGCTTCCTGCCGGGCGAGACGGTGCGCATCGTGGCGCGGGCCGGGTTGGGCGGCGAGCCGATCGCCGTGCGCCTGGGCGGGCAGTCCACCTTTGCCCTGCGCGCTCGCGAGGCGGCGCTGATCGGCGTGCGCCCGCTGAGTGGCGCGGAGGCCGGGTGAACCCGAGTCCCGACGCCGCCGTCGCGCCTGCCGAGGCCGCGCCGCGCGTCGTCGCCAGCAGCGCCCGCCCGTTGCGCGTGGCGCTGCTGGGCAACCCCAACTGCGGCAAGACAGCGCTGTTCAACCTGCTGACCGGCAGCCGCCAGAAGGTGGCCAACTATGCCGGCGTGACGGTGGAGCGCAAGGAAGGGCGCCTGGTCTCGCCCGGCGGGCGCGAGCTGCGCCTGCTGGACCTGCCCGGCGCCTACAGCCTGAGCGCCGTCAGCCTGGACGAGGAGATCACGCGCGACATCGTCACCGGTCGCCGCGCCGGCGAGCCGCTGCCCGACCTGCTGGTGTGCGTGGTCGACGCCACCCGGCTGCGCCTGAACCTGCGCCTGGTGCTGGAGGCGCGCCAGCTGGGCCTGCCGGTACTGGTGGCGCTGAACATGAGCGACGTGGCCGAGCGCCAGGGCGTGCGCGTGGACCGCGAGCGCCTGTCGGCCGAGCTGGGCCTGCCGGTGGTGCCCACGGTGGGCGTGCGCGCGGGCGGTGCCCAGGCGCTGATCGCGGCGCTGGACGGTTTTCGGGCGCCGCTGATCGGCCGCCGTCCGCGCGTGGACGATACGCCGCCCGGCGTCGAGGCGGTGATGCGCACCCAGCGCGAGGTGCAACGTCTGGTGGACGCCTGCGTGCAGGCCCCGGCGCAGGCGCTGGCGCGCGACGATGCCATCGACCGCGTGCTGCTGCACCCGCTGTGGGGCGGGCTGTTCCTGGCGGCGCTGCTGTTCCTGATGTTCCAGGCGGTGTTCAGCTGGGCCGAAGCGCCGAAGGGCTGGATCGAGTCGGGCGTGGCGGCGCTGGGCGAGCTGGTGCGCGCGCAGCTGGCCGACGGGCCGCTGCGCAGCCTGCTGGTGGACGGCATCATCGCCGGCGTGGGCAGCGTGCTGGTGTTCCTGCCGCAGATCCTGATCCTGTTTACCTTCATCCTGGCGCTGGAGGACTCGGGCTACCTGCCGCGCGCGGCCTTTCTGCTGGACCGGGTGATGGGGCGGGTGGGGCTGTCGGGGCGCTCGTTCATCCCGCTGTTGTCGAGCTTTGCCTGTGCCGTGCCCGGCATCATGGCCACGCGCACCATCAGCGACTGGCGTGACCGGCTGGTCACCATCCTGATCGCGCCGCTGATGACCTGCTCGGCCCGGCTGCCGGTGTATGCGCTGCTGATCGCCGCTTTCGTGCCGGCGCGACCGGTGGCGGGGTGGTTCAACCTGCAGGGGCTGGTGCTGTTCGCCCTGTATGCGGCCGGCATCGTGAGCGCGCTGGCCATGGCCTGGGTGTATCGGCTGGCGGCGCGCGGCGAGGGCGGGCGGCCGACGGCGCTGCTGATGGAGCTGCCGGCCTACCGCTGGCCGCACCCGCGCCAGCTGGCGTTCGGCCTGTGGGAGCGCGCCAGCATCTTCCTGCGGCGCGTGGGCGGCATCATCCTGGCGGTGATGGTGCTGCTGTGGTTCCTGTCCAGCTATCCGGCGGCGCCCGCGGGGGCCGAAGGACCGGCGATCCTGCACAGCTTTGCCGGCCGCATTGGCCTGCTGCTGGAAAAGCTGCTGGCGCCCGTAGGCTTCAACTGGCAGATCGCCATTGCCCTGGTGCCTGGCATGGCCGCGCGCGAAGTGGCCGTGGGCGCGCTGGGCACGGTGTACGCGCTGTCGGCCGGCGGAGACGACGTCGCTTCGCAGCTGCAACCGCTGCTGGCCCAGAGCTGGAGCCTGGCCACCGCGCTGGCGCTGCTGGCCTGGTACGTCTATGCGCCGCAGTGCGTGGCCACGCTGGTGGCCGTCAAGCGCGAAACGGGTGGCTGGCGCTGGCCGCTGATCATGGTGGTGCAGCTGTTCGGCCTGGCTTACCTGGCCGCCTTCGTCACCTACCGCATCGCGCTCGCCCTGGGCGCGGGCTGACGTACCGGGGAGTCGCCCTCATGCAGCAGCTCATCGTCATCCTCATCGTCGCGGCGGCGGGCGCCTATGTGCTGTGGGCCTTCATGCCGCAACGCTGGCGCCGCGCGCTGGCGGCGCGCCTGGGACTGCCCACCGACCGGGTGGGCGGCGGCTGTCACAGCAGCTGCGACGACTGCGGCGGCTGCGCGCCCAAGTCGCTGCAATCCGATAAGAAACAGGTCTGAGCGCTTGACTGGACTGCGCCAGCAGCTATCTATTCGATAGTGTCCTGGGCGTCATCGGCCAGTCCGTGGCGGCGGCGTGCCTGCCGGCAGGCCTGCGAGCCGGCCTCGAATTCCCGGCAGGGCGAGGGGCGCCACTCGTAGATCGCGCAGGCCACGCGCTGGCCGATGCGCCCGCTCAGGGCGGCGCAGCGCGGCGGGCTGTGATCGGTGCCGCGCAGGCGGCAGAGCTGGGCGGTGATGGTCTCGGCCAGCGCGTCGGGCAGCTGGCCGCCGTGCGACAGCGTCTCGTGCACCGAGAAATCCACCCGGAACGCGGCGCAGCAGGCGCCGCAGGCCAGGCAGTCGAGCTCAGGCAAATTCGCCCGCCTGGCGGCCCAGCAGCAGGTATTCCATCAGCGCCTTCTGCACGTGCATGCGGTTCTCGGCCTCGTCCCAGACCACGGACTGTGGGCCGTCGATGACCTCGGCCGTGACTTCCTCGCCGCGGTGGGCGGGCAGGCAGTGCATGAACAGGGCATCGGGCCGGGCGGCGGCCATCATGTCGGCGTCGACGCACCAGCTGGCGAAGGCCTGCTTGCGCGCTTCGTTCTCGGCCTCGTAGCCCATGCTGGTCCAGACGTCGGTGGTGACCAGGTCGGCGCCGGCGCAGGCGGCCATCGGGTCGGCGAAGTGGCGCCAGGTCTTGTTGCCGCCGTTGCCGTCCAGCGCCGCCAGCTGGCTGTCGACCTCGTAGCCGCGCGGCGTGCTGACGTGCAGGGTGAAGCCCAGCAGCGCCGCCGCCTGGGCCCAGGTGTTGGCCATGTTGTTGCCGTCGCCGATCCAGGCCACGGTCTTGCCGGCGATCGGGCCGCGGTGCTCGATGAAGGTGAAGATGTCGGCCAGGATCTGGCAGGGGTGGTATTCGTTGGTCAGGCCGTTGATGACGGGCACGCGGGAAAACTCGGCAAAGCGCTCGATGCGCGCCTGCTCGAAGGTGCGGATCATCACGATGTCGGTCATGCGGCTGATCACGCGCGCCGTGTCCTCGATCGGCTCGCTGCGGCCCAGCTGGCTGCCCTCGGACGTCAGGTGCACCACGCTGCCGCCCAGTTGATACATGCCGGCTTCAAAACTCACGCGTGTGCGCGTGCTGGCCTTCTCGAAGATCATGGCCAGCGTGCGGTCGTTGAGCGTGTGGTGCTTCTCGTAGGCCTTGAACTTGCGCTTGATCAGCGCCGCGCGCGCCAGCAGGTAGGCGTATTCGTCGGCGCTGAAGTCGGCAAACTGGAGGTAATGCTTGATCGGCGGGGTCACGTTGGCCTCACTCCTTCAGAAAGGCCTCGATCAGCGGCACCAGGATGGCGACCATCTCGTCGGCCTCGGCGCGCGTCAGGATCAGCGGCGGCACCAGGCGGATCACGGAATCGGCCGTCACGCTCAGCAGCAGGCCGGCGTGCAGGGCGCGCTCGGCCAGCACGCCGCAGGGTTTGGCCAGCTCGATGCCCAACATCAGGCCCTGGCCGCGCACTTCCCGGACGCCGGGGTTGCCGGCCAGCGCCTTTTCCAGCGCCGCCTTCAGGTGCGCGCCGACGTCGGCGGCGTTCTGCAGCAGGTTTTCCTCTTCCATGATGCGCAGCGTCTCGACGCCGGCGCGCATGGCCAGCGGATTGCCGCCAAAGGTGGTGCCGTGGTTGCCCGGGCCGAAGATGTGCGCCGCCTTGGGTCCCGCCACCACGGCGCCGATCGGCACGCCCGAGCCCAGGCCCTTGGCCAGCGGCATGACGTCGGGCACGATGCCGGCCCACTGGTGGGCGAACCACTTGCCGGTGCGGCCCATGCCGCACTGCACCTCGTCGATCATCAGCAGCCAGTCCTTTTCGTCGCACAGGGCGCGTACCTGCTTGAGGTATTCGACGCGCATCGGGTGGATGCCGCCTTCGCCCTGGATGGTCTCGAAGAACACCGCCACCACGTTGGGGTTGCCTTCGGTGGCCTTTTTCAGCGCCTCGATGTCGTTGAGCGGCACGCGGATGAAGCCCTCGACCAGCGGGCCAAAGCCGGCCTGCACCTTGGGGTTGCCGGTGGCCGACAGGGTGGCGATGCTGCGGCCGTGGAAGGCCTTCTCGTACACCACGATCTCGGGGCGCTCGATGCCCTTGTCGTGGCCGTACTTGCGCGCCAGCTTGAGCGCCGCCTCGTTGGCCTCCAGTCCCGTGCAGCAGAAGAACACGTTGCTCATGCCCGACAACTCGGTCAGCCTGGCGGCCAGCTTCTCGGCGTTGGGCGTGTAGTAGTAGTTGCTGGAGTGGATCAGCTTGGCGATCTGGTCCTGCAGCGCCGGCACCAGCTTGGGGTGGGCGTGGCCCAGGGTGTTGACGGCGATGCCGCCCAGGCCGTCAAGGTAGCTCTTGCCGTTCACGTCCCACAGTCGGCAGCCCTTGCCGTACGCCATGGCCGCAGGCAGGCGGCCGTAGGTGTTCATCAGGTGCGGCTGGTCGAGTTCAGGGGCGACGGACACGGTTCGGACTCCTTGGATTGCGGTCACCAAACAGAAGCGGGTCGCCCAACGCGACCCGTCGAGCATGCATTCTAGGACGCATGCGGTGTGCCGAGACGACACTGCCTTTGTCTGGATCAGATTTCGGACCGGAGGGTTTTCACCAGTCTTATATAAGATACAATTTTCCGCGGCATCGGTGCCACAAGCGCCGGCTTGCCGCTCTGGAACCGCACGCACCCATGGCCGCCACCTCCACCAGCAGTGAAGTCTTCATCCGGGGCTTGACCGAGGATGGACGCCGCTTTCGCCCCAGCGACTGGGCCGAACGCCTGGCCGGGGTGATGGCGCAGTTCCGCCCGGGCGGCGCAGGCGCGCGGGGCGGCCACATCAGCTACTCGCCCTGGTGCGTGCCCACCGCCATCGACGGGGTGAGTTGCGTGGTGGTCAACCGCGCGCTGCGCGAGCACGAGCCGATGGCCTGGGACTTCGTGATGAACTTCGCGCGCGACAATGGCCTGCAGGTCACCGAAGCCTGCCTGCTGCCCGACCTACCGGCCAGCGATTCTTGATCAAATCGGCTTGCAGCGCCCGACTGGCGTGCGCCAGCAGCTACACTAATGATAGTTATCTGGCGACGCCGACAGCCGCCGCCGCGAAGGAGACATGCCCATGAATGCCGACAAGGTCGCCATCCTCACCGCCGCCGGCAGCGGCATGGGTGCCGCCTGCGCGCGCCGCCTGGCCGCCGACGGCTTTCGCGTCGCCATTCTGTCGTCGTCGGGCAAGGGCCAGGCGCTGGCGGAGCAGCTGGGTGGCTGGGGTGTCACCGGCTCCAACCAATCGCCGGAGGACCTGGCGCGGCTGGTGGAGGGCGCGCTGGCCCGCTGGGGCCGCGTCGACGTGCTGGTCAACAGCGCCGGCCACGGCCCCAAGGGCCCGATCCTGGACATCAGCGACGCCGACTGGCAGCGCGGCATGGACACCTACCTGCTGAACGTGATCCGTCCCACGCGGCTGGTGGTGCCGGCCATGCAGGCGCAGGGCGGCGGCGCGATCGTCAACATCTCCTCGGCCTGGACCTTCGAGCCGGCGGAGCTGTTCCCGACCTCGGCCGTGTTCCGCGCCGGGCTGGCAGCCTTCACCAAGATCTTTGCCGACACGCACGCCGCGCAGGGCATTCGCATGAACAACGTGCTGCCCGGCTGGATCGACAGCCTGCCGGCCACCGACGCACGCCGCCAGAGCGTGCCGATGCAGCGCTATGGCCGCGCCGACGAGGTGGCCGCCACGGTCGCCTTCCTCGTCTCCGACGGGGCGGCCTACATCACCGGGCAGAACATTCGCGTCGATGGCGGGCTGATGCGCTCGATCTGAGCGCATTGCCCAGACGCTGTCGCATGGGTGGCCTGGGCCGTGACCGATGGTTCAGGCGGCCGACGGCGCGCCGGCCACCCAGCGCAGGCCCTTGCCGCGGCTGAGGTAGTAGTCCCCCAGCGGGCTGATCACCACCGCGCGAACCGCGGCCGGGTCGCTGAAATAGCGCCAACCATGGGCGCTCTGCCCCGGTTGTGCCGTGTTGGCGATTTCCTGCATGGCGTGGTCGTAACCGGCGGTGCGCAGGTCTTTGCGGTCGGCAGCCACGAGCGGGGTGCTGGCGCTGGCAGCCAGGATGGCGATGGTGGTGATCAGGACGGTCGATTTCATGGTGCTCTCCTTGGCTTGGTGTCCAGTCGAAGATGACTGTCCAATCAGTGTCCGCGGAGCGCCATGAATCGGTGCTGAACAGGCCGATCATCTGGCGTTCAACGATGTGTGCAATGGTGAGCGCGGCCGTTCAAGGGGTCACTGGCGCGCGTTCGCCGGTCGCAAAACGCCCCAGCCCCAGCTCCACGAGCTGCCCTTCGCGGCGCAGCAGGAACAGTGCGTCCAGACCCAGGCGTTCGCCCAGCGCCAAGCCGGCGCCAGGCCCAGCCACCAGCAGCGCCGTGGCCCAGGCGTCCGCATCCATGCATTCGCGCGCCAGGACCGTTACCGAGGCGACGGCGTTGTGCAGCGGCGCCGCGCGACGCGGGTCCATGGTGTGCGCCAGGCGCGCGCCGCCCACGTCCCAGAAGCGACGGTAGTCGCCCGAGGTCGCCACCGCCAGGTCCTGCAGTTCGATCACGCCGTGCACGGCGCGCCGCCCGGTTTCGGGGCTTTCCAGCGCCACGGCCCAGGGCTGGCCATCGGCCTGGGAGCCGATGGCGCGCAGTTCGCCGTCCAGCGCCATCAGGGCATGGGATACGCCGTGGCCTCGCAGCACGGCGGCCATGTGATCGATGGCGTAGCCCTTGGCGATGCCGCACAGGTCGAGCTGCAGCGCCGCGTGCTTGCGCGCGCGGCCGGCGGCGGGGTCCAGCTCCAGCTGCGCATGACCGGAGTCTTGCGCAGCGCCGCGCGCAGCCTGGATGGCGGCCGGATCGGGCTGCTCGCGCGCGGCGCCAAAACCCCAGGCGTCGACCAGCGCGCCCACCGTGGGGTCGAAGGCGCCGCCGCTCAGGCGCGCGACCTCGAGCGCGCGCGCCAGCACGGCGAGGATTTGCGGCGGCAGCTCGACCCAGGTGCCGACCGGCGCGCGGTTCAGCCGCAGCAGGTCGCTCGACGGCTTCCAGGGCGACATCTGGTCGTCGACCTGCTGCACGGTGGCGGCGAGTTCGCGTTGCAGCGCCATGTCGTGCGCAGCCGGCCAGCCATCCAGCGTCACCGACCAGCGCGTGCCCATGGTGGGGCCGTGCAGCGTGCGGCGCGCGGCAGGCGTCGCCGGCTCAGAACACGTCTTCGGCATAGCGTCCCCTGGCCTTCAGCTGCGCCACGCTCAGGCGCAGCGCCGCCAGGATCTGGTCCAGCGTCTCGGCCACGCCGTGCGCCATGGGGCGGCTGCCGCACACGCGCACCAGGGCTCCCTGCGACACCAGCTGGCGCACGCGCTCGGCGTCGCGCCGCAACGCGTCCTGCACGTAGCCGCCGCCGTCCGGCACGCGCGAGAACGCGGTCTGCACGCTGGCTACGCGGCCTTCCTCCTGCCAGCGCTCGATCTCCGGCCGGAAGTAGTAGTCGCGCGCCGGGTCGCGCGCGCCAAACCACAGGTGCATCGGCACGCGCCGCTCGTTGCGGCGGATGAACCCGGCCAGCGGCGCGACGCCGGTGCCGGCGCCGATCAGCAGCACCGGGCGCCGGCTGGCGGGCAGGGCGAAGCCCGGGTTCTCGCGGATGAAGGCGGGCACGTGGTCGCCGGGCTGCAGGCCGAGCAGCCAGGTCGAGCACAGGCCGCCGGGCAGGTAGCGCACGCAGATCTCGACGAAGCCGTCGGCGCTGCCCGAGGCCAGCGAGTAGTAGCGCGGCACGGGCGAGCCGGGCGGCACGATGGCGATCAGGTCGCCGGCGTCGAAGCGCGCCAGGCCGCGCCCGTGCAGCCGCTCCCGGGCACTGCGCGCCGGCCAGGTGAAGCGCAGGATGGCGGCTGGCTGGCCTTCGCGCCCGGCATAGTCCTGGCGCGACACCAGCCGCAGCGCGGTGGTCGCGGGCAGGCGCGGGCGCAAGTCCAGCGTCAGCGGTTCGCCCAGGGCCGCTGCCAGCACCTCGCCCCAGAGCGCGAACTGCTGCGCCGACTGCTGGTGGATGCGCTCCAGCGGCAGCAGCACGGGCCAGCCGCGTTCGCGCAGCATGCTGTCGACCTGCTCGGCGTAGGCGCAGTAGGCCGGAAACTGGCGGTCGCCAAAGCCGAGCACGGTCACCGGGATATCGCGCGCCGGCAGCGCCGTGATGCGCGCCAGCGCCCCGCTGGCGTGCGCCGGCGCCTCGCCCTCGCCGTAGGTGGCGGCCAGCACGAACACCTGGCGCGCGGCCGGGCCAAGCCCGAAGCGCTCCAGCGGCGCGCTGTGCACGCGGTGGCCGGCGCGCACCAGTGCGCTGTGCAGCGCCTGGGCAAAGCCCCAGGTGCTGCCGCTCTCGCTGGCGACGAAGATCAGCATGTCGGCCTGCGCCAGCGGGCTGTTGCCCGCGATGCGCGGCCGCTCCTGGCGCGTGCGCCACCAGATCAGCAGGCCGGAGACCCAGAACAGCGGGATGCTGGCGCCGGTCAGCCCCAGCAGCACGGCCCAGCTCCACCAGGCGCCTTCGCCCGCGTGCAGCAGCAGGGCCCAGTCGTAGAGCCGCTGCGCGGTGCTGGCCGGCTGCGTGGCCAGCACCTCGCCCGAATAGCGGTCGAGCCAGGTCTCGCCCTGGCGCGTGGTCAGCTTCCACGTGTCCTCGGGGTCGGCGGCATCCGGGAAGTTCAGCGCGCGCAGGTCCTTGAGTCTGACCTGCTGCAGCAGCGCGATCCGTGCGCCTGCGATGTCAGGCTGGCCGTTGACGACGGATGCCACCTCCGGCTCCGGCTCGGCGTCGAGCTCGACCAGGCCCAGCGTCGTCGCGCTCATGTAGAGCGCGGTGGCCGAACTCAGCAGCAGCACCGCGAGCACGATGCGGCCGCTCACCACGTGCACGCGCTGCGCCAGGGTGCCGCGCACGCGCCCGGCGACGTGGCGCCAGCCACCCATGCGGCGCAGCAGCAGCACCAGGCCGGACAGGCTCAGCACCAGCATGGCCAGCGCCGTGGCGGCGGCGCCCCAGCGCCCGGCATCGCCCAGCAGCAGCTGGCGATGCAGGTTCTTCACCCAGCGCGGCAGCGCCGAGGGCTGGTAGGGCCCGAGGATGGCGCCGTCGGTCGGATCGATGCGCACCGCGCGCGCCTGGCCGCCGTCGAAGGCATGGACCGCGACCACGCCCGAGGGCAGGCGGCGCAGTTCCTCGATGCCGGCGATGCTGCGTTCGGCCTGTTGCACCACGGTGGCCACCGGCAGGTCATCGGCGGCGCCGGGAGCCTGCCATGCCTGCTGCACCGGGTCCACGGCCAGCAGGGCACCCGTGAGGCCGAGCACCAGGGCGAGCGCGCCCAGCGTCAACCCGAGCCATCGGTGGATGGCCTTCCAGCCCATGTTCATTCTTCTTTTTCCGCGGAGCGGCTCACTGCAGCTGGTAGGTGAGCGTCTGGATGTACTGCTTGCCCGCCTGCGGCTTGCCGGCGCCCGCATTGGTGAGCGGTACGCGGATTTCGGAGGGGCTGTCGCGCATGTCCTCCACCGCGGCGTCAACGCGGATCTCGTAGCCGGCGTCGAGCAGCGCGTCGGCCAGGTCGGCCGTGACGGTGAGCTTGCGGCCGGCGCCGACGCTGGCACCGGTGACGCCGGCCAGGCGCTTGGCGTCGCCGGCGGACAGACGGTTCCAGTCGGCCAGGTGCTTGTAGTACTTGGCCTTGCCGCCGGCGACCCACAGGGTGCCCGCGTAGGCCCCCTTGGCGTCGGTCAGGTAGACGGCGAGATAGGCGCCGTCACCGCCATAGTTTTTGAGCTGGGTGGTTAGGGTGACGGTGCGGCTCTGCGCCAGTGCCGGCAGGGCCAGCACGCAGGCGGCAGCGAGGGCGCTCAGGGCGTGTTTCTTGTTCATGAGAAAGCTCTTTTCGAGGTGGATGTCATTCGATCTGGCCGCGCGGTGCGGTACCTGGGTTGAACAGCGTGCCGGCGCCGGGCGCCAAGCCGCCGCGGTTTGCACCGGGCTCACGCTCGCGGTCCCTTTCCCGGTTGCGCTCACGCTTGCGGTCGCGCTGCTTGAGCTTGACCACCTCGAGCGTTTCCGGATCGATCTTTGCCTTGAAGCCGCGACCCTCGGCGTCGGTGCCGCGGATCTCGTAGCAGCCGTCGTCGATCTTCAGGCGGTGAACCTCCCAGCCTTTCTGCGCGGCCATCTGCCGCACCGATTCGCGCGACTGCCAGCGCGACGCGGGCGCGTCGCAATCGTCGCTCGCCAGCGCTGGCGAGACGGACAGCACGGTGGCAAGCGCCACCAGGGCGCTGCCGAGGATCTGGTGGCGAGGGCTCATGGGCATCTCCGGGGCATCAATGGACAAAACGGGGCGACGCAGCGTACGGATTCAGGCGCGGGGCATCGATCGCACCACATCGGCATCGTGGGAGTCGCCACCCCCCGGCAGCATGTGCAGCAGCGTGTCGTCGCGCATGACATAGTGATGCCACAGCGCCGCGGCCGCATGCCCGCCGATCAGCAAGTAGCCCAGCGTGCCGATGAGCTCGTGGATCTGTTCCAGATTGCGTGCCAGGGCCTTGTCGGGCGCGATCAACGGGGGCAACTCCAGACCGAAGAATGGCACCGGCTTGCCCTTGGCGCTGACGACCAGCCAGCCCAGCAACGGCATGCCGACGAGGAAAACGTAGAGGGCCATGTGCATGGCCTTGGCCGCCCACACCTGCCAGGCTGGCGGAGGGGGCTGGATCGCGGGCGCCCGATAGATGGCGCGCAGCGTCAAGCGCACCAGGACGATGGCGAGCACCGCCAGGCCCAGCGTCTCGTGCCAGCTCTTCATCAGATCGCGCCCGGCGCTGCCCTTGGGATAGATGCCGCGCAGCTCGATCAGCGCATAGACCGCCACCAGCAGCAGGACGGTCAGCCAGTGCGCGCCGATCGACAGTGGATGAAAGCGCTCGCGGGCAGGGGTGGTGATGGCGGGGGGCATGATCGGCTCCGTTGTCACATGATTTTCACTTGCCCGCACGGGTGCGCTCCACTTCGCCGCTGCGGCCGCTCACGTAGACCCTGACGCGTTCACCCTGGGCGTTGCGCGCCTTCACCTCATAGCGGCCGTTGTCCCATTCGATTTCACGGATCTCGCGGTAGCCGGCCGCTTCCAGGCGGTCGTAGATGTCGCGGATGGTGAGCTGGGTACCGACCGGGGCCATGGTGGTCGCGTGGGGCGGCGCGGCCGCGGGCGCGGCAGTCTGCGCCTGCGCGATGCCCAGACCGACCGCGCTGGCGGCGAAGAGGGCGATCAGGGTGCGTCGACTGGTGAATTTGACGGTTTGCATGATGGGACTCCTGAGGGTGACGTGTGCCGACACCGTGCCGGGCATGGAAATCATTGTTGTGTCGATGCCCTGAACGGATGCTGAAGGGCTCGTTCATTGGCGGTTCATCCGCGCCCTGCTATAAATTCCATCATGACCCTGCCCGCCATTCGCCATCCGCGCCGCCTGGCCCTGTTGGGTCTGCTCGCGGGGGCGCTCGTGGCTGGCGCGCCGCTGCACGCCGAGCCGAACGACCATGATCTGGCGCGCCAGGCGCTGCAGCAGGGCAAGGTGCTGCCGCTGCGTACCGTGCTCGACAAGGTCGAGCGTGAACACCAAGGTCAGGTGCTGAAGATCGAATTCGAGCAAGAGGACGGACGCTTCATCTACGAAATCCGTCTGCTGCAGCAGGATGGGCGGCTGGTCAAACTTGAGGTGGACGCCAGCAGTGGGCAGGTGCTGAAGATCAAGCGCAAGAGGCACTGATGCGCATCCTGGTGGTCGAGGACGAGCCGACGCTGAGCGACCAGCTCGTTCAGGCCATAGCGGAAGCCGGCCACACGGTGGAGCGCGCGCGCGATGGCCGTGAAGCGCACTACCTGGGCGAGGTGGAGGAGTTCGATGCCGTCGTTCTTGACCTTGGCCTGCCGGTGCTTGACGGGCTGACGGTGCTGCGCCGCTGGCGTGCCGCCGGGCGCAACATGCCGGTGCTGATCCTGACGGCGCGCAGTGCCTGGCAGGAGAAGGTGGCGGGCATCGATGCTGGCGCCGACGACTATCTGGCCAAGCCGTTTCACATGGAAGAGTTGCTGGCGCGACTGCGTGCGCTGCTGCGCCGGGGCGGCGAGCACGCCAGTGCCGAATGGCAGTGCGGGTCGATCACGCTCGACACGCGCCAGGCCCGCGTACTGGTGGCTGGCCAGGCGCTTTCCCTGACCAGCCATGAGTTCAAGCTGCTGGCGCAGCTGATGCAGCGCAAGGGCCAGGTGCTGTCGCGCACCGAGCTGTCCGAGCATCTTTATGCGTTCGACAGCGACCGCGACTCCAACACCATCGAGGTCTTTGTCGGCCGCCTGCGCAAGAAGCTGCCACCGGGCAGCATCGAGACCGTGCGCGGGCTGGGCTATCGCCTGGTCGATCCTGGCGCCGTCGCTCCATGACCCGGGGCTCCCTGCGGCTGCGCCTGCTGGTTGGCACGCTGGCCTGGATGGCGATCGCCATCGCGCTGGCCGCCTGGGGCCTGCGCAGCTTGTTCCAGGAGCACATTACGCAGCAGTTGCAGGCCCAGCTCGTCATGCAGCTCGACCACTTGAGCGCCGCCGTCGATTGGGAGCCTGGCGGCAAGCTCAGCATCGGGCCGATGGCCGCCGATGCACGGCTGGAGCAGCCGCTGTCGGGCTTGTACTGGCAGATCGACGAGCTGGAGGCCAAGCTGGGCAAGACCCCGCGGGCGGCGGTGGCGCGCTCACGTTCGCTGTGGGATCAGGTGCTCACGATGCCACCGCCGCCCACCCACTACCCGGAGCAGGGCTATCGCGTGCTGCAGCTGCGCGACAACCAGGGGCGCGCATTGCTGGCCGTCGTGCGTCCGCTGGAGCTGCCCGAGGAGAACGCTCCGCGCCTGCGGCTGGTGGTGGCAGCGGACACGTCCTTGATTGCCGAGCCGCTGGAGCGTTTCACACGTCTGTTGTGGACTGCTCTGGGCGTCCTGGCGGCCGGGCTGGCGGTTGGGGTGGTGCTGCAGTTGCATTACGCGCTGCGACCGCTTGCGCTGTTGCGCCGGCGCCTGGCCGCCGTGCGTGCCGGCCAGTCGACACGGCTTGAGGGGAGTTTCCCTCAGGAATTGCAGCCGCTGGTGGTTGAATTCAATCATGTGCTGGCTGAGAACGCGGCCATGGTGCAGCAGGCGCGCGCACAGGCAGGCAACCTGGCGCACGCGGTGCACACCCCGCTCACGGTGTTGGCCAACGCCGCGGCTGAGGAACGCGGCGCGTTGGCCCGGCTGGTGGGCGAACAGGTGGCCAGCGCACGCCGCCAGGTGGACTACCACCTGGCGCGCGCACGCGCTGCCGCGGCCGTGCGCGCCACCGGCCTGGCGACGCCTGTTCTGAAGCCACTCGGCGCCTTGCTGCGCACCATGGCGCGCTTGCACGCGGCGCGCCAGCTTCATTTCGAGCTGGCGCCCGACGCCGAGGATCTGGCGTTCCGAGGCGAGGAGCAGGATCTGTTCGAGTTGCTGGGCAACCTGATCGACAACGCCGCCAAGTGGGCGCGCTCGCGCGTGCGAGTGGACGTGCGACGTGAAGGCGTATTGTTGTGCTTCACGGTGGACGATGATGGCCCTGGTGTTCCTGACTCCGAGCGTGCCCGCATGTTCGAGCGCGGCGTGCAGCTTGACGAGCGACGCCCCGGCGCCGGACTGGGGCTGGACATCGTGCGCACGCTGGCTGAAACGTATGGCGGCAGCGTCGAGGCCCTTGAATCGCCGCTGGGGGGGCTGCGGATGCGCTTGTGCTTGCCCTTGACCGAGTTGGGCGTGGAGGTTCGGAGTGACGTCGGACTACCCAACGCCTAGGGGCTGCTTGCAGCAGTGCGTCGACTGAGACCGCTGCGGCATGTGCACTTCGACCTGATTCACCGCGCCGCCATGCTTTGAATCGGTCTGCTGGCGCGGGTTGACGAGCCGTTGCTGGTCGTGATGCGCGCGGATGTTCTGGTGTTCGGACATCGGTGTGCTCGACCCTTCCATTGACAGGGCCTTGTGCGTCGATAAGATAGTGACAAATTACTTTCTTTGTGGGTTCCGTCATGACCATTGAGCGACCGCGTTACCTGCCGGCCGAGGAGCGCCGGGCGGCTACCGTTGAGGCAGTGATAGAACTGGCGGCGCAGCAGAACCCCAGCGACATCACGACCACCGCGATTGCCGATCACATGGGCCTGACCCAAGGCGCGCTGTTCAGGCACTTCCCGACCAAGGATGCGATCGTGGAGGCGACCATGTCGTGGGTCAGTGAACGTCTGTTGGCCAGCGTGGACAAGGCGGCCGAGCGGGCACCGTCACCGGCTGCAGCGCTGCAAGCGATGTTCATGGCACACGTCGACTTCGTGGCCAGGCATCCGGGTGTGCCGCGCATGCTGTTCGGTGAATTGCAGCGGGCGGGTGACACGTTGCCCAAGCGCATGGTAAGAACCCTGATCCAGAAGTACAGCACCCGCCTGCACCGTCAGTTGGAAGCCGGCCGGTTGCAAGGCGAGTTCGATCACAGTCTTGACGTTGACGCCGCTTCAACGTTGTTCATCGGCACCATCCAGGGCCTGGTGATGCAGTCCCTGCTGGCGGGCAGCACCACCCGCATTCGCCGCGACGCGCCGCGTGCGTTTGCGATCTACCGTCGCGGCATCGGGAGCACATCATGAAATTGCCCGCGCTTCAACGGCGCACGCTGGCGCTGGCGGCCGTCGTCGTGCCGATGCTCGTGCTGTTTATCTACGTCGCCCTGCGCTCGGGGCCGCTGGCGCCGGTGGCGGTGACGGTGGCCACGGTCGAGTCACGGCCCATCACCCGTTCGCTGTTCGGCATCGGCACGGTGCAGGCGCGCTACACCTACAGGATCGGCCCCACGGCGGCCGGACGGGTCAAGTACCTTCAGGTCCATGTGGGCGAGCAGGTCAAGGCCGGCCAGGTGCTGGGCGAGATGGATCCGGTCGATCTGGACCAGCGCATCAAGGCCCAGCAGGCGGGCATCAAGAGCGCCGACGCCGCGTTGCGCCAGGCCGAAGTGCGTGAAGGTTTTGCGCAGACCCAGGCCAGCCGGTACGAGCAACTGCTGGCCGTGCGTGGCGTCAGCGAAGAGACGGTGGCCATCAAGCGCCAGGACCTGGCGGTTGCCCGTGCCGCGCTGGCGGCCGCTCGCGAAGACGGGGTCCGGTTGCGCGCCGAACTGCAAGCCATGCACGCGCAACGCGGCAACCTGAGACTGGTGACGCCCGTGGACGGTCTGGTGGCGTCGCGCGACGCCGATCCCGGCACCACCGTGGTGGCCGGACAGGCGGTGGTGGAGTTGATCGATCCGGCCAGCCTGTGGGTGGACACGCGCTTCGACCAGATCAGTGCCCAAGGCCTGGCCGCCGGCCTGTCGGCACAGGTGGTGCTGCGCTCGCGCCGCAACCAGGCCCTGGTCGCCCGCGTGCTGCGCATCGAGCCGCGGGCCGATGCGGTGACCGAGGAGACGCTGGTCAAGGTCGTGTTCGAGCAGCCGCCCGCGCCGCTGCCACCGGTGGGTGAACTGGCCGAAATCACGGTGCGCCTGCCCGAGTTGCCGGCCGTGCCCACCATCCCGAACGCGGCGCTGCGCACCGTGGGCGGCAAGCTGGGCGTGTGGAAGCTCACGGATGCAGACCTTCGCTTCGCGCCGGTCGAGATCGGGCGCACCGACCTGGATGGGCAAGCCCAGGTGCTCAAGGGGCTGGACGCCGGCGATCGGGTGGTGGTCTACAGCGAGAAGGCGCTCGGCGCGCGCACCCGCACGCACGTGGTCGAGCGCATTGCCGGGGTCTCGCCATGATCAGCCTGGCCGGGCGCGACATCCTGCAGGCCTGGGGCAAGTTCATCTTCACGGGCGTGGGGCTGGGCCTGCTGATCGGCGTGACCCTGACCATGGCCGGCGTCTACCGCGGCATGGTCGATGATGGGCGCGTGCTGCTGGACAGCAGCAGCGCCGACCTGTGGGTGGTGCAGAAGGACACGCTCGGGCCCTACGCCGAATCGTCCAGCATTCCGGACGACCTGTGGCGCGGCATCCGCGCCATGCCCGGCGTCGCGCAGGCGGCCAACGTGACCTACCTGACCATGCAGGTGCGCAAGGGCGGCGAGGACGTGCGCGCCATGGTGGTGGGCGTGGCGGCCGGCGAGCCGGGCACCCCGGGCTGGCCGCCCCAGCTGGTGGCCGGGCGCCAGATCACGCGCGGGCATTACGAGGCGGTGGCTGACCTGGCCGCGGGCTTTCAGCTGGGCGACGTGCTGAAGATCCGGCGCAATCACTACACCGTCGTCGGCCTGACGCGCCGCATGGTGTCGTCCTCGGGCGATCCGATGGTTTTCGTCCCGCTCAAGGACGCCCAGGAGGCGCAGTTTCTCAAGGACAACGACGCCATCCTGATGCAGCGCCGCCGCACCGAGGCCAACCCGGCCTTCAACCGCCCGGGCGTGCCGGGGCTGCTGGACGCCGTGATCGCCACGCAGACCAGCAACAGCTCGGTCAATGCGGTGCTGGTGCGCCTGCGGCCGGGCTTCGAGCCCGAGCAGGTGGCCGAGCCGATCCGGCGCTGGAAGCGCCTGACGGTGTACGACCGCGCGCAGATGGAGAGCATCCTGATCGGCAAGTTGATCGCCACCTCGGCCAGGCAGATCGGCATGTTCCTGGTGATCCTGGCGGCGGTCAGCGCGGCGATCGTGGCCTTCATCATCTACACGCTGACGATGGACAAGATCCGCGAGATCGCCGTGCTCAAGCTGATCGGCACGCGCAACCGCACCATCGCCGCCATGATCCTGCAGCAGGCGCTGGTGCTGGGCGTGATCGGCTTCGTGGTCGGCAAGATCAGCGCCACCTTTGCCGCGCCGGTTTTTCCCAAGTACGTGCTGCTGGTGCCCGAGGACTCGATCGCCGGCTTTGCCGCCGTGCTGGCAATCTGCGTGCTGGCCAGCGTGGTGGCGATCCGCGTGGCGCTCAAGGTCGATCCGGCCGAGGCGATCGGGTGACGTGATGAGCACGCAAGGCATCCGCATCGAAAACCTGAGCAAGCGCTATGGCGAGGGCGACACCGCCGTGCTGGCGCTCAGGAACGTGAACATGCAGGTCGCGCCCGGCGAGGTGGTGGGCCTGATCGGCCCCTCCGGCTCGGGCAAGAGCACCCTGCTGAAGTGTCTGGGCGCGGTGATCGACCCGACCGCCGGGCGCATGGTGCTGGGCGAGGACGTGATCTTCGACGACGGCTGGAAGGTGCGCGACCTGCGCGCGCTGCGGCGCGACAAGATCGGTTTCGTGTTCCAGGCGCCCTACCTGATCCCGTTCCTGGATGCTACCGACAACGTGGCGCTGCTGCCCATGCTGGCCGGCGTGCCCAACGGCCAGGCTCGCCAGCGCGCGCTCGAGCTGCTCACCGCGCTCGACGTGCAGCACCGGGCGCAGGCCCTGCCCTCACGCCTGTCGGGCGGCGAGCAGCAGCGCGTGGCCATCGCGCGCGGGCTGGTCAACCGCCCGCCCGTGATCCTGGCCGACGAGCCGACGGCGCCGCTCGACTCGGAGCGCGCGATGGCGGTGATCCGCATCCTCAACGACATGGCGCGGCGCTTCCAGACCGCGATCATCGTCGTCACGCACGACGAGAAGATCATCCCGACCTTCAGGCGCATCTACCACATCCGCGACGGCGTCACGCACGAGGAAGCTGGCGAGGGAAGGGGGTTCGAATGAGTGCCGCGGACCACTTGGCGCACGGGAGCGACCGCTCATGAAACTGAGCTTTCTGGGTGCCGCGCGCGAGGTCACGGGCTCGTGCTTTCTGATCGAAGCCGCCGGCATGCGTTTTCTGGTCGATTGCGGCATGGTGCAGGGTGGGCGCGAAGCGCCCGAGCGCAACCGCGCCGCCTTCGGCTTCGATGCCACGCAGATCGACTTCGTGCTGCTCAGCCACGCCCACATCGACCACAGTGGCCTGCTGCCCAAGCTCTGCCGCGCCGGGTTCAAGGGGCCGATCCATGCCACCGCGGCAACCGTGGACCTGCTGAGCGTGATGCTGCCCGACAGCGCCCACATCCAGGAGAGCGATGCCCGGCGCCATGCCCGGCGTTCGGGTGGCTTGCCTGCGGCGGCCCCGCTCTACACGCTGGACGACGCGCGGCAAAGCCTGAGGCAGGCCCGAAGCGTTGACTACGACCGCGAGTTCGCGCCGCGCGTCGGCGTGCGCTGCCGTTTTCGGGATGCAGGTCACATTCTGGGTTCGGCCATCGTAGAAATCTGGGTGACGGAGTACGGCCAGACCACCAAGCTGGTGTTCAGCGGCGATCTGGGGCAGCCCGGGCGTCCGATTTTGCGTGACCCCACGCGGATCGACGAGGCCGACATCCTGGTCATGGAATCCACCTATGGCGATCGCCGGCACCCCGATCCGCTCGCCACCGAGCAGCAGATGATCGCCATCGTCGAACAGACGCTGTACGAACGGGGCGGCAACGTCATCATGCCGGCGTTCGCCGTGGGCCGCACGCAGCAGGTGCTCTACCTGCTGCACCGCCTGGCCAGCGAGGGGCGGCTGCGCCATCCGATGGTATTCGTCGATTCGCCCATGGCCGCGCAAGCCACCCGCATCACGCGCGAACACCTGGAACTGTTCGACGAGCAGGCACGCGGCCTGGCCGGCTGGCACGCGCGGGGCGAAAACCTGCCTTACCTGCATTTCACGGCTGGTGCCGATGAATCAAAGGCACTCAACCAGATTCGTTCCGGCGCCATCATCATCTCGGCCAGTGGCATGTGCGATGCCGGGCGCATCCGGCACCACCTGCGCCACAACCTGCCGCGGCGCGAATGCTGCGTGCTGCTTGCGGGGTTCCAGGCACAAGGCACGCTGGGCCGGCGTTTGCTCGAGGGCGCCAAGCGGGTGCGCCTGTTCGGCGAGGACGTTCCGGTGCGCGCGGCGATCCACAACGTCGATGGTCTGTCAGCGCACGCCGATCAAGGCGCGCTGCTGGGTTGGGCGCGCGCGTTTCATCGCCCGCCGGCGAGAACCTTCGTCGTGCACGGCGAAGCGGCTGCCGCCGAAACCCTGGCCGAGCGCATGCGCCACGAGCTGGGCTGGCGCGTCGATGTTCCCGAGCGTGGCCAGAGATGGCCATGGCCACCACCGCTCGTGAGTCCCTCATGAGCGGGCCGAATGGACTCATCGCGCAAGCCAGGCGTTGGGGCCGCGGCCTGTCAAAAACCGCGCACGGCGTGCGCGACATTACCGAGGATGACATGAATCATTCGCCCACATTGGTCTCGATCTTCGCCGCCCTCTGCGTGCTGGCGACAGTCAACGTCGCCACGCCCGCCCGGGCGCAGGCCGCGCAGCCGGAGCAGCCCATGGCGCTGCGCGGCGTGATGGAAAGACTCGGGCGCGACATGCAGGCCGTCACCGGCGCCATTTCCAAGGAAGACTGGGCATTGGTGGCCGAGCTGGCGCCCCGGATTGCCCAGCACGAACAGCCCCCTGCTGCCGAAAAGGTTCGCATCCTGGGCTGGCTGGGCGGTGATGCCGCCAGGTTCCGCGGCCTCGATGGCGAGGTCGAGCACGCCGCGATGGCGTTGGGGGAGGCGGCTCGGCGCAGCGACGGCCCCGCGGTCATTGCTGCATTTGGCAAGATCCAGCACAGCTGCCTGGCATGCCACCAGAGCTACCGCAAGGCCTTCGTGGAGCAGTTTTATGGTCGGCGCTGAACGGGTGCGCCCCGCAGGTCACTGGCGCTTGAATCGTGCAGTGACTTCCTGGCTCGCGGCGGCGGTGCTGACAGGTTGTGCCGCCGGGTCGGATTTCCTCCCGCCCGCCTCACCCCGCGTGACCGGCTACACGAGTGTTCCCTTGTCCGCGCAGACGGCGTCGGCGGCGACCCTGCACGGGGAGCCGCAGCGCGTTGGCGTCGGGATGGGTACCGGCGCGTCATGGTGGCAGGCGCTGGGCTCGCCTCAACTCGATACGCTGATCGAACAGGCCTTGAAGGCCAGCCCGACGCTGGCCGCTGCTGAAGCCACGTTGCGACAGGCGCGGGAGTGGCATGCGGCGCAGGCGGGATCGACACTGTATCCGCGCGTCGACGCGAATGCGGGCGCCCAGCGGCAACGCACCAACCCCAGCGCGCAGGGCCAGGCGGGCGCGGGGCATGAGTTCAGCATGTTCAGCGCCAGCATGGGTGTGCGGTACCGCCTTGATCTGAGCGGCGGCAATCAGCGCGCGCTCGAGGCGCTGGCCGCGCGCAGTGAGCATCGGCGCTACCAGTTGGAGGGAGCGCGCCTGAGTCTGGCTGGGGGCATTGCCCAAAACGCCATCGCACGTGCCCGGTTGTCGGGTCAGGTTGCGGCAATGCAGGTTCTGGTTCAGATGCAGGAGGAGCAGCTCGAGCTCACCCGCCAGCGTGTGCGACTGGGGCAGGCGGCGGGCGATGAGGTGCTGGCGTTGCAAGCCCAGTTGGAACAGACGCGCGCCGGCATGCCTGCGCTGCGCAAGCAACTTGAACACAGCGAACACCTGCTGGCTGTGCTGGCCGGACAGGCGCCGGGCGCGGCAACGCTGCCGGAGTTCAGGCTGGCCGATTTTGTGCTGCCCACCGATTTGCCACTGGTGCTGCCGTCCGAACTGGTGCGGCGCCGTCCAGATATTCGAGCGGCCGAGGCGTTGCTGCATGCCGCCAACGCCGAGTATGGGGTTGCTGTGGCCCGGTTGTATCCGCGCCTGGATCTGAGCGCCAGCCTGGGCACGCAGGCGCTGACCGTGGGGTCACTGTTCGGCGCGGGCTCGGCCGCATGGGGCTTGCTGGCCCAGTTGACCCAGCCCCTGTTCGACGCCGGCCTGCCGGCGGAAAAGCGCGCCGCCCTGGCGGCGTTCGATGCCGCGGCAGCGAACTACCAGGGGGTGGTACTTGATGCCTTGCTTGACGTGGCGGACGCGTTGCGAGCGCTCGATCATGATGCGCAGACGATCGCGGCCCAGGCGGCAGCGGATGGCGCGGCGCGGGCTTCACTGGCGTCGACCGAGCGCCAGTATCGACTCGGGGCGGTGAGCTACGTCCAGGTGCTGATCGCCCGACAGCAGGTGCAGCAGAGCCAGAATGGCCTGATTGCCGCGCAGGCGCAGCGGCTGCTCGACAGCGCGGCCTTCCTGCAGGCGCTGGGGGGTGGTGGTGAACCCGAAACGCCTGACAACGGCGTTTGAGGCAACAAAAAACCGCCCAAAGGCGGTTTCTTGCATTTTTGCCGATAGCGCACCCGATACAAACGGCGGCGGGGTGGATGCTGCCATCCGCCCCGACCGGGCGGTTTGCCTGATGGGGCCGTCAGGCGGCGGCTTGCAGGGCCAGGGTCTTGACCTTGGCCGACAGGCGGCTCTTGTCGCGAGCGGCCTTGTTCTTGTGGAAGATGCCCTTGTCGGCGACCGAGTCGACCACCGATTGCATCAGCGCGAAGGCGCTGCTGGCTTTTTCCTTGTCGCCGGCGAGGACCGCTTTTTCGACGTTCTTCACCGCAGTGCGGTATTTGGAGCGCAGCGAGGTGTTCGCGGCGTTGAGCTTGACGTTCTGGCGGGCGCGTTTGCGACCCGATGCCAGGCGGGGGTTCTTTTTCTTGGGCTTTCCAGCGGCCATGAGAGTATTCCTTTGGGGTTTGTGGATGTTGTCGGCAAAGCCAAACATTCTACCAGTGGACGGTTTGCTGCGCCATGCCTAGGCCACTGAGTGCTTGCGGCGACTACACTCGCGCCCTAGTCTGAGTGCATCGTGAGCCTTTTCAAAGCCGCTTCCACCGTTTCCCTGTTGACCCTGGTGTCCCGCGTCACCGGCCTGGTGCGCGATCTGCTGATGGCGTCGGCTTTCGGGGTCAGTGGGCTGACGGACGCCTTCAATGTCGCGTTTCGCATTCCCAATCTGCTGCGGCGACTGTTTGCCGAAGGGGCGTTCAGCCAGGCCTTCGTGCCCGTGCTGGCGGCCAGCAAGGCGCGCGACGGCGAAGCGGCCACCCGGGTGCTGATCGACGACGTGGCCACGGTGCTGACGTGGGTGCTGCTGGCCACCTGCGTGGTCGGCGTGGTCGCGGCGCCGCTGCTGGTGCTGATGCTGGCCAGCGGGCTGGACCGTTCCAGCTTCGAGGCCGGCGTGCTGATGACGCGCTGGATGTTCCCCTACATCGCCTGCATGTCGCTGGTGGCGCTGTCGGCCGGCATCCTGAACACCTGGAAGCACTTTGCCGTGCCGGCGGCCACGCCGGTGCTGCTGAACCTGGCCATGATCGCCGCCGCCTGGTGGGGCGCGCCCTGGTTCGGCCGCCTGGGGATCGAGCCCATCTATGCCATGGCCGCCGGCGTGATGCTGGGCGGCGTGCTGCAATTGGGTGTGCAGGTGCCGGCGCTCAAGCGGCGGGGTTTGCTGCCGCGCATCGGCCTGCGGCCCGCGCGCCTGCGCTCGGCCTGGCGCGATGCCGGCGTGCGCCAGGTGCTGCGGCTGATGCTGCCGGCGCTGCTGGGGGTGGGCGTGGCGCAGCTGTCGCTGTTGATCAACACGCAGATCGCCTCGTACCTGGCGGCTGGCAGTGTCACCTGGGTGTGGTATGCCGACCGGTTGATGGAGTTCCCCACCGCCTTGCTGGGCGTGGCGCTGGGGGTGGTGCTGACACCGCAGCTGGCGGCGGCGCGCGCCAGCGGCGACGCCGCGCGCTACTCGCAACTGCTGGACTGGGGCCTGCGCCTGGTGCTGCTGCTGGCTTTGCCCTGCGCGGCGGCGCTGCTGGTGTTCGGCACGCCGCTGATCGCCACGCTGTTTCATCATGGCCGTTTCGCCGGCGATGACGTGCAGCGCGTGGCGCTGGCGCTGGCCGGCTACGGTGTCGGCCTGCTGGGGCTGGTGGCGGTGAAGGTGCTGGCGCCGGGTTACTACGCCAGCCTGGACATTCGCACGCCAGTGAAGATCGCGGTGGTGGTGCTGGTGTTGACGCAGACCCTGAACGCGATCTTGGTGCCGCTGCTGCAGCATGCGGCGCTGACCCTGTCGATCGGCCTGGGCGCGCTGGTCAATGCCGGCTGGCTGCTGACCGGGCTGGTGCGCCGCGGCAGCTTTCGGCCGGCGCGCGGCTGGGGCGTGTTCGCGGCCCAGGTGCTGGGCGCGACGCTGCTGATGAGCGCCTTTCTGCTGTGGGGCGCGCGGCGCTTCGACTGGCTGGCCACGCCGGCGCTGCCGCGTGTCGGACTGCTGGCGGCGTGGATCGCCGGGGCGGCACTGATTTATTTCGGCGCCCTCGCGGCCAGCGGCGTGCGCCTGCGGCAGTTGCTGCGGCGCTGACGTGCTTGACCTGCGGCCTTGACGTGGCCCGCGCCGCGCCCTTACAAGATCGTCATGCGCCTTGATCTGTCCGTCCCCACGCCGCTGGCGTATTTCGCCAGCCTGGTGCAGCGCGACGCGGAGCTGCCGCTGCTGGAGGCGGCGGCCTGCCTGGCACAGGACGCCAGCCCCGAGTTGGATGTGCAGCAGGTGCTCCATGAGGTCGATCGGCTGGCCGAGCGGCTGCTCCGGCAGGTGACGCGCGGCGCCGCGGAAATCGAGCGGCTGCGTGGGCTGAACCGCTTCTTCTTCGAGGAGCTGGGGTTCGCAGGCAACGTCAACGACTACTACAACCCGGACAACAGCTACGTGCACCGGGTGCTGCACACGCGGCGCGGCATCCCCATCTCACTGGCCGTGCTGTGGCTGGAGTTGGCTCGCGGCCTGGGGCTGTCGGCTCATGGGCTGGGGTTTCCGGGGCATTTCCTGGCGCAGATCGAGCTGCCCGACGGGTTGGTGGTGCTGGATCCTTTCACCGGCCAGTCGCTGGGCCTGGTCGAGTTGCGTGCTCGCATCGACGAATTCCAGCCGCAGGGGGGCGCGCGGTCCGGTGATGTGCTGCCGCTGGCCATGCATCTGCGCCCGGCCCGCCCGCGTCAGATTCTGGCGCGCATGCTGCGCAACCTGCAGGAGATCCATCGCACCCAGCGCGACTGGGCGCGCCTGGTGCAGGTGCAGGACCGGCTGGTGACCCTGCTGCCCGACGCCTGGCCGGAATACCGAGAACGCGGCCTGGCCCTGGCCGAGCTGGGCCAGACTGCACGCGCCCAGGCCGACCTGAACCTGTACCTGCAGCACGCCAGCGACGCCAGCGACCGCGCGCGTGTGGCCGAGCGGCTGGGCGCGCTGCCGCGTTCGCGGTCATGAGTCCGACCCCGGGGCGCAAAAAAGCCCGCTGATGCAGCGGGCTGGAAGGCCGGGTCCGACCGCGGTGCTCAGGCGGCCACGGCCCGCGGCTCGGCCGGCGCCGGCGTGCGGATCAGATAGTCAAAGGCGCTGAGCGCGGCGGTCGAGCCGGCGCCAGCGGCCACCACAATCTGCTTGTAGGGCACCGTGGTGCAGTCGCCCGCGCCGAACACGCCCGGCACGTTGGTGGCGCCACGCGCATCGACCACGATCTCGCCGAACTTCGTGCGCTCGACGCTTTGACCCAGCCACTCGGTGTTGGGCACCAGACCGATCTGCACGAACACGCCTTCCAGCTCGACCCGGGCGTCCGTGCCGTCGCCGCGGTGCTTGAAGGCCAGGCCGTTGACCTTGCCGTCGGCCCCGGTGATCTCGGTGGTCTGGGCGTTGGTGTGCACGGTCACGTTGGGCAGGCTGTGCAGTTTCTTGACCAACACGGCGTCGGCCTTGAGTTCGGGCATGAATTCGAGCACGGTGACGTGTTTCACCACGCCGGCCAGGTCGATGGCGGCCTCGATGCCGGAGTTGCCGCCGCCGATCACCGCCACGTCCTTGCCCTTGAACAGCGGCCCGTCGCAGCTGGGGCAGTAGGCCACGCCCTTGGTGCGGTATTCGTCCTCGCCGGGCACGCCGACGTTGCGCCAGCGCGCGCCGGTGGCCAGGATGACGGTGCGGCTTTGCAACTGGCCACCGTTGTCCAGCTTCACCGTCACCAGGCCACCAGGTTGCGCGGCGGGCACCAGCTCGGCCGCGCGCTGGGCGTTCATCACGTCGATGTCGTAGTCGGCCACGTGCGCAGCCAGCTGGGCCGCGTATTCGGGGCCGGTGGTGTGGGGCACGCCGGGGTAGTTGTCGATGTCCAGCGTGTCGTTGACCTGGCCGCCAAAGCGGTCGGCCACGATGCCGGTGCGCAGGCCCTTGCGCGCGGTGTAGATGGCCGCCGCCGCGCCGGCCGGGCCGCCGCCGATCACCAGCACCTCGTAGGGCGCCTTGGCGCTCAGCTTGACGGCGTCGCGCTTGGCGGCGCCGGTGTCGATCTTCTGCAGGATTTCTTCGAGCGTGATGCGGCCGCTGTGGAACATCCGGCCACCCTGGTAGATGGCGGGCACGCCCATGATCTCGCGCGCTTCAATTTCCTTCTGGAACATGCCGCCATCGATGATGGTGGTCTTGATGCGCGGGTTGTGGATGCTGATCAGCGACAGCGCCTGCACCACGTCCGGGCAGTTGTGGCAGGACAGGCTCATGTAGACCTCGAAGTCGAGGTCGGCATCCAGCGCCTTGATCTGCTCCAGCACGTCGGCCTCGACCTTGGGCGGGTGGCCGCCGGTCCACAGCAGGGCCAGGATCAGCGAGGTGAACTCGTGTCCCATCGGGATGGCGGCGAACGTGAGCTGCGTGCCGCTGCCCGGGCGTGCCAGGGTGAACGAGGGCACGCGGCGGTCGCTGCCGTCGGTGCGCAGGCTGATCTTGTCGGCACGGATGGAGGCCACTTCTTCCAGCAGCTCGCGCAGCTCGGCCGATTTGGCGTCCGTGCCCAGGGTCGCCACCATCTCGAACGGCTGCTGCACGCGCTCGAGATAGGCCGCGAGTTGTTGCTTGATGTCCTGATCCAACATGGTGGTTACTCCTCTTTTAATAGCTGCTCGCGCTTGATGGACAAGCGCTGGAGGCCGATTTGGCCAATAAAAAGCCGAACGGCAGGGCACAGGCCCCGTCGCCGTTCGGCGGGTGGTTTGGATGACGAAATGATTTCGCCTTCGGCTTCCATGACGGCGCTGGCGCGCCATGATGTTGGTCGTCATGCGCCATCGGGCGCGTCATCAAGGCCAGGCGAGGTCATCGCGGCGCCGCCAGGCGGCGCGGGTCATCAGATCTTGCCAACCAGGTCGATCGAGGGCTTGAGCGTCTTCTCGCCTTCCTTCCACTTGGCCGGGCAGACCTCGTCCGGGTGCTCGGCGGTGTAGCGGGCGGCTTTCAGCTTGCGCACGGTTTCGGCGACGTCGCGGGCGATCTCGTTGGAGTGCACCTCCATCGTCTTGATGGTGCCGTTCGGGGCGATCACGAAGGTGCCGCGCAGCGCCAGGCCTTCTTCGGGGATGTGCACGCCAAAGGCGTTGGTCAGCTGGTGCGTGGGATCGCCCACCAGGAAGAACTTGGCCTTGCCGACGGCGTCGCTGGTCTCGTGCCACACCTTGTGACTGAAGTGTGTGTCGGTGGTGACGATGAACACCTCGGCGCCCATCTTCTGGAACTCGGGGTAGTGCTCGGCCGCGTCCTCGATCTCGGTCGGGCAGTTGAAGGTGAAGGCGGCGGGCATGAAGATTACGACCGACCACTGCTTGCCGTTGGAGAAATTCTTCTCGGTGACTTCCTCGAACTTGCCGTTGTGGAATGCCTGGGCCTTGAACGGCTGGACCTTGGTGTTGATCAGGGACATGCGGGTTCTCCTTGGTTGATGAAATGGATTCAATAGACTGAACTATAGAATAAAACTATTGAATTTGCAATTTATTTTGCCTAACCTATATTTAGGCCATGCCTATCGTTGTTCGTCGGTTGGCCGTCGGACGGGTCGTGCCATGGGGTCGCCGAGCGCGGCGTCGCAATCAGCTTACCGCAGAAGGCGGGCAGTTGCCGGCAAGGGTCGTCGGCAAGGGCAGTGACGGACACGGGGGGCGCGGTGGCGCCGGGCCCCGCCTCAGGCGTCGGCCGGTGGATCGACGTTCGCCGGCTTGTCTGCCTGGGGCAATGCCAGGCGCGGCGCGTGGGGGTCGACCATGGTCACGCTGCCCTGGTAGTGGGCGCCGGGATCGACCTGCAAGGACTGCGTTTCGATGTTGCCCAGGATGCGTGCCGACGCCTGCAGGTGCAGGCGCTGGGCGAAGACGTTGCCTTCCAGGCGGCCCAGCACCAGCAGGTCCGGGGCGTGCACGTCACCCTGGACGACGCCGGTGGTGCCGATGATGGCCCGGCCCTCGGCGCGCAGCGTGCCCTTGATGCGGCCATCGAGCTTGACCGAGTTCTGCGCCGTCAGGTCGCCTTCGAGCGTGCACTGCTCGGCGATCAGGGTGTCGATCTGCTTGCCGGCGACCGCTGGCAGGGCGGGGGACTTGTCCTTGGTCGAGCCGAACATCGGGCGTCACTCCATCCAGGGTTTGATCGGGGCTGCGTTCAGGGCCAGGAACTGCTGCGGGTCGAGCCGGTTGCCCCGGGACAGGACTTCGTAGTGCAGGTGCGGCCCGGTCGAGCGGCCGGTGGAGCCCAGCAGCCCGACGACGTCGCCCGCCGCCAGGGTCTGGCCCGCCTCGACGTCGATGCGTGACAGGTGACCGTACAGCGTCGCGTGGCCATGGGCGTGGCTGACCTCCACCACCTTGCCGTAGCCGCCGCGCCAGCCGGCAAAGCTGACCTTGCCGCTGGCCGTCACCTGGACCGGCTCGCCGGACGTGCCCTTGAAGTCCAGCCCGCCATGGTGCTCGCTGCCGCGGCCGGTGAACGGATTGGAGCGGGCGCCGAACGAGGACGACAGCGGCCCGGCGTGCGGCAAGCCCAGCGGCACCGCCTGGATCGCCTGCAGCAGGCTGTGCGCGTCGTGGGCAAAACTGCCGGTGAAGGGCACGCTGCGCGCGATCGGCAGCGCCGGACCGCCGGCCGCCGGGTTCGGCTGGCCAGCGGGCGGTTCGATGGAGACCGGCCGGACATGCACCCCCCGTGCCTGCAGATACGTCTGCAGCTCGACGATCACCTGTTCGGATTTCTTCAGCGATGCCAGTTTGGCGTTGATCTCGGCCGAGGTGAGCTGGCGCAGGTGACCGAGTTCCTGCTGCAGGTGGCCGATCTGCTGCTGACTGGTGGCGCCCTCGCTCAGGTACTTCTGACCGACCACCGCCAGCGCACCGGTCAGCAGCACGGTGGCGACGGACAGGCCGATCAAGGCCGGCCTGAGCCAGGCCAGCAACCGGGCGTCAACCTCCAGCGACCGGGTGTGCGTGGGCGAGACGATGAGTACGGTGGATCGGGCCATGCCAAGTGTCTCTGGTCAATCAGGGTCTGCCGATCGGCCGCCGCCGTGCGCCGCGGCGGCCGCCGATCGCTGGCGCTCAGGCGTGGCCGGACGCCGCGCTGGACGCGCCCGGCGCCGTGGTCTCGAACGGCAGGTGGACCTGGCGCAGATCCTGGCGGGTTTCCACCAGCACCAGCGGGCCTTCATCCAGCACCACCAGCGGCGGACGCTGGCGCGGCACGTGGATGGGCCGCGGCTCGGCGGCGATGGCCGCCTGCACGCTGGCCACCTTGTCGGCGTCCGAGTTGACCCATTGCAGGCCGGCGGCCTGGGCCAGGGCGTCCAGATCACCCAGGGGCAGGCGGAAGGGCGTGACCTGCGGCAAGCCATGGCGGCGCGGCACCTGCGCCTCGGCGGGTGCCGGCGGTGTCTCGGTTGCTGCAATGTTGATAGCTTCTGGCGCAGGATCGGCAAGCGCTGGAGACGGATTGACCTCAGAAGCCACCGTTGCCTCGGCAGGGCGGGCGAAGTACGAACGGGGCGCCGGGGCGTCGCTGCTCGGCGCACTGGCCGCGGCCGTCACGCTGCCGTCGGCCGCCATGGCGCCGGGCTGCTCGGCGGCGCGCGGCGCGGCGGGTTCGCCGTCGCGCTCGACGGGGCGTTCGCGGCGCTCACGGTCGCCGCGGCCGCCGCGCGGGCGGCGCTCACGGCGCTCTTCGCTGGGCGCGGCGTCCTGCGTCGTGCCGGCGGCGGCATCGGCTGGCAGGCTGGCCGCCGCCTGCGCGGCCTGGGCGCTGGCGGCGCTGTCTTGCGGCGGGGCGTCGCCGCGCTCGTGGCGACCCCGGCGACCGTCGCCCCGCTCGCCACGCGGCGCACGCACGTTGGCCGCGCTGCCGTGGTCGGGCGTGCCGACGTCGCTGGCGGCGGTGCTGGCGCCGGCATCGGCGGCCACGGCGTCACGGCGCTCGCGCGGGCCCTGGCGGTCGCCACGTTCACCACGCTCACTCCGTTCGCTGGTGCGCCGGCTGCCGTCGCGCGGGCCGTTGCGGCTCTCGCCCTGACCGCTGGCCTGGGCGTTGCCGCGCCCTTCCTGGCGGCGCGCGCCGCCGTCGCGGCTGTCGCCACCGCGCGATCCACCACGGCCGCCGCGGCCACCGCGGCGTTCGCCATCACGGCTGGCGCGGCCGTCCTTGCGGTCTTCGCTGGCGGTTGCCGGTGCCGGCGCGGGGGCCGCCACGGGCGCCGGCGGCGGGGCCATGCCGAACAGGTTCTTGAGCCAGCCCATCAGGCCGCCGGCCTGCGGCGCGGGCGTGGGCGCGGCGACGGCCGGCGCGGCGGCGGCCACCACGGGCACCGGTTCCGGCTTGGCCACCGGCTGCGGCGCCGGGACGTCGGGCAGCACGCCCTTGATCACGGGCTGCTGGCGGTTGGTGGGCTCCTGGCTGCGGCGCGTGACGTGGGTCGGGTCCTCGAACTCCTCGGCCAGCTTGTAGCTGCTGTCGATGTCGTCCAGGCGCGGGTCGTCGTGCTTCAGGCGCTCGAGCTTGTAGTGCGGCGTCTCCAGCGTCTTGTTGGGCACCAGGGTGACGTTGACGCGCTGCTGAAGCTCGATCTTGGCGATCTCGGGGCGCTTTTCGTTCAGCAGGAAGCTGGCGACTTCCACCGGCACCTGCACGTGGACGGCGGCGGTGTTGTCCTTCATCGATTCTTCTTGAATGATGCGCAGGATTTGCAGCGCGCTCGACTCGGTGTCGCGCACGTGGCCCGAGCCGCCGCAGCGCGGGCAGGGGATCGAGGCGCCTTCGGAGAGCGCGGGCTTCAGGCGCTGGCGGCTCATCTCGAGCAGACCGAACTTGCTGATCGAGCCGAACTGCACGCGCGCGCGGTCCTGGCGCAGCGCGTCGCGCAGGCGGTTCTCGACCTCGCGGCGGTTCTTGCTCTCCTCCATGTCGATGAAGTCGATCACGATCAGGCCGCCCAAATCGCGCAGGCGCATCTGGCGCGCCACCTCGTCGGCGGCCTCCAGGTTGGTGCGGGTGGCGGTTTCCTCGATGTCGCCGCCCTTGATGGCGCGCGCCGAGTTCACGTCCACGCTGACCAGCGCCTCGGTGTGATCGATGACGATGGCGCCGCCCGAGGGCAGGGTGACGGTGCGGGCGTAGGCCGACTCGATCTGGTGCTCGATCTGGAAGCGCGAGAACAGCGGCGCGTTGTCGCGGTAGCGCTTGACGCGATGCGCCTGCTCGGGCATCACGTGGCTCATGAACTGGTGCGCCTGCTCGTAGATGTCATCCGTGTCGATCAGGATGTCACCGATGTCCGAGTTGAAGTAGTCGCGGATGGCGCGGATCACCAGGTTGCTTTCCTGGTAGATCAGGAAAGCGCCCTTGCCGGCCTTGGCGGCACCGTCGATGGCTTCCCACAGTTTCAGCAGGTAGTTCAGGTCCCACTGCAGCTCGGGCGCGCTGCGACCGATGCCGGCGGTGCGCGCGATGATGCTGGCGCCCTTGGGGTACTCCAGCTGGTCCATCGCCTCCTTCAGCTCGGCGCGCTCATCGCCCTCGATGCGGCGGCTGACACCTCCGCCGCGCGGGTTGTTGGGCATCAGCACCACGTAGCGGCCGGCCAGGCTGACGAAGGTGGTCAGCGCCGCGCCCTTGTTGCCGCGCTCTTCTTTTTCGACCTGCACCAGCAGCTGCTGGCCTTCCTTGATCACGTCGCTGATGCGCGCCTGGCTGGGCGACACGCCCTCGGCGAAGTATTGCTTGGAGATTTCCTTGAAAGGCAAAAAGCCGTGGCGCTCTTCGCCGTAGTCGACGAAACAGGCCTCCAGCGAAGGCTCGACGCGCGTGACGACGGCCTGGTAGATGTTGCCCTTGCGCTGCTCGCGCCCCTCGATCTCGATCTCGTAATCGAGCAGCTTCTGTCCATCGACGATCGCCAGGCGGCGCTCTTCGGCCTGCGTGGCGTTGATCAGCATCCGCTTCATGATGCGCGTTCCTTTATTCCAATAACCGTCACGGTTCCTCGCGGGAACCCCCGATGCCCGGGACGGCGCGCTGAAACGGACGGAACGGCCGGCTGGCGACTGATGGCGCGATGCAGGACGCGCGGGGCGCCCTTGCGAAGGCCGCTGAACGGGGGTTCAGCGGCCGCGATCAGGCGGCGGCGCGTGGATGGGTGCGAGTGGCACAGGGCGCAAGGTTGCTACATAAATAGTAGCTGCTGGCGCTTTCTGGACGTGGGCTGGCGCGTCAAACGGCTCAACAGGCGCCAGCCGCAGCCAGCGCCCCAGAGTCATCAGCCATGCCATCAGCACCACGTGTGTCTCGCTTCGATCCGACACGCAGGCGGGCCATGGGGCGGCCTGCGGGTCTTGGGTATTCCGTGTTGGGTGTTTCAGTGCGTCGACCTGTCTGCGCTTTTCTGGCGTGGCTGCCGACTCATGTGGGGCAGGGCGCTTTCCTGTGCAGGCGCGGCATCGACCTTTTCACTGGCAGGTCGCGGCGGTGGGCTGGTGGAATAGACTTCCCTTCTTCGGGAGGCCGCTTCCATTTCAGTTTCAACCACTTACGGCGGGTTGCCAGTGAATCGCATTATAAGTGCCCATGTCGCCCCTGCGGCGCCCGCGGGCAAACCCGAGGTGGTTCGGCTGCTGGTGGATGCCGACAGCGAGGGCCAGCGGCTGGACAACTTCCTGCTGCGCCACCTCAAGGGCGTGCCCAAGACGCACGTCTACCGCATCATCCGCTCGGGCGAGGTGCGCCTGAACAAGGGCCGCGCCAGCGCCGACACCCGCGTGCAGGCCGGCGACGTGGTGCGCGTGCCGCCGGTGCGCGTGGCCCAGCGCCCCGTGGACGAGCGCCCGGCGCCGGCGCGCGAATTCCCCATCCTGCTGGAGGACGAGCAGCTGATCGCCGTCGACAAGCCCGCCGGCGTGGCGGTGCACGGCGGCTCGGGCGTGAGCTTCGGCGTCATCGAGCAGCTGCGCCAGGCGCGCCAGTACGGGCAGCCGGGCGGCTTGCGCTTGCTGGAGCTGGTGCACCGGCTGGACCGCGAAACCAGCGGCGTCCTGCTGCTGGCCAAGAAGCGCAGTGCGCTCAAGCACCTGCAGGACCAGTTCCGCGAGCGCGCCACCGGCAAGACCTACCTGGCGCTGGTGTTGGGCGACTGGCCGGCGGCGCGCAAGGTGATCGACGCGCCGCTGCACAAGTACCTGCTGGCCGACGGCGAGCGGCGCGTGAAGGTGGTGGCCGCGGGCGACTCCGACGGCATGCGCGCCATCACCCTGGTGAAGGTGCGCCAGCGGCTGGCCGGTTTCACGCTGCTGGAGATCACCATCAAGACCGGCCGCACGCACCAGATCCGCGTGCATCTGGCGTCGCAGGGCCACCCCATCGCGGGCGACGACAAGTACGGCGACTTCGAGCGCAACAAGACCTTGCAAAAACAGGGTCTGAGACGCATGTTCCTGCACGCCTGGCGATTACAGTTCAGCCACCCGGCCAGCGGCGAGCGCATCGAACTGCACGCCCCGCTGCCCGCCGAATTGCTCTCGTTTTCAAAGCACCTGCCGCCTGCCCCATGAGCCGCCCACGCCAGTTTGACCTGATCTGCTTCGACTGGGACGGCACCCTGTTCGACTCCACCGCCATCATCGTGCGCAGCATCCAGCAGGCGGTGCTCGACGTCGGCGGTGCGCGCCCGAGTGACGCCGACGCCGCCTACGTGATCGGCATGGCGCTGGTGCCGGCGCTGGCCAAGGCCGCGCCCGACGTGCCGGCCGACAAATACCCCGAGCTGGCGGCGCGCTACCGCCACCACTACCTGGCGCGCCAGCAGGACATCAGCCTGTTCGAGGGCGTGCTGCCCATGCTGGCCGAGCTGCGCGCGCGCCACCACTGGCTGACGGTGGCCACCGGCAAGAGCCGGCGCGGGCTGGACGACGTGCTGGCCTCGCGCCAGCTGGCCGGCGTGTTCGACGGCTCGCGCACCGCCGACGAGACCGCCGGCAAGCCTGACCCGCGCATGCTGCACGAGCTGATGCGCGAGTTCGGCGCCGAGCCCGAGCGCACCCTGATGATCGGCGACACCACGCACGACCTGCTGATGGCGCGCAACGCCGGCTGCGCCAGCGTGGGCGTCAGCTACGGGGCGCACGAACCCGGCGACTTCGGCGCCCTGGGCCCGCGGCGGGTGGCGCATTCGGTGGCCGAGCTGCATCAGTGGCTCAGCGACAATGCCTGAACCCGGTTTTTACTATTTGTTTGATAGCTGCTCGCGCACGATGGACAACGACTTGAGCCCGATTTACCTGTGTCCCAGCGCCGACCTGCAGGAAGGCGGCCTGGCCGTGCCCTTCGACATCGCACACGCAGGCGAGAACCTGCGCGCCTTTGCCGTGCGCTTCGAAGGCCGGGTGCACGCCTACCTCAACCGCTGCGCCCATGTGCCGATGGAGATGGACTGGCAGCCCAACCAGTTCTTCGACGACAGTGGCCAGTGGCTGCTGTGCGCCACCCACGGCGCCACCTACGCGCCCGACACCGGCCATTGCGTGGCCGGCCCGTGCAGCGGCGCGCAACTGCTGCGCATCAAGCTGCTCGAATCCGACGGCCAGGTGCACTGGCTGCCCACCGAGGCCCTGCGGCCGGTGGCGTTCTGAGCCGCCCGATTAGGTGCCACATTCGGTCAAACACCACACACAACAAGCGCCAGAAGCTATGGAAAACGAAGTGAATCTGAGCGGCCAGGCTGTGCCCTGGGAGCGCGCCACGATCGAAAAATTGCTGTTTGCCGAGTTGCGCGAGCGCCGCGCCGCGCGCCGCTGGCGCCTGCTGCGCAGCCTGCTCTGGATGGGCTTGGTGGGCGCGCTGGTCTGGGTGCTGGCGTCCGAGCAGTTGCCCAGCGCCACGCCCAGCAGCGCGCACACCGCCATGGTGGCCATCAAGGGCGAAATCAGCGATGCCGGTGAGGGCAGCGCCGAATACATCCTGCCGGCGCTGCGCAGCGCCATGCAGGACAAGGGCGCGCAGGCGCTGGTGCTGCTGATCAACTCACCCGGCGGCAGCCCGGTGCAGGCCGGCCTGATCCACGACGAAATCCGCCGCCTGCGGGCGCTGCACGACAAGCCGGTGTACGCCGTGGTCGAGGAAAGCTGCGCCTCGGCGGCCTACTACATCGCCGCCGGCGCCGACCGCATCTACGTCGACAAGGCCAGCCTGGTGGGCAGCATCGGCGTGCTCATCAACGGCTTTGGCTTCACCGGCACGCTGGACAAGCTGGGCGTGGAGCGCCGGCTGCTGACCGCCGGCGAGAACAAGGGCTTCCTCGACCCCTTCAGCCCGCAGTCCGACGCCCAGCGCGCGCACGCCCAGCGCATGCTCGACCAGATCCACCAGCAGTTCATCGGCGTGGTGCGCCAGGGCCGTGGCGAGCGCCTGAAGGAGACGCCCGAGATGTTCAGCGGCCTGTTCTGGACCGGCGAGCAGGCCGTGCAGCTGGGCCTGGCCGACGGGCTGGGCAGCCTCGACATGGTGGCGCGCGAGGTGGTGAAAGCCGAGAAGCTGGTGGACTACACCAACAAGGAAAACATCGCCGAGCGCTTTGCCAAGCGCCTGGGCGCGTCGGTCGGGCAGGGCGCGATGGCGGCGCTGCGCGGCGGCGCCGGCTGGCGCTGAGCGATCACGCTGCCGGTGGCGTCGGGTGCGCCGGCAGGTCGGCAACGTTGAACGCCTGCGGCGACAGGCCGCGCCGGTGGTGCTCGACCATGTGTTCGAAGGCGCGTTCCAGGTGGCGCGTGAAGCGCCGGGTGTTGAACAGCGGGCTGGTCGGGATGTTGGCGGCCAGCCGCTGGCGCAGGCCCTGCAGCAGGCCGGGTTCGGTGGCCAGCCTGTGCGCCATCGCCTCGTACGCGGCGTTGGAGTGGGTGATGAGTTCAGGCAGCCCGACGTTGTCCAGCAAGCTGGCGGCCATGCGGCCGGCAAAGCGGTTGCCGGCCTGCGTCAGCACCGGCAGGCCGGCCCACAGGGCGTCGCTGACCGTGGTGCCACCGTTGAACGGCAGCGTGTCCAGGAACAGGTCGGCCTGACGATACTGGGCCAGGTACTGCTCGTACGGTCGTCGTCGGGCGAACACCAGCCGCTCGGGCGGCACGCCGCGCGCCTGCGCGTGGGCACGCAGGTTGTCACGCGCGGTATCGCTGTCGCCCAGCAGCCAGAGCACCGAACCGGGCACTTTCTGCAGCAGCCGCATCCAGGTATCGAACACCTCGGGCAGGATCTTGTAGGAGTTGTTCAGGCAGCAGAACACGAAGCCGCGCTCCGGCAAGCCCAGGGCGGCGCGTGATGGCGTATCGCTGGCGATCCGGCGCTGGTCGTCGTTGGCCTGAAACGAATCGGGCATCTGCACGATGCGCTCGGAAAAGGCATCGGCCTGCTCCGTCGGTGTCACCCAGCGGTCGCCGATGATGTAGTCCACCGCGGCCAGGCCGCTGGTGCCGGGGTAGCCCAGGTACTGGACCTGCACCGGTGCCGGGCGGCGGGCCACGATGCCGGGTCGACTGAAGGTGGTCAGGCCGTTGAGATCGACCAGCAGGTCGATGCCGTGTCCGGCAATCAGGGCCGCCGCATCGTCGTCACCCAGGTCGTGGATGTCGATGAAGTGTTCGAACGCGGCGCGGATGCGCCGCCGCTCGGGGGACTCGTCAGGCTGCGGGTAGATCGAGAACGCGAAGGTCTCGAAGCGCTGGTGGTCGTGGGCCTCGAACACGCCGGCCATCAGAAAACCGACGGCATGGTGGCGCAGGTCGGACGACAGATAGCCCACGCGCAGCCGGCGCGTCGCCGGCGGGCCGCTGTCAATGGCCGACCGCTGGGGCCAGCGTGCGGCGTTGAGCCCAGCGTGATACGTCTGGTTGGCCTGCCGCAGGTCGCTGGCCGTCACGTCCGGGTGGGCCAGCATCGAGAGCGTGTTGGCGTCGCAAGTGCCTGAGCGCCACTGGGCGGCCACCCTGGCCAGCACTTCGGTCAGACCGTCCCAGTGGGCGGTCTTGAGCATGAAGTGCAACAGTTGCATGTTGACGGACAAATCATCGGGCGCCAGTGCGTGTGCCTTGAGCAAAGGCGCCAGCGCGGCGGCGTCGCCGCTGGTCTTGGACAGGGTGCTGGCCAGCGCCAGCAGCACGCGGGGCGATTCCGGCGTCAGCCGCTGGGCCGTTTCAATGCGCTCCAGCGCCAGATCCGGTCGTCCCAACTGCTCCAGCACGCTGCCGAATTTCAGCCACCCGTCCACGTCGTCGGGGTCCAGGGCGACCACTTTTTCGTAGCAGGCCAGTGCGTCGGGCAGGCGCTGTGCCTGCTCCAGGGCGCTGCCGAGCAGCAGCCATGTGCGTGCCCGGGGGCGGATATCGACGGCGTGCTCGAGGCTGTCGATGGCTTCGCCGACGCGGTTGAGCGCCAGCAGGGCGTGGCTGCGGTTGAGCCAGGCGTCGGCGTGCTGCGGTGCCCGTGCCAGCGCCTGGTTGTAGCTGCCCAGCGCCGCCGCGGGCAGGTCCAGGCTATTCTGGATGTTGCCCAGGTCGTACCAGATGTTGGCGTCCTGCGGAGCAATCGCCAGGGCCTCCTGAAAGTGCCTGATGGCCTGCTCGGCTTCACCAAGGCGACCGTGGGCGGTGCCGATCAGGCACAGGATCTGGGTGTGGCGCGGGTTCAGCGCCAGCGCCCGCTGCAGGGCCGGCAGGGCGTCGGCGGGGCGATCGTTGGCGACGTGGGCCATCCCCAGCAGTTGCCATGCATTCGCGTGGTCAGGTTGCAGTTGGATGACTTCCTGGCACAGGGGCGCGACCTGGTCCAGTTGTCCTGCATTGAACCGCTGGACGGCACGCGCGAACAGCGCCTGCGGGCTGTTGGCGCTGGAGGGTGGGGATGGGCGCTCTTTCTTCTGGGTCATGGCTATGGGGGGATCGTCGCAGTCAGCGGAAGGCGGTGGTGGCGGTGGCGGTGGCGGTTCGAGGTCCGTCACGGGCCGATGGCAAACACCGCGGGCTGGGCTGCCGCATCCGTGGCCAGCGGTGGCGTCCGCTGGCGCCAGTCGGACACACGCAGGCTGGTGCAGCAGCCCGGTGCCAGCGTCAGGCCGCTGCAGATGGCCAGACGCGTGTCGGGCTTGAGTTGCCGCAGCAAGGCTTGCAGCAGCGCGGCGTTGCGGTAGGGCGTTTCGATGAACAACTGGCTCTGGCCGCTGTCGCGCGCCAGACGTTCCAGCTCGCGGATGCGTGCGGCGCGGGTGCTGGCGTCCTGCGGCAGGTAGCCGACAAAGGCGAAGTTCTGCCCGTTCAGGCCGCTGGCCGCCAGCGCCAGCATCAGCGATACCGGGCCGACCAGCGGTTGCACCGCGATACCCAGCTCGTGCGCGGCACGCACCACCGAGCTGCCCGGGTCGGCCACGGCCGGCATGCCGGCTTCGCTGACCAGGCCCATGTCCTGGCCCTGCAGCGCCGCCACCAGCAGCGGGCGGGCGTCCCAGCTGCCGGTGGGCCGGTGGTCGCCCTGCTTGTGGATCTGGCGCGGCAGCTCCTGGATCTGCTGTGCCTGCACGGGCTGGGCCAGCGGCACCAGGGCATCCACACGCTTGAGAAAGGCGCGGGTGGACTTGGCGTTTTCACTGATCCAGTGCGACAGGCGCGCCGCGACGGCGATCGTGCCCTGCGGCAGCACATCGGCCAGGGGCGCCTGGTGCTCGCAGCCGTGGTCCAGCGGGGTCGGCACCAGGTACAGCGTGCCGCGGGCTTGGCGGTCGGTCGTCATGGCAGTTGCAGCCCGGCCGCGCGCAGCAGGCGGGCGGTGCGGATCAGCGGCAGGCCGACCAGCGCGGTGGGGTCGTCGCTGTGGATGGCTTCCAGCAGGGCGATGCCCAGGCCCTCGCTTTTCGCGCTGCCGGCGCAGTCGTAGGGCTGCTCGGCCTGCAGGTAGCGCTCGATCTCGGCGTCGCCGAGGGCGCGAAAGCGCACCTCGACCGCCGCCAGGTCGGTCTGCTCGAAGCCGGTGGCGGCGCACACCACGGCCAGCGCCGTCTGAAAAACCACGGTCTGGCCGCTCATCTGTCGCAGCTGCGCCACCGCGCGCGGGTGCGTGCCGGGCTTGCCCAGCGGCTGGCCGGCCAGGTCGGCCACCTGATCGGAGCCGATGACGATGGCCTGCGGGTGGCGACTGGCCACCTCGCGCGCCTTGGCCAATGCCAGCCGCAGGGCGAGGGCGCGCGGCGTCTCATGGGCGTGCGGCGTTTCGTCCACCTGGGGCGCGGCGGTGGTGAACGGCAGGCGCAGGCGCGCCAGCAGTTCGCGGCGGTAGGGCGAGCTGGAGCCCAGTACCAGCGCGGGCGCGGCGCTGGCTTGTGTCGTCTCGGTCGGCATGGGGCGGATTCTCTTACACTGGCTGCATGAGCAGGACCTTTGACGCGCGGCGCCTGGATGTGGCGGCATTTGCCCAGGCGGGTGCGCGCCTTGCGGGCAGCGAGTTGCTTCAAAAGCATGAGCGCCTGGCGCAGGAGGCGCAAGGCACCATTGATGATTTGACCCTCGAATGGCAAGTCCAGGGCGGTCGCCGCAAGGCGGTCGACGGCAGCTGGCAGCCGTCAATTCATCTGCGGGCGCAGGCGCGGCTGCCGCTGAGTTGCCAGCGCTGTCTGGGGCAGGTGATGACACCGCTGGCGGTGGACCGGCACCTGCTGTTCGTGGACAGCGAGGAGCGCGCCGCCGCGCTCGACGACGAGTCCGACGACGACGTGCTGGCCCTGACGCCGGACCTCGATCTGCTGGCCCTGATCGAGGACGAGTTGCTGCTGGCCTTGCCCCTGGTGCCACGCCACGAGATCTGCCCCGACAGCGTGCCGCTGTCGGCCCAAAGCGCGGATTTCGACGCCAGCCAGGCGCAGCGGCCCAGCCCGTTCGCGGCGCTGGCAGCGCTCAAGGGCGGCAAGCCGGCGCCGTGACAGGCCGTGGCGGCGTCCGGACGGCAACTTCGCGCTATAATTTAAGGCTTCGCACTCGGGAGCGGCCGCGCGCCAAGGCGCCATCGCCTCGAAGCACCGTTTGCCCATTCACCGCGTCCGCGTCCCGAGGGGCCGCAGACCGCCCAACCCAAGGAGCCATCATGGCTGTTCAGCAAAACAAGAAGTCGCCGTCCAAGCGCGGCATGCACCGCTCGCACAACGCCCTGTCGGTGCCCGGCATCGCCGTCGAGCCGACCACCGGCGAAACCCATCTGCGCCACCACATCAGCCCGAATGGCTTCTACCGTGGTCGCCAGGTCATCAAGTCCAAGACCGAAGCCTGATCCGACTTGTGGGCGCGAGGCGGTCGTCCGGCCGTGCGCCCATTTGTCCGCCAATGACTGCCTGGCCCGGCGCTACAGCTCGTAGCCTCGGGCCTTTGGCGTTTTTGAATCCCGTCCGAAGGGCGGGCCGTGCCGCCTGACGGACGCGGCGTTTTTCAGGGGCTTGCATGATCGTTCTGGCCGTCGATTGCATGGGGGGCGACCATGGCCCCGGCGTCACCCTGCCGGCGTGCCGGCAGTTTCTCGACCGGCACCCCGAGGCGCGGCTGCTGCTCGTCGGGCGGCCCGAGGCGCTGGCCGGCTTCGCGCACGAGCGCGCCCAGGTGGTCGCCGCCAGCGAAGTGGTGACCATGGATGACGCGGTGGAGGTGGCGCTGCGCCGCAAGAAGGATTCGTCCATGCGCGTGGCGATCCAGCAGGTCAAGGACGGCGCGGCGCAGGCGGCGGTGTCGGCCGGCAACACCGGGGCGCTGATGGCGGTGGCGCGCTACCTGCTCAAGACGCTCGACGGCATCGACCGCCCGGCCATCGCCACCCAGATCCCGAACCAGAAGGGCGGGGCGACCACGGTGCTGGACCTCGGAGCCAACGTCGACTGCACGGCCGAGCACCTGCTGCAGTTCGCCGTCATGGGCTCGGCCCTGGTGTCGGTGCTCAACGATGACCCGCAGCCAACCGTGGGCCTGCTCAACATCGGTGAGGAAGCCATCAAGGGCAGCGAGGAGATCAAGCGCGCCGGCGAGCTGCTGCGCGCGGCCGCCAGCGCGGGCGACCTGAACTTCGTCGGCAACGTCGAGGGCAACGACATCTTCAAGGGCACGGCCGACATCGTGGTGTGCGACGGCTTCGTTGGCAACGTGGCGCTCAAGACCATTGAGGGGCTGGCCAGCATGATCGGCGGCTTCATGAAGGAAGAGTTCTCGCGCAACCTGCTGACCAAGGCCGCGGCCCTGGTGGCCTATCCGGTGCTGGCCGCGCTCAAGCGCCGCATGGACCACCGCCGCTACAACGGCGCGGCGCTGCTGGGCCTGCGCGGCCTGGTGTTCAAGAGCCATGGCTCGGCTGACGCGCTGGCCTTCGAACAGGCCCTGGTGCGCGCGTATGATGCCGCCAGCCACCAGTTGCTGGCACGCGTGCGGCAGCGCATCGCGCACGCGGCGCCCTTGCTGTCGGCGCCGGCGCCGACAGCACCGCCGGTCTCCTGAGGCCGCCACGGCCCGGGGCCGGCCCATTCACAAGAATTTTCATGAGCAGACGCTATTCCCGCATCACCGGCACCGGCAGCCACCTGCCGCCGCGCCGCGTCACCAACGCCGATCTGGTGGCCGAGCTGGCCGCGCGTGGCATCGAGACCTCCGACGACTGGATCGTCGAGCGCACCGGCATCCGCGCGCGCCACCTGGCCGCGCCCGACGTGCCCGCCAGCGATCTGGCCGTGCCCGCCGCCCGTGCCGCGCTGGCGGCCGCGGGCCGCGAGCCGGGCGACATCGACCTGATCATCGTCGCCACCTCCACGCCGGACATGGTGTTCCCTTCCACCGCCGCCATCGTCCAGCACAAGCTGGGCATGGCGGGCTGCCCGGTGTTCGACGTGCAGGCGGTGTGCAGCGGCTTCGTCTACGCCCTCACGGTGGCCGACGCGCTGATCGCCAATGGCACGGCCAACCGGGCGCTGGTGATCGGCGCCGAGGTGTTCTCGCGCATCCTCGACTGGAGCGACCGCACCACCTGCGTGCTGTTCGGCGACGGCGCCGGCGCCGTGGTGCTGGAAGCCAGCGACACACCGGGCATCCTGGCCACCGACCTGCACGCCGACGGCAAGTACGTCGACATCCTGTGCGTGCCCGGCGGCGTGTCCGGCGGGCAGGTGCTGGGCGATCCGCTGCTCAAGATGGACGGCCAGGCCGTGTTCAAGCTGGCCGTGGGGGTGCTCGACAAGGCCGCTCGCGCCGTGCTGGCCAAGGCGGGCAAGACCGAGGCCGACATCGACTGGCTCATCCCCCACCAGGCCAACCTGCGCATCATGCAGGGCACGGCCAAGAAGCTTCACCTGTCGCTGGACAGGGTCATCGTCACCGTGCACGAGCACGGCAACACCTCGGCGGCGTCGATCCCGCTGGCGCTTGACCACGGCGTGCGCAGCGGGCAGATTCAGGCCGGGCAGACGCTGCTGCTGGAAGGCGTGGGCGGCGGCTTCACCTGGGGCGCGGTGCTCCTGAATATGTAGCTGTTAGCGCTTGCCAGAAAAGCGCCAGAGCCGTTTTTCATTGATATTTCTGTTTTCGCCATGAAATCCTTTGCTTTCGTCTTTCCCGGCCAGGGCTCGCAGGCCGTCGGCATGCTGGACGCCTGGGGCGAGCACCCCGCCGTGCGCCAGACCGTGCAGGAAGCCAGCGACGCGCTGGGCGAGGATCTCGGGGCGCTGATCGCCCAGGGCCCCAAGGAAGCGCTGGCGCTGACCACCAACACCCAGCCGGTCATGCTGGTGGCCGGCGTGGCCTGCTGGCGCGCCTGGCGCGCAGAGGGCGGGGCGCTGCCGGCGGCGGTGGCCGGGCACTCGCTGGGCGAATACTCGGCCCTGGTGGCCGCCGAGGTGTTGACGCTGGCCCAAGCCGTGCCGCTGGTGCGCCTGCGTGCCGCCGCCATGCAGCAGGCGGTGCCGGTGGGCGCTGGCGCCATGGCTGCCATCCTGGGCCTCGACGCTTCCAAAGTGATAGCTGGTTGCGCCGAAGTGACGGCCGCCATGGGCCAAAATGGCACACAAGTGGTGGAGGCCGTCAACTTCAACGACCCGGTGCAGACCGTGATCGCCGGCAGCAAGGCCGCGGTTGCAAAAGCCTGCGAAGTGCTCAAGGGCATGGGCGCCAAGCGTGCGCTGCCACTGCCGGTGTCGGCGCCGTTCCACTCCAGCCTGATGAAGCCGGCCGCCGAGCGGCTGCAGGCGGCGCTGGCGGGCATCGAACTGGCCGCGCCGCGCATTCCGGTGGTCAACAACGTCGACGTGGCGATCGAAAGCGATCCGGCCCGCATCCGCGACGCCCTGGTGCGTCAGGCCTTTGGCCCGGTGCGCTGGGTGGAATGCGTGCAAAAGATCAAGTCCCTGGGCATGGACACCGTGGTCGAGTGCGGCCCCGGCAAGGTGCTGGCCGGCATGACCAAGCGCATCGACGGCGCATTGACGGGTGCCGCGCTGTACGACCCGGCCACGCTGGCCGAGGTCAAGACGCTGTTGGCCTGACGCCCAACGAAGCGAGGAGAACCACCCCATGACAGACACGACATTCGCAGGACAGGTGGCCCTGGTCACCGGCGCTTCGCGCGGCATTGGCGCGGCGATCGCGCAGACACTGGCCGCGCGCGGCCTGAAGGTGATCGGCACGGCCACCACCGAAGAGGGCGCGGCCCGCATCGGCGCCGCGCTGGCGGCGCACCCCGGCTGCCGCGGCGCGGCGCTCGACGTCAACGACGCCGCCGCCGCCGAGGCGCTGATCGACGCCATCATCAAGGAGCATGGCGCGCTGCACGTGCTGGTCAACAACGCCGGCATCACGCGCGACATGCTGGCCATGCGCCTGAAGGACGAGGACTGGGACGCGGTGCTGGACACCAACCTGAAGGCGGTGTTCCGTCTCTCGCGCGCCGTCATGCGTCCGATGATGAAGCAGCGGTATGGCCGCATCATCAGCATCACCAGCGTGGTCGGCGCCTCGGGCAACCCGGGCCAGGCCAACTACGCCGCCGCCAAGGCCGGCGTGGCCGGCATGACGCGCGCGCTGGCGCGCGAGCTGGGCAGCCGCGGCATCACCGTCAACTGCGTGGCGCCGGGCTTCATCGCCACCGACATGACCGCCGCGCTGGGCGAGGAGCAGCAAAAGGCGCTGGCGGCCCAGATCCCGCTCGGCCGCCTCGGCCAGCCGGCCGACATCGCCGCCGCCGTCGCCTACCTGGCGAGTCCCGAGGCCGGCTACGTCACCGGGCAGGAGCTGCACGTCAACGGCGGCATGTTCATGGCCTGAGCGGTTACCATCGGCCCCACTGCCCACAATCACCCCCCGTCCGCGCCCGGTCGCCACGCCGTCCAGCGCGGGTAAAATCCACCCTTTCTATCAATCCCAGAGGGAACCCATGAGCGATATCGAAGCACGTGTCAAGAAAATCATCGCCGAGCAGCTCGGCGTGGAAGAGTCCCAGGTCACCAACGAAAAAGCCTTCGTGGCCGACCTCGGTGCCGACTCGCTCGACACGGTCGAATTGGTGATGGCGCTGGAGGACGAGTTCGGCATCGAGATCCCCGACGAGGACGCCGAGAAGATCACCACCGTGCAGGCGGCCATCGACTACGCCGTCAGCAAGAAGGCGTAAGCGCCTGGGGTTTCCCGGCGCGCGCGGGCGGCTTGGTCTGCCCGCGCCCTTCGTGACGCTCCGTTGCGGGGCGCGCCGGGCCGGCGCCTTTGACCGGCTTCGCGCGCGTCGACCGGCGGGGCACGACCAGAGACAGACAAGCAAGATCGGATGACCATGAATCGACGCCGTGTTGTCGTCACCGGCCTGGGTTGCGTCAGCCCCGTGGGCAACACGGTGGCCGAAAGCTGGGCCAGCCTGCTGGCCGGCCGCTCGGGCATCGATCTCATCACGCGCTTCGACGCCAGCGCCTTCGCCTGCCGCATCGCCGGCGAAGTACGCGGGCTGGCCATTTCGCCGCACATTTCGGCGAAGGAAGCGCGCACCATGGACACCTTCATCCACTACGGCATCGTGGCCGCCGCCGAGGCGGTGCAGGATGCCGGCCTGACCACCGGCGAGGCGCTGGATGAAGAAGCGGCCGCGCGCATCGGCTGCGTGATCGGCTCCGGCATCGGCGGCCTGCCGCTGATCGAGGAGACGCAGACCGAATACGCCGCGCGCGGTCCGCGCCGCATTTCGCCCTTCTTCGTGCCGGCCTCCATCGTCAACATGGTGGCGGGCCACGTGTCGATGAAATTCGGCTTCAAGGGCCCCAACCTGGCCATTGCCACCGCCTGCACCACCGGTCTGCACTGCATCGGCGAGGCCGGACGCTTGATCGAGTACGGCGACGCCGACGTGGTGATTGCCGGCGGCGCCGAATCCACGGTGTCGCCGCTGGGCGTGGGCGGCTTTGCCGCCATGCGCGCGCTGTCCACGCGCAACGACGACCCCAAGACGGCCTCGCGCCCCTGGGACAAGGACCGCGATGGCTTCGTGCTGGGCGAGGGCGCCGGCATTCTGGTGCTGGAAGAATACGAGCATGCCAGGGCGCGGGGCGCCAGGATCTACGCCGAGCTGGCGGGCTTCGGCCTGAGCGCCGACGCCGGTCACATGACCGCACCCAACATGGACGGCCCGCGCCGCGCCATGGTGGCCGCCCTGCGCAACGCCGGCCTGAACGCCGACCAGGTGGATTACGTCAACGCCCACGGCACCTCGACACCGCTGGGCGACATCAACGAATCCAACGCCATCAAGGCGGCGCTGGGCGATGCCGCGCGGCGTACCGTGGTCAGCTCCACCAAGTCGATGACCGGCCACCTGCTGGGCGGCGCCGGCGGCATCGAAAGCGTGTTCAGCGTGCTGGCCCTGCACCACCAACAGGTGCCGCCCACCATCAACCTGCTCAACCAGGACCCGGAGTGCGACCTGGACTACTGCGCAAATACCGCGCGCGACATGAAGATCGACGTGGCGCTGAAGAACAACTTCGGCTTTGGCGGCACCAACGGTTCGCTGGTCTTCAAGCGCGTTTGACGCCGGCTGCCGCGGTCAGGCGGGCCGGTGATCGGCACCGCTTCAATCGGCCTGACGGGCCTGCATGGTGACGGACGCTCCGGCAGTGAGCTACCCGGTCGGCCGCACCACGGCACTGGCCCGGGTGCTGCTGGGCTTGGCGCTGGCCGGCTGGCTGCTCGCGATGTTGGTATTCATCGGGCCTGCAGCGCTTGTCTGGCGTGCGCCAGCAGCTATGTTATTGATAGTCGTCAATCTGCTGACGACAGCCGTCCTCTGGCGCTTCTGGCAGGGCCAGCGTCCGCGCCAGTTGTGTTGGGATGGCCAGCACTGGCAACTGCGCGAGGCCGCCGCGCTGGCCGAACCGGACGGGCAGGGCGCGCGCGTGCAGGTTCGGCTGGACGCCCAGCACTGGATGCTGCTGTGGTTTCACGACCCGGCGGCGGCGCGTGCCAGCTGGCTGTGGGCCCAGGCCTCGCATGACCCCGTGCGCTGGCACCTGCTGCGCTGTGCGCTATATTCAGCCGCGCCTTTGGCGGCTGGCTCTCCGGCCGATGCCTCACGCGCCTGACGACGGCGCGTCGCTTTTCCTGAACCGCGCTTTTCGTGACCGATCCCATCGCCGCTCCACCCGCGCCCGCCGACAGCGATGCGATGCTGGTCGAGCGCGCCGTGGCGGGTGACGCGCGCGCCTATGAACTGCTGGTCATCAAGTACCAGCGCCGCATTGAACGCCTGATCGGCCGCCTGGTGCGCGACGTCGACCTGGTGCCCGACATCGCCCAGGAAACCTTCTTGCGCGCCTGGCGAGCGCTGCCCCAGTTCCGGGGAGAAGCCCAGTTCTACACCTGGCTGTACCGCATCGCGGTGAACACGGCCAAAAAGGCATTGATGGAGCTCAAGCGCGACCCGGTGATGACCGAGTCGGCCCTGCAGAGGAGCGAAGACGACGATGAAACTTCCCGGCGCGAGAACGAACTAATCTCCGAATCCACGCCGGAAACCGAGTTGGCGGCCCGCGAAATCGCCGCCGCCGTCAACGCCGCCGTGGAGGCCCTGCCCGAAGACCTGCGCCAGGCCATCACGCTGCGCGAGATCGAGGGGCTGAGTTATGAAGAGATTGCACACACCATGAACTGCCCGATCGGCACCGTGCGCTCGCGCATCTTTCGTGCACGCGAGGCGATTTCGGCCCGCGTCAAGCCGCTGCTCAGCCACCAGACCGGCAAGCGCTGGTGACGGCCATCGCATCGGTATCGGTGATCATCATGAATCCTCCAAACAACCAACCCCTGGATCTGCAAGCCGTATCGGCGCTGATGGATGGGCAACTGCGCGATGCCGATGCGGCCGCCGCTATGGGCTTGATGAGTTCCAGCCAGGCGCGCGAATGCTGGCAGCTGTATCACCTGGTCGGTGACGTGTTGCGCTCTGCCGACCTGGCCGCTTGTGGGCACGACCCCGGTTTGGCGACACGTGTCGTGGCGCGCATCCAGCAGGAGGCTCGCCCGGTGGTGGCCGTGGCGCCCGCCGCCGCACCGGCGCGCGATGTCACCCGGCCGGCGGCCAACGACGGCGTTTTCCGCTGGCGCATGGTGGCCGGTCTGGCGTCGTTTGCTGCGGTGGCGGCGATCGGCTGGGGACTGCTGGGCGGCATGGGGCCGCGGCCCGATGGCGCAGCGCAGCTGGCGCAGGGCGCCGCAGGGCCGCGCGGCACGGTGCAGGCCCTCGCCAGCGTCACCCCCCCGCAGCCGGCGGCCGATCCCGACGACATCCATCTGGTGCAAGGGGCGGGCGCCATCGTGCGTGATGCGCGCCTGGATGAGCTGCTGCGGGCGCATCGCCAGATCTCGGCGCCCCCGGCCCTGGGCGGATTCGTGCTCAACGCCACGTTCGAAGGTGCGGGGCGTTGAGGGCGGGCGTGTTCAGACGGACGACCCTGCCGGCATCGGCCTGTCAGCGGCGCGGCGGTGCGCGGTGGTGGGGCCGCGACCTGTGCAGGGCGGCGCTGCTGTGGTGCGTCGGCGGCCTGTTGACGCTGGCGGGTGCGCAGAACGTCGGCCAGTTCGGGGGTGGCGGCGTGCCGGCGGGGCCGCCGCAGCGCAGCGTGACCGAGTGGCTGGCGCGGCTGCAGCAGGCGTCGCGGGTGCCGTCCTACGTGGGTACCTTCGTCGTGTCCTCGGCCTCTGGTGCCCTGTCCAGTTCACGCATCTGGCACGTGTGCGAGGGTGACGTGCAACTGGAGCGCGTGGATACCCTGACGGGGACGCCACGCTCGACGGTGCGCCGCAACGACACCGTGATGACGTTCCTGCCCGATGCGCGGGTGGTCACGCTGGATCAGCGCCAGCAGGGTGCCGTGTTCCCCAACCTGCTCAGCCCGGCGGCGGGACAGCCGGTGGCTGATTTTTATGACGTGCGCGAGCTGGGGCGTGGGCGAGTCGCCGGCTGCGACGCCGACATCGTGCAGTTGCTGCCGCGCGACGCCTGGCGCTTTGGCTATCGCATCTGGAGCGAGAACCGCACCGGCCTGGTGCTCAAGACCCAGACGCTGGACGCGCAGGGCCGCGTGCTCGAGCAGGCGGCGTTTTCCGAGTTGCAGCTGGACGCCCCGGTGCAGGCTGAGCAACTGCGCCAGATGATGGCCAGCACGCAAGGCTACCGCCTGGTCCAGGCCGAGCAGGCCCGCACCACGCCGCAGGCCGAGGGCTGGCAGTTGAGCGCGGTGGTGCCTGGCTTCGAGGCCCGCAATTGCTACCGTCGCCCGCTGTCAGGCACGGCGTCGCTGGTGCAGTGCATCTTCTCGGATGGGCTGGCCACGGTGTCGTTGTTCATGCAACCGCTGGAAGCCGCTCAGCACCCGCGGGAAGGCGCGGCATCCATGGGCGCCACCCAGGCCCTGACGCGCCGCGTGGCCGACCGCTCGGGCCACTGGTGGATCACGGCCGTGGGCGAAGTGCCGTCAGCCACGCTGCAGGCCTTCGTGCAGGGGCTGGCGCGCATTCCCTGAAGCACGGGGCTGCCTGCGCGCGTTGCTCAACCCTTTCACTGTCCTATTCGTTCTGAAGATGAAGAAACTCACCTTGGTCGCACTGGCCGTCCCGATGATGCTCGGCGCGGCGCTGAACCTGCCCGTGGCCGCTCAGGCCCAGGCGCCCGCCGCGCCGGTGGTGCGGGGCCTGCCGGATTTCACCGACCTGGTCGAGCAGGTGGGCCCGGCGGTGGTCAACATCCGTACGGTCGAGCGCGTGCGTGCGGGCGGGCGAAGCGGCCCCGGCGATGAGGAAATGCAGGAGTTCTTCCGGCGCTTCTTCGGCATCCCCCTGCCCGGCACGCCGCGCCAGGGGCCGCGCCAGGAACCCCAGGAGCCGTCCGAGCGCGAAGTGCCGCGCGGCGTGGGTTCGGGCTTCATCATCTCGGCCGACGGCTTCGTGATGACCAACGCCCATGTGGTGGACGGGGCCGACGAGGTGCTGGTGACGCTGACCGACAAGCGCGAGTTCAAGGCCCGCATCGTCGGCGCCGACAAGCGCACCGACGTGGCCGTGGTCAAGATCGAAGCCAGCGGCCTGCCGGCGGTGCGCATCGGCGACGTCAGCCGCCTGAAGGTGGGCGAGTGGGTGATGGCCATCGGCTCGCCCTTCGGGCTCGAGAACACGGTCACGGCCGGCATCGTCAGCGCCAAGCAGCGCGACACGGGCGACTACCTGCCCTTCATCCAGACCGACGTGGCGGTCAACCCCGGCAACTCGGGCGGCCCGCTGATCAACATGCGCGGCGAGGTGGTGGGGATCAACAGCCAGATCTATTCGCGCTCGGGCGGCTTCATGGGCATCTCGTTCGCCATCCCGATCGACGAGGCCATGCGCGTGAGCGAGCAGCTGCGCGCCAGCGGGCGCGTCACGCGCGGTCGCATCGGGGTGCAGATCGACCAGGTGAGTAAGGACGTTGCCGAATCCATCGGCCTGGGCAAGCCGCAGGGTGCGCTGGTGCGTGGCGTCGAATCCGGTTCGCCGGCCGACAAGGCTGGCGTGGAGGCGGGCGACATCATCACCCGCTTTGACGGCCGCGCGATCGAGAAGGCGTCGGATCTGCCGCGCCTGGTCGGCAATACCAAGCCGGGCACGCGCAGCGCCCTGACGGTGTTCCGGCGGGGCCAGACGCGCGACCTGAGCATCACCATCGCCGAACTCGAACCCGAGCAGGCGGCGCGTCGTCCGGCCGCGCGCGGCAGTGCGCCGCCCAAGGCCGGCGAGGCCGCGCAGGCGCTTGGCCTGACCGTGGCCGAGCTGACCGAGGCGCAGAAGAAGGAGCTGAAGGTGCGGCACGGCGTGCGTGTGGAAGCGGCGTCCGACGCGGGTGCCCGCGCCGGCCTGCGCGAAGGCGACGTGATCCTGTCAATCGGCAACGTCGAGATCCGCAACGTGCGCGAATTCGAGGCCGCCGTGGCCAAGACCGAGCGCGGCAAACCGGTCAACATGCTGGTGCAGCGCGGTGAACTGGTGCAATTCGTGCTCATCAGGCCAAGTCGTTGATGGAGCACGCCAGGGCGGCAGTAAAACCACATCATCTACTGGGATTTAGGTTTTTTTACGACACCAGCGCGATTTTCAGGAGTCCGTCGCTGTGCACAGATTGAGCCTGAAGTGGCGATGGTACATATGAATTTGGATAGAATATCGATCCGTCAATGGTGTCGATCTGCATATGCCGAGGCTCACACACCGCCATGCGGCACGCCAGATGATGATCCGCCGGATTTCCACAAGCGCTTCTGAAGTTGTTCAGAATTTATCCTTCGGATCATGTTGACAACTTGTTGATAAAAATTCGTTGCAGCGTCACAACGCCATGGCGATGAGCATCGGGGTCGATCGGAAGGTCGGTTTTTGCCTACAATGAAGTCCCAACCATCGCAGTTGCCATAGATTGTTGGTTCAAGGGCGCGCCGCCTCACTGGCGCGCCCTTTTTTCATGTGCGTACCTCGGTAATTCAAACACTTGCCTTCATTCGTTGATGGACCACATCAGAAATTTTTCAATCATCGCGCACATCGACCACGGCAAATCCACGCTGGCCGATCGGCTGATCTCGCGCTGCGGCGGCCTGTCGGACCGCGAGATGAGCGAGCAGGTGCTCGACTCGATGGACATCGAGAAGGAGCGGGGGATAACCATCAAGGCGCAGACCGCCGCGCTGCAATACCAGGCGCGCGATGGCCAGGTCTACAACCTCAACCTGATCGACACGCCGGGCCACGTGGACTTCTCCTATGAGGTGTCGCGTTCGCTGTCGGCCTGCGAGGGCGCATTGCTGGTGGTCGATGCCTCGCAGGGCGTGGAGGCGCAGACGGTGGCCAACTGCTACACCGCGCTGGAGCTCGGTGTCGAGGTGCTGCCGGTGCTCAACAAGATGGACCTGCCGCAGGCCGATCCGGACAACGCCAAGGCCGAGATTGAGGACGTGATTGGCATCGATGCCGGCGAAGCGATCGCCATCTCCGCCAAGACCGGCATGGGCATCGATGACGTGCTGGAGCAGGTGGTCGCCAAGGTGCCGCCACCGCGCGGCCAGGTGGCGGCACCGCTGCGCGCCATGATCATCGACTCGTGGTTCGACGCCTACGTGGGTGTGGTCATGCTGGTGCGGGTGGTCGATGGCCGGCTGTCCAAGGGTGAGCGCTTCAAGATGATGGCCACCGGCTCGGCCTACGAGGCCAACCAGCTGGGCGTGTTCACCCCGGCGCAGCAGCAGCGCGACGCACTGGAGGCGGGCGAGGTGGGCTACATCATCGCCGGCATCAAGGAGCTGAAGGCCGCCAAGGTGGGTGACACCATCACGCTGGAGAAGAAGCTGCCCAACAACCTGGGACCGGCCAGCGAGGCGCTGCCCGGCTTCAAGGAAATCCAGCCGCAGGTGTTCGCCGGCCTGTACCCGACCGAGGCCAGTCAGTACGACCAGTTGCGCGACGCGCTGGAAAAGCTGCAACTCAACGACGCCTCGCTGCACTTCGAGCCCGAGGTCAGTCAGGCGCTGGGTTTCGGCTTTCGCTGCGGCTTTCTGGGCCTGCTGCACATGGAGATCGTGCAGGAACGCCTGGAGCGCGAGTTCGACCAGGACCTGATCACCACCGCGCCCAGCGTGGTGTACGAGGTGGAAAAGGCCGACGGCGAGGTCGTCATGGTCGAGAACCCATCCAAGATGCCCGATCAGGGCAAGATTCAGGAAATCCGCGAACCCATCGTCACCGTGCACCTGTACATGCCGCAGGACTACGTGGGGCCCGTGATGACGCTGGCCAACCAGAAGCGTGGCGTGCAGTTGAACATGCAGTACCACGGGCGCCAGGTCATGCTGACCTACGAGCTGCCGCTGGGCGAGATCGTGCTGGACTTCTTCGACAAGCTCAAATCCGTCTCGCGCGGCTACGCATCGATGGACTACGAATTCAAGGAGTATCGGCCGTCCGACGTGGTCAAGGTCGACATCCTGCTCAACGGCGAGAAGGTCGATGCGTTGTCCATCATCGTGCACCGCAGCCAGTCGCAATACCGCGGCCGCGCGGTGGCGGCCAAGATGCGCGAGATCATCAGCCGTCAGCAGTTCGACGTCGCCATCCAGGCGGCCATCGGCGCCAACATCATCGCGCGCGAGAACATCAAGGCGCTGCGCAAGAACGTGCTGGCAAAATGCTATGGGGGTGACATCACCCGCAAGCGCAAGCTATTGGAAAAACAGAAGGCGGGCAAGAAGCGGATGAAGCAGATCGGTTCCGTCGAGGTGCCGCAAGAGGCTTTCCTCGCCATCCTGCAGGTGGAAGACTGATGCCGATCCTGACCGCTGTCATTCTGGCCGCCTTCGCGGCCTACGCCGCCGCCTGGTACGTCGGCGTCATTCAGGGCAACTTCGCGCTGCTGCTGTTTCTGGCCACCGTGGTGACGGGGCTGTACTGGCTGGGCGAGCGCTTCGTGTTCCTGCCGCGTCGCCGCGCCGCCGCCCAGGCCCTGGAAGCCCAGGCGGCGCAGCGCCGCGGCGAATTGGCCGCCCAGGGCATCACCCAGGTGGACGAGGGTGATTTGACCCGGGCGCGCGAGCGCGTGCTGGTCCAACCCTGGTGGCTGGACTGGACGGCTGGCCTGTTCCCGGTGATCGTGGTGGTGTTCCTGCTGCGCTCCTTCGTGTTCGAGCCGTTCAAGATCCCGTCGGGCTCGATGGTGCCGACGCTGCTGGTGGGCGACCTGATCCTGGTGAACAAGTTTACCTACGGCCTGAAGCTGCCGGTGATCCACACCCGCCTGACGCAGGGCCAGCCGGTGCAGCGCGGTGACGTGGTGGTGTTTCGCTACCCGCCACAGCCCAGCGTGGACTACATCAAGCGCGTGATCGGCCTGCCCGGTGACGAGGTGGCCTATCTGAACAAGACGCTCACCGTCAACGGCCAGCCCGTGCCCCAGGCCGCGCTGTCCGATTTCTTCGACGAACAGGTGATGGAGTACTTCAAGCAGTTTGACGAGCAGCTGGGCGTGAAAAATCACCGGATCATCGTCGACGGGCGCCGCCCGGCCTTCGTCGGAGCGGCCTCCGACTTTGAATACAAGGACAATTGCCATTACAGCGTCGAGGGCGTCCGCTGCAAGGTGCCTGAAGGGCATTACTTCATGATGGGCGACAACCGCGACAATTCGCTGGATTCGCGCTACTGGGGTTTCGTGCCGGATGGCAACATCGTGGGCAAGGCGTTCTTCGTCTGGATGAACTTCGGCAACCTCAAGCGCATCGGCTCCTTCCACTGATCCTTTCCGTTCCACTAGAAAAATGAAGCTCCACGGTCCCAAGTCCCAGCGCGGCATCTCCTTCATCGGCCTGTTGTTCCTCGGCGTCGTGCTGGCGTTGCTGGCCATCGTGGGCGCGCGCGTCGTGCCCACGGCGTCGGAGTTCATGTCGATCCAGAAGGCGGTCAAGAAGGCCGCGGCCGATGGCGACACCGTGCCCGCGGTGCGCGCCTCGTTCGACCGCACCGCCTCGGTCGACTACATCACCTCCATCAGCGGCAAGGACCTGGAAGTGACCAAGCAGGGCGACAAGGTGGTGGTCAATTTTGCCTACGACAAGGAAATCCCGCTGTTTGGTCCGGCCTACCTGCTGATCAAGTACCGGGGTTCCTCCGCGGGTGGCTACGACTGAGCGAGCGCCGTTGGGCCCGTCGTCGCGCGCGCCGGATCGGGCGCGCACGCCCTTGCGGGCGCTGCAGCAGCGCCTGCACTACCGGTTCACGGACGAGGCGCTGCTCGAACGGGCGCTGACGCACCGCAGCTACGCGGCCGACCACAACGAGCGCCTGGAATTCCTGGGCGACTCGGTGCTCGGGCTTGGCGTGGCCCACATGCTGTATCAGGCCCTGGGCAGTGGCGCCGAAGGCGATCTGTCGCGCCTGCGCGCCCAGCTGGTGCGCCAGGACAGCCTGCACCGCCTGGCGCTGGATCTCGGCCTGCCGCCGCTGCTGCGGCTGGGCGAGGGCGAGATGCGCTCGGGCGGCCAGCGCCGGCCGTCGATCCTGGCCGACGCGCTGGAGGCCATCATCGGCGCCGTCTACCTGGATGGTGGCCACGCGCCGGCCGACGCGCTGGTGCGCCGCCTGTTCGAACAGGTGGAAATCTCGCCCGCCATGTCGGCCGCGGCCAAGGACGCCAAGACCGCCTTGCAGGAATGGCTGCAGGGACGCAAGATGCAGTTGCCGCGATACGAGGTGGCCCGTGTGCTGGGCGCGGCGCATCGCCAGACCTTCGAGGTCGTGTGCCAGGTGGCCGAACTGGGCCTTGACGCGCTGGGCGAGGGCGCCTCGCGCCGCGCCGCCGAGCAGGCCGCAGCCACTTCGATGCTGGAAAAACTCCAGAACCGACCATGAATACTCCTGAAAGCATAGCTGGCGGCGCTCACCCGGTGCGCGCTGACGCCGTTTCTGACCACCAAGAGCAGTCGGCCGGCGGCGCGGGCGGGCAGCGCTGCGGCCTGATTGCCATCGTGGGCAAGCCCAACGTTGGCAAGTCCACGCTGCTCAACGCCCTGGTGGGGCAGAAGATCAGCATCACCAGCCGCAAGGCGCAGACCACGCGCCACCGCATCACCGGCGTGCGCACGCTGCCCGACGGGCAGGGCGGTGGCACGCAGTACGTGTTCGTCGACACACCGGGCTTTCAGACCCGGCACAGCACGGCGCTGAACAAATCGCTCAACAAGACGGTGCTGGGTGCCATCGACGGGGTGGATCTGGTGCTGTTCGTGGTCGAAGCGGGCAGCTTCACCCTGCAGGACGCCAAGGTGCTGTCCTTGCTCAAGCCCGACACGCCGGCGCTGCTGGTGGCCAACAAGCTGGATACGGTGCACCGGCGCGCCGAGATCGCGCCCTGGCTCAAGGGCATGCAGGAGCGCCACCCGTTTGCCGAATTCGTGCCCATGTCGGCCAAGAATCCGCGCGATGTGGCGCGCCTGCTGGAGATTTGCGCCCGCTACCTGCCCGAGCAGCCCTGGTGGTACGGCGAGGACGAGCTGACCGACCGCAGCGAGAAGTTCCTGGCCAGCGAGACGGTGCGCGAAAAACTGTTTCGCCTCACGGGCGACGAGCTGCCCTACACCTCCACCGTGGTGATCGAGCAGTTCAAGGAAGAGAAAAGCCGCGCCCACGGCCGCCTGCTGCGCATCGCCGCCACCATCGTGGTCGAGCGCGACGGCCACAAGGCCATGGTCATCGGCCAGCAGGGCGAGCGCCTCAAGCGCATCGGCACCGAGGCGCGGCAGGAGCTGGAAAAGCTGCTGGACGCCAAGGTGTTCCTGGAAATCTGGGTCAAGGTGCGATCCGGCTGGGCCGACGATGAGGCGCGCGTGCGTTCCTTCGGCTATGAGTGACGAAATGACGGCGCCTGCGGCGTCCATGACGCGCTGCGCGCATGGCCGAGGCGCGACCGGCGCCTTGCGCGAGCGGAGTCATCGCGCCGCGTCGCGGCGCGGTCATTGAGCCGCCTGAGCGGCGAAGTCATTTCGTCATGGCCTCAGTGCGCGTCCTGCACCAGCCCGGCTACGTGCTGCACCACTACGACTGGAGCGAGTCCAGCGTCATCGTCGAGGCGTTCACCCGCGCGCACGGCCGGGTGGCGCTGGTGGCCAAGGGTGCCAAGCGGCCGTCGTCCAACTTCCGCCCGGTGCTGCTGCCGCTGCAGCCGCTGCTGCTGTCCTGGGGCGGTGACAGCGAAATCCGCACGTTGAAGACGGCCGAATGGGGCGGTGGCCTGGTCATGCCGCGCGGCGACGCTCTGCTGTCGGGCTACTACGCCAACGAACTGCTGCTGCGCCTGCTGGCGCGCGAAGACCCGCACCCACGCCTGTTCGACACCTACGCGGCCCTGGTGCACGCGCTGGCGGCGGGCAATGCCGAGCCGCTGGCGGCCGCCGCGCTGCGCGCCTTCGAGCTGCTGCTGCTGCGCGAATCCGGCCACCTGCCGGCCCTCGATGCGCAGACCCTGACGCTGGCTCCGCTGCAGGCGCACGACGCCTACCGCCTGGTCACCGAAGGCGGCCTGCGCGCCGCCCACGCCGACGACAGCGCCTGGCTGGCGGGCGAGGCCTGGCAGCGGCTGGCCGCCGCGATGGACGACCAAGCGCCGTTCAGCGCCACGCTGGCGGCGGTCTCCGGCCTGCCCGGCGAGCAGCGCGGCAGCCTGCGCCGGCAGTTGCGCGAGCTGCTCCACTACCATTGCGGCGTCGGCACGCTGCGCACGCGCCAGCTCCTGCTGGACGCGCAGCGCCTGATGACGCCGTGAGACCGCCATGCCCACCCAGCTTTCCGTCAACCTCAACAAGGTCGCCCTGGTGCGCAACACGCGCCACCTGGGCATTCCCAGCGTCACCCGCGCGGCCCGGCTGTGCCTGCAGGCCGGCGCGCACGGCATTACCGTGCACCCGCGTCCGGACGGCCGCCACATCCGCGCCGACGACGTGCACGCGCTGGCGGCGGTGCTGAAGGACTGGCCGGAGCGTGAATACAACATCGAGGGCAATCCGACGCAGAACCTGATGGACTTCATCCGCGCCGCGCGGCCCGCGCAGGCCACCTTCGTGCCCGACAGCGAAGACCAGTTCACCAGCGACCACGGCTGGGATCTGGCCGACGCCGGAGTCAGCGCGCGGCTGCGGCCCCTGATCGACGAATGCCACCAGCTGGGCGTTCGCGTCAGCCTGTTCATGGACCCGCTGCCCGAGCAGATGGCCGCCGCGCGCGCTGTCGGCGCCGACCGCGTCGAGCTCTACACCGAGCCCTACGCCGCCGCCTGGGGCACGCCCGACCAGGCGCATCAGTTGCAGCGCTACGCCGCCGCCGCGCAGGCCGCGCTGGACGCCGGCCTGGGCGTCAACGCCGGGCACGACCTGAACCTGCACAACCTGGGCGCCTTCGTGGCGCGCGTGCCGGGGCTGCTGGAGGTGTCCATCGGCCACGCCTTCATCGCCGACGCGCTGGAGCGCGGCTACGCCGCCACCACCGAGGCCTACCTGCACTGCATCGCGCAGGCTGCTCACTCCTGAAAAGAGAGCTGCCGGCGTGCTCCACACAAGCGCGGCAGGCCGTTTCGACCATCAACGCCATGATCCACGGCATCGGCACCGACATCTGCGACATCCGTCGCATCCGCGCCAGCTTCGAGCGGCACGGCGAGCGCTTTGCGCAAAAGATCCTGAGCGACGCCGAACTCGCCGTCTGGCGCCGCCGCAGCGCGCGCTGGCCCGAGCGTGGCGTGCGCTACCTGGCCACGCGCTTTTCGGCCAAGGAGGCGTTCTCCAAGGCCATCGGCCTGGGCATGCGCATGCCCATGCACTGGCGCCTGTGCGAGATTGCCAACCAGCCGAGTGGTCAGCCACGCATCGTGCTGCATGGCGGCCTGAAGGACTGGTTCGAGGCGCAGCGGCTGGTGGCGCACATCAGCGTGAGCGACGAAAGCGACTACGCCGCCAGCTTCTGCGTGGTCGAGCGCCGGTCCGATAATTTGAGCTGAAAATGCCTCCAGCGCGCGCACAGCGAGCGTCAGCAGCTATTAAACTCATAGTAATTGCCCAACGCCGGTCACGCCCATGCAGCACGCTCCCCTGATCATCGACATCGCCGGCACCGCCCTGACCGAGGACGATTGCCGGCGTCTGGCCCACCCGCTGGTGGGCGGCCTGATCCTGTTCACGCGCAACTGGCAGGACCGCGCCCAGCTCACCGCGCTGTGCACCGACATCAAGCGCCTGCGGCCCGAACTGCTGATCTGCGTCGACCACGAGGGCGGGCGCGTGCAGCGCTTTCGCAGCGGCGGCTTCACCCACCTGCCGCCGATGCGCGCGCTGGGCGAGCTGTGGATGCGTGACGCCATGCGCGCGCAGGACGCCGCCAGCGCCTGCGGCTACGTGCTGGGCGCCGAGCTGCGCGCCTGCGGGGTCGATCTGTCGTTCACGCCGGTGCTCGACCTCGACTGGGGGCCCTCGGGGGTGATCGGCGACCGCGCCTTTCATGCCGATGCGCGCGTCGTCACGATGCTGGCCAAGAGCGTGGCGCACGGGCTGCGGCGCGCCGGCATGGCCAGTTGCGGCAAGCACTTTCCGGGCCACGGCTTCGTGGCCGCCGACTCGCACACGGCACTGCCGCGCGACGGCCGTTCGCTCAAGGCCATCCTGGCCGACGACGCGGCGCCCTACGGCTGGCTGGGCAGCGTGCTGGACGCGGTGATGGCCGCGCACGTCGTCTACCCGCGCGTCGATGCCCGCCCGGCCGGCTATTCGGCGCGCTGGCTGCAGGCCGTGCTGCGCGGGCGGCTGGGTTTTGGCGGCGCGATCTTCACCGACGACCTGAGCATGGAGGCGGCGCGCCACATCGAGGGCCGCACCATCAGCCCCGTCGAAGCCGTGCGCGCCGCGCTGGACGCCGGGTGCGATCTGGCGCTGCTGTGCAACCAGTCGCTGGACGGCGGCCGCGTGCTGGACGAGACCATCGACGGCCTGGCCCGGGCCCAGATCGAAGGCCGCTGGCAGCCGCGCGCCGCCAGCGGCGCGCGCGGCCAGGCGCTGCTGCCGCGCGAGCCGGCGCCGGACTGGGACGCGCTGATGCGCTCGCCCGCCTACCTGCACGCGCTGGCGCTGATTCCCTGAATCGCGCCGGGCCGGCGCCGCGGCTGGCCGCGCCCCCTGCAGTGCCGTCAGGCCGACGCGGCCCCGGGCCGCGGCAGCGCCGCGTCGCGCAGCCGGCTGGCGGGGAAATCCACCGAAAACACCGAGCCCTGGCCGGGCACGCTGGCGATCTGGAGCGTCGCGCCGTGGCGTTGCAGCACGTGCTTGACGATGGCCAGGCCCAGACCGGTGCCGCCGGTGTCGCGCGAGCGGCTGCGGTCGATGCGGTAGAAGCGCTCGGTCAGGCGTGGCAGGTGCTCGGCGGCGATGCCGGGGCCGGTGTCTTGCACGGCAAAGCGCGCGCCACCGTCGGGCAGCGTCTGCCACTGCACCGTGATCCGGCCACCCGGCGGGGTGTAACGCACCGCGTTGGTGACCAGGTTGGACAGCGCGCTGTGCAGCTCGGCGGCGTCACCCGCCAGCTCGCCGCGGGAGCGCTGCGGCGCGTCGGCGGGAAACCGCAGGACGTGTGGCGGCGCCCCCGCCGGTGTCAGCAAGACCGACAGGGCGCGCGCATCGGCCTCGCAGTGCCGCAGCAGCGCCTGCACCGGCGTCCACTCATCCAGGCCGGGCAACGGGCTGCCTTCCAGCCGTGACAGCGTCAGCAGATCCTGCACCAGGTGCTGCATGCGATCGGCCTGTTGCGCCATCAGCTTCAGGTAGCGGTCGCGCTCCGCGGGCGTCAGGGGCAGCGTCCGCAGGGTTTCAATGAAGCCGACGAGCACCGTGAGCGGCGTGCGGATCTCGTGCGACACGTTGGCCACGAAGTCGCGCCGCATGGCCTCGGCCTGTTCCAGCGCGGTGATGTCGCGCGACAGCAGCAGCTGGCGCCCGTCGCCGTACGGATGCAGTCGCACGGCGATGCGCACCGGCCGCGCCGGCGTGCTGTCTCGCCCCGGCACGACCACGTCGTGCGCGAAGTCCTGCGCGGCCAGGTAGGCGCTGAACGCCGGCTCGCGCAGCAGGTTGCCGACCTGCTGCCGTAGGTCGCGTCCGGCGTCCAGGCCGAAGTGCTGCGCCGCCGTCTGGTTGAACCACTCCATGTGGCCCTGGGCGTCCAGCAGCACCACGCCATTGGGTGAGGCCTGCAGCGCGGCCAGCAACTCGTGCAGACGCTGCTCGCTGGCCACCACCTGTTGCTCCTGCTGGCGCAGCCGGCGGCGCATGCGGGCGCTGGCCTCGCCCCACAGGCCGTGCGGGGCAGGGCCCGCGGACGCCGCGCCGTCCTCGCGCAGCCAGCGAATCACGCGCAGACCCCGCCAGGACTCCCAGCCGAAGGCCAGCCACGCGGCGATGGCGACGCCCCCGGCAGCGCCCCAGGGCCCCAGAAGTCGCCAGCCGGCGGCGGCGCAGCCCAGCTGCAACAGGGCGAATATGGAGATGCGCCAGAACATGGGATTCGCAAAAACGGGAATGAAATCAGGCTTCAGGGCAATGGGGTCAAGCGCCAGAAGCTATCGGTTTGGTAGCGTCCGGCTGGGCGGTGATGCGGTAGCCCGCGCCGCGCACCGTTTCCACCATGGCGGCGGCGTCGCCCAGGGCCTCGCGCAGGCGCTTGACATGCACGTCCACGGTGCGCTCCTCGATGTAGACATGGTCGCCCCAGACCTTGTCGAGCAGCTGGCCGCGGCTGTGCACACGCTCGGCGTGGCGCATCAAATAGTGCAGCAGCTTGAATTCCGTGGGCCCGAGCTTGAGCGGCTGGCCCGCGTGGCTCACGCGGTGCGTGGCCGGGTCGAGCGACAGCGCGCCTATGGCCACGCTCTCGCCGCTGTGCTCGGGCGCGCGCCGGCGCAGCACGGCGCGGATGCGCGCCAGCATTTCCTGGGTGGAGAAGGGTTTGGTGATGTAGTCGTCGGCGCCCGCGTCCAGGCCGGCGACCTTGTCCGGCTCGTCGCCGCGCGCGGTCAGCATGATGATGGGCACGGCGCGCGTGCGCGGGTGGGCGCGCCACTTGCGCGCCAGCTCCAGGCCGCTTTGGCCGGGCAGCATCCAGTCCAGCAGGATGACGTCGGGCAGCACGGCGTCGAGCTCGCGCTGCGCGGCGGCGCCGTCCTCGGCCCACAGGGGCGCAAAGCCGTTGTGGCGCAGGTTGACGGAGATCAGCTCGGCAATCGCCGGCTCGTCCTCGACGATGAGTATCGTGGGCAACTTTTTCATCGCCGGGCCGCCCCAAGATGAAAAAGCGGCCCCCTCGGGGGGCAGCGGACTGCGCGAAGCGAGGGAGCGTGGGGGTCTTGTTTTCTCATTGGATAGTGGACTCGATGTCGGAGACGGGTTGGTGGCGCACGTCCTTGCCCTCGACGAGGTAGATGATGAGCTCGGCGATGTTCTTGGAATGGTCGCCGATGCGCTCTATGGCCTTGGCCAGGAACAGCAGGTCCAGGCTGGCCGAGATGGTGCGCGCGTCTTCCATCATGTAGGTGATGAGCTTGCGCACGAAGCCGTCGAACTCGCGGTCGATCAGGTCGTCTTCCTTCAGGATGGCCAGCGCTGACCGGGTGTCCAGGCGGGCAAATGCGTCCAGCGCCTTGCGCAGCAGGCCCGAGGCCAGGTCGGCCGCCACGCGCAGATCGCTGCTGGGCAGCGAGCGCGCCGCGCCGCTTTCGATGATGGAGCGCACCATGCGCGCCATGCGCGAGGCCTCGTCGCCCATTCGCTCGAGGTTCGCCGTGGCCTTGGAAAACGCCATCAACAGGCGCAGGTCGCGCGCCGTGGGCTGGCGCCGCGCGATGATGGTGATGAGCTCGTGGTCTATCTCCACCTCCATCTGGTTGACGCGGTTTTCGATGAACTCGACCTGCTCGGCGGCCTCCAGGCTGAACTGGGACAGGGCGGCAATGGCCTGGCGGATCTGCGATTCGACCAGGCCGCCGAGCTCCATCACGCGGGCCGAGACGTTGTGGAGTTCGCTGTCGAACTGGGAGGAGAGGTGTTTTTCGGTCATGGTGGTCTTTCGTTGGCTCCCTCGCCCCCTTGGGGGAGAGGGCGGGGGGGAGGGGGGCAAGCGCACTGCCTTTTGCTCAAACCCTCACCCCTGCCCTCTCCCGCAAGCGGGAGAGGGAGAGAGTCCTTCAGCCAAAGCGGCCTGTGATGTAGTCCTCGGTCTCCTTGCGCCGGGGCTTGAAAAACATCTGCTCGGTGGCGCCGAACTCCACCAGGTCGCCCAGGTACATATAGGCCGTGTAGTCGCTGCAGCGCGCCGCCTGCTGCATGTTGTGCGTGACGATGACCACCGTGTAGTCGTTCTTGAGCTCGGCGATCAGCTCCTCAATTTTTGCCGTGGAGATCGGGTCCAGTGCCGAACAGGGCTCGTCGAGCAGCAGCACCTCGGGCAGCACGGCGATGCCGCGCGCGATGCACAGGCGCTGTTGCTGCCCGCCCGACAGGCCTGCGCCGCTTTGCGTGAGCTTGTCCTTGACCTCGTTCCACAGCGCGGCCTTTCTGAGCGCCCATTCGACGCGCTCGTCCATGTCGGAGCTACACAGGTTCTCGAACAGCTTCACGCCGAAGGCGATGTTGTCGTAGATCGACATGGGAAACGGCGTGGGCTTCTGGAACACCATGCCGACCTTGGCGCGGATCAGGGCCACATCCTGCTTGGACTGCAGCAGGTTGTCGCCGTCCAGCAGGATCTGGCCCTCGGCACGCTGCTCGGGGTAGAGCTCGAACATGCGGTTGAAGGTGCGCAGGAGCGTGGACTTGCCGCAGCCCGAGGGGCCGATGAAGGCGGTGACCTTCTTCTCGGGGATGTCGAGGTTGATGCCCTTCAAGGCGTGGAACTTGCCGTAATAGAAGTTCAGGTCACGCACCGCGATCTTGGAGGGCACGGTGGGGAGGGTGGTGGGGGGCATGAATGTCTTCCGGAAAAGAAGGGGTTACTTTTGACGGGTCAGCACGCGGGCCAGGATGTTCAGGGCGAGCACCGCCACGGTGATGAGGAACACGGCCGCCCAGGCGAGCTGTTGCCAGTTCTCGTACGGGCTCATCGCGAACTTGAAGATGGTCACGGGCAGGCTGGCCATGGGCTTGGACAGGTCGCCGCTCCAGAACTGGTTGTTCAGCGCGGTGAACAAAAGCGGCGCCGTCTCGCCCGCAATGCGCGCCACGGCCAGCAGCACGCCGGTGATGACGCCGGCGCGCGCGGCGCGCAGCGTCACCAGGGTGATGACCTTCCATTTCGGCGTGCCCAGGGCGTAGGCGGCCTCGCGCAGGCTGGCGGGCACCAGCAGCAGCATGTTTTCCGTCGTGCGGATCACTACGGGCACGACGATCAGCGCCAGGGCCACGACGCCGGCCCAGCCCGAGAAGCTCTTGAAGCGCAGCACCACCACCGTGTAGACGAACAGGCCGATGACGATGGAGGGCGCCGACAGCAGGATGTCGTTGACGAAGCGCGTGGCCGGCGCCAGCCAGCCGCGCCGGCCGTATTCGGCCAGGTAGATGCCTGCCAGAATGCCGACGGGCGTGCCCACAAAAGTGGCCAGCAGCACCATCATGAACGAGCCGTAGAGCGCATTGGCCAGGCCGCCGGCCTCGTTGGGCGGGGGCGTCATCTCGGTGAACAGTGACAGCGACAGGCCCGAGAGGCCCAGGCGCAGTGTTTCCCACAGAATCCACACCAGCCAGAACACGCCAAAGGCCATGGCGGCGAGCGACAGCGTCAGCGCCACCTGGTTGACGCGCTTGCGCGCCGCGTAGCGCCGGCCGCGTGCCTGGTCCAGTGCGGCCCGACTCAGCAATTTTTGTGACGTGGTGGCGGCGTTCATGCGCGTGCTCCTTCGGCCTTTTGCAGGCGGGCAAGCAGCAGCTTGGAGGCTGACAGCACCACGAAGGTGATGAAGAACAGCACCAGGCCCAAATAGATCAGCGATGCCTGGTGCAGGCCCTCGCCGGCCTCGGCAAATTCGTTGGCCAGGGCCGAGGTGATGCTGTTGGCGGCCTCGAACACCGACAGGGAATTGAGCTGGTTCATGTTGCCGATCACAAAGGTCACGGCCATGGTTTCGCCCAGGGCGCGGCCCAGGCCCAGCATGACGCCGCCGAGCACGCCGGCCTTGGTATAGGGCAGCACGACCTTCCAGATCACCTCCCAGGTGGTGGCGCCCAGGCCGTAGGCCGACTCTTTGAGCAGCGCGGGCGTCACCTCGAACACGTCGCGCATCACCGAGGCGATGAACGGAATGATCATGATCGCCAGAATGATGCCGGCCGACAGAATGCCTATGCCCACGGGCGGGCCCGACACCAGCGCGCCCAGGTAGGGCACGCCCGAAAGCAGTGCCTGCAGCGGCTGCTGCACCCAAGTGGCGAGGATGGGGCCGAACACCATCAGCCCCCACATGCCATAGACGATGGAGGGCACGGCGGCCAGCAGCTCGATGGCCGTGCCCAGCGGGCGCTTGAGCCAGGCGGGCGAGAGCTCGGTGAGGAACAGCGCGATGCCAAAGCTCACCGGCACGGCGATGACGAGCGCAATGAGGGATGTGGCCAGCGTGCCGTAGATCATCACCAGGCCGCCGTAGTCGTTCTGCACCGGGTCCCAGGCGCTGCTGGTGAGAAAGCCCAGGCCATAGGTGGAGATGGAGGGCCAGGCCCCCACCAGCAGGGAAATCAGAATGCCCAGCAGCGAGGCCAGCGTCAGCAGCGCGGCCGAGCGCGCGAGCCAGGCAAAGAGACGGTCGGCCAGCTGGGCCGATATCAGGGGCCCGCGCGTGGGCGGCTGGGCCTGGCCGGTGCCGGACTGCCGTTGCGGCTGTGGCATGGGTGGTGCGGTCAGCGTGATGGACACGGGAAAGCCTTTGTGGTCTTGCATGGAGCGGCCACCGGCGCGATATGCGCGCCTGAGGCCAGCGGATTATTCCAACTGGGAGCGCCGGCATCTTGCCGGCATCAAGGTGGCAGACGGCCGGCAGGATGCCGGCGCTCCCAGGGTTTACTTCAGCGCCACCGGCTTGCCGGCGCCGTCCTTGATCTCGCCCCAGGACTTGTAGATCAGCTCCTTGACGCTGTCGGGCATGGGCACATAGTCCAGGGCGTCGGCCGTGGCGTCGCCGTTCTGATAGGCCCATTCGAAGAACTTGAGCACCGTGGCGGCCTGCGCCGGCTTGTCCTGGCTCTTGTGCATCAGGATGTAGGTGGCGCTGGTGATGGGCCAGGAGGCATCGCCGGGCTTGTTGTTGAGCACCTGGTAGAACGAGCGCGACCAGTCCGCGCCCGCGGCAGCGGCCTTGAAGTTGGCGTCGCCCGGGCTCACGAACTTGCCGGCCGCGTTCTGCAGCTGCACGTAGTTCATCTTGTTCTGCTTGACGTAGGCGTACTCCACGTAGCCGATGGAGTTGGGCAGGCGGCCCACGAAGGCGGCCACGCCCTCGTTGCCCTTGCCGCCCGCGCCCGTGGGCCAGTTGACGGCCGTGCCTTCGCCCACCTTGGCCTTCCACTCGGGGTTGACCTGGCTCAGGTAGTTGGTGAAGGCGTTGGTCGTGCCCGAGCCGTCGGCGCGGCGCACGGGGGCGATGCTCGCGTCCGGCAGCTTCACGCCCGGGTTGAGCGCGACGATCGCCGGGTCGCTCCACTTGGTGATCTTGCCCAGGTAGATGTCGCCGAGCACGGCGCCCGAGAGCTTGAGCTCGCCGGCCTTGATGCCCGCGATGTTGACCACCGGAATCACGCCGCCGACCACAGTGGGGAACTGCACCAGGCCCTTCCTGGCCAGTTCCTCGTCGGTGAGCGGCGCGTCGGAGGCGCCGAAGTCCACCGTCTTCGCATCGATCTGCTTGACGCCCGCGCTTGAGCCCACGGACTGGTAGTTGATCTTCACGCCGGTGGCTTTGTGGTAGTCGGCCGCCCACTTGGCGTACAGCGGCGCGGGAAAGCTGGCGCCTGCGCCTGTGGCCTCCTGGGCGAATGCATGGGGCAGCACAGAGGCCGACAGCACGCCAGCGAGCAGAACGCGGGGCAGGGAAAACTTCATGTGAAAACCTTTGCGGTTGTGGATGGAATGCTGGCGACTGTAGGGATGCTTTGTGACGGCCATGTGACATGCCAGGCTGCTGCCTGCGCGGCTGAAATCCATGATCAATGGATGCTTTGCGCTTTGTGGGCAAGCGTGGAAAGCTATGAAAAACACAGTGATCCACGGTTGACGCGCGCCGTGTCATGACCGTCTCACAACCCCGGCAAGTGCGGGCGCCGCGTGGGAGCCTTGACGAGTCGCCAGGCATTCACGCCACCAGGGGCGCGCCGTGACCGGCTCAGGCGGTGCAGCCGACGCAGCCACTTCGCGTCTGACAGCGACGGCGCGCCCGGGTGGAGGGTGTTCGATCGCGATCAGCGGCTTCGGGGGCTGCGTCTTTCAGCGGAAGTCCCTGGCTGACTCGAACTTTCAGGCTCTGTTGAAAAACGAGTGGGTCACCGGGCATGAGGGTTGACCGCGGCGAAGTCGAGCTTGCCTGCGATCAGGAAGATCACGGTTCTGATCGTGCTGAAGCGCGTGAAGCCGCGGGCGCGTCGC